>Ga0315334_10002378_pt1 | contig 11761 bp, 7 predicted proteins | sample M150034915metaG_FD_205555 | JGI IMG/M metagenome (GOLD analysis project Ga0315334, IMG submission 205555) | Ammonia-oxidizing marine archaeal communities from Monterey Bay, California, United States - M1 500m 34915 | ecosystem: Environmental > Aquatic > Marine > Intertidal zone | place: USA... | reverse complement strand
CCTCTTTCGCCCATGCATTCATATTGCCCGATAGTCCCGAGCAAGTGATCACGACGATGAGTGCGGCAATTTGTTGGTGGTAACGCATGGTTAGCATTTGTGATGACAGTACAGTCATCGTGACTACTGGAGGAAATAGAAAGCTTTCATGTTCAATAAAGCATGCGACAAGTCTGCCCACGCTCGTGAATCTTCTTTCCCGTAAAGTTTCGCCTGTGCACCAAGAAAGGTCTGTAACTGTTCAATCTGCTGATCAGTTGGCTCGGTTCCGTGCACACTTTCAACCATCGCTACAATCCTTTGCTCAGCTGTCTGGTCGGGTACCGCCATGAATTTGTCTGCCATGATTTTGGCCTGCGAGACAACAAAAGGGTCGTTCATCAGCGCCAGGGCCTGAGCAGGCACATTGGAATTGCTTCGCCGTCCCTGCGGCCCGAATGGACTGGGCATATCAAAGGTAAGCATGAATGGATTCAAGAAATTTCGATAGACCGACAGATAGACGCTGCGTCTTCCATTGCCGTCAAGAGGCCCACTCGATCGGGCTCCCCGACCCGTCATGTAGGGTGTCCGGTACGTGGCAACACTGGGCCCGAACATCTGAGGTTGCAATTTTCCTGATACAAGCAGGATAGCGTCACGTATCGCTTCGCCCGGCAGCCTACGGATCCGAATACGGTGCAGCAACTCATTCGTTGGATCAACGGTCGCGATCAGCTTTGAACTGAGACTCTCATTGGGAGTGCTGGATTGCCGATACGTTTTCGACAAGACGATCTGCTTCATCAGATGCTTGAGTGACCAGCCGTTATTGACCAGATCCGACGCCAACCAGTCCAGTAGTTCGGGGTGGCTTGGAGGAAGCCCCTGTGGTCCAAAGTCGTCAACCGTTGCCACGATCCCGCGTCCAAACAGATGATGCCAGATCCGATTGGCAATCACTCTTGCGGTCAGCGGGTTCTCGATCGTCGCCACACGTTCTGCAAGATCGAGTCGCGTGGCGGGTTCACCATCGAGAGCCTCGAGGAAGCGTGCAGGAACAACTTCGCCAACCTTGTCATGACTGCCACGAATGTAGACATGGGCGTCTTCAGGCGTACCTTGAGCCATGGCGATTACGAAACGCATCGCTGGCAGCTGTCCGGAAACTTGAGTCGCTTGCTCCACGCTCTTGGCTGCGGCAGGACTCAGTTCTCCAATCCCGACGATTTGATTACGATGCAAAACAGAAAAGAGAGCATTGGATTTTCCAGCAGCCAGGTCATTTGCAGCCTGAGCGTGCAACTCATCCAGCAATTCAGCATTGAATTCCGGCGCGGTTTTTTTCAGTTTTCCAGGAGGACCACCATCGGAAAAAACGATCTTGTCGATTGCAATCCAAGCGTCACCCGGGTCAATGAACTCGATGTAACCTTTGTGGCCTTTATATTTACGCAAATCACCAGCAAGGCTTTTCCATTGCCATTTCCCCTGCGTATCGGTGGCTTTGTTGTTCAAGAAGGTGCCCCGAAACAACAAGGCATTGAATTCCGCCATCTGGAAATTGTCGATGATGATTCTTGCGGTCGCATTTGGCGACGCTTTCATCAGGATATTGATTCGATCCGTCGTGATTTCAAATGTCGGTGAACGCAGGATGCCTGCCTGCTTGCGTCCCGCCACGGAACTATCAACCGTATTGGGTGTGGGCAGACTTCCGTCGGCAGCCATTGCGAGGCCTGAGCCGATGGCATGGAAGGCAGTGCCCGAAGTGGTCCAGCCAGCAGGCATTGCATCGCCTTGAAAATCGACGAACACATTCTGGTTTGCCAAGTCGTATGCAGGGGTGGTCAGTTCGTTCTTTATCGTCTCGAGCTTCTCTACCCAACGCTTGAGCTTTTCGTGATCGAGTCCCTCGGCCTTGGCAGTCTGTTCCAACAGGGAAACGGGGCTTGGGTCAGAGTCATCCTCAGGCTTCTGTTCCGACAACACTTGCAAAGCAACCCGATAATAATCGCCGGGGCGTTTTCCCTCAGAAGGCGTCAGATCGGCGCCCCTTAATTGTTTAGCAGCTAGCTGCCGCAAACGATTGATCTCTGACGTTGTCGTCTGACGCTTACTATCAACATCAATCGGGTATTCCTGTCGGCAACTGCTTTGCAGATAGGCGCTCAACGCGTAGTAATCAGCCGTCGTGATCGCGTCAAATTTGTGATCGTGGCAGCGAGCACAGGCAATGGTCAGTCCCACGAAGGTCTTGCCAAAAACGTCAATCTGGTTATCCATGATGTCGGCTTCATTGCCCAGCACATCGGTGGGTGCGTGGGTTGCTTCGTGCAGGTACCAAAATCCCGTGCCAATGATGGATTCGTTCCAGCCGTGTTCTGGATTCCGGCGAGGTTCGGGTAGCAAGTCACCAGCGATGTGTTCGCGAGTGAATTGATCAAAGGGAACGTCAGCGTTGAACGCACGAATCAAGTAGTCGCGGTATTCATGGGCGTGTCGCAACGGGTAATCGAATTCGTGACCATAGGTTTCAGCGTAACGGACCAGATCCATCCAGTGCCTCGCCCACTTTTCACCCAACTGCGGCGATTGCAGCAATTCGTCCACAACTCGCTCATGTGCTCCATCGCGATCATCTGTTAGGAAGTCAGCGATCTGCGTCGGGGTCGGCGGCAGCCCTGTCAGGTCAAAGTACACACGTCGCAACCAAGTTCTTCTGTTGGCCTCAGGTGCGGGTTTCAAACCGGCAGCTTCTATTTTGCTGAGGATGAACCGATCAATTTCCGAAGTTGGCCATTGACTGTCGGCAACCCCGGGGGGATCCGGATCGGTAATTGGACGCCAACTCCAGTGTTCGTTAAAACGCTTTTGAAGATCAAAACCACTTTGCTTGGGCTTGGGTGTCGTCTTGTCAGTACGCGGGTCGGGCGCCCCCATTTCAACCCACTTTTCTAGAATCTCAATTTCCTTGGCAGCCAACTTTGATCGCGGAGGCATCGCCGTGACCTTATTTTCCTCATAGTGGACAGCATCAATCACGAGGCTTTCTTCCAAATTACCCGGAATGATCGCAGGGCCAGACTCGCCTCCAGTCATCCAGCCCCATTTCGAATCAAGCAACAGTTCGCCTTCGACCTCATCCGCGCTAGCGGAATGACACTCGTAGCAATTTTCGACAAAGATCGGCCGAACTTTTGCTTCAAAGAATGCGATTTGCTCAGGGGTTGGCGGGTCTGCAGCGGCAACTGCGATTGGGCTCAGCAGGCACAGCAGGATCACCATCAGACCTGTGCCCCGAGCCTTGGCTTGCATGCTGCTGACTGGGTCCTGTGTAAGCTCGTCATTTTTCCGATGAGTGATGAAACAGATCATGCGAGTACCTCCTTGATCAGGTGACCGTGAACATCAGTCAGTCTCATGTCACGTCCGCTAAACCTAAATGTGCTTTTTGTATGGTCGATACCCAGCAGATGAAGCATGGTTGCGTGCAGGTCGTGTATTTCAAACCTGTCCTGAACTGCTCGATAGCCCCATTCATCCGTTGCTCCGACAGAAGATCCCCCCTGAATCCCTCCACCCGCCATCCAAACGGTGAAGCCAAACGGGTTATGGTCTCGTCCATTGGAACCCTGAGCAAATGGTGTTCGGCCGAATTCACCGGCCCAGACGATCAGCGTGGACTCAAACAGACCTGTACGCTTCAGGTCCTTGATCAAAGCAGCGATGGGTTGATCAACCGTTTTGCAATTCTTGTTATGGCCATCAACCAGCCCACCATGCTGATCCCAGCGATCACCATTGCCTCCGGGACAGGTTAATTCAATAAAACGAACACCCCGTTCAACCAGTCGCCGAGCCAACAGGCATTGCATGCCGAATGTCTTGGTGTTGTTGAAGTCGGATTCCAGTCCATAAAGTTTTTTTGTTTCCTCAGACTCACCGCTCAGATCCATCAGATCCGGAACAGCTGTTTGCATTTTGAAAGCGGTTTCGTAATTTTGGATTGCTGCTTCGATTTCCGGGTCGGCACCCAAACCACCATTGGCCTGCTGATCAAACTGGCGAATCAAATCCAGTTTCGTTTGTTGAAGCTGCGGACTAGCTTCACTGGGGCGGATGTTTGCCAGTGGCTGCGCCTTGGGAAGAAACACTGAACCCTGATAAGCCGACGGTAAAAACCCGGATCCAAAGCAGTCCAGTCCCCCGGGCGGAACCAGGCCACCGTTGAGCACAACAAAACCCGGCAGTTCCTGATTTTCGCTGCCCAAACCATAACCAAGCCATGCCCCCATACTGGGTTTGCCCTGCAGACCGTTGCCAGTATGAAGAAAGTAGTTGGCAGAAGTATGCTCAGAAAACTTGGACGTCATCGACTTGATCATGGCCAAGTCATCAGAGACTTCCGATAGATGCGGAAAGAGCTCGCTGATCCAATGCCCAGCCTCACCATGCTGCGAAAACTTCCATTGTCCCTTGAGCACTTTTCCGACGGCGTCAAATTGTGTTGGTGCGAGTTCTCCGATGACTTTCCTGGGGTCCTGACCATCGTACTTCTCAAGCTGTGGCTTGTAGTCAAAGGTGTCGACGTGCGATGGACCACCATCCATGTAGAGGAAAATGACATTCTTGGCCTTCGCCGGAAAATGAGTGGGCTTTGGCTGTAGCGGGCCGGACGTGTCAGCGTTGGCAGATTCCTGCGAAAGCGTACTCAATGCGAGACCGCCGAAGCCACTGGCGCACCACTGCAGCATTTCACGGCGGTTGGTCGGACGGGACGCAAAACGACCGCAGTGATGTTTGGATTTCTTGTTCATATTCCGTTGAATGTCAGCGTGGATTCCGAGCTGAAATGTGTCGCATGCAGGGAAGGGCTGCAAACGGTATTCACCGCGGTGGCCAAGTCGACTCAGACGCCAGTCTTGATGGGCCGGTGGGTCACGGAGAATGGAATGGGGTTGAAATTCAGCCGTAATTGACGAATTTCATTTTAGCAGGATCCATCCTACTTTTGGCTACCAATGACGATGAATTAAAGTTCATTTGCAAGACCACCCCCCGCTTATCCCCAACCGGGTTAATTTGCGGAAAACCCCATTGATTTTGGCGAACAAAATCCTGCGAAAGCCGCACTCAACTCTTGCAGAGGAGATGAACACCGTCCTAGCTCATATTTCCCGACAACAAATGAGCTAGTGCCGGTCATTTGGTCAGGTAAGTTGCGTAAACTCGAGCAATATCACCCATGTAACTGTACGACGCATCCTTTGCAGACAGATCCAGATATCGTTTGGCGGTGGGCTGGTCCCCTGCAGCATCAGCATAAAGTCCAAGATAAAAGTTGCCATAGAAATCAGCTGACTCACGAGCACGCGTGTTGGGGGAATAGCTTTCCATCTTCTTGATAACTTTGGCTGTGTCACCGGTGATGAGCATTTGCAGGACTTCTTCCAAAGGAGGTCTTGGATCGTTGGGAGCCGGTAAAACCAAGGTTTTGGCTTTCTCAAAAGACTGTGCCTTGGCGACACAGAGAAAATGCCAAGCAGCGTTCTCCACATCGTTGGGATTGACGCGCCGATGCACTTCAAACTGCTCCACCCCATCCTTGTACCTGCCAGCAAAGTACAGAGCGATCCCGCGTTGCCAAAGTCCTGCAAGGGCGTCGGGTTCAAGCTTCAAGTAGCGGTCGAAGAGTTCCGCAGCCATCTTAGGCTTGCCACTTCTCAGGTAAACATCTCCCGCCAGCCTCAAGGTTGCTGCATCATTGGGCATTTGGGTCAGCAGATCGTCTGCTGCCTTGATTGCCTTACTTGACTCTCCAGCTTGCATCGCTCTGACTGCACGGAGGCGGAGAACATCGGGATCCACTTTGGTCGTCTCCTGTTTTTGTGTCACGTCCTGTTTTTGTGTCACGTCCTGTTTTTGTGTCACGTCCTGTTTTTGTGTCACGTCTTGCGCGGTCACGCAGGACAAGCCGACAAGAACCAGCAGAAAACAGAGTGGGGTACAAGTATGATTCACAATAGGATTTCCGTAATGAAGCCTGTCGTTCGTTGTCAGCACTGTGCTGGCATCTGGGTGACGATACCAAAAGTCAACCGTCGTGTGAGGTTGTTGGCGAAACGATCTCCAGCAACTCAATCGCGGGTACTCCGTCGCAGTATATCAGTGCAGTTCGTCCATAAACTTGATCGCCAGTTCCAAGACTCATCAGACTGGCAAGACGGTGACCTGCATTGACTTTCCAGAGGCCACACAGTTGTACTTCCCGCAGTACATTATGTTCGATCAGGACACGGCCGAGTGGTGTCGATTGACTTTCGATTTGTTTCCACACGCCGGCATCAAGCAAACGCGTATCAAGACGGACGATTCCGTATTGCACGATCTTTTTCGAGTCGGCGGTCACCAAAGTGATTTCCCTCGAGTACCAGGATTGGTGCCGCTTGCAGCGATGAACTTCCACGTTCACTTTCTGCTGGTAGTGCGACTCGACCGTAACAGTCATGTGAGCATGGTGATCGAGCAGCGAATCATAGGGAACTGGAACGCTCGTCACCGAGTTAAATTCGGCCAACTGCGAATGCCCGATCGGCTGATGATAGAATTCATCCAGCAAATTTCTGATATCGATTCGCGACTCACCTGACGAAGCGACTCCGTTCATAAGACCACTCACCGTATTATTGCTTTAGCCGAGAGATGCTGTCACGCCGATTTTGACGACAGGTGGAGCGGGCATTTCCGGTCTCTCAAGCACTGTATCAACGAGAAAATAAAGCAGGCGGCGTAGTTCTTCCACATCAATCTCATCTGCGACTTTTTCGGCTCGCGTTTGATGCTTGTCAACCAGTTTCAGCGCTGTGTGAAAAACACCCGCTTGCTCATAGAGCTTCCGCACCTGCTGCAACCGTTCGCTATCGGAAAGGCCACCGTCAGATTCTGCCAGTTCGAGTAGCTGAGTTGCTTCTTCCTCGGGCAGACTTTGCAATGCCAGAGCCCAGAGCAGCGTTGGGCGGCCACCAAAGACATCGCCGCCAGCCGACATCTTGTTAGTATCATCTCCGATCCAGTCACCCAAATCATTTAGGATTTGGAAAGCGACCCCCATGTTTCGGCTAAATGTGCGAATCGCGTCGCGATACGGTTCAGCGTCCCCCGCCATACGTACGCCGCTCATCAAAGCTGCTTCGAACGCGGGAGATGTTTTCAGGGCATAGACTTTGAGTGCATCCAGCGGAGTGAGGTGTCGGTCCTTCCCGTCACGCCAAAGCAATTCGGATCCCTGCCCCTCAGCGAGCCTCATGTGGGCTGCGGCCAAAGCATCGAGAACATCAACTCGCGCTTCGCTGGAGACACCATCGTCTGAGCTTCGACTAAGCAGGCGATACCCCAAGCCAATCAGGTAATCACCCACATTGATCGCAGTAGGCACCCCGAAACGCCGATGCACGGCTGGTTGTCCGTAACGAAACGCATCGTCGTCCTCAATGTCATCATGCACAAGGCTTGCCTTGTGGAATGTCTCGATGCTCATCGCGGCACGTTGTACCGACTTGGGAAAATCAGCGATTGCTGCATCAGCCTCCGGTCCCGTACCGTGGCCTCCCGTCAAAGCATCGTACGCTGCCAGGGTAATGAAGGGACGTGAGTGCTTTCCACCGCGACTGAGAAAGTCGTACGCGATATGTTCGGTTGCCGAAATCGCATCCATTCCCTCGATTTCCGCAATCCTGACAGCATCCTCACCCAGTTCACCGCGAGTTCGTATTCTCGGTGCCAGCGTGTCCAAATTTTCGGGCTTGAACAAATTTCCAGCAGCACGCATCAAGTGAACGTAACTACGTGTCACTTTCTGTGCGGGCACAAAGGGAGTGCGAATCATTTCGTCGACCCAAGCCTCGTCGACCTTGGTGTTGCGGCAATCACTGCTCAATAGCGGCACCGCCATGCAGGGAATACCGGCCAACAGAACTTTGTCGATTGCTTTTTCGAGCACGTTCAGGCAGGCAACACCGACCACTGCGTCAACATAACCACCAACGATGATCTTCATCACGACCGGTGAACCTTCCGCTACCAGTACCCGATACCCCATTTCCTCGGCCAAGCCACGAAAGTCAGCAATGCTGCAGGCACCACATTCTTTGCAGTTCATGCCGAACTGATCGTACTCCGCCGGGCAACCCTCAGCGTGCTTCAGGCAGTGAGGCAGTAGGAACAAGCGACGCTCGGGCGGGACAGCCGCCAGGGATTCTTTCCAGAATTCACTGCTGATCATGACCATCATCCAGCCAAGATACCCTTCCGGCAAATCAGCCTCTTCCAAAGTTCGACGGGCGACTTGCTCCATCTCGTCCTTGGTCATGGGCACGGACCTGTCGATCCGCGCTGCGATTTCCGCGCACTGAGCCCGAAGGCTCTCTCGCAATTCAAGAGTATCCGGAACGTCTTTCAGGTGGCTCGTTTTCCGGCGAGGCGATCGAGTTCCTGCTGTCGTCTCCGGTGTGGTTGCCGTATCACTTGTGCTGAGTCCGCTGGACAAACCTTATACCTCAGGGGGCGTTTGTTGTGGATTCTGTTGTGAATTTATTTCGTTAACTGACCCGGCCAGAGTCGGTTTGTCTACCGCAAACTGGAGGTACTTTCCCAACGCCGCCATCGTAAAAATCAACGGATACAAGCGCTCATGATACCAAAGTTTGGCGAAATAAAACCCGATGGGCCAAGGTACTCGGTGCCGCTGTTCCTTGACGCTGTTGAGCAGGAATTCGACGCCAGAGATTATAGCCTGACTGGAAGCTTTGGTCCCACCGTGCTGGAGCTGAGATTGAGGATTGACGCAATCTCGCCCAATCATTGCATCTCCATTTGCAGCTTCACCCCCGGACTCCTGGGGCGAGTTTCGCCCCGAAATTGCAACACTTGCCAAAGCTTCCACTGCCAAGGCCGTCTCTTCGATGCTGCTAGTGACCCGAAATTCCCGATCTCTATTTTTTTCCAGCCAAACAGCGACTGAATCACCTCCACCCCAGCCACCATCTGCATTTTGGGTTTCAATCAGGTATTGGCAACCAGCCTGTGTCGCTTGGGGTGACAAAAGATCAGCTGCGGCTGCCAGTAAAACCCGCGATGTGCCATAAACTGGATTCGACTCATCGCTGCGATCCTGATTTCCAAACCAGAGGGGCAACCAAGAGCCATCCGGCTCCTGATTCTGCTCGAGAAAGCGAATGCCCGCAGCAACATGCCGTCCCCATTTCAAGTCGGGGTCAGCCTTGAAGCTTACCGCCAAGGCTCGCAAAGCATGAGCCGTCAGGTCATTGCTGCTGCGGTCAAAGGGTAGCTTTCCCCAACCGCGACAAAAAGTTGGCCAACCACCATCGCGATTCTGCAGTTTCCGCAGCCAAGTCTGACCCAATTCAACAGCCATTTTACAGTGACCCGCCCGGCCTTGATCCACATGCTCGGAAATTTTCTCCAAAGCCAAGATTGCCGCCGGCGTGTCATCACTGTCAGGAACTGCGCCACTAAGATCACTCCAACCCCAACCACCTGGCTCAGCACCGGTGAAGGGATGCCGGACCTGATGTTGGCATTTGAGGTGCCACTGCACCAATTCGTCTGTACACCACTCGCGATCATCGGCCGGGTCGGACGCCAAAGCATTGATCGACAGTGACGTGACCCACGTTGCCAGGTTGGTGTCGATAGGCCAACTGCCGTCGTCGTTCATCGAGGCCATCAGGAAATTCAGCCCTTGCTGCACAACCTTGTGATCACCACGTTTCGTAGCAGCAAGACTCATCACAACGAAAGAGGTCAGAGGTGTTGCCTCGAGATAGCCACCACTTTGCGGTTGCATACGCCCGAGTACTCCCATCGTTCGATTGATCGATGCTTTGCGAATCAACCTCACCAAAAAGAACGCTTTGGGGCCGTGAAAGTGCCGAGCTTGTCCAATCGCAACCAACGCGGGAATGGCATAGCTGACCACTGGCATTTGCAGCAGGCGATACATCGCTTGCGGAAACACTGCCGCTTCAAACGGCAACGCGGCAACGTTGTTCCAGGGAACCAACCCGGCGATGGCCATGTTGGTCAGAATCGGAACGACAAATGTCTTGTCCTTTCCGTAACGCTTTCTCAAAGCTTCCGTATTCCCCAATTGATCGATGTAGCGATTCAATTTTGAAATGGTTTCCGTTTCAAGCGTTTGGTCAATCGCTTGGCCAGCCAGGCCAGATGCTGCCAGTACCAAGTAGCTGGTGGCGATGTTCGAATGGCTGCGATCAGTGTCACCAAAGCCGCCATCTTCATTTTGCTGGTGCTGCAGGTATCGAATTCCAGATGCGATGCAATGGGCCAAGCGAGTCCTGTTTACCGGGTCTGTCGAGTGAATCAGAACCGCCGACATCGCGCTAATGGCCGTGGCGGTGCTCAACGCAGAAGCTGAAAGCGTACCGGTCCAATGGTGACCGTCCGTTCGCTCTGCCAAAAGTTCATCGCGAAGTTGATTGAGTGTGGATCTTGTGCGTTCGATGATGGATTTGGTCATGTCGCAGCTTTCTCAAACATTGCACCCACAACGCAGTGACCGCACACACCAGCAATACCGACATCGGAACCCAACGGTGAAGACTGCCAGTCAGCTGAATGCCTAGCCACTTGCCCAAGGATGCCGGCAGTTACGATTCGGAAGAGGGAAGGGGACATCGGCGGGCAATCACGCTCAAAACAGGGACTTTTTTCGGCGGTGAACAAAAAACACCAGCGAGTCGGCTCCGGATTGTATCGCCGTCGCAAGTGGTCGACTATGTTCTGATTGAACTTCAGTAGCAATAACACGATCTGGCAGGACTTGTTCATGAGACGGCGTGGATTCATGACATCATCGGCGGCGGGTGCATTCTCAGTTTGCACCGCAAGCTCTGGCTTTGGCACCCTCTTGGCAAGGGAGCCGATTCAACGCTCAGGTCCTCCCCGTTTCGAAGTCAGTCTCGCGGCGTATTCTCTTCGCAATTATTTTTCCTACAGCAAGGGCAAGCCAAAAACGCCGTCCGGTGATGGCCCGGGCCTCGACATGGTCGGATTCCTGGATTACTGCGTTTCACAAAAAGTCGACGCTGCAGAATTGACGAGTTACTTCTTTCAGCCTCAGGCTGATGACCAATACTTTCGTGATTTGAAGCATGCCGCGTTCATTCGTGGCCTGGCAATCTCTGGCACCGCCATAGGGAACAATTTTACGGTGGGCAAAGGCCCTAAGCTTGACGCGGAAATTGCGGAGGCGAAGCGTTGGATCGACCGCGCAAGCATCTTGGGAGCACCTCACGTGAGATTCTTCGCAGGTACTGGCCGACAATTGGATGGCAATCCTGAACGATTCAAAGAGGCTGCCGATGCGTTGGCTCAGTGTACTGAGCATGCCGCCAAACATGGCATTTTTATCGGTGTTGAGAATCATGGCAATCTCACACCCGAACAATTGCTGAAAATCATGGAGCGGATTGATAACCCTTGGATCGGAATCAATCTGGACACGGGAAATTTCCATTCAGAGAACCCATATCGAGACCTCGAACAGTGCATTGATTATGCCGTCAATATTCAAGTCAAAGTCAGCATGAAAACGCCTGACGGCAAAAAGTACCCCGCAGACATGCCGCGTATTGGAGAGATTTTGAGAGAGGGGAATTACCAAGGCTTTGTTGTCATGGAGTACGAGGACGATGATCCCTACGAACAGATCCCGCTAGCGCTGGCCGAACTCAGGAAA
>Ga0315334_10002375_pt1 | contig 11769 bp, 8 predicted proteins | sample M150034915metaG_FD_205555 | JGI IMG/M metagenome (GOLD analysis project Ga0315334, IMG submission 205555) | Ammonia-oxidizing marine archaeal communities from Monterey Bay, California, United States - M1 500m 34915 | ecosystem: Environmental > Aquatic > Marine > Intertidal zone | place: USA... | reverse complement strand
TGGGCGTCCAATCTGGCTGGTCTGCTGCACTGGCGGCTGTGGTTTCAGAAACCCGCCTCCGGCGATGGTCGCCTGAGGAGCAGCCTGTGCAACCGGTCCGAGGCTGGCATCAATCTGGACCAGTAAACTGCGTGAGCGATCCACTGCCAATTTCACAGCAGCATCGGCTGCGCCCTGATTTTGATACTCAAGAGCTTGACCAAGGTAACCTCGAGCCTTCGTCAGTTCGCCGTTGCTGTAATGCAAATAGGCCATGTTATAGTTGGCGATCGCGGGCTTGTTGTTGGCAAGGAGCACCTGATAGGCCGATATTGAATCGCCGCCACCAAATTTGACACTCGCCAGACTGTTGGCGTATTTCGATGTCCCGGGCGCCAGTTCCAGCGATCTCTCGAGCGAACTCACTGCCATCGGATAGTCACCTGCGGCATTCAGCGTCAAACCGAGCTCGTTGTACAGTCCTGCATCCTCAGGTGCCTCAGCAATGGCTTGCTGGAAATACTGCACTGCCAGTTTTTGATTTCCCTGCCGGTGATGCAGCCGAGCAATGCTCGCCAAAGCCTCTGGGTTACCTGCTTCACTTTGAAGTGCTTTGCTGTAGCTTTCCATGGCCTTTGAATTGTCGCCAGTCGACTCCCAAAGTCGACCGTTGGCAACATAAACCTCAGGACCAACGCGAGCTGGTCTGTTGGCCAGACTGAGTGGATCGGTGATGTTTTCTTCGTGGTCAGCATCATCGCCGCCAAAACCGAAAACACCAGTCACAGCATTGGTGGTCTTTGAGAATGCTTTTTTGGCGCTGCCACCAAAGGAAGCCAACTGGCTCTTGGTCCCTGAGGTAGTAGAGGCAATGGCCTCACGAATCCCCGGGGCCTTTTCGATCGGTGCTTCCTGTTTTGAAAACGGATTCATCGACGAAAGGGATAACCCCCCGCTGGTGCAGCCGGTCGACGCTATCGTCGTTCCAACAACAAGACTCGTAAAGAGAACGCGTCGAACTTTGGTCACAGATTTCACGGCTCGTATTTTTCTCCCCCGCCTCACACCGGTGCATTTCGCCGGCGGAAATGGAATGATGGATTGATCCCAACCTTCTTGCAATCAGATCGACCGCTTTGACCGTTAAACTTTAACTCAATCCGTAAAACTGAATCAGCAACAAAAAAGGGCAGTTCCGCTATCGGAACCGCCCTACTTACGTGTTTCACGACTTTTGCCACCGGCTGTTCAGAGTCAGCCGCCACGGGTCAACCCGGACTCACTGATTTGTTACCCCAGCGGTTCCGCCCGCGCCGCTCGACGGCAAGCGAGGCGAGGCAAGATTCTGCAACCACTCACGGTTGATCTTGGTCGTCCACGCACCTGAAGAGTGATGAGGCTCGACGTTGGTGACTTGAACCTGAGGGACCGGGCCCTTTAAAGCGAGTCGGTTGATTGTGTCCTGTACCGCTTTTATGCGTGCAGCGGTCTCGCTTTCACTAACACCACGCAGTACAAACACCGTGCGACGCGAGGCCGGAGCCTGGGTCGCGATCCAGTAGACGCGTTGGTTGCCCGAAGCCATCAGGGCTCCGTCGTCGGAGCGGAACAATTCGTGCCCAATCGTGTTGTGCATCCGCCAACCATTGGCCTTCATGATCTCGAAGGGTGCCACGACGTTCATCGCGTCTGCCTCGTTGAACGGGGCAGGCCAAGCATTGTTGCGATGGTATCCGACATGCACATTATGCCAGAAATGATTCCAGTCGGCTGAAACCGTTGTCCCGGTCGTTACCACCACGACAATTGCAATGACCGCTTGGGCCAACTTTTTATTGAGTTTCATGACAGGCAGTTCCTTCCGCCTAGCTCGCGAGCAGACATGGTGGTCTGCTGTGAATGGAATGATCGAGTCAACGGTAAATGCACAGACCACCGTCTTTCCTGTATCATCGGACACATCACAATACTGGCTGTTCAAACGCTCCGAACTTCCATTCATTCGGCAAAATCGGAAAAGTTTAATCCTCAAACGGTGTGACTGTCAGGACTTCCCCCAACAACTCAATCTTGTCACCGAGAGTCAGTTGCTTCCGACGGCGTGTTTCGACCATGCCATTGACGGTCACATCCCCGGCCTGAATGTACATTTTTGCCTCCCCGCCCGTCCCCACCAAACCGCTTCGTTTGATAAAGTCGTCGAGTCGAATCACAGAATCGTCGGCTTGCTTCGTCATGAACGCTTGTATCTCGATTGGACTGAATTGTTGGCACTGAGCTGGTCCACCTGAATGAGTCCAGCTGAATCGGGTTCAGGAACGGAGCTGAGGATGAGCGGATTCAGGATCGGCAACTCGCATTCAGGGTCACTGCAGATGGAAGTCGTAAAACGGGCTTGCTACACAGATACACCCGCGGAACACCGTTGCCCCACGGCACAATCCAAACTTGGTCTGACAACGATTCGCCTGTCATGATCAAGCGTTACCCCTCAGCAACCTATTACCCGGCAACCTATTGCCCGGCAACCTATTGTCCAGCGATCAGTGGTTAAAAAAAGTTGAAATCGGTGTGGCAATCAGGTCATCCGGATGACTTACACCGACCACATCACGAACAACTCAGTTGGCCCGCACAAACTGACACTTGGCATCCTTGATATACATGTAGACGCCGGGACTGTTGTCAAACAAATCCAGCAACCTCCCGGGACGTGAAAGTTGCTTGAAGAATTGATCCTGTCACAGCCGTGGATTGCGAGAATTTTCATCCCTGTAGGAAATGTACAATTTTCCGCGTGGTACCTACAAGACGGCAGGCACGTCCGCAACGATGATTATCCCTCAAGATGAGCTGGTTCGAGTCCGAGCCAAACTGCGCTCAAACCAATATCTGCTTTCCATACCACCCCTGAATACGCCTCGATGAAACTACGAATCCATCGGTTTGAGTTCCACCGGCTCGACATGAGTACGCGATTTCCGTTCCGTTACGGTATCGCAAGCATGTCCGATGTGCCACATCTGTTTGTGCGGGCGCACGTGGAAATTGACCAACAGATGTGTCAGGGAACGGCATCCGAGGGTTTGCCTCCGAAGTGGTTCACCAAGAATCCCCATACCGACTTCGAACAGGACGACCTTCCGGAAATGCTTGGCGTGATCCGACAGGCAGCAAACTTCGCAATTGATTCCACAACCCATGACAGCTTTTTTTCGTGGTGGATGGCTCTCTATGAACAACAGGCTGCCTGGGCCCGCAAAACAAAACAACCACCACTTTTAGCAAATCTCGGGGTCAGCCTGATGGAGCGGGCTGTTCTGGATGCCACGTGCCGACAACAGCAAACAACTCTATCAACAATCCTTCGCCAGAATCGTCTGGGCATTGAGCTTTCCGCAATTCGTCCAGAATTGGCCGGGCTGGAAGTCGCAAACCTGATTCCCAATCAACCGCTCAGCCAAGTTCAATTGCGGCACACCATCGGTCTCTGCGACGCACTAACAGATGCGGACATCCAGCCTTCTGACAAGACCGAGGATGGTTTGCCTCATTCTCTGATAAGCAACATCGAAGCTTATGGTCTCAGCTATTTCAAAATCAAGCTGTCAGGAGATGGCAAAGCTGATGTTGCCCGCATGCGGGATTTGTCATCCCTGCTCGCAACGCATGTTGGTGACAAAATGCGATTCACTCTGGATGGCAACGAACAATACGAAACCATGGCTTGCTTTCGGGACCACTGGCAACAACTGTGTTCGGAACCATCAATCCATAGAATGGTCAAACAATCGTTGCTGTTTGTAGAACAACCCATCCACCGCGACGCTGCCCTACAAGAGGAGGTGAAACAGACCATCCAGAACTGGCACGATGCCCCACCGCTCATCATCGACGAGTCGGATGCCGAACTCGATTCACTACCGACTGCCCTGGCATTGGGGTACTCCGGCACAAGTCACAAAAACTGCAAGGGGATCATCAAGAGCGTTGCTGCGTTGGGCACGATTCAACAGTCACAGACAACCAGAAATCGATTGATCCTGTCGGCTGAGGACCTCGGAAATATTGGCCCGATCGCCCTGTTGCAGGATCTTGCTGTTGTTGCCGCCTTGGGGATCGATCACGTTGAGCGAAATGGGCATCACTATTTCGCCGGTTTAAATATGTTTCCAAAGTCGATTCAGGAAAAAACGGCGGCAGACCACCCCGATCTCTATCAATGGAACCAAGGTGGATTCGTAGCTTTGCAACCTGTCCATGGAGAACTACGACTTGATTCTGTCAACGCTGCGCCCATGGGGGTGTCGCAAGCGATCGATCTAACATCCTTTAAACTGTGGGATCTGTGACGCGACGGTACGGAGTACCGCGTTGCACGCGCATGCCTCGTCGTCCACACTATGGTGCCCCACTGAACCTCTCTACCCAGCCAATCCCATGACAGATTCACCAAGTTCAAGTCTCCCGTGGTACCAACGCATTGGACCCGGACTGATCACCGCCTGCGTTGTCATTGGCCCCGGCAGCATCATGACGAGTTCGATCGTGGGAGCGAACGAGGGCTATTCAAAACTATGGATCGTGCTTGTGTCCGTGGCTTTCATGCTGGTGTACATGACACTGGGAGCGAAACTTGGGGCAGTTGCCAACACTTCGCCTGGCAACTTGATTCGCCAAAAAGCGGGTAGTTGGCTTGCCATCCTCGTTGGATGCTCGGTCTTTTTCATTTCTGCTGCTTTCCAGTCGGGAAATAACCTCGGGGTTGCGGCCGCATTTGAAGCATTCGTTGAATCCAAAACCCTCGTCGCCTGCCTCGTTGTCGCGTTCAATCTGTTAGCCATCTGTTTTCTTTTTGCCTTCCGGAATCTGTATCGCGTGCTGGAGCGACTCATGATGGCCTTTGTCGGGCTGATGTTGATCAGTTTCGCCATCAACCTGGTTGCACTCCGCCCCAATCTCATTGAACTTGCACAAGGTTTCATTCCTTCATTGGGAACGACCCATAGTGACGCGACCCCAAAAGACACGCTCGACAGTCTGATTGCGTTGCTCGGATTGATTGGCACTACCTTTGTGATCACCGCAGCTTTTTATCAGGCCTATCTCGTACGTCAAAAAGGCTGGGATCAGAAAGAGGTTCGTAACGGCATACTGGATGCCCGCATCGGAGCAGTGATCATGACTTTGATCACGGTGATGTTGATGTCGACGGCAGCGGCTGGACTCTACAACGGATCGGTAGTCAAACTGGCCAACCCCGTACAGGTTGCCGAGGCGTTGGAACCTACTTTTGGCACCTTTGGCAAAGTCATTTTTTGCCTTGGTCTTTTCTCGGCAGCATTCTCATCATTCCTGATCAACTCCATGATCGGTGGCTTTATCGTTTCTGACTGCCTTGGCATGGGTAGCGATCCGCATGATCGTGCACCACGCGTGATGACCACAATCGCATTACTGACCGGCATGACGATTGCTCTGGCCGCCTTGATTCTGGATTTTGATCGGACACCAACAATCATTGCTGCCCAAGCGGTGACTGTGGTCGGAGCACCGCTGGTAGCTGGCGTCCTATTTTGGCTGGCCAGCAGCAAAGATGTGATGGGTTCATTTGTTGCTAAAGGGTTCACGAAAGTTTTTGCAGGACTTGGCTTGATCCTGCTGCTTGCAATGGCAGGCAATACGGCAATCAACACGTTACCGGCCAAGATCGAACAATACCTTGATCGGAAGCCTGCGACCGTGAACGAAGATGCAACAACCCTTCCGAACGGCATCCCGGCCACAGATTAAACTTGGTCAGTGGATTGAAAAACAGAGGCTGGGCAGATCATCGCCACCATCGTCCTGCCGAACTCGGGTCCTCAAGCTGTAATTTCAAGACCTCGTTATTCGGGAGTGTTTCCAATGTGCAAGCATGCCCTCGATCGGCAACAGCTAGATGCATTCCGCCAGACCGGGCACCTGACCGTTCACAGTCTCTTTGACGCCCATACCATCGAATCTGTTCTGGATGACCTAATGATCTGGAGTGCAGAATTCATGGAATCGCTGACTGAAGAAAAACAACGCTGGTTCGTCGAGCGAAATGGTGACGCGACAAATGTACTTAGAAAACTTGATAACCCTGCTTTCCACCGTGAACCATTTGCCAAACTGGCAACTCACCCATCATTGGTTCCCATGATCCAGCAATTGATCGGTGAGGAAATTCATTTGTTTTTCAGTCAGGTGTTCATGAAACCACCGGAAGTTGGTGGCCCCAAACCCATCCATCAGGACAATTACTATTTTGGACCCGATGATCTGAACGCCACGTTGACTGTCTGGATTGCTCTCGACGATGCGACCACCTCCAACGGTTGCCTTCACTATTGCAATCAGCACCAGGACCACATCCTGCCTCATGTTGCGCCAGTTGACGAGCCTTTTAATCTGCAAATCAGCGGGGACGTCAATGATGCATGCGAGATGCACCCCGCTCCGATCAAAAGCGGCGGCGTGTCTTTTCACCACGGAAACACGCCCCACTTTTCCGCCGAAAACCGGAGCCGGAAACCACGCCGCGCTGTTGCATTTCATTACCTCCGCAATGACGCACGCTTGGTCAACTCCGGGCTCAGTTATGACCCCGCAATGAGAATCGCGATCTCATGATCGCTGACCATACACCGCAGCAAATGCTTACCACCTGGATGATCTCATCCAGAAGAATCATGTTCCGGAGATCGCGGTGAAACATAAAGTCAGACCACTAACATCAGAAGATATCCCCGGGGCACTCGCTCTGTGCCAAATGTCTGGCTGGAATCAATTAACAACTGACTGGGACCGGCTGCTGAAACATGAACCGCAAGGTTGCTTTGTGGTAGAGGCCAACCGAGAAATCATTGCCACAGTCACAACGACCTGCTACGGGCGTGACTTGGCATGGATCGGCATGATGTTGGTTCATGAAAACTATCGACGGCAGGGTATCGCGGGCGCGTTGATTGCCAAGTGCCTGGAACATTTGCGTTCACGGAACATTCGCTGCATCAAACTGGATGCAACGCCGGCGGGAAAACTCGTCTACAGCCAAATGGGATTCCGGGATGAATGGTCGTTTCATCGCTGGAAGCGCGACGGCGATTCGGAAGCCACAAGACGAAACTTGAATCTTGGTACGGTGCACGGCGAATGGAACCATGAACTCGACCAGATTGCTTTTGGTGTTGATCGTCGCGAGTGGCTCAATCGACTGGCCGCACATTCCTGCTCTGTCAATTACAAAGAGGGCTGCGGCATGATACGCGAGGGTCATCTCGCCAGTTACATCGGACCCATGATTGCAGGTACCGCCAAAACCGCCGCTCAGGTCATCGATGCATTGCTACTCATCACCAGCAGAACCATTTTCTGGGATGTGCCCCAACCAAATCAAGACGCAGTCGCCCTGGCGGAGGAACATGGTTTTCAACCGGTGAGAGATCTGACTCGAATGTGGACCGGCGTTGAGCTGATTCCCTGTGACCTGAGCCTCCAATACGCTCTTTCTGATCCCGGCACTGGCTAAGATATAACAATCGCTGCCAACTGCACGGCCGTTTATTGATGGATATCATCCTGATGAACCGACTATTCGCCCTGATCGCTTTCGCCATACTGTCATCCCATGACGGACTCGGTGCGGAACCTCCACTGGATCGAAAACGACCCAACATTGTCTTCATTCTGCTCGATAACGTGGGCAAAGACTGGCTGAGATGTTATGGGAGTCAGGAAAACCAGACCCCCAACATCGATCGTCTCTGTGCAACCGGAATGAAGTTTCGCAACTTCTATGTCACACCCGTGTGCAGTACTACACGAACCATGCTGCTGACAGGACGGTACCCGTTTCGTACCGGATGGCACACACACCATGATTCAGCAATCTACGGTGGTGGATTTCTCGACTGGAATCGTGAGGTCTGTTTCCCTCGTTTGCTGCGTGATTCAGGATACAAGACCTGCATCTCGGGAAAGTGGCAGATCAATGATCTATTCGATCCCGAGCAGAAGAACGCTTTGGCAGAACACGGATTTCAAGAACACTGCATCTGGCCAGAGGCAAAACCTGGGTTACTTGCTCACAAGAAGCGTTACTGGGACCCCTACGTCATTCGCGACGGTGAACGTATCGAAACCGCGGGTAAATTTGGTCCGGATGTGTTCACGGATTACTCCATCGACTTCATGAAGCGACATCGGCATGAACCATTCATTCTTTATCAGTCCGCGATCCTGACCCACATTCCAGTCACCACAACACCGCTCAGCACCGATCCAGGCGCCTCACCCAGAGACAAATTTGCCGGCATGTTGCATTACGCGGATCACCTGATCGGGCGAATGACCAAAGCAATCGAGGAACTGGGACTCCGGGACAACACGCTGATTTTTATTGCCACTGACAACGGTACCGACAACGGCTCGGATCAGGGAATGCCGGAAAGTCTGGGAGGCATGCGAAATGGCCGGATTTCGGATGAAGGGATTTATTCGCTGACAGAGCGGGGCATCAACATGCCATTCATTGTGAATTGCCCCGGATGGATCTCGAAAGGTGCCGAAAGTGACGCATTACTGAATGCGTCCGACGTGCTTCCGACGCTGCTCGATCTCGCAAACGTCTCAGTACCATCGACGCTGCAAGTCGATGGCAATAGCTTTGCCGACATTCTGCGACAGCAATCAGATGCCTCATGGACACGAAGATGGACGTTCTCACAATACGCGCAGGACCGGGTTGTTCGGGATCTCCGGTACAAGCTTTATTCCTCGGGTGAGTTCTTCGACCTGGCTGCGGATCCACTCGAACGGAACCCCATTCCAGCGGTACGACAAACTGAATTTGAAGGGAAACGAAAACAAGACTTGCAGCGGTTACTCGATGACTTGCCAGCAAACGCAAAATGGCCGTGGAATTTCCGAAGCATCTCAGCACGTAAAGCCCGTATTGCGACCGATGCAACCAGAAGGGCAGCGTGGGTCACAACAGATCTCGCGCCACCATCCACTCTGGCCTCGTTCTTCCAATGCCCACGCGAGTACCAAGGTCAGATGGGTGACTATCGCTCACCTCTGGAAAAGCAGAATGGAACGATGATCACGACCCCTCGCGAGTGGCAGAACCGGCGTGCTGAAATCCTCAAGACCTGGCAGGACATTCTGGGACCATGGCCAGAACTGTTTGCCAAACCCGCCGTCCAAGCGGGCAAAATCACCCGACGAGAGGACATTACCCAGCGGCAACTCAAACTGGGAATCGGGATAGGTGGTGAAATGGTCGACGCCTTCATGTTGATCCCCGATGGCGACGGCCCTTTTCCTGCGGTTGTCGTTCCCTATTACGACGCCCAGACGGGTATTGGCTTAGGTGTTGAGCTCCGCGATTTTGGCTGGCAGCTGGCCAAACGCGGATTCGTTACCCTTTCCATTGGCAAACCCAACTCGGGCGTGAACTTTGAAAATCCACGCGAGGCAGGTCATCGGGGCCAGTACTTTGGCACCGAAGGCGAACCCGTCAAAACCCAACCCTTAGCAGCACTTGCCTTTGCTGCTGCCAATGCACATACATTTCTTGCTTCCCGCCCCGAAGTCTACCCGGATCGAATTGGCATTGTGGGTCACTCGTTTGGAGGCAAATGGTCTCTCTTTGCTTCCTGCCTGTATGAAAACTTTGCCTGCGCCGTTTGGTCCGACGCAGGGATCGTTTTTGATGAACGAGACCGCAGAAAAGAGAACCCCGGCGGGACTGTAAATTATTGGGATCGCTGGTATCTTGGTTTTGAACTCGGTGAGGTGAATGGACTTGATGAGTCACAGAGGTTTCGCAAGCTCCCCAGCGAGGGAGAACCACGTACTGGCTCTTACAAAAAGTTGATCGAAGGTGATCATGACCTTGTCGAACTTCATGCCTTGATGGCACCGCGACCATTACTGGTTTCCGGCGGAACCGCCGATCGGCCTGAACGCTGGTCAGCCTTGAATCATCTGGTTTCTGTCAATCAGATACTGGGCTACAACGACCGTGTTGCCATGACCAACCGTGATACACATGGGCCGAATGCTGAGTCCAATCAGCAAATCTACGATTTCTTTACATGGTGGCTGCTGGAATCCAAAAGCGACATGAAACATTGACGTGTCAAACCGTCACGACATCCGGCTGACACCACCAAAGACGACTTGCCTGACCTTTACTGTACCTCAGTCATGATGCTGTATATGATCCTGCCAGTCTGGCTCGACGGTTGCCAGCATCAGGCTTTGATGTCACAGGAAAACTCTGAGTGATGCCCCAGAATTCGACGGATAGACAAGAATCTGTTTCCTACAGATCGTTGGTTCAGGACTCCATTGTTCTGACTGGACCAACGGCTTCGGGCAAGAGTTCCATTGCCCTTTGTCTGGCTCAAATCATTGGTGGCGAAATACTTTCACTTGATTCGATTGCAGTCTACCGGGGCATGGACATCGGCTCGGCCAAGCCATCTCGACAAGATCTGCGCGCGGTTCCACATCACCTGATCGACATGGTAGACCCCACCGAGGAATTCAGTGTCGCGTGCTATCTGGCGGCGGCGCACGATGCCGTTGAACAAATACAAAAACGCGGCCGTCGAGCTATTTTTGTCGGTGGAACGCCGATGTTTCTCAAGGCAGTCGTGCGAGGATTTGACCCGGGGCCACCTGCCGACTGGGCGTTCCGCAAAGCTGTCGAGTCGGATCTGGAACAGCATGGCATCGAAGCCTTGAGACAACGCGTACAACAGGTTGATCCATTAGCTGCCCACCGAATTGGATCCAACGATGCCCGACGAATGATTCGAGCTCTGGAAGTCGCCCACCATACGGGCACGCCGATCAGCCACCGCCAAGTTCAATTTGATCATCATCAAGATCCGGATAAATGCAACGTATTTGCATTACAGTGGCAACGACCGCAACTCCATGACCGCATCAACCGTCGGGTGAAACAGATGTTTGAAGATGGTTTCATTGCCGAAGTGCAAAGTTTGTTGGACCAACATGGGGAACTTTCACGGACGGCAAACCAAGCACTGGGCTATCGTGAAATCAGCGAATGGATCGAGCGAGGCGAGTCCGAAACAGACGTCTTGATTGAAGAGGTGTCAGCGCACACCCGTCAATTGGCTCGGCGTCAGGAGACTTGGTTGCGCTCATTCAATGAACGGCGTACCATCGACGTTTCCGATCCCCATGAACCTGCTCAGGTTGCCCAGCAGATTGCCGCCAGTATTGTCCCCTGAACAGGCAAAGACCAACACCGACGGATCAAGGATCGACCACTCATTTTTAAGCCGCAGAAGCTGTCGAGACTTAAGTGACCAAACCCTTGGTCACCGTCATAAAAACGTCTTCCAAGGTTGGATCGCGGTCGTTGAATGACTTCATTCTGACACCTGCGTTAAGCAATTCCTCCATCAGACTCGCCAGCCCTTGATCGTCTGTCTCCAGTTCAGCCACCACGACAGTCGGTGCGATCTCGAGGGACCTCAAATGGGGACTGCTGCGAAGGATAGACAACCCCGCCTCTTCACCAGCAATGAACTGAATTTCGACAATTCGATTGCGGCGTATCTGGCGATACACGCTATCGATAGGTCCGTGCATCAATAATTGTCCCCGCTCGATAATCCCAATCGAGGTGCAGCAATCAGCGAGTTCGGTCAGAATATGACTGCTAATCAAAATGGTCTTGCCCATCTTTCGCAACTCTTTGAGTAGCGCTTTGACCTCCAC
>Ga0315334_10002374_pt1 | contig 11772 bp, 8 predicted proteins | sample M150034915metaG_FD_205555 | JGI IMG/M metagenome (GOLD analysis project Ga0315334, IMG submission 205555) | Ammonia-oxidizing marine archaeal communities from Monterey Bay, California, United States - M1 500m 34915 | ecosystem: Environmental > Aquatic > Marine > Intertidal zone | place: USA... | reverse complement strand
AAGCTGGCACGCACCCGCTTCACTGATGCAGCAGCAGGTTACGAAGGCAGGCTGGACGGCACCACTATGTATAAACGAGCATTGGCATTGCTGGGGCTGACATTGTGCTGCGACGCAATAAACGACCAACCCAACGCCCAGATGGCGTTAGTGAAAATTACTAAAATCGGAATGATTCCTGAATCGGCGTTGGCTAAAAGAGGACCGGACTACCTCAAATACTTGGCGGTCTGTGAAGAGGTCATGGCGAAGTTAATAAAAGGAGGTGTGTATAAGCGTCATGATATTTTTGAGAAGGCAAACAAGCTACTGCTCGGGAAAGAGGGCACGCCCCAGGATCACACGGCAGGTTTCATGCTGATGCGATTAGCGGCAAAGCATGGGGCGGTGAGTGCTCAATACAATGTCGGTAAGTTGTACGAAGATGGCGTAGGAGTGCGACGAAACTACTCGGAAGCCGTGAATTGGTACCGCAGGGCAGCGGAACAGGGACACAGGAGAGCTCAATCAGGATTAGGTCACTTGTACTTGAATGGCAGGGGAGTACCCAAGGACGTCGTTGAAGGTGCCGCGTGGGTCGGAGTCTCGTCGATGAATGAAGTCCAGGAGTACAATATAAGAATCTCAGGTGCGACGCTTTCATCAGGCGATAAAATCAAATTAAAGAAGCGAGTCTCTGAGTTGTTTGAAAAGTACCGTGACGGGAAGTAACCACCGCACGACGTGCGGCACATGGTTGGTGGTCAAACAAGACACCTTCCCGCAACCGCTAAACCATCCAACATTCACCCACGCGGCCTATCCACCATCAACGCTGCCGCCTCTTCCCCCAGGATCTCAGCAAGCCAAGCCTCGGATTGCTCGCGGAAGTGAGCTGACCCTTGCGTAAGCTGCCGCTCGATCATCCTCGTAAGGGTGAGCTGATCAGCCTGACTTAACCGCGTGAAGTCCTCACCAACCTGTTTGCAGCGTTCCCACGCTTCGAGTTCGTGCTGCGGCAGGTTCAAAGGTGGGGCACAGGGTGGGGCAGAAGGCGTCCGAAACGACGCGAAATGACGATCCACCAACGCAAGAGACCCGCGAAGAATCCAGTGATTTTCGCGGGTCTGCGGATGATTTCGCAGAATTGCAATCTGCGAGAGTGGGCGATGAGGGACTCGAACCCCCGACATTCTCGGTGTAAACGAGACGCTCTAGCCAACTGAGCTAATCGCCCTTGTGTTTCTTCATCCTGTGCGTTTTTAATAGAACGCTTGACCCTCTTGATGAACGGTCAGGCTCACTTCATTCTGTTGCTTGAGGCCAACCAAGTGGCCTCGACTGGTGACTGGCCTCGACTGGCGATCCGGCAATGTTTTGTGTATTCGGCAAGACGACAACGTCAGCTTAACAAAAGGTGCTAGTGGCTGAGCAATCGGGTTCGGCGTGCTCGACGTTCGGCTTGCAAGCTTGCTCGACGATTGCTTTCGCTCGGCTTTTCGTAGTATTCCCGGCGTCGCATCTCTTTCTTGATGCCGCTACGCTCTACCAATTTTCGGAATCTACGAACTGCTTCCTGGATGGTTTCCCGGTCGCGAACCACTAACTTGACCATTGCTGCTCCGAATGCATTGCCAGATGTTATCTCTCTTTAGGGGGATTTTCCTCTCAGGCCTGCCCGATGCTACGCCACCAGTCGGGAAGTCTAACGATCCGTTCACCTGCGTGGCAATGCTGCGGCCGATTTCCAGCACTTTTTCCCGCTTGAATTGCAATTCTGACGCGAACGAAAGCCTGCTTTTTCTCGCCGAATTGCCCTGCTGACCCGCCTATGTCGAGATTCAGGATTTGACTGGCCGACTGGCTCGCATTGAGAACTCGGTCTGAGATTACACCAATTCTTCGTTAATTTCGTCGTCGAGTGTTACCCCGAGGCCCCGCAGCACTTCCTGCAGTTGGTTGTCCAACGCGTCCAGTTGTTCCAGCACATCGTCCTGTCGCTGCTCAAGTTCCGTGAGGAGCTGGCCCGGCTCGAGATCGTTGATTTGCGACGTCGGTGTTGGCGACATGTTGTGATGGCTTGTGTCTGCGGGAGCGGTGAAGCTGGTACGGCGTTGAATGACGATCAATCGATACCGATCGGCGATCCACCGTATGGAATCTTTGGATCGGTTCGAATTCACCAAATCACTAGTGACTCTCCGGTCGCATCGGTTCGAGAAGTGAGGAAAGATGTTCCGTTCACGGAGGAACAGACGGTCGTAACGCGTAGACAGTCGTAACGCGGAAACAGCTCAGCAGCAGGCTCGCAGTTCTTGGACCGACCGAGGGGGTGTGATGCATCACCCAAGTGACCCGTCCAAACGCCGACAAGAAAATCGATCGAATTGTTAACCGCAGGGGAACCGTTGGCGGGTCGCAATCCGTTCTTCTGCGGGCTGTAGCGAGCTTGCAGATCAAGTTTGCTAGCATCTGGGGAGTGAGCTTCGGTCTTGCCGTCCGAGATGGGGGGGGATAATCTGGAGCGTGATTGAAGGAAGGTTCACGTCCGTTGTCAGGGAGGGCAATCGCGTGTTGAAACGAACGTCCATACGGATGAAGCTGGTTATCGCGTTGACATCGCTGTCAGTGATCTTCTGTTCGCTGGTTGCTGCCATCGTTTTCGTGCTGAGTAGTTATAAGAGTCTGGCGATTGCGGTGACGCAGCATTCTGTTGATGTTCGCAATGCGAGCGAATTGATCTCCACAGCTGATGATTTGAGTCGCAGCTTCGAGAGCAAGATTGCGGCTCTTGAGCCGACGGGGCTATTGACGTCCGAGCTCAAGGACAACCCGCTGCATAATTTGGCAGCCCACGGATCCATGTTTACAGAACTTCTTGCTGCCTTCAGTAACAAACTTGAGGCTTGCTGTAACTTGTCGAGTTCTCAATCGACAGAACTGCTTTTGCCTGCATCCGATCGTGAATTGGCTTTGGCTGACATTCAAGCCGAGTTTGATCACCTCAAAGAATTGCAAGCTGTTGAGATTGCGTATTTCACCGACGTGGATCGTCAGAGACAGATCCGCGAGAGTCTCGACGACTTGGTAGACAAGACCGAAAAGCACGCAACCGACATTCACGAGCGTTTTACACAATACAGCAGGCAGGTTCGAACTCAGGCTCGCACATGGCGGACGGTGGCATGGGTGTGTTTGGCCGCCACGATTGTTTTTGCTGTGGGATTGTTCTGGACATTCACTTCTTACATCACCAAGCCGTTTCGTACGCTGATTGGCGGGTCCCGTTTGGTCGCCGGTGGTGAATTTGACCATCGAATCGACTTGGGAACCGATGATGAATTGAACGAGTTGGCTCAGGCGATGAATGGGATGACCGCTCGTTTTCAGAGCACGTTGGGGAAACTGGATGCCACTTGCAAAGGTCTTGATCGTCAGGTTCAGGAACGAAGTCGCGAGGTGATTCAGAACGAACAGCTTGCTGGCGTTGGCTTTCTGGCTGCCGGTGTGGCTCATGAAATCAATAATCCGCTGGCAGCGATTGCTTGGAGTTCGGAATCGTTGCAGTCTCGATTGTCAGAACTTGGGATGTTGCCCACAGACCAGCGTGTTATCGATGAAGAATTGCAGAAAGACCTAACGGAGAATCTGCGTCGGATCGAGGATGAAGCGTATCGCTGCAAGAGGATCACGGAGAAGTTGCTGGATTTCAGCCGCCTGAGTGAAGTGCGACGTGCTTCGACCGACATTGTTGAACTGGTTCATGATGTGGTGGCGATGGTCAGCAATCTTGGGGAATTCCGTTGCAAGAAGTTGACTACCCGGGGTGAGAACGAGGTGATTGCCGAAGTGAATCCCCAAGAAATCCGGCAGGTGGTGTTGAACCTTGTAACTAACGCACTGGAAAGCGTTGACGCGGACGGGTCGGTCAATATCTACGTGGGTACGCAGGGAGATTCTGCGTTGGTGATTGTCGAAGATGACGGGTGTGGGATGAACGACGAAGTGCGGGAGCACTTGTTTGAGCCGTTTTTCACGCGCCGACGTGACGGCACAGGAACAGGGTTGGGACTAAGCATTACCTACCGGATCGTGTCAAAGCACGGAGGTTCACTTCAGGCGATGAGCGAAGGTGAGGGGCGTGGATCCAAGGTGGAAATGTTGTTGCCGTGCGCAGCCACTGAGGACGAACAGACAGGAAGTCGTGTCACGATTGGATTAGAGCATGAGTCGTACCAGAAAATCAGTTGAACAGCCATCGATGCGAATTCTGTTCGCAGATGATGAACGAAACCTCCAGGAATTGATGCGCACTGAGTTGCCAAGGATGGGGTACGGAGTGACTGTCTGCCCGGATGGTTTGACGGCGGTTGCAGCATTGGAAAAAGAACCTTTCGATTGCTTGCTGGTCGATCTCGACATGCCTGGCATGAACGGTATCGATGTGATCGCCAGAGCCCGTGAATTGCGGCCCGAAATCGAAGCGGTGGTGATGACAGGCAAACCAAGTCAGGAAACAGCCATCGAAGCACTGCGACATCAGGCATTTGATTACCTCACGAAACCGTGTCGTCTGGCCGACATTGCAGGCTTGTTGGGCCGCGTCAATGAACGTCGGCAGACGAAACGCCAACTGGCAGCTTTGCAGCATCGTCTGCGACGTGCAGAGGGGGATGGTGATCTGGTTGGTAGTGGAAATGCGATGGATCGTGTTCGCCAGTTGATTTCCAAAGTGGCGCCGACCGAGAGTACGGTGTTGATTCGAGGCGAAACCGGCTGTGGCAAGGAGCTTGTTGCCCGTGCGCTGCATGAATGCAGTTTGCGTGCTGATCAGCCGATGGTTGCCGTTAACTGTGGTGCGCTACCCGAAAACCTGATCGAAAGTGAACTTTTTGGGCATTGTCGGGGTGCGTTTACGGGGGCCGATGCGTCACGCACCGGTTTGTTCGAAGTCGCGGATGGTGGCACGGTCTTTCTGGATGAGATTGGTGAATTGCCGCTGTCGATGCAAGCCAAATTGTTGCGGGTGCTTGAGACGGGTGAAATCCGACGGTTGGGCGATAATCAGACCGTCCATGTCAATGTCCGCATTGTTGGTGCTACGCATCGTGACCTTGAGCAGATGGTTGAACAGGGAACATTCCGCGAGGATCTGATGTTCCGAATCAATACATTTGAAATTAACGTGCCCGCCCTGAGAGAGAGGCCTGAAGATATCCTGCTGTTGGCGAAGCATCTCTTGCGAAGGCATCGAACTGATGGTAGTGACAACGCCCTGTTCACGGACCTTGCACTGCAGGAATTGCAGGGCCATCAATGGCCGGGGAATGTCAGAGAACTGGCCAACGTGGTAGAGCACGCGGCCATCCTCTGTGAATCGCTGCCGATCGATCAGAGCGACTTGCCGCGTCACTTCGGGAAACGCCAGTTGAGGAAAGAAATCCGCGACTCAAGACCCATGACACTGCGTGAATTGGAGATGATCGCCATTGAACGGGCGGTCGAACGGCATGACGGTAACAAACCGGCTGCGGCCGAGGAGTTGGGGGTCAGTCTGAAAACCCTTTACAACAAAATTAACGCCTCAGAGGTCAAGCGTCAGGTGGGTTGATGAAGCGAAACGCTTTGCTGAAAACGCTGATGTGCTGGTTCGTTTGTGACGCCGAACCAGAGCCTGGGGAAGATTAGGGAAGCTTGGAGAAGCCTTCGCCGTAAATTTTCACGCTTGAAATTCCAGCAGGCGAGTCAACCGGTAGTAAATCGACTAAGAGCGGATGGAATCGACCAGTTCGCGGATAACATCTGGTTCGGTTGGTTTGGCAATGCAGTGACTGAAGCCGAACTTTTTGTAGCTATTAACTTCTTCTTTCGTCACGCTGGCAGTCACGGCAGCAACCGGTGTTGGTTCTGACCCTTGTTTCTGTTCGATGCGTCGGATCTCTTTCAATGCGGCAATGCCATCCATGACTGGCATGTGGATGTCCATCAGAACCAGATCAAAGTTTTCTTGATTGAATGCTTCGATGGCCTCTTCACCATCATGGACCATTACGACTTCGGCGTTCAGTTTGTTGAGAATGTGCGACAGCACAATCCGGTTGACCGCGCCGTCCTCGACCGCCAAGATTTTTAATCGCACAGTTGGTTCGTCTGACCCGACTTTTTCCTTGCTTTGTTGGGTGGTTTCGTGATCCAGTTGCGTCTTGTCTACAGTGGGCGGCAAGAGCAGATTGATTTCAAAGGTGGTGCCTGCTTGCACTTGGCTTTCCATGGTGATGGTTCCAGCCATTAGCTCGGTGAGAGTCTTGGCGATTGTCAGACCAAGTCCCGTGCCGCCGTAACGCCGTGTGGTCGTCGTGTCGGCTTGTGTAAATGGTTCAAACACTCGGTCCATCTGGTCAGGCGTCATGCCGATACCTGTATCCTGGATGCGGATTTGGACATGCTCGGGGCCCTTGGATTCTTCGAGACAGGAACCGCAGGTGAAATGCGAGGTGATCGCTCCTGCGGTAGTGAACTTGATGGCGTTATCAAGGAGATTACTGAGGATTTGGACAAGCCTCGTCGGGTCTCCATATCGCTGAACATCTACATGCTCGCATCCGACGAATTTCAGCGACAGTCCTTTTTCCTTGGCTTTGGCTGCATGCGATTTCTGGAGATGTTGTATTTGATCACGCAAGCAAAAGGGAATTCGCTCCAATTCAATTCGATTGGCTTCGACTTTGGAAAGGTCGAGGACATCATTCAGAATACGAATCAGGGATTCGCCTGACTGTTTGATTATAGCGATCCATTGTTCCTGATCTTCGGTGAGTGCAGTTTCTGACAGCATGTTGGCCATGCCGAGAATTCCATGCATGGGCGTACGTATTTCGTGGCTCACGTTGGCAAGAAAGTTTGTCTTCGCCGCATTGGATTTCTCGGCCTCTAGCTTTGCCGTGAGTATTTGCCGTTCGGCCAATTTCCTTTCCGTAATGTCACGTGTGATGGCGATCATCTCGGAAATGACCTCAGGATCTTCCGCGGAACGGACGGGGCCGGCGGTCTGTTCCATCCAATGCTGTTCTCCGGTTGGTAAATTGCAGCGGAACTGCCAGTTCTTCGTCTCGCCTTTGAAGACGGCCGCCATGTACTCCTGATATTGATTCCAGTCCTGAGGGGCGATGAGCATTGATAGATGCGTACCCCGAACTTGCTCGATATCGGTGACCCCCATCATTTTCAGACCGGCGGGATTTAGATCGACGAGTTGCCCTGCAGCATTCACCGTTTTTACGCATTCTGGCTCGGACTGAAGGATTGTCCGCAACCGCGCCTCGGACATGGTCGGGTTTGGACACGAGTTGTTGTGTGTTGCTTTTGACGAGATTGACTTATTCATTTATTGGGATCAACTCTAAGTCGTGATTTGGTCTGCTCTGTGGCGAAGGCTTGATGTTTGTCAGAGTTTGTCGCTGGTTTCTGGGTCAGATCACGTCAAGTTAGATCTGTTGACGCATCAGCATCGAGTTTGGGAAGGGTATGCTTAACCTGTCTGGTGCGAACAGTTCTTTCCGAGTTCGGATGCCAAGATTGTGTTGTTAGTTCTCCGTGTCGATGAATCGTTCAGCTTGGTTCCCTCGACTAAGTTACATGTACTTCCACTTAGCCAAGATTTTGGCAGTTATTCTAGAGTACCCACCAAGTGATTACTAACAGAAAAACGCGATTGCTGACAGCATGACTCCCCAAATAGATGGTCCCGTTGGGGGGGAGTGTCAATATTAACGACAGAAATGGTACCCGGGACTTGATGGCAGTTCGCCCCAGTGGTGGCAAGACGTATGAGTCGATCAGTTTGCAAAACGGGGCATCACTTTTGCAAGACGGTTCACTTGCGAAATGTCGTTGTAAGCCTGCATGGAAATTCTCAGGCAGCACTGATCTGGGCTGGCCAATTGGAAGACGGGTAATTCGAAACGATGCTCATTCACAAGGGTATGTTGCAGTTGTTCTGTGGCTGACAGGTTGGCTGTTGAATGACGGTCCAGTTGCGAAAGCGTGAGTGGAATCGACGCGAGTGATCCAATCATGTTATCGGCGCAGGGCGGGGCAATCTGCAGTGCGTCGCACAGCAAGTTTCGTGCCGAAATCGTTTTTTCATGGTTGCAGCGATACAGCTCGGTTAGACCGCCGGGGTACAGGGATTCCAAGAATTCAAGGGCTGTTTTCAACGCGAGTATCGGAGTGGGGTCAAACGTTCCTACCCAGTCAAATTCAGTAATGAATCGAGATCTGTGGGGTCGTGTTTGGTTCGCGCCGTGACTGATCACGTTGGGGCGAACCTGATGTTGCAGGTCAGGCTGTACGTATAGGAAGCCAGATGATTTAGGGGCGCAGAGCCATTTGTGATGATTGGCTGTATAGTAGTCCGCCGCCATGGTCGAGAGGTTCAGAGGCAGCATTCCTGCAGCGTGGGAACCATCAACCAGAACCTGTACGCCTCGGTCATGCGACAGTGCGATGATGTCTTTGATGGGGAAGATCAAGCCAGTGGGGCTTGTGACGTGATCAATTAAAAGGAGACGTGTTCGCGAATTGAGTTGTCTCTCGATCGCATCCAGGACCTCGGCGTTTGAGTGCAGTGGAAACGGCACCTCGGCAACAGCAACCTTGGCACCCGTCAGTTTGGCTGCGTGGTGTGCTGCATTGTTGCAAGCGTTGTACCCGTGATTCGTGATCAGTATCTCGTCCAGAGGATTGAACGGAAAAGAACTCAAAACTGCGTTCACGCCATCGGTTGCATTTCTTACGAAGGCAACGTCCGAGGTGGGGGCATTCACGAGTTGCCCAATCAGTTGACGCACCTCATCCAGCTTGGGTTCGAGGTCGCGTTCGGGAGCGAGGAAACGAATCGGATCTCGTTCCAATTGGTCGATTAGTTCCCTCTGAGTCTGCAGCACGATGCTGGGACAGGCTCCGAAGGAACCATGATTAAGAAAGTCGATGTCAGGATTGAGTTGCCAGTGGTCTCGGAAATGCATAGGGCCAAGTTTCGTAGAGTCGGAAAACAAAGGGACGACTGACAGTAGCCTGCAAAACGATTTCCTCTGATTGAGGTTCACTGATTGAGCATGGACAGTGCTAATTCGATTTCGCCCAGGACCTGTGGATCACGTTCGGTGTCGCGACTTGATTCTAACGCTGCGTTTGCCTGATCGCCTCCGATTTTTCCCAGTGCCCATGCTGACGCCCCTCTCACCAAGCCTTCCTTGTCTTTCAACCCACGGATCAGAGCAGGTAGGCCGGACATTTGCTGCTGGTTGCCGAGTACGATCGCAGCATTGCGAAGGACGCCTTTTCGTCGTGTTCTCCATAGTGGAGTTTTACGAAAGCGTTGGCGGAATTGCTCATCGCTCAAATCGAACAACTGCGACAGATCGAGGCTGTCGAGGGCTGTTTCCGGGTGAGTTGCTCTCTGGGCCGGTTTGCGATTCCAAGGGCAGACTTCCTGACAGATGTCACAGCCGAACAGCCACTCGCCAATTCCGTCCCGCAAGGTCACCGGGATGGGGTCTCGGTGTTCGATGGTCAAGTAACTGATGCATCGAGAGGCATCGAGGACACCTGGTTCTGGGAAGGCATTGGTGGGGCAGGCATCCAGGCATGCACGGCATGTGCCACAATGATCCGTTTCGTGCATGGGGTCGTACGGCAATTCCAGATCCGACAGCACACAGGCCAGAAAGAAATAGCTTCCCTGCTGTTTGTTCAGCAGCAGTGTGTTCTTGCCAGTCCAGCCCAGACCTGCCTGTCTGGCGATCTCACGTTCCATGAGGGGAGCCGTGTCGACCACGCCTCGAGCATGGGATTCTGGTGACTCTGTCAACAGAATTTGGCAGAGTTGTTTCAGTTTGGGATGGATGGTGTCGTGGTAGTCGATACCGTTCCAAACATACCTTGCGACTTTTCCCATGCCTGCTGTGATGGGGGTGGTATCAGCCGCATCGTAGGGATACGCCAAAGCGATGATCGACCTTGCACCCTCTAGCACGCCTCGAGGGTGCTCGTACGCCGCCTTTCGATTGGCAAAGTAGTCCATGTTTCCTGCATATCCCGCGTCGATCCATGACAGCAGATTAGGATATCCAGGCAGGGGGACGGCGGGGGCAATTCCAAACAGCGAGAATCCTTCCCGGGTTGCCGCCTCACGCAATGTCTTGACGAGTGGGTCTGCGGTGGTCACCGTTGGATGTTCTGCGTTCCGGGGCGGGTCGCAATGCGAGCGTTGTTGTTTCGAATCGCGTGGCGGTAGTAGGTCTCGAGACACAAGGTAGCCATCGAGGTGGTATAGATCTCTCCACCATAGCCGCCCCAGACCGTGTTGGAAGACCATCTGCCATCGGTAAGTTGGGTGGAGAGTAAGCGCCGTTTTAATGCCTCATTCCATTGCAACCACGCATCGTCCTGCAGTTGGTGCAATGCCAGTGTCGCGTAATACCAGTAATAGTAGTTGTCTTGACCAAATCCGGGAGGCTGTTGCAGCAGATACCTCTGAGCCTCGATTGCCTCTGCTGACGGGACAGGTTCTCCGATCAGCAATCGTGTAGCCAGTGCTTCTGCCGTCATGGTGCGGGTAGGGTTTTCACGAGGGCGGTAGCAAGCCAGTCCGCCTTGGCCAGATCGGACGCTTACCAGGAACCGTTGGATCCCTTGGACCGATTTTTGGCTGATGGGTATCTTGGCGCGGTGTCCTGCGTCAAGCACCATCGCCTGCCAGCCAAGTTGGCTCAGGTCGCCGTCTCGGTCGTGCTGTGTGTAACGCCAGCCACCGGTCCTCGGAATTTGCATGCGTTGCGTATACGCAATGGCTCGTTGGGCCGAAATCAGTGCCGATTTATCCTGGCTGATTGCAGCAGCTTCGCACATCGCCAAGGCAGCGATTCCATGGCTGTAGGTTGCGGCGTAAACCGAGGTGTTTGTGCCCGCCATCGATCCAAGGTTTTGCTTGAATCGGCTCTGTGTATTGATCAGATAGGCAAGTCCCCGGTAGACGTTGTCCGCATATTCACCAGTTTGATGAGTGTTTCCGGCGCCTATCATTGCCAGCAGTGCGAGACCTGTGATGGCTGTATCTGCTTTGCCGCCTGCGCCGTATCGGTTTGTGCCCAGTGCAGCACGCTCGACACCAGCACCCGTTGATTGAGGATCCCACGATCCGTTGGGTTGTTGCGTGCGTGCCAGAAAGCGAAGAGCCGCGGCAACTGCGGCTTCGGTTTGCCGGCTGCCACCTGTCTGTTGGAGTGCCACGATCTTGGCATCGCCAGTCCGGTTGGCGAAATCACTTTGGGGTGATTGCGTTGACGAAATCAATGGAGTGCTCGTGGCAGATGCCAATTGTGCCGGAGTTGGCTTTGTCCCTGTCGTGGGATTCTGTGGCTCGGTTGTGGAAGGGCTGGGTTTCTGTGAGTCAGCGACCTGCGGGATCTGCGGCGTTTCTGTCAGCGGGATTGAAGGAGGCGTTGAAACGCTGGCTGCCAGCGCAGCATCGAGCATGTCACCGAGTTGGGAATCAATGTCATCCGAAGAGTCCGTCTCTGGATCGCTCGAGCCTGGGGAGGACGCGTTGGTTAGTGCCGCAGGCAGCAGCGAGTGTATGGCCATGATGGACGCGGCGGTGTCCGGTGGCGATTTGGAATCGATCGTCTCTGGGATCTTCTCTGGGATCTTCTCTGGGATCTTCTCCGAGTCGGCGGCCGATGTGAAGTCGTTTGATTGATCGAGCAGGTCATTCAGATTTGCTAAGGGCAA
>Ga0315334_10002373_pt1 | contig 11775 bp, 15 predicted proteins | sample M150034915metaG_FD_205555 | JGI IMG/M metagenome (GOLD analysis project Ga0315334, IMG submission 205555) | Ammonia-oxidizing marine archaeal communities from Monterey Bay, California, United States - M1 500m 34915 | ecosystem: Environmental > Aquatic > Marine > Intertidal zone | place: USA... | reverse complement strand
TTAAAAAAGAAAGAAGGTTAGGTAAATTAAAATTAATTCATTCTAGCAGTGAGCATATTGATAAACATTTACAAGATAGTTCTGCTGATATGATAATGACGTGTCCGCCATACTTTAACATAGAAAAATATGAAAGTGTTGATGGACAATTAACAGACATACGAACATACGAAGAATTTTTAAAAACCTATAAAGTTATTTTAGAAAAAAGCATTAAGATATTAAAACCAGGTTGTTTCTTTGTCATGGTATTGGCAAACTTTAGAGATGGTAAGTTACGTGATTTTTGTAGTGATACTAAAGACATATTAAAAAAACATTTAACATATCATGATGAGATAATTTTAGAAATGAGCCCTGCAAAAAGACATCCGTTATACACACAAGCAATTACAAATTTAAATTGTCTAAAGACACACGAATATTGTTTAGTTTTTAGAAAAGAAACTAACAAAGAAGATTTAATAAAAAGAAATAATGATATAAATTGGAACAGACCATTAGTCAAAGATGTATACCGTAATAAAGATAGGTTGTTTTGGGCTGAAGGTAAAAAGGATTGGCTCGATGAGAAATTAGGCATAGCACCCAATTCATATTTTAACAAGTTATTTGAGGAAGAGGAATAAGCAATGGCTACAGATTTATGGGTTGAAAAATATAGACCTACTAATGTTGGAGAGTATGTCTTTAGAGACGAGTCACAACGTAAACAAGTACAGAACTGGATAGACGATGGTGGTATTCCACATTTACTGTTTAGCGGTAGTCCTGGTACTGGTAAAACTACACTAGCAAAAGTACTTATAGCAGAACTTAAGGTACAAGGTGCTGACGTATTGTATATCAATGCTAGTCGTGATAACGGTGTTGAAATGATTCGTAAAAGAATTAGTGCATTTAGTGAAACTATGCCATGGGGCGACTTTAAGGTAATTTTGTTAGATGAGGCAGATCATATTAGTCCTGAAGGACAAGCGGCATTACGTGGTGTAATGGAACAATATCATGCAAGTGTACGGTTTATATTAACGTGTAATTGGCCCAACATGATTATTCCTGCATTGCACAGTAGATGTCAAGGCTTTCATATTGAACAGTTAGACCAAACTGATTTTACTGTTAGAGTAGGTGAAATTTTAGCAGAAAATAATGTTGAGTTTAGTATAGATACATTAGACGCAATGGTTAGGGCACACTACCCAGATTTGCGTAAAACAATTAATACTGTACAAATGAGTGTTATTGACAATAAACTTATTTTACCAGAAGATGGTGGTAGTACAGCAGAATGGCGTGTTAATATGGTAGAACTATTTAAAGCAGGCAAAATACAAGATGCTCGTAAACTTATTATCGGCAGTGCAAGAGCAGATGAATATAATGACATCTTTACTTGGCTATATAAGAACTTAGATTTATATACAAAAGATGACTTTCAATACGATAGTTGTGTACTAGCAATAAGAGAAGGTATGATCAAACACACACAAGTAGCAGATCCAGAAATTAATTTAAGTGCTACTATGGTTGAGATCGCTAGAACACTAAATGAAAATACCTAATCTTTTACTTAATGTAAACTACAAAGATACATGTGGTCAATCAAGCATATTACAGCACTTACTAACTTATTCTTATGAGTTAGGTATATTCCCCCAAGCTCTTAATAGAATAGCAGAACAACGGTGTTTCATATCAAGAAATAATAAGAGAATTTTAGGCATCCCTGATTTTGCACCCAACTACTTAAAAATAACCGAACAAGAGAATTACTTAGAACTATTAAAAGAGTGTTTAAATGATTGCGTAGATATTGAACACGGTCCTATATTAAGTAGCGATTTTAAGTTCTGTTTGCCTGCTAGTGTTAATGTAGGCAACTTAATGAGTAGAAATCCAACACAATGTATGTATTTTGCAAAGCAAACAGGGCCATTATACATATATGATTATAATGTTAGATATAGAATGGAAAACACCTTTATTGTTAATAAAGATCGTTTACATAAACTAGTAGATTACTATAATTTAGATCAAGATACATATACATCATTTGATATGTTTTTGTCTAAAATGGGGAGAAAAATATCATATCGGACGCCTAGTCAGGCAGCCAACTTTATCAAGGACAAGCCCGTGGCATTGTGTAATATGGCACTAGAGCATGGACTTGATTATACAATAGAAGAAGGTATAGACCTTTTTACCAATGATTTTTTGTCAGTAGATAATACTGATGATCCATCAGAGATGAGCAATGTCACATTATTTGAAATAAATCAATTAACAGCTAATGTTAATACCAGTACTGAGTACTATAAATACGTATGTGACAGCTTAAAGATTTCAACGAACCTTGAATTATTCAATGCGTTCCACGATATATTTGTTAAAGCTGATACAGAACATAGTTTGAAGATAATTACTAGAAGCGATTTTTTAATGAATATATTGTGTAATGAAACCAATAAAAGTTGATAAAAGTTTAAAATACTACGGACAACAAATATCATATAAGGTTTCGGGAACGCTTGAACTGATACAGCAGTTAGTAAAAGAATTTCAACCTAAGAAAGTAATATTTACTGAAACAAGTAGATATAAGAACTTAGATGAATGCCTTGGCAATGGTGTATTTATTCAAGTTTATTTACTGTTCGATGAAGAACAGGCAATGCTTTTTCGTTTATCTAAGAAAATTTGAGACCTTAAAAATCCCAATATATAGATAAATATTAACAGAGAGGAACGTTGAATGAATAAGAGATTTTTAGTTTGGTGGTTAGTTGTTGTAATGCAATTAATCGGTCTTGGAGTGGCAGTATGGTATGGAGCTATTTCATTTCTTTTAGAGCACGACATTACAAAGTTAAGTTTTGTTATAATGCTAATATGGTTAATTGCAACAACAAGTATCGGCTACAGAAGCTTTAAAGGTAGAAACGATTTTGAAACTCCATGGTTCTTGGGTGAATCATGTATGACTGTAGGTATGGTAGGAACCGTTATAGGTTTTATGCTTATGCTAGGCAGTAGTTTTACTGAAATAGACCCTAATAATGTGGAAAGCATGAAGCGGGTTATTGTAGATATGGCTGGTGGTATGAGTACCGCTCTTTTAACAACATTATGTGGCTTAGTTGCTAGTTTATTTGTTAAAGTACAAATCATTCTAGAAGAACAAGAATATGGCAAATAAACCAGGTAACTTTTTTGAAGGTAAAGGCAAACGATCAGGATCTAACTTAGCATTTAACGATCTTTTATTTAATGTTTTAATTGGCTTTGTTATGTTATTCGTCATAGCCTTTCTTCTTATTAATCCTATAGCAAAAAAAGCAGATATTCCAGTTAAAGCAGAATTTATTATTGTGCTCTCATGGAATGACGAAGCTAGAGATGATCTAGATTTATGGGTGCAATTAAACGATAAAAAAGCAGTAGGATTTAGTCATAGAGAAAATACACCATTACATTTAGACAGAGATGATTTAGGTACAACAAATGACAAAATTGTTATTGATGGTGTAACACATATTATTAAAGTGAATAGAGAAACTATAACTATAAGAGGTATTATACCTGGTGATTATTATATAGTAGTACATGCTTATCATAAAAAAGAAGTTACTATTCCTTATACAGTCACAGTTATAAAGGTTAATCCGTTTAGACAGTTATATAGTTTAAGTGGGGAAATTACAACAATGAGAGAAATACATAGATTACCAGCATTTACTATAGATGCTAATGGTAGAGTAAAGTCAATATTTCAACATTTTAAAGATGTGGTACCAACAAGAGATAGTGGTATGGACAATACATTGTCTAACGCACAAGGTGTTGAGGCTGGCAGGGTTCCATCCTATAGTAGAGGAACAGAAGAAGAATGAATATACTAATAGAAAATATGATTTATGGATCAATAGGTTTACTTTTTGCATTAGCAGTGCTTACAGTATATGCATTAATACAATTGGGAAAGAATAATGTTTTAACATTCTTTCTAATTCCACTTGCATTAGTGGCTAGTATATACACTGGCTATACACTATTTGCATTACAAGGAACCCCAATTAACGACTTGCCAGAAGGAGAAGTGCAAGTGTTATGGGTCGAAGTGCAAAAACCAAAAATATACTTCTTAGTAAGGCATTTAGGTAAAACAGAGCCAACATATTATACTATACCTTATTCAGACGATAATGCTAAAGAAATGGATAGAATGTTAAAAGCAATGCAAAGAGGTATTAAAATGGAAGGCGAATTTAAAGAAAGAGATCCTGATGGAGGGGATTTGTCAATGCAGCACAAAAATATTAAGTTTGATAATATTGTAAGATACCCATTACCACCCAAAAAAGAAGAATTAGAAAATCAAGGCGTTGATAGACGGCTTATAAATGAGATACAGAACCAACCAGATCGAGGTGAAAATACATCACGTGATTATAATGATGATGAAGAGCACTGAGTGGCTGATTCAGTAACATTAGATAGTAAAATGGAAGAGTATAGGTTTCTTAACCCTCGTTACTGGTAATTTAGTAACCCTTGTATATCAAGGGTTTTTTTGTGAATAAATAGGTTGACAAGACCAAGAAATCTTGCTATAATAGTAGTATAGAAATTAAAAATGACAGTTAATATGATTAGAGCTAAACAACCACAAAATGAGATAATAATAGACTTAACTGGTCCAGATGGTAATGCATTTGCCTTGATGGGTTATGCTAAAAGATATGCAAAAGATCTTGATTTAGATTACAAAACTATTATAGCAGAAATGACAACTGGAGATTACGAAAACTTAGTACAAGTTTTTGATAATTATTTTGGTGAATTTGTAGTATTGGAAAGATAATATGAATAATATTGAAATTACCGGTGGTACACTAAGTCAGCAAGAAAAAGTTCAGTCTATGGTAAAATACTGCATTAAGAAGTTAATGCCTCGTATGCAGACATTAAATATTGAAGTAAAATTAACTAAATTAAAAGGTGATGCAGACGGTTATTGTTTACGTGTAACTCCTAGAGAATTTGAAGTAGAAATTAACCACACGCAAGGTTTGCGTAGAATGCTTGAAACTGTTGCACACGAAATGGTTCATGTAAAACAATATGCTCGTAATGAAACAAATGACTGGGCAATCAATGAAAAATATTATAAGTGGAAGGGTTCTCTTGTTCCTGAGTCAACTGACTATTGGGACTTACCTTGGGAAATTGAAGCTAATGGTATGGAAGTAGGTTTGTTTGTACGTTGGGCTCAAGATAATGGTTATGCAAATAAAGCCTGGACACAAATTTAATTCTTTAATTTCTTAAAAAAATATTCATGTTCTGAATACTTAGTTTTAAGCCAATATTCAGATTTACCTGTACTAAAAGTTTTAAAAATCTCATAATAATATCCAAACCATACAACTTTTTTACTAGTCATGCGTTTTGGTAACCATGTCCATTTTCTTATTTCCTTAGGAAATCCAAGAGCGTGAACTGAAGACCGGTCCCAATTCTCACCTCGTCTTTGTGTATCAATAAAATCTTTCCATTCTTTATCCAAATGATTTATCTCCAGGCCACAATCCCATTTTAGTTCCAGGTGCTCTTTTTGGTATTTTACTATCAGCACTTGATACACAAGCACCAGTTATACATTTAGTAGGCCCATCAAATAATTTAAATCCTGTTTCAATATTTCCTAAAGGTTGGTCATGACAACTATAACTACGTTTTACACTTCCATCGGGTTCTCTAATAATTATACTACGATAACCAGAACTACATTCCCAACCTTTAAAGTTATTAAAATTAAAAGCATTAAATCGTTCAGCTTGATCCATATACCAAGGATTTCCTTCCTTGTCTCTAAACTCTATTTGCATGTGCCACGGCACATTAGCAGTTTGTTTACGATAATCATCATCCTCATCTATTAAAAAAGATGGTTTAGGACGATTCACTAATTGTGTTTGTTGTGCTTTGGCTTCAGTATATCCACGTTGTGGCATTCCATTGTGTAACCTTTTTAACATCTCACTAGTATATCCTTCTACAATTTTACTTGCAGTAGGATCTGATTGAGGTTTAAGTGTTACGTTGATACCTTGGTTATGAAAAAATAATGCATTTTCCCAATCTCTATCAAACCATTGTGGAACCATAACTTGATTAATAGTAATCTGAACATCATGTTCTTGGCAAAATATTAATTTGTCTGCAAAGTCTTGCATTTTTTTAGGTGTATTGACATGCTCTGTATGTAAACTTGCTGTGATACTTGCACGGTGAAATTTACTTGCATAGTCTACATATGTTCCAAACCATTTCATGTTACGACTACAGTTTGATGTCATATGTACACTTGTATAGTTAGTGTTGTGACAATCATCACTTAAATGTTTTAACATATCTAAATAGCCAGGATGGAATGTAGGTTCGCCTCCACTTAAACTAAAATGGAAACTATTAAACCCACGCTCACGTGCCTGACGTTTAATTTCGTCAATTGTTTTAAGGTTAAGTTCTGTAGGTCTATGATCTTTCTTATCACTACGAGCATAAGGCCAACAATATGAACATTTGTAGTTACAAAATCTACCTAATAACCAACTAACTGTAAACATGTCACGATACAGCATTGTACGTTGTCCTACTCGTACAATATCTTCATATGGTGTAGCGGTAAAATCGTATTCACTCCATTTTAAATCTTTATTTTTCATTTATATGCGACCCGCCTCTAAAATAATATGGTGTATTTTGGAATTTCTTTCTTAACTGAGCTGTTTCTGTAATGTCATTTTTATCATTACAATAATATTTTTTCCAGCTTTCATAATCTTTATGAACGAACGTATAGTATTTAATTATATTAGGTGTAATCTTATAAAATTCTTTTATATCAAAGTCAAAAAACATTTCATCAGTTTTTAGCCATTTTTTAATTAGTGGTGCTAAAATTATATGTGACTCTTCTGTTAAATGAGCTACTCTGGTATCATAATAAGGCCAATTATTTTGCTCTTGATCTATTGCCATTATAGTATTTTCTAAATATTGAATGTCTTGTAAACATTGATTAGATGAAGGAACTGTCCTATTAAGCAAATTCAATATTTCTGATCCTGTAAAGTTTTTGATTAATGGAAATTCGTCATCAGTATTGGGAAATGCTTTTATAAATTTAACATCAGGCCTTAATTGTTTTATACGTTCAATTACTAAATTATAAAATAAATATTGTCTATTTACATACTCTTGGCTTGTTGGTATTAATACTTCTGTAATTTTTCTGATAGCACTCCACGTATGATACATCTCAAGATCATTTGAAGATGCAGATTTTTCGTAGTGTTCCAGTGCTTCTTTTTCTTTTCTTTCTGCTAACATGCCACTGTGCCAGGTTATCTCTTTTCCTAAAGTTAGTCTTAATGGTTCAGTTAATACAAAAATAACTTGATCATATTTACTATGATGCTTTCCAAATTCTAAAAAACTATATTGAATGTCAGTTCCACCTATACCGTAAGTTTGTGCTCCTATTAAATCTATCCACGACGTGACATGTTTTTCCCAGAAATCTATATTATCTATATTATTAAACTCGTCATTAAAATCAGGTGCATACATATTGTTTATAGCAAAGCTATCACCAAACACTCCTATCTTTTTCATTTATCCATATCCGTAATTGTGTTATTAAACTTTAAAAATGCTTCATATTTTTCTTCATGTTTGTTATTATCTATTGCTGATTGTAGCCAACTAATAGCCCCATTTAAATGGGTTTCTAACATAAAGCGTCTGGGAATATTACGTCTTTTCGCCGTGTTTAAGCTATCAAATACCCGTTTTAAGCCGTCTATTCCTTCTTTCAGCTGTATAGGGCTCAGAACATTTGCATGTAGGAAATCTGGGCTTTGCATACGGCTTGTATGCCAGAATATGCCTAACTCGAACTCAATTGCTTCTGCTGTTTCGCCTAATTCTTGTGCATTCATTCCACTTATACACGTGGTGCCTTTAATAACGTCTAAATTATCTAAATTCTCTTTTACAAGTTTGATGTTCTTTTTTAGTAGTTCCCAATCAGACCCTCTTCTTATTTTAGCATTAAGTTCTTTATGCCCATCAATACTAATTGTTAATTTAATACTTTTAAATTTCTTCCATAAGTCTATTACACTATGTTTACCCATTTTCATAATACTTAAATTTGTACTATATTTTAAAGTTACATTTTCAGGATGAGGTATGCTATCTAATATACGATAATGAATTGGATCCATTAAAGGTTCACCACCAGCAAATTCAAGTTCTTCTATATGTTCCATGAGCTCAACTAAGTGCCCTACAAAATATTCATCTTTTTCATATAAATTCATTACTCTAGTTGTTCTTAGGTTATTCGTATCTATAATATCTTCAATAAAAGTTTGATCTTTTTTGTCGTAAAATTTCTTTAATTTATCCCAATCTTGCATCCATTTTGAACTATCCTTTGGCCAACACATACGACATTTAAAATTACATACATTACTTAATTTAAGTTCAATAAGCGGAATTTTAAATTCTACTTCCCTATGTTTAAGATAATGCTCAACAGGTTCTCTATAAGTATCATTTTCCATTAAGTCAGTAATTCTGTTTAAACGTAAACTAACAATATCCATATCTTCCATTTTCCAACAATTTTGGCATTGTTGTGGTTTCTTGCCCAATATAAGATCATCGCGTACTTCATTCATGTATTCACTGTGCCAATAATCTTTAAGATTAAAGTTATCATCTTTAATATTAGGATTATTCACATTTTTTCCTCCTTTTGGAGGTCTAGCTCTACAGCATAGTTTTATTTCACCATGTGGTGTAGTGCTTACATGAACAAATGGTAATGGACAAAATGTACTTTTATCCACTGGTAAGCCTTTTAACTTATCTACTGCTCTGTCATAAAAATATTTATAATTATCCATTTTCACCTACTCTTAATTTATGTATATGTTCTGGTAATGCTTTTGATAGTTGCACATCTGCCGCACATATGCATCTAGGCTTATTACATATAATAGTTTCCTTTGGCATTTCGAATCCATCATAAATGTTTCCTAGTTTGCCGCCTACTTTGCATATTGCCCTATATACATCACCTGTATTACTGATAGTGATATTTTGTACACCTGCCCAACATTCCCAACCACGGAAATCATTTTCATCACGTGCCATAACACTATTTACATTATCTTCTTCGCTTGTACCATCTTTATAATGTACAATAATATTTTTAAAATTACTCATAATATGGTTTTATAATCTTATAAAATTCTGGAAATATATTTTCAAAGTTTTCTTTTCTTAATATATCTAACTGTGAATTCTCTTTAATAAATTCTTGCCATGTATCCTGATCTGGTTCTTTACTATTCATGTAATTTATTGAAGTTGAAATCCAAAGAGAATTACTATTTTTATACTTTTCTATAATAATATCTTTTATAGGTTGAGGTAATGCATGAACTGTTCTAGGCCCATTAAAAACAAAATGATCGCAGTCTGTTGGATCATACCCTAATTCTATGAATCTATTGTTTATCTCTTCTAAATAAAATATATTAAATACACTTACTGTTGGGTCAATAAATACGCTGTATAGTGAACCTGGTAATTTATTAAAATTAATAAGATTTGATTCTACTTCTTTCCAATTGGCTAAATTACGTTGATATTCAAACCTATCATTAATATCATCTATACTAAGTGCTATTTGTATGTTTTTAAAATTACTATATAGTTTTTGATTTTCTTCTGTAGGGAAATATGTGCCATTTGTGTTGTAAACTATATTAACTTTGTTTGTATCTATATTGCTTTCAACTAAGCGTTCTAACAACTGAAAATGCTCAGGACTCATATATGGCTCGCCGCCCATGAAGTGTATATATTCTATTGATTCTAGTTGACGTACATCATTCCAAAAAGTGGGATCTTCTTGCCAATCACATGCTTGTGTCCATTCGTATGCTTTAGTATCTTTAAACTTTACATCAGGTTCATATAAACCTGCTGCATCTTTTGTCCAACTACTGCTACTATGTACACCACATATTCTACATTTTAAATTACACTTATTGCCGGGTCTAATCTCTATCCATTTTAATTCATGTTTGGGTATTATTGAACTATTCATTACTTCTTCTGTAAAATCTATAGAATTGGACATGGTTGAATAATGAGATCTAATATGGGGATCATTCCAACAAATTGAACAATTAGGATGCTGTTCATTCTTTTTAAATGTTTCTATAAATTTTAATCTAACAGGGTCGTTATATACTTCCTTTATAGTTTTTCCTTTAATATTTAAATCTTTAAATTTTTTAGCCATACAGCATGGCTTTATGGCACCATTAGATTCTATTGCCATATGTATAAATGGCATAGCACAAAAATTATTTCCTTTTTTATTAAGCCATTTTCTTATTTCATCTTTACGCATTTTTACTCAACCATTTTTCCTCTTCTGCACTATAATATTGTCCAGCAAACTTCTCAGTTTCTTCGTGTGTAGGATGTTGTCCTAACATTCCATCTTCATGTGGCTTATGCCAACCTGTACGTTTCATATTAACACGTGGTCTAATTTTACGAATAGTATATTCCACTCCACACTCTTTTAATTCATCTATAATATCTTGCCATTGTGTCATGTGTCCTGGCAATGCCATAATGTGTACATGCATTCCTTTATAGTCATCTTTAGCTCTATATTCTTGTATTTCCTTCCACATACCAGTAATATTATTAATAACCTTATCATGAAAAGCAAATTCAAAATGATAACTGATTATAACATAATGTAAATATTTTAATGCTTTCTTATATATTTTAGGAGGCGGACTTCCATTAGTAGTTACACTGCAACGATACACTCCATTTTCTTTAGCGTACTTTAACATTTCAATAAACTTAGGATGTACAAAAGGTTCACCACCAGTAAAACTTATTTTAATCTTTTTACCTGCTGATGCTTCTACAAGTTTATCTATGGTGCCTGTGTATACTTCCCAACTCATGTGATCGCTGGTTTTATTGTGTAATTCATTCCCACAATAACTACAATTATAGTTACACCGTTTACCTAAGTTCCATTCTACACGAAGCAGTTCGTCTTTAGGTGCAAAATTATCTTCTATACCTACTAGCATTAAAAATGTTCCTTTAGTTGTGGTATTGCTTTCACTACATTATCTCCTCGCATTTTATCTAAGTCGTTAGTGAAGTTAATAAATGTTTCCCATAACTCTGGGTTAAATGTTCTTTGTTTCATACTTTCAACTAACTTTTCAAAATCACTAAACAGAGATAATCTTCCAATTGCTTTATCTCTTAAATCATCTGGTAAATTCATTGGACTTAAATATGCTGGTTTATTACAGATAGTAGTGAAACTACTATTTGCACTTACTTTATCATATTTATCTTCCATTTCGTGTAGGAAGAAATGTAGATCTGGTAAGTTAAACACATTATAATTTTGCAATGTTACATTAAACATTATTTGTACGTTTTCTAATTTATCATATACTGCTAGTGTGTTTTCAAAATCTTCTATAGTATACTTGCCACCTCTTATATAACTATATAAATCACCTGTGCCTTCTATACTAAAACATATGCTGACACGTTTAAAGTTGCTTAATAATTTTAAAATCTTGGGATTTTGTACTGTACCATTTGTAGTATAAAATAATTCTACATCAGTCA
>Ga0315334_10002370_pt1 | contig 11785 bp, 10 predicted proteins | sample M150034915metaG_FD_205555 | JGI IMG/M metagenome (GOLD analysis project Ga0315334, IMG submission 205555) | Ammonia-oxidizing marine archaeal communities from Monterey Bay, California, United States - M1 500m 34915 | ecosystem: Environmental > Aquatic > Marine > Intertidal zone | place: USA... | reverse complement strand
AGTTTTTTAGGTCTTAGAAACGGAACTTCTGCTCCAGTTTTTTTTGCTATAGTAGCTATTTTTTTATCATCTGTACTAACGATTATCCTAGTAACGTATTTGCTATTTTTTGCGCAGTTAATAGAATATTCTAAAAGAGGTTTATTGAATAGATTTTTGATATTTTTCTTGGGGATTGATTTTGAACCACCTCTTGCGGGAATTATTGCGAGGATTTCAAAATTTTTATTTATTCTAGATTTCATTTATGGCTAATAAGATAACTAAAACTGATTTAATAACATTTGAGTATCAAAGATTAGGTTGATAACGATTCTTCATCTTTTTTCATATGATAATTCGCATAAGCACTAACACTAGTTTGTACAATTGATGTTAGTAGGAATGCAATAGCTAAGCCGATCATTCCATATGATATTCCTAATGTTATAGTCAAGACAACTGTAGTAAATAATGCAATTAGTCTACCAATTATTACAAACTTACTTTTTTCTAATCCAAGCAATTGAGAGGTAAAAATTAGATTAAGGGTTGTAGGAATTACAGCCAAACTCATTATTCTTATGGCATCAACCGCATCAAAATATTGTGGAAATATTTCAGGTAGTATTATTGGAGTTAAAATTACACCACAAATAGAAATACAAGCTGATATCAATATTGCAAAAATTTTTAATTTTTTGTTGGATTTTCGTTTTGCTTCCTCAGGTAATAAAAACTTAAAAATTACATTTGGAAAAATTGTAAGACCCATAACAACTTGTAATGCAAGAGAATAATTTCCAAGTAGTGCAAATCCAAGCAATGGTGCAATAATTAATTTATCAATTTGAGATCTTCCAACATTAATTATTCCCATAAAGTAATCATTAATAATAAAACCAAAATGTTCTCTAAAGAATTTGAAATCTTTTTTAGAAGTTTTGAAACTATCATAAAGAATTTTGGTATATCCTAAATAAGATATACCAATCGCGTATAGAATACCATCTGCACCAAAGATATAGAAGAATCCAATTCCTAGTGTAATTAATAGAGATTTTTGAAGTAAGACTTGAATGAAATATTTTTGAAATAATTTTTTGCCAAGTAAGTATGAAATTGACAGATTGCTAATTATGAAACCTAATAAAATTAATGCAATATCAATTCGTTGAAAAATGGATACGATTACTATTACAGCGATTGAGCTGAACAGTAAGGATAAAAGATAAAATGTTCTTTGAATGTTAATATTTTTTGCAGTATATACTGTAATTGCATTTTGACCACCTATTATTGTAAAATATGATATAATACCAACTATTCCTAAGTAATAGAAAATATTTCCATACTCTTCAGGTGATAAAACAACAGCCATGTAAAACCAAAAAAGAATTGCAATTAAGGATCCAATACCATCCGCAAATCCAATTAAGCCTATTTTTTTAAGCATTTTTTAATTGATAAAATATGACATATAATAGATAGTAGAGAAAATATGACACATAATAATCAAAATTCAAATGATCTTTTAGTTAATGAAAATTACTATTTTTTATGAAGTAGCATATATACTTAAAATTCAAATAGGAAAATCATTCAATGAAGGATAAAGTAATTTTTTGGATAGACCAAGATTTCACATATTATGGGGTAGCAAACTATCTACAGAAAAAAATTGATTGTGATTTTTTTGCAATAATTGATGTGACAAATAAAGTGAAAAAATTTTTTAAAGAACAAAAATTAGTGGGGTTTAAAAAAACTTGGTATTATTTTGATAATATTTCAAGAAAAGAAGAGATTGATCTAGAGTATTTACAAAATTTTGAAAAAAAATATGACATAAATTTATGGGAATTAGCAATTAATGAAAGAATGTTTTACAATTATAATCATTTTTACAATTTTTCAGATGAAGAAATACTTTCAATTTTGACACAAGAATGTAAATTATTTGAATCAGTATTAGATGAAGCAAAACCTGATTTTTTTCTAGCAACACCAGTAAAACAGCATAAAGATAGCCTATTTTACAAGATTTGTAAGGCTAGAGGGATAAAGATCATAATTTTGGAGCAACCAAAATTTGCATATCATGGTACATTGACCAATGAATTACAGACATTTGATACAACTGACAAACTATCAGATTTTCAAATTACAGGAAAGTCTTTTGGTGAATTAAGGGATTACATGAAATCTTATGATGGATACAAACAAACCAATAATGCAGGACAAAAGTTTGCATCATCAAATACTGAAAAAATTAAAGCTGCAATTGATTTTCTTTTATTATCAAGAAACACTAATTTAAAAACACATTATACCTATTTTGGTAGGAGCAAATTTCGTGTTTTAAAACATGAGTTAATTTCATCGTTAAAGAAAAGAATACGAGAGAAATTCATTGGTAAGCATTTTTTAAAAAATATTAGCGGAAAAGAAAAATTTATTTATTTTCCACTAGCCGTTGATGAAGAGAGAACATTACTAATTGATTCTCCATTTTTAACTAATCAAATAGAAGTGATAAGAAATATTGTAAAATCAATGCCAGTTGGTTACAAATTATATGTTAAAGAGGCACCAAGTATGAGAATACGAAAATGGAGAAAGATTTCAGAGTATAAGGAAATGCTAAAAATTCCAAATGTGCGCATGATTCATCCAACTGTACATCCAAAACAGATTTATGAAAAATGTTCATTAGTTATATCAATAATTGGTTCAGCAGGATTTGAAGCAGCATTTTATGAGAAACCTTCCATGGCATTCACAGATACCAATTACACAATTCTACCATCAGTAACGAAGATCGATTCAATTGATACCTTAGCAGATTCTATTAACAAATCTTTACAAACAAAAGTTTTTGCAGCAGATTTAGAACGTTATATTTCATTTGTTGAAAAAAATTCTTTCATAATAGATATCTATTCATTGAGAGTAAATCAACATAATCATTTTCATTATGGAGGACATTTAATAGATGTAGAAATTTCTATAGAAAAAATGAAAGAATTTTTAGAACAAAATAAAGAAACATTTGATATTTTAGCAGAAAAGAATTTTGAACGAATGAAATTTCTAAGACAAACAAATCTAGTTAAATAGGATATTTTTATTTTGAGGTAGTTAAATGTCTAAAAAATTTAAAATTGATGAAAGGGAAATTGGAGATGGGATAACACCATTAGTTATTGCAGAGATTGGAATCAATCATGAAGGTGATATTAGTAAATGTAAACAAATGATTAATGATGCATACAAATCAGGAGCAGAATGTGTAAAATTTCAATGTCATGTTATAGATGATGAAATGATTCCAAATGATGTTATACCTCCAAATGCAACGGAATCAATTTGGAATATGATGAAAAGGTGTTCACTATCTGAAGAGAATGAAGTTTCATTAAAAAAATATACAGAAGATCTAGGAATGATTTATCTAAACACACCATTTTCTAGAGAAGCCGCAAATAGATTAAATAGAATTGAAGTTTCAGCATTTAAAATTGGTTCAGGCGAATGTAATAATTTACCATTAATTTCACATATCGCAGGGTTTGGGAAACCAATTATTCTAAGTACAGGCATGAATGATCTAGAATCAGTATCTGAAAGTGTCAGCATTTTAGAAAAAGCAGAAGTAGATTATGCCATAATGCATGTTACATCAATGTATCCAACGCCATATGATAAAGTCAGACTAAATGCTATTACAGAATTAAAAGAAAAATTTTCTGGAATCCCAATAGGATTAAGTGATCATAGTTTTGGAAATTATACATGTTTTGGTGCAGTTAGTTTAGGTGCATCAATTCTAGAAAAACACTTTACATCAGATAAGAATTGGCCTGGACCAGATATTCCAATATCCATAGATCCAGAAGAATTAAGAGATCTGATTATTGGCAGTAAGGCAATATTTGAGTCATTAAAAGGTAGGAAAACATTCTTGGATGAAGAAAAACCAGTGGCCGATTTTGCTTTTTCATCAATCGTGACAATTAGAGATATTGAAAGAGGAGAAAAATTTTCAGAGGAAAATATTTGGGTAAAACGACCAGGAACTGGAGAAATGAAAGCAAGTGATTTTGAGAAAATTGTTAATAAAAAATCTAAAGTAAATATTAAAAAAAATGAACAGTTAGAGTGGGATATGATTGATGAATAGAAAGATTGTTTTCTTGACCGGAACCAGAGCAGATTTTGGCAAATTAAGTCCATTAATGGATATTATTGAAATGGATAATGATTTTGAATGTCATATTTTTGTAACAGGAATGCATACACTAGAAAAATATGGCAATACAGCAGATGAAGTCTATAAAAAAGGATACAAAAATATTACAGTTTTTAATAATCAAGATAATATAACAAAGCAAGATGTTATACTAGCAAATACAGTTACAGGGTTTTCAGAGTATGTAAAAGCAATTTTACCAGATATGATAATTGTACATGGAGATAGAATTGAAACATTGGCAGGTGCAATTGTAGGTGCATTCAATAATATTTTAGTTTCACATATTGAAGGAGGAGAAATTTCAGGTACAGTAGATGAATTAATTAGGCATGCAGTTTCAAAACTTTCTCACATTCATTTTGCAGCAAATGATGATGCAAAAAATAGATTAATTCAGTTAGGTGAAGCAGAAGATAGCATATTCACTATTGGTTCACCAGACATTCAGGTTATGACAAGTGTAAAACTTCCAACAATTGAAGATGTTATCAAACATTATAATATTCCATTTGAAGATTTTGGTGTTTTTATTTTTCATCCTATTACAACAGAATTAGAAACATTAGAAGATCAGATAAATCAGATAGTTTCAGCGTTAATTGATTCAAAGAAAAATTATATCGTTATTTATCCTAATAATGATTCAGGAACAGAAATAATTCTAAAAAGAATTAGTGAATTAAATGATAATAGAAAATTTTCTATATTTCCATCTATTCGTTTTCATTCTTTCTTAACAATATTAAAAAATGCTGAATTTATTATTGGTAATTCTAGTGCGGCGGTTAGAGAGGCAGAAGTATTTGGCACACCGTCAATAAATATTGGAACAAGACAAAAAAACAGAAGTAAAAATGAAGAGATAATTAATGTTGAACCAAAAAAAGAAATAGTACTAGACGCAATTAACAGTCTTAAAAATAAGAAAATTTCTAAGAGGAATCTGTTTGGTTATGTAGAAAATACAACTGAAAAATTTTTAAAGATTTTAAAAAATTCAGATATTTGGGACGTTTCTATTCAAAAACAATTTATTGATATGAAGGATACTAAATCGAAGTGATGTAATGAAACCAATTTGTTTTATTGCTGCGAGAGGAGGTTCTAGGGGAGTACAAAATAAGAATATAAGAATAATTGGAGGTAGACCTCTAATTGCACATACAATTGAAAAAGCAATAAAATCAAAAATTTTTAGTCATGTCATTGTTTCTACAGATAGTAAAAAAATTGCATGTATTTCAAAAAAATTTAATGCTGAAATACCATTTATGAGACCAAAAAATCTTGCAACAAATAATGCAGATGGAAAAGATGTCATATTACACGGAATAAAAAAGCTTAATTCACTGGGTTACAAATTTGATATTCTTGTTTCTCTAGACTGTACTGTTCCATTCATAAAAATTTCAGATATTAAACGATCTATAAAATTAATGAAAAAAAAGAAATCATCGGTAATATGTAGTGTTTACGAACAGCATCTTAATCCATATTTCAATATTGTAGAAATAAATTCTAAAGGTTATTTACAATTAGCAAAGAGTAAAAAAAACAGACCAAGAAATCGTCAGGATGCACCTAAAGTTTACCAGATGAATGGACTTTATACAATTAATACAAAAGATTTTGTTAAAAATGGGAAAAAAATATTTGATAAGATGCATCCACTTGTAGTTGATATCGAAACTGGTTTGATGATTGATACAAAATTTGAATTCAAACTTGCGGAATTAATCATGAAAAATAAATTAAATAAATTCTTTAATAAAAAATATCAATAATTTGACAATACTATCTACTAGATTCATTATCTAACGAAATAAGTTTTAATGACTTTTTTGTTGATAAAACATAGTTTTGAATTAATGAGTTTTTTAAATTTTCTTTGTATGTATTTAATATTTTTTCATTGAAATCTTTGTTTTTATAATATTTTGAGTTAGACACATTCCATTGTTTAACTCGTTTTAATTCCTTGCCTTGTTCTACCATAAGCAATATTTTTTTTAATACTTTAACACTTTCTTGTATGACTTTACAACCTACAGTGTGTACAGTATCACCAACTTGAAAATTTGGAGTTACATGAGTTATAATATCGCCAGTATCAATACCAGGATCTAGATGTAAAATTGTTGAACCGACATACTCTAATTCTTTGTTAACAAATGGCCAAAAGTTTGTTCCACTTCCACGATAATATGGTGATAATCCCAGATGCAAATTTATGAATCGATTGGGCTTTAAAGATAGGAGAGGCTCCTTGATAATAGATGAGCCAAAAACTAACATTAAATCAGGATTAAATTCTTTTACAGTCTCATAACTATGTTCTAAACTTGCTTCTTTGTACATTAAATCCAATATATTACCAGTCTTGAAAGAATCATTACCAGAGAAAAATTTTCTCTCAGTCAATGTTCGTAAATTAAAATGTTCATCAATAGGAGATAAAACTTGATTTTTTTCCTCATTTGGTGGATTACTTTCATGATGTTCACAAATTACTAGTTCATCATCAACGCATTCAGATAGAGTATTTGCCAAATATTTGTGTCTTATTTCATTACTAGTTAATATTGCCAGTTTCATAATGAATTGCTTTTTTCTATTATGTTAGATAAGATGTTCGATAAAGTATCAACAGTTTCATTGCCTTTTGGTTGATATCTTCCTATTTCAAGAGGAGATGTATTTTGAAAATTAACTATTTCTTCAACTGTGAAAGCTAATTTGTATTCGTTTGTAGAATTGAGTAATTTAATGGATGATAAACAATCCTTTTTTTCACCGAAAGGATAGCTGATGGCATTAACGGGTGTATTAAATTCACTTTCTAAATATTTTTTAGGAAAAATCATTTCATTGTAAAATTCATCTTTGTTTAAACTTGTTGCAGATACTGAAATATGCGTATGTGTGTGAACGCCAATTGAATGACCCATTTCTATCATTTCCTTAATTTGATCTCTACCAAGATGAATTTTTTTTATAATATCAGGATAATTGTTCAGAAGTAAATTTTCATATATGTATAATAATACATTTCTAGATTTAATATAATCCAGTTTATATTTAAAAATCGATTTTAATTCTTGAATTTTTTTCCAAACATTATCTTTTTCCGGATTATATACTAAATGAAATCCAGTATTATATTCAAAATAATCTAAAGCGTTTTCATATATTTTTAAAAATTTTTCAAGACCATAAATTGCTATACCATAATGTATTATCATTGGATTTGCAGGTAATGTTTCTTTTATTATACAAGTAGGAATAAAAAATGTCGCTTTAATTTCATTATCATTAAGAATTTTTGCGGCATTATAATGATCGAATAAACCATCATCAAAAGTGATTAGCATTTTATATTTTTCATTATTAAACTGTAAATTTTCATATGAAAATTTTTCTACATCATGTAAAGAGATAATCTCAAAATTATCTTTTATCATTTTAATTTGGGCTTTAAATTCTTGTTCTTTTGTACCTATAATTCTAGGGAATGGATCATTTGTATCAGAACGAACATAATGATAACATAATGACAAATAACCTATCTTATTATCAGATTTTTCATTTTGTAGACACATACTAGTTATTGTTGAAGTAATTTTTAACTCATTATATAAGTGCAAAAATTATAAAAAGAAAAAAGTCTAATTCACCATGCAGTCCAACCACCATCAATGATTAGATTAGAACCAGTCATATACGAAGATGCATCAGAGATCAAAAATAATATTGCTCCTTTGTAATCTTCTTTTTTAGCCATTCTACCCAAAATTGTTTTTTTAGAATAATTCTTTATGAATTCTTTATTTTGGTATGAATTATCCTGAACACCTCCAAGTGTTAATGTATTTACTCTAACATTTTTTGAGTGCCAGTATGCAGCAAGGTATTTTGTCAGGTTAACTATTCCACCTTTTGATGTGGCGTATGATACAGGAGAGTTTAGTTTACTAGAACCATAAATTCTTTGATCAGCACCAGAAATTCCATAAATTGAAGATATATTTACAATAACACCCTTTTTTTGTCTTGCCATAATTTTTCCAAATTCTTGACAACAAAAGAAAACAGCGGTTAGATTCAATTCAAGAGATTTATTCCAAACATCTAGAGAGAAATCTTCAAAAGAATTTTTACCATTTTTTGATTGTTGTTTTGCATGGTTAAGAAATGCATTATTTACGAGACCGTCAATATGACCAAATTTTTTATTCAGATTATTTGCTAATTCTTTTACTTCCTTTTTAGAAGTAATATCAGTATCAACAGATACAGGATTTGTATGATATTTATTATTCAATTTTTGTTTTAATTTGTTATTTTGTTTTGAATTTGTATCAACTAGAACAAGCTTTGCACCTGCATCACTCAGTATATCAGCATATTGTGAACCAAGTAGACCTGCGCTTCCAGTAAGTACAACCACTTTTCCAGAAAGATCAAATAGCTTGTTTACTCCTTTGAATTTCATATCTTTATCATTCTCCTTGATTTGGATGATTTTTTCATAGCTAAAGCAATTTTCATTGTTTCAATTCCTTCATCAATACTATTAATGGTTTTTTTCCTATCTTTGACACATTTCAAAAAATGACGTATTTCGGAAATATACATGTCATTTCTTTCAAAATTTTCTATTGTTAAAACATTTTGCCATTTTTGTTTTTTATTCAAGAAAATCTTAACTTGATTTGTATCAGAATTCCAATAGATAGTTCCATCCTTACCTTTAATTTTACAACTACGAAATTCAGGTCTTTGGAAAAAATCTAAATGAAGTTCTGCAAAAATATTTTTTTTGAAACAAATTATTCCTGAACAATAATCCTCAGAAGAGATTTTTAGATCACTAAATTTTCCTGAGATACTAAATAACGAATGAGGATTACCAAAAATCCAATACAAATAATCTATATCATGAATCATTGTGAGTATAACACCCCCGCCAAGATTTTTTTTACTTGCATATCCTTGAAAGTAATCTTCTTTAGGATGCCAATCTGGCAAATATGTTCCCAATTCTGATTGAATTGATATCACTTTACCAATTTTATTTTGTAGAACTAACTGACGAATTTTTGTTATGCAAGGATGAAAACGTAGATTACATCCCATTTGTGTGATTAATTTTTTCTTTTTAATGATTTTTTTTAATTCATTTACTCCATTCGTAGAATTTGATAATGGTTTTTCAATAAACAAGTCTAAACCGTGTTTTGCAAGTTTTATTGCTAGAGGGATATGAAGAGAAGTAATATTGGTAATGAAAGCGATTTCAGGTTTTTCTTCCAGACATTTTTCAATAGAATTATAGACATTAATTTTATTTTTCTTTAAGAATTGATCATTTTTTTGTTTTGAAAATACTACGAATTGAAACGAGGTATGTTTAAGCAGGTTTTTCAAATGTCGTTTTCCAATTGAACCATAGCCAACAACCAATATTTTCATAAAAAATCTCTCTTGTGGGCGGTTTTAGCCTTATCTGCTAAATTATATGATTAATTGGTTGTAGGACATAGATGATTTTTTGTTGTTGGAACCCTCCAACATTAAATTTAACAAAAATTTCCTTCAGATTATTGTCATTTTTTGTATTTTTGTTAGTCTGAGTTTCAGTTTTTATCAAAAAATTTTCTATAATATTGAAACCAGAAATTTTAAAGAAATTCTCCCATTCAAAGAATCTATATTCATGTTCACCATCATCTTTACGAAGAAGAACAGTATCTTTTGGTCTGAATGAACGTTCTAGAAATGATTCATCGTATTGAATATTTAACATTCTTTCTATTTCATTATCTGAAATTGAATTATTATGAACTTTATCAATTATAATTACAAAACCATCATTTTTTAGTACTCGTTTACATTCTTGTAACGATATTATTGGATCACGTGCATGATGAAGTGAATCCCAAAAAATTATAAAATCTAACGAATCATCTGGTAAATCAATATGATTGAAATCACCAACTACAGAAATTATGTTATCAGGTTTTTTCCCAAGAATAAATGTTTGAACCTTTTCGTGGCATGTTTTAACAACTTCTTCAACAATCTCTAGACAGAAAATCTTTTCAGGATTAAAAAATTTCATAATGCATGATGAAATTAATGAGACCCCACCACCTAGATCAATACCTTGTCCATGAAATATATTTTTTGAATTAGGTATTTGTTGGAGAATGTAATCAACACCTGCTTCATCAATTAGTGTATAATCTTCTATAACTTTAGAGACATCTCTTGAAGTATCACCTACAACTAAGAGTTTGTTAGTTGTATAACCATAATCTAATTCTAAATCACGTTTCCACTTTAGAATTTCCATATAAAATAACAATAAAATGAAGTTTATTATTTCTATGGTGAATGAATAGAATTGTACATATATAATAGAATTTACTGTGTCAGATATGAAATATTGTTCAAACTGCTTAATGCCAGATACTCGTCCTGGAATAAAGTTCATTGATGGAGTTTGTGTGGCATGTATTCATTATAAAAATCAAAAAGAGATTAATTGGAATGATCGTAAACAAGAATTAGAAACACTATGTAAAAAATATAGGACTTCTAATAGAGATGAATACGATTGTGCAATAGCAGTTTCAGGAGGAAAAGACTCACATTTTCAAGTATATATCATGAAAGAGATAATGAAGATGAATCCTATTTTGTTAACTGTAGAGAATATTCATCCAACTGAAACAGGAAAGAAAAATATTCAAAATCTGTCAGATGCATTTGATTGTGATATTATAAAGTATGAGTTAAACGATGTGAAAAAAGAATTATTCAAAAGAGTTGGAAGATATACCTTTGAAGAATATGGTTTTCCAACATGGTATATTGATTCATTACTTTATACATTTCCAGTTAGAAAAACAATGGATTTGGGTTTGAAATTGCTTGTTTATGGAGAGGATGTTAATTATACATATGGTGGAAAATATGATGAAGAAACACCATCAGCAATGATGCAGCCAAAAAATGATGTTGTGCGACCGATACATACAGAAATGATTGAAAAAGGAATTGTTTCAAAAAAAGAAATTGCAAACAATATCAGTCCAGAATATGAAGAATGTGTGGCAAACGGACTAGAACCAATTTATCTTAGTTATTTTGTTCCTTGGAATTCACATCATAATTTTGAAGTTGCTAAAAGATGGGGATTCAGACATCTAGGTCATGAATACAAACGAGAAGGAGCAATAGAAGATTACAATTCTATTGATTCTATAACATATTTGATAAGTGAGTTTTTGAAATATACAAAATACGGGCATTCATCAACAACACAAATGGCATCAAGATGGATTAGATATGGAATGAAAACTAGAGAAGAGATGATACCAATTGTTAAAAAATATGACAAAAATCTTGATCAAGGAATTGTTGAAGGATTTTGTGAGATTATTGGAATAGGAATAAGAAAATTTTATGAAATATTGGATAAATGGTACAATACTGAATTATTTGAACAAGATACAGATAAAATCTGGCATGAAAAATTCAAGATTG
>Ga0315334_10002368_pt1 | contig 11789 bp, 9 predicted proteins | sample M150034915metaG_FD_205555 | JGI IMG/M metagenome (GOLD analysis project Ga0315334, IMG submission 205555) | Ammonia-oxidizing marine archaeal communities from Monterey Bay, California, United States - M1 500m 34915 | ecosystem: Environmental > Aquatic > Marine > Intertidal zone | place: USA... | reverse complement strand
CGTCGCTATCCCAAAAAGCGCCGTCGGCCTGGTGGCCGCCCGTCAGTATGGCGCTGCGGTCCTTACCACTGGCTGCGAAGATCTTTGAGTGCGGATCCATGTCTTTGAGCCAATCACCGATCGTGGTGACTAAGAGATTGCTCGGCGAACGATGGTGCTGTTCGTCTTCGACGGAATAGATCTCTTCACCGGTTTCGCGGTCGTACCACCCGTTGCCGATTATCCCCGAGCGTCGCGGATAAGCTCCCGTCGCCAGCGTTGCGTGCCCCGCGCCGGTGACTGTGTTGGCATGGTTTTGGTGTGCGTTTGTGAAGACCACGCCGTTGTCGAGTAAATACCCGAACCCCCCCGACAACACCTGTCGCATGCGCACAAGATATTCTTGACTGAACTGGTCGATGACCAGAAACAGCATCAAGCGGGGCGTATCTTCTGCGAAAGGTGGGGGAGTGGCTGGCGGGGGCCCGCAATTTGTCAGCATCGTCGCCGAAGCGATGATCGCGGTGGCTATGAGTCTGCGAGGTCGGCAGGTTGACATCAGTATCGAGATACGTCGCCTTCTTGTTGTGATAGCTCACCTTCGAATAGTAACCAGGTATCAGGATCGAGGGTGACTGTGTTCGGCGCAGAATCGACAGAGAGAGAAAACGTTTCCAAGGCGCTACGCATCTGTAGTGTTTCAACTCGTGTTACTTCTTCACTGGTGGAGATTTCGATATCGAGCGGGAACATGAAGATGGTTTCGCTGGATTGGGTTTGCTCAATGGTGATGTTGAGCTGTCCAGCGTTGGCGTCATAGCGCCATGTGCCCTCCAGTATCGGGTGACCCGGCACGTACGCCCATTGTTGAAAGAATTGTTTGAGATTCTGGTTGGAAGCCTTTTCCATAACGCGTTGCAGGTCTTCGGTCAATGCATTGGCATCGCGATACTCACGGTAGTATTCGCGGATGCCAGCCCAGAAAGCCTCATCGCCGATTTGGCGGCGCAACATATGTAATAACCAGGCACCCTTCTGATAAGCGTTACGGTTGAGCATCCGGTTTGGGTCGGTAAGTTGTTCCGCGATTAGCGCCAACTCTGAGTTTTGTGCGTAAAAAGCAATGACCGTATTCCGGGCTCCTCGCATGCCGTTCTCGATGGCATCGTGCCCCTGGGTGAATTCGTTGTAGAGCTGAGTGAAATAGGTAGCGAATCCCTCGCTGAGCCAGATGTGATGCCAGTCTTTTTCGGTGACTGAGTCGCCGAACCATTGGTGTGCGACCTCGTGAGCGATGAGTCCCTCGCTGGTTCGATTGCCACTCACTGATCGCTCGCTATAGAAAATATTGCTGGCGTTCTCCATGCCGCCGTAGCGTGTCTTTGATTGGACATTGGCGAGCTTCTCGTACGGGAACGGACCGATATGGCCGTCGAAAAAACGCAGCACCTTCTCGGCGATCGCGTAATCGTAGAAGCCTTCATCGCGGTTCTGCGGGTAAACCCAAGACTGCAACGGCACAGATGACACAGTGCCGACATACTTCACAGCAAAACGTGCTGCGCCGATGACCATTACTTTGGGAGGTATCGGGACCGAGGAACCCCAGTGCGTTCGGTGGTATCCGTTGCTTAGGCTCGTTTGCTCTATAAGGCGCCCGGTGCCGATAACCTGGTAGTGGTTGGGAGCGGCGACAATCCACTCGACCGTGGCCTTGTCTGAAACATGGTCGACTGTTGGCAGCCAGTGACGGGCGCGGTTGGGCCAATTGTCGCCAAAGAAAGTACGATCGCCGAACATGTTTTCGGCAATGATCAAGCCGTCGGCCGGTATGCCTTGATAGGCGATGGTGAAGATGCGGCGCTCCTCTGCCGACGAGGGAGAGGACATCGAGATCGTGATTCGGTCGTCGACGTGTGAAAAGTGGACGGGGTCACCGTTATGACTCACATCGGCGATCTCCATCCCCGTTTCTGCTCCTGGGTCTCGACCGATTAGATCGAGCGAGAATTCGCTGATTCCATCAGTCACAAAGCGAACGGTAATGTCAGTTTTACCAGCGATCGAGTTGGTGTCGTCACGCAGTTCCAGGTGAAACCGGTAGTGCATTACGTCCACATTCCAATTTCGCTGGTAGTCATCCGTGGCGCTGACAGGTGTGTGCAAGAAGCTGACTGCAAACAGCATAAGCAATAAATTTTTCATCTTCACGGAAGACTCCTGAACGTCTCGATATTAGCCTGTCAAGCAACCCCGGTAATACTATCCTTCAACTCACAGACTCAAAAAGTTGTCATCGCCAAAAACTTGGCTCAGAACAACCTTGTTACAACTTCGTGACTCCTCCATTGCGCAAGCTGTGCACCGCCTTGATGCATGGAGGTGTCAAATAAAGGTTGCCTACAACTCGTCCAAGTACCATCGCAAGCATTGCAGCAATCGCGCCCATTAAGTGGTACCCGAATATAGTGGCTGACAGAATCACTGCGGTCACTGCGATTTCTAGTATGGTCGCTCCAGTCAATGGCCGTGTTAGTCGTGAATGCACCAGAATGGCTCGCTGAAAAGACATCAGTACACTAAGTGCCGGCAAAATTGCCGCGATACGCGCCGGTGCAAGTGCCAATTCAGCAAGCTTCGGGGACAATCCGGAGACGGTTTGGAACCAGGCATTAGCTAACGGCGTGAAGACGATGAGACTGAGTATCGCCGACGTGGAAACGCCTATGATGATGGCAAAGTTGGCAATTCGGTCGTAGTTTTCAGCACGATCACCCATCAATGCGATCGTTACCTCTTGATACGACAACCCCACCGCTCGGAACATGAACACTAGCCCGTGAACCACGGGGAGGACGGCGAGCGATTCCAGCGCGAGGCGGCTGCGACCGACGAAGAACGTCAGCATGGGGTGCAGCGCCATCGCCAAGATCGACATCGTTGCTAGTGGGAAATAAAAGGTGGTGATCCTGGCCAGCGTCAGCTCTTGTGATTGATTGGTTTCGTGGTGGCCACCAAGCAGTTCGGCGACGATCCCGGCGGCCATCAGGCGGCTAGCGATGGCCTCTGCCACGACACCTGTGGAGAGGGCTAAAGCTCCCACCTGCGCCCCGGAAAAATTGAGGAAGTTCGCCCCAATCCCAGCTGACAAGGCCATGAAGGTCATCCGTACTACCGTCCCGTAAGCGACCCGACGGGTCATGTTGTGTCGTACGAGCGTTCCTTGCAGGAACCGCCGGTAACCGATTGCCGCCGGCCATGGCAGCAACAACACCATTGCACCGTAGGTCAGCTGGGCGACATTGCTTGGTAGGTTCAGCAGTGTCCCCGTGAGGAAACGAAACACGGGGGGTATCAAGACCAACACCATCACAACGGTCAACAGAATGTTTAGGGTGTAAGTAAAACGCCTTAGGGCCAGATAGCTAGTTTTGTCGCGAACCATCGCCGTCGCAGCGCTCAACAGCATGATCACCGGGGATTCGATGATTAGGGCGAAGGCAACCGAAACACCCCACGCTGCTAGATTCTCGGTGGGTCCGGGGAGTCGTGCGATGATGGCACCGAGAAATGGTGCCTCTACGGCCATCATTAGCCAGGTTCCAGCGAGTGGCGCCCAGAATTTTAAAATTCGCCCGTAGGTCAAGGGCCCTTGGTCAATTTGTTTGGCCATCAATCGTTGGATACACGGCGGGTGTTGTCGGAGTGCTGTTCCCGCCTGGAGGTATTGGTCAGGAAATGTGGTCGAGCACCGCCTGAAACTCGGCCCAATCGAAGGCGCGGAGCGTCTCGATTCTTACGTTGCCGCTGGTTCCTAGCGACAGCAGAACCGCGGCCGCGGTCTCGTCGTCTGGCGCCTCGATGATAAGAACACCGTCATGATGACCCAGTGTCCAATACATGTCCTTCACACGGGCGCCTGCCTTCTCGGCAACCTCCAAGAACATATCGGCGCGATGCGGCGAGTCCTTCAAATTTTGGATGCCTTGGTCGGTGAAGTTCAGCAACGTGACGAAGGTGTGCATGGCGGTTCTCCCTGATCGTTAACGCCTTTTCGCCAGTGTAAGGCAACGGATTCGATCCTGCTCCCATATACGAGAACTGGGACTTCCTGCCGACTTATTCGATGATTGCGTTGTCTGTTCAAGCGTAGCGCCTTGATTGCGCTGGCATTACTACTTGTCGGCCTTCGGCCTGTCACTGCTGTCATGCGCCTCGTGCTCTTCATCCTTGGCAGGTGGCGGCGGAGGAGTCACTGGGGTCTGGCGTTTGTCCTCGACAATGTTGCCATCGAGGACCCGTACCACACGGTGTGCGTAGCGGGCGATGGCATCTTCATGAGTGACAATAATGATTGTCTGGCCTGCTTTATGGAGTCCCACAAAGAGGTTCATGATCTCATATGAAGTTCGCGAGTCGAGGTTCCCAGTGGGCTCGTCTGCGAGCACGATGGCTGGGTTATTGACTAGCGCCCGGGCCACAGCCACCCTTTGGCGCTCACCGCCCGATAGTTCATTGGGGCGGTGGTCCCAACGGTGACCTAGATTGACGCGCTCAAGCGCATTCATTGCCCTCTCGTGCCGCTTGCGCGATGACATGCCAGCGTAAATAAGTGGCAGCTCAACATTATGCAGCGCCGTTGCCCGGGCTAGAAGGTTGAACGTCTGGAAGACGAAACCGATTTCCTGATTGCGGACTGCAGCGAGTTCATCGTCGTCAAGATTAGCGCTCTCGGTCTGGTTTAGTCGGTACGAGCCGAACGAAGGCGTGTCCAAGCAGCCTAGGAGGTTCATGAGAGTCGACTTGCCAGAGCCCGACGGTCCCATGATGGCGACGAACTCGTTGCGCATCACCTGCAGGTCCACGTCCCTTAGAGCGTGCACTTCGAGCTTGCCAGAAACGTAGGTCTTCCCGAGCCCTTTGCAATCGATGATCACAGGTTGGCTGGAGGCCGTTTGGCCCGATTCGGCAACAGCCTGTTCGCTCATGGAGGTTTCCAGGCGCTAAGAAGGGAAATGTGGTGGAGGTGGTTGCAAGTAGAGAATTTTAGCAGTCTCTTTAGGCTCCGGTAACTATTGGCGCATGGCCACCAAGTCGTCTTCATCAGATAGATACATTTTGCCAGGCCAGTCAAAGGATAGGGCGCGTGTCGATTTCAAGAGAAGCAACTAGATCCGTCCCCTTTAAATCGGAGGTTGCTTCACCTTCAATAAAACACGCGCCCCGTTCCCCTGAGACACCAGTACGCTGAGTTGAGCCGGACACTGGCACGATCCCGGGTCTCTGCCGCTCCCATTGACATCGGCCTGGTTCCTGCTCTAGGTCCGTCTCGGTAAGCTCACTGGTTGTTTTGCTCAATACGAATTGTGCAGGAATTGATGTTTAGTGTCCGTTTGGGCAACGTAAAAGTTTGTAAGAACGCATGTGGTTTGGCTTAACAGTTCTTAACAGGATTCCCCTCCTGAAACAGGACATCTGCATGCTACGGTCACCATGAGATGAATACCGCAAGCAAACGTCTAAAACTTAATGAACCTGGAAGGGGCACAGGCTCGGTGGGAAAAAAAATCCTCGTCATCGATGACGATGCTGAGCTCTGCGAATTGGTCAGTGAGTACCTGGAATCGGAAGGGTTCGAGATCGACACCGAAGGTAGTGGCGACCATGGTGCCGACCGGGCCCTTGAGAGCGACTACGATCTGATCATTCTTGATGTCATGTTGCCCGGGATCAATGGCTTCGAGGCTCTACGACGGATCCGCTCCCAGTCGAACGTTCCCGTTCTCATGCTTACTGCCCGTGGTGATGACGTCGATCGAATCGTTGGACTGGAGATTGGGGCCGACGACTATCTTCCAAAGCCGTTCAACCCGCGCGAGCTCGTCGCCCGCATTCATGCCATCCTGCGCCGCAGCAGCGCGCATGCTAACGCCGGTGCCGCTGCCCTGAATGAAAAGGTGGCAATTGGTGATATCCAGCTCAACACGGGCTCGCGCACAGTTGCCCGTGACAACAACCCGATTCACTTGACGGCGATGGAGTTCGACGTTCTCGAAGTGTTGCTGCGAAATGCTGGCCGTGTAGTTGAACGTGAAAACCTTGTAGAGCAGGTATTAGACCGTAAGTACTCACCTTACGATCGCAGCATCGACGTTCACGTCAGCAACCTTCGTAAGAAACTTGGTCACGAGGTCGATGGCATGGAGCGCATCAAGTCGGTGCGTCAAATTGGCTATCTATATGCGTTGCCGAGCACAGACGTCGACACTGTGGACTAATCAGATCATGCAGAATCTCTACTTCAAGATTTTCATATGGTTTTGGCTGGCAATGACACTGGTCGGCACGGCATTCGTGATCTCTACCGTCACGTTGCAAGACAGAGAAGCGAACACTAGCGTTCAGTCGTACGGTTTGACGCTAACAGCGGAGTCCGCGATTGAGGCTTACGAGGGTCGTGGACGTGAAGGCCTTGCTGATTATCTCGGTGCCATAGAGCGACGATACCGACTGAACGCTTTCTTGTTCGACGATAACGCTCAAGAGCTGTCGGGCAGGGTCGTGCCCGCTGGTGGTGTCGAGCTCGTCGAGCGGGCGGGCAGTAATGACGAGCTCGTGATAGAAACGGTCGAGGGCGGTCGCTTAATAGCGCTGCAGGTCGTCAGCCCGGAAGGCAATACCTACGTCGTGCTCACTGAGATGGAGTGGCCATACCGATACAGTGGCAATTCCCGTGGGCGTTTTAATTTCCGAGGAGGCCGGGGCGCGAGGCTCCCAGACGGCACCGTTGGCCCGCCACCAAGTTTGGCGTGGCGTGTTTGGTCGTCGTTAGTTGACCAGCCAGGCGAGCTTGCATTGCGATTGTTTGCTGTTTTCCTCACTGCCGGAATTCTCTGCTTCGGATTGGCCCGCTATTTGACGGCACCTGTCTTGCGACTGCGCGATGCAACACACCAATTTGCCTCTGGCAATCTGGGTGTTCGCGTTGGTCCTGCGGTGGGCAAACGCCGCGACGAACTTGCTGAACTGGGACGTGATTTTGATGTTATGGCCGAGCGTATTGAGTCGCTGCTTACTACACAGCGCCAACTGATGAGCGATGTCTCGCATGAGCTACGTTCACCGCTTGCCCGACTTAACGTGGCGCTTGCCCTAGCCCGGCAACGTGCTGGTGAAGAAGCAACGGGCCCACTTGACCGAATTGAAGTCGAGGCCGAGCAGCTCAACGTTCTGATTGGCCGCGTATTGGCGCTATCAAGTTTTGAAAGTGGCGCCTCGGAGCCGGAATTCGCCAGTGTCAACTTGAATAGGCTAATTGACGATGTCACTGTCGATGCTGACTTCGAAGCCAAGGCCAAGGAAGCAGGGGTCAAGGTAAAGACTTCGGAGTCGTGCTCAGTTCGAGGTAACGAACTGTTATTGCGTAGCGCGATTGAGAATGTTGTGCGCAACGCGGTTCTATACACCGACTCCGGAACGGATGTCGAGATCGGTTTGACCTTCGCAGATATGGTTGTCGACGATTCGCCAGGTGACGGGACAACGTCACGCTGTGCGGTTATTTCGGTACGTGACCATGGGCCAGGTGTTTCCGACGACCAACTGGCCCGCCTTTTCGAGCCTTTCTACCGGATTGCCGATTCGCGTGATCGTGAGAGCGGCGGAACAGGGCTTGGGTTGTCGATCACGGAGCGTGCTGTTCGGCTCCATGGCGGGACAGTTGACGCACGCAACGCCACCGATGGTGGGCTCATCGTAGAGATCCGGTTGCCTATAGATGGCGTTTAGCCGTTGATCTTTGTTCGACTTCTAGCACGATTTCGCTAGCGCGTTACCTTGAAAAACTTACCAACTTAATGGTGCATAGATTTCTCTCTTGCAAAACAGACAAATGTCTGTTTTACTTCGTTTTGTTGTTCCGAAGACGAAAGTCGGCAGTACAAGCAGAGCAAGCTAGCCGACTAAATGGACAGAATTCTGATGGCACACACTCCTCCAGGGCAGACCCGCGAGCGCATTTTTCGTTTTGTGCGCGACCGCTTGTTAGATGGGCGACCGCCGACCGTGCGGGAAGTTCGCGATGAACTCGGTTTTCGTGCCGTGGAGTCGGCTCGTTCCCATCTGACTGCACTCGTTAAAGAAGGACGGCTTCTCAAAAAACCGGGCAAAGCACGCGGCTATGCACTGCCCAAGACCATGGGGCAAGGCGGGGTGCCTCGCCTCGTTCCTTTGCTTGGTCGGGTACCGGCTGGCCCCCTTGATTTGGCGGTTGAGGAGGTGGAGGGCTACCTGCCATCGCGGTTCGGAAGTGACGATGAGGTGTTTGCTTTGCGCGTACAGGGCGACAGCATGCGCGATGCTGGCATTATGGACGGCGATTTGGCTATCGTACGGCGGCAGCCCACAGCCAGCTCAGGATCGATCGTGGTGGCACTGATTGGCGACGAGGCTACGGTCAAGACTCTCTACATAAGAAATAGCGCCGGTGCCGTGGACTCCTCCTCCACAGGTGGTTGTGGGCACATCGAGCTACGCCCTGAGAATTCCGATTATCAACCCATCGTTCCCAATCCCGGCGAGGTGCAGATCCTCGGCAAGGTCGTCGAAGTGCGCCGTTTTTTAGAAGGAGGCGTCTGATGAGTGGCGGCATATGTTTCCAATGTGTGGAGAAAAGATGATTGGCGCAGGGACACGGGCCGACATGCTCGTCTTGGATTCGTTGCCACAGGGGGTGACACGGGGCGCCTCGGTGCTCGCATCGCGACCACTTTCAGCGAACTCTATACCGCTGATGCCAAGGTGGGGTTTGCAGGAGATTGCTGGGATGCTCACCGAACTCTCTGGAGTGGGAGGCAGTGCATGCCTGACTCTGGCGACATCGATAGTTCTCGATGCTCAACGCCAGGAAGAAACAACGGCATGGATCACTAGCAACAACAGCAGCTTTTTCCCGCTCGATGTTGCCGCCGCCGGTATCGATTTGGAAGCACTTGCTGTGGTTCGGGTACCTGACGCGCCATCTGTCGCACGCGCCGCAGACAGGTTGGCGCGCTCGGGTGCCTTTGGCCTCCTGGTCCTAGATTTGGGTGCTAACGCGCGAGTGCCCACAGCACTGCAAGCAAGGTTACGAAGTTCGGCACGCAAGCACGATACAGCGATTCTTTGTCTCACCGAGAAACGAGGCATTGCCTCGTCGCTGGGCCCTCTGGTTTCGTTGCGGGGCGAGGCACGCATCCGCAGGTTGAGCGACGATCGCTTTGCCTGCGAACTAAGGGTGCTGAAGGACAAGCATCGAGGACCGGACTGGGTGCATACCGAGATCTGCTGTGGCCCTGAAGGAATGTATTAGAGAATTAATTAACCAATAGGTCGGTTCGGGTCCTTGGGGTTCGGGCAACGATCTCGAGAAGGATTCAAGGGAATGCCCCGTTACCCGCAGCCCGAACGGGAGCAGCACGTACCAACTACTGCTCCCGCGCGCGAGGTGCAAGCCACCAATACTGCCATTCACCCCTGTCGCCTAGCGTGTGTTTATGTGCCGTCTTTGCCGTTACAGCTCTTGGTACGACGCCACCCGGAATGGATTGATCGGCCAGTAGCTGTTGTCGATAAAGATAAACCGCAGGGCAAGGTCCTGTGGGTTAACGAAAGGGCATACCGTGCGCGAGTGTTACCGGGAACGCGCTATGCCGCTGGGCTGTTGTTGTGTCGCCGGTTGTGTGCCGGAGAGGTCCACGGCAAGGAAATCGACCGTGGGGTGTCACGGCTGCTTGAGTTGCTGTGGCGCTTCAGCCCTGAGGTCGAACCTAGTGCTGACGAACCCGGCGTGTTCTGGGTGAATGCGTCGGGGCTTGGGCGTATCGAGCTTTCACTAGGTGAGTGGGCTAGACGATTGCGAGCCGAACTTGGCCACAATGGATTTACGGCGCGTGTTGCGGTGGGCTTCAGCCGCTTTGCCACCTATGCAACAGCACGGGTGACGCGGGACATCACGGTTTTCAAAAATACCGATACTGAACACCGTTCGGCTATGTGTGTACGGCTAGACCGTCTGCATATCGATTCCAACTTGCGTACTGTTCTCCGCAAGTTAGGTATTCATACGGTTGAGGAATTCCTTGAGCTGCCCACCGATGGTCTCGGCAAGCGGTTCGGAACTGGAGCTATTAACTTCTATAAGGAAGCATCCGGCCAAAACCGCAAGCCGCTGATGCCGGCGCCGCCCCCGGTCCCGGTACAAACGGTGGCCGAGTTTCAGTATCCCGAAGTCGACGCCAACCGCCTGCTTTTTTATACAAAGAGATTACTGCCGCCACTGCTCGAACAGCTTGCCTCGTGCCACCAAGGACTCATCGAGATGGTTCTTGAGATGACACTCGATGACACTACCCAGATTAGCAAGAGTGTTCGACCGGCTGAAGCAACGCTTGATACTGGCATTATTCTTGACCTTGTGCGTTTGCGGCTGAGCACTATCGACCTTACTAGTGGCGTCGTTGAAATGACGGTAACGACGCATGGTAAGCGAATCAATGTGGGGCAGTTGTCATTGTTTTGGAACCAGCCCAAGCGCGACGTAACTGCTGCCAATCGGGCTTTGGCACGTGTGCGTGCCGAATTTGGTCACGAGGCAGTGGTTTGGGCGAAGTCGCGCGATGCCCACCTTCCTGAAGCCAGTTTCACTTGGGAGCCGTTAGCTAGGACCAAATTGCCATGTCCCCCAGTTAAATTGTCGGGCGGTCCAGAAGAGACAAAACGCAGTCGCACCGAGATCATCGGACGTTTCGTACGGCCACTAGTACGCCGCGTCTTTGACAAGGCGGTGCTGCTGCCGACTCGCGAGCGGCACGAGCCTGATGGTTGGCTCATTCACGGTTTCAAGCAAGGGCCGGCGGTGCAGTTGCGAGGACCCTATGTGGTGTCAGGTGGTTGGTGGGCGCGCGAAGTGCATCGTGAGTATTACTTCGTTGAAACCCAGAGGGGCGACGTGTTGTGGATTTACTACGACCGTAACCGTCGTAGCTGGATGCTGCAGGGACAGGTGGATTGAGAGTTGTTGATGCTCGGAAGCATTGCGGCTTTTAGCGGAAGCAGGGTCGTTGTTCAGCGGCGTAGAAAGAGAAGTATCCGTTGGCACAGGTATATGCGCCGCTGTGGTGCAAAAGCAATTTTTCGTTTCTTGAAGGAGCGAGTGATCCGGCAGAGCTGATCGAACAAGCTGCCCATCTGGGACTACGGTCGATTGCGGTAACCGATCGTGATGGTCTGTATGGCGTCGTGCAAGCACACACTGCCGCACGTCACAAGGGTCTTAATTTGATCATTGGTGCCGAGATGACGGTAGCCGATCCCGGTGTCGTGCTTTCTGGACAGATCCGCGCTGGCAGTCAGCCAACTGCTAAACCCGGAGCACAATTCGAACGCGCTGATATATCGACCATTGTGCTATTGGTGGAAAATCGCAGTGGCTACCGAAACCTGTGTCGCCTGATAACACGTGGACGGCGACGCTCGCCCAAGGGAGAAAGCATCACCACTTGGCAGGAAGTTGCCGAGCATGCCGGGGGATTGGTCGCCTTATGGGGTGGAGACAATAGCCTTCTGACGAGGGCCGACCCCTTTAAGTTGAGTTTATCGCCTGGCAGATTTCGGGCTTCTTTCCGAACTGGACAGCCGCGACTCGTCGACGAAACGTTACTTGAAACCGTTACACCATTACTCAAAGACGCCTTTGGTGACCGCCTGTTTGCCATCATTAGTCGTCACCACCGCGCCGACGAAGTGCGCAAAGAATGGCGTCTCCGCGAAAA
>Ga0315334_10002367_pt1 | contig 11789 bp, 9 predicted proteins | sample M150034915metaG_FD_205555 | JGI IMG/M metagenome (GOLD analysis project Ga0315334, IMG submission 205555) | Ammonia-oxidizing marine archaeal communities from Monterey Bay, California, United States - M1 500m 34915 | ecosystem: Environmental > Aquatic > Marine > Intertidal zone | place: USA... | reverse complement strand
ATGTGGACATATGAGATAATCATCGAGAGAGCCGGTGTTGATTCCATCTATTTTGATATTGTAATGTTCAATCCTGTCGTAGTTCCAATAACTTGTATTCGACATTCAATAGAAGGAACTATTCCGGAGTTTGAAACATTCCACTTGGTTTATGCATGCTTATTCCCAATATTCTCATACATCATTGGTTCAATCATTTTCTTGAAAACATCTAGGGGGGTGGTTACACGTCTGTAAATGAAGAAGTTCTTGTATTGGAAAATGTATCGCTCAATTATCCAAAAAGCGAAGGTATCTTACGATTTAGTCGTAGGATAGTAATGAGAGTTTTTGGCAAAGTTATCGCAGGCCCTTCATTCAAAGCTCTGGAAAATATCAATCTAACTATTAACAAAGGAGAGATTATTGGAATAATTGGAAGAAATGGTTCCAGTAAATCGACATTGTTGAAGACAATGGCTGGTATCTACAAACCCGATGAGGGTTGGGTCGGGATTGATGGTGATATTTCACTATTAAGTGGAGTAGGAGTTGGAATGAATAAAGAACTTACAGGTAGGGAGAATATCCATCTTTATGGTAGCATTTTGGGGCATAGTCGAGAGACTATGGATGGAATGATGGACGAGGTTATCCAATTCAGTGAATTACAGGAATTCATTGATGAACCTCTACGAACATATTCTTCGGGTATGAAAGCAAGACTTGGAATCTCTGTCGCTACTGCTGTAAAGCCAGATATTCTATTGATCGATGAAGTATTAGGAGTAGGCGACCCTGGTTTCAAGAAAAGAAGCCAAGAACGAATTCGCAAGATGATGGATGATTCCAATACTGTTATCCTTGTTTCACATTCTTTCGGATTGCTAAAAGAAATCTGTGACCGTATGTTGATGATGGAAAAAGGAAATATCAAGATAATGGGGACTCCGGATGAAGTGATTTCGAAATACTACGAAATAGAGGGGAAATAGTATGTTTTCTCTTTTCAAAAAAAAACCTAGAAACAATACATTCCCTATCATCGATTTGACACTTCATTCTAGTTTAGAAGACGACTATATTCTTCCATCTATACTCAAGCAAGAATTGATAATTCGTGGTATTAAGGTGAGTTGTTTACCTGTAGTTGCCGAACAAAGAATTGCCGAATGGGAAGGGGAGTTTTCTATTAATACAATTAGAGAGGCTTTCAAAGAAAAGGATTGGAGTCTACTACTATACCTTGTTGATAATCGCCTCAACGTGTATTCTGAAATTGAGCCACATATACACAAAATTCGTAGCCTATACAAATTGGAAAAGTGGCAAAAATGTATTGATGCTTGTGACCAATTATTGCAATTTGATGATTCCAATATTGAAGCAATTCGTTATATTGCTCGGTGTTCAAAAAATTTGCAACTATTCGAAGAAGCAGAGAAAAACTACTCTTTAATACTCAAACAAATACAGGATGATATCGATTCGATAATCTCACTTGTAAGAATTAATTACAACCAAAAACAATTTGAAAACGTGATAAAATATTCTGCCAGATTGATAGAGATAGAACCTAGTTCGCGACAAGGGTACCTATTCTTAGCTCGTGGTAATCTTGCTCTACAAAGGTATTCCGAAGCAATAGCCCCTTTACAAAAAATGATTGGAATTGACGATTCTGATATTGATGCATTAGTTGACTTAGGCCGTACATTCTATACAATGGGACAATACAATAAATCAAAAGAAATGTTAGAGAGAGTATTACGAATTGATGAAAATGAACAAAGGGCTAGGAGGACTTTATCTCTTTGTTATGATAGATTGAGGCTTTGGGACGATGCCTTGAAATTATATATGATCGAATGTGAATTTGAACCGTATTCATTTTCAAATTGGGAGAAATTGATTAATCTCTATTACAAGTTAAATCGTAAAGATGATGCTAAGAATTGTCTTCGACTGATGGAAGAAATCATTGATGATGGATTGCAACGCTACACGTTGCTGCATGAGGTTTGTGTCAGCTTTCACTGGAATGAAGAAGCATCAGAATATCTCCAATTATTGGAAACCAGATGGAACTCCGACCCTCAGTATTATTTCGATATTATCAACCAATCTCTTGATTCTGGGGACCTAACTGCTGCTCAAAAATATTTACAAAAGGGCAAAAGGGTTTGCAAAGGAGTTCCGGAGTACAAATTATTGAAATCTAGTCTGAAGGCTAAACTAAATTCTGTAAATTTGAGTTGGAGGGAAATCAAACGTAGCCGGAAAAGTGGCGATGTTGTACTACACTCCGAAGGTGCGATTAGAAACATTTTGAAAATCGCTTCTAGTGTTAAGAAAAATAAAGTCGACCCCGAAAACATTAGCACTGTAGTTATCTCTTCAACCATGGGTAGAGGTGGAGCAGAAAGGCAAGTTGTTAATTGCCTTAAGGGATTGATTTCAACAAATAAATATAGCAATGTCCAACTTTTTTGTAATATAGTTGATAATTCAGGAGGAAGAATTGCAACCTATGCTCCTGAAATAAATGAGATGAATATCTCTATCGATGAATATTCAAAGTTAGAAGAGTGGGAGAACAAATATGGAGATACAAGTGCAAATCTTGGAATTTTCCAAGATGCTTTTCAAGAATTACCAATAAAAATGCAGAACGCTATTAGACCACTATATTTCGCATTTTGTAAGATTAAACCTGATATTGTTCATGCCTGGCAAGACCAAACAAACATCAATGTTGCAATTGCAGCAAAAATGGCTGGTGTCCCTGGGATTGTATTATTCGCCAGATCGTTGAGGCCTGACAACAAAACTATGCTCCATTTTCGAACAAGACCATATTTGAGAAGGGCTTACCAAGCAGTTCTTGAGGATAAAGAAATTCTATTGTGCCATAATAGTAACGCTGGTGCTGAAAGTTACTCTGGATGGCTAGATATTTCTTCAAAGAGATTCCCAGTCATTCATAATGGGATTGATTTTGTTGGAATGCAAGAAGAAATTGATGACTCAGAAGTTGCTAATACTATTCGGGAATTTGGCATTCCTGAAAATGCCAAAATTGTGGGTGGTGTTTTCAGATTAGTTCAGGAGAAGCGACCGAAACTATGGATTGAATCTGCATCAAAGGTCATTGGAGAAATTGAAAATTGCCATGCCGTTATCATCGGAGGAGGGGGGTTGCAAGAAGAAATTTCTTCTTATATTGAAGAACTAGGTATGGGGGATAGGATTCACTTGGCTGGACAGACCCGTCAAATCAAATCATGGTTAGATGCATTTGATGTATTTCTGTTAACATCTCTAGTTGAAGGATTACCCAATGTATTAATTGAAGCTCAAGCCTTTGGTGTGCCAGTTATTACTACTGATGCAGGTGGCGCAAGAGACACCATTGTGGAGAGTGTTTCGGGTTTTGTTGTGGATGCTGATTCAAGCAAGATTGCTGAAAATATCATCACTTGTTTATATGATGAAAAATGGTTGAATAATGCAAGTGATATTGCAATAGAAAATGCTAATCAAAAATTCAGCACAGAAAATATGATGCAAACTCTCATGCGAATTTATGAGAAATCGATTAGAAATCACATCGAATGACGTTCTCGTCGCTTAATGGTCCTGTGAATTTCGCGTTCCATTTTCACTATTAATGTTTGATCTGTGGTCTCTCCGACTGTTCTATGTGTCGACTTTTTTTCCACATAGTCTCCCTCTCCATCACCAGAAAATCCACAATTGAATCCGACCTTCTGAGATTCATCAAATGGATATTCGTGCTGTTGCATGTAATTATGCAAAACAGATTTGTAAAATTGATTTTTAAATTCCGGCTTTAGCCACAAAAATTCCTGAACGACTTCTTTATCCAAGAATGGATACCTTCCTTCAATTCCATGTGACCCTGATACGTACTCTTCCTTCATCAGGTATGCTCGTTGAGTATTATCGAAGAAATTCTTCCATGGAAATACTGTCTCTAAATCATCAGGAAACAAACCACCGATTGTACTATGCCTGAAATGCTTGATTCCATTATATCCGTAATCGCTGAAAATTTCATCTGCACCACTGCCAGACAAGTAGATTAGTTGACCCTCACTTTTCCCACGTGCGCAAATATGTGACATACCAATTGCTCCGTTATCATCAGTCAATAATTGTCCAGTTTTACGGTACTCAACTTTCCGCTCAAGACTTTTCATTCGATTGACTAAAGTGTCTCTGTGATTTCGCAACCGTTTGACTTCGTCGCAATCAATGAACCACGATTTATCTGAATACCAACCTAATTCCTCGGAAAGTAAATTCAGTGGATATTCCAATTTTTTAGATAAATCTGCATGTTCTTGCTTAACGTCATCAAGCCAATCTAGCTCTCCATTATCAATGCTCAAAGCATACTCTTCACAACGTTGTTTTAGAAAGGTTCTAGCCTCTTTGAAAGCGGAAATACTCAAGTCCATCAATCTCGGATCGGTTGTTCTAGCAATACGCTTGTTGATCGTATCTTCCTTTTCCGACCCAACAATCGAATAGGCAGTAAATTCAACATTTTGTCGCTCAAGTTCACATGCAATTGCTCCACTATCATAACCCGAAGAAAGTCCAATAAATACTCCGTGCTTGATATTTTGTGTCCTCTTTGCAATTGACTTTGAAAATGCACTATTCCAATCATCATAACTATCCTTAAACTGTTTCAAATCAAAGGAATACACGTCCCTTCTTTCAATCTTCTCTAAAGTTGATAATTTCAGTACATATGTTGAGTTAGCCTCAATTTGAAATGGTTCACTAAATCCTAATCTTAGCAAGCATGATTCATACGAAGATAGCCCCCAGTCAGTTCCTTCTTTCGAAAACCAAAGGGGTTTGACAGAAAATACATCTGTCGAAATAATGAGAATATCATTTTCAAAATCAACAATGGATAAAGCGTATTCACCGTCTAATTTTGATACAAAGTCCACTCCAAATTCATCATATAATGGAAGTAAACATTCGCCATCTGATTGAAAATCTCCAAAATCTCTGTAGTTGTATATTTCTCCATTAAAAATTGCAACTTTAGTTTGATCTTCAGAAATGAATGGTTGCAATGTTGGCGGCCCAGTCATAGAGAGAAGTGTGTGGACAAATTCTACTCCATTGACTTGAACATGGTTGGTTGCATCTGGACCTCTGTGCTTCAAATATTCAATGATTGTAGGCAAATCGATAATTTCTCGATTTGTTGCCAGTATACCACACATACTATTCGCCCTGAATAATCCACCCATTCAACATATATTGAGATAAGGGGTTAAGGGGATGAAATATAACCAATCGCTGAAACCCGCTATATATGTCAGACGAGTTGCGGGGTCGCAAGATACTTGTTACCGGAGGAGCGGGATTTATCGGATGTAATCTATGCGAAAGATTTCTCGAATTTGGCTCAATAGTTGTTTGTCTAGACAATTTTATTACTGGCCGGCGCGAAAATATTTCGCATCTACTCGAAAATGAAAATTTTACTCTAATTGAAGGAGATATTACCGATTATTCTACATGTGAAAAGGCAGTTAGTGGTTGCGATTATGTGAGTCACCAGGCCGCTTTGGGCTCGATACCGCGGTCTATTGATAATCCTCGAAAAACCAATGATATCAATGTTGGAGGTACATTAAATATTTTTGTTGCTGCTCAAAAAGAAGGTGTGAAACGAGTTATTTATGCTTCCAGTTCTTCTGTTTATGGAGATGATAAAAACTTGCCAAAAGAGGAAGATAAAACAGGCTCTCCTCTTTCACCATATGCAATTACAAAATCTGTAAACGAGATGTATGCTACTGTTTTCAGTAAAATACACGCCTTCCCAATTATCGGTTTGAGATATTTCAATGTCTTCGGTAGGAGGCAGGATCCTGAGGGTGTATATGCGGCTGTAATTCCAAAATTTGTTGAAAATCTCATCAATAATGAATCTCCAATAATACATGGAGATGGCGAACAAACTAGGGATTTTACATTTATTGAAAATGTTATTCAGATGAATATCAAATCGCTACTAACCGATAATTCAGAATGCTTTGGAGAATGTTTCAACGTAGCCTGCGGCACGCGAATGTCAATCAATGAATTGTTTAGTGAAATCAAACAACTATTATCCGATTATGATTCTGCAATTATTGATGTTGAACCGAAGTATGTTGAATCAAGGGCAGGAGACATCAAGCATTCAATTGCAGACATTTCCAAAGCGAAAGCAATGATTGGATATGAACCAACATATGATTGTAAAGAGGGCCTGAAAGAAGCAATAGATTGGTATTGGAATGAACTAAGTTAGGTGATTTTCATGAAAGTTCGAATGGAAACAGAAGTTGGTAAACTCATTCTTAGATTTGAACTTGAGGAAGATGATCGTCCAATACCGAATGAAAAATATCAGATGAAGGAAAATGTTGTTACTACTATTCTCCCTGATGATTTTGACCCAGACACCATACATCCTGATTTGCTAGGGCTTTGTTGTATTATGATGGTTGAACCATTCATCGGGCGAACTATCGAATTACCAAAACCTGCCAGTAACCAGTTCTTTGAGGGTCATGCTAGGGTTACATCTAGATACAAAATCTCCAATGTTGATGAGAAACTGCTCCCTTGGAAACCCAAACCCAATGCAAATCCAGGATTGGCATTCAGCGGAGGAGTAGACTCTACTGCAGCTCTATCCGTACTGCCACATTCAACGGTCCCAGTATTCCTTGATCGCCCATTAAGGGGTAAATCATTGTACAACAAAGATGCTGTTGAACAATCATGTATTGAAGTAAAAAGACTAGGATATAATATACATACTGTACAATGTGATTTAGAATATGTGAGAAGTCCTGTTGGATTCCCTGTAGATGTTGCAAATTCTGTTCCAGCAATTCTTCTTGCTGATTACCTGAATATTGATTGTATTGCATTTGGAACAATAATGGAGTCCAGTTATGGTATTGGACACAAATCATACAGAGATTACCCAAATGGTAATCACTACAGGCACTGGGGAGGAATGTTTGCTGCTGCTGGCATTCCGTTTAATCTTCCAGTTGCTGGGATTAGTGAAATTGGGACTTCCCTAATAGTCAGAAAATCGCCAATCGGATTCATCGCACAATCATGTATGCGGGGGACTTGGAAACACCCATGTATGAATTGTTGGAAATGTTTTAGAAAACTAATTTTGGATAGTGCTATCAATTCTGAAATAATCGATTTGGAATCATTAAATGACCTTTTTAGAAACAAAGAAGCGTTAAGATTTGTTAGTGCAATTCCAATAAAACATGAGAATGTACTAACATGGGCAACAAATAGATTAGATATTGATTACGAATTATTTGAACTTCTTAAGGTAAGAGTAGAAGGTTATGAGAAATCGTATAACTGGATGGATAAATGGTATTCAAAATCAATAGAATTAGTCCCGGAGAAATACCAAAGTTACGTGGAAGGGAAAATTTCAGAATATTTGGAAACGATGGATGAAACTGAAGAATTTCAAGTAACTAATTGGTCGATGCAAGAAATAATTGAGGCGGAACAAACCAAAAAGAATAGTGACAATTTAGTTGAAGCAATGAAGGAGCACATTAAACCTCATCAACAATCCACTTTGCCATCTGATTAGCACCATTTGGTCTATGCAATTTTTCACAATTTTCAGCAATCATTGAGCGCACTGAATCATCCATAATACGCTCAATAACTGCTTGTACTCTTTTTGGAGTTACTTCTCGTAATACTATCATTGCTCCAGCTTCTTCAGCGACTATTACTCTAGCCAGTTGATCGTCCATGCCAGTATTCATATTGGGAATAGAAATTGTTGGAATTGAAAATCTAATCGCCTCATGGTATGAATTGTAACCTGCTGCCATTATGGTAAAATCAAATGCTTTGAAATCAAATGAATTAGGATAATCTGCCAATATTCTAACACGTCCTCCAATAGATGGTAGTCTTTGCCCTAACATGGATTCACCTAATACGACATACAAATTTTCATGCTTACTTAATTGGTTCAAACAGATGCTGATGTCTGATTCAATATCATTTATTTGGCCTGCCCCTAACTGTAAATAACATACTAATGAATCATGAGGGATTCCAAGTCTATCGCGTAAATCATTTCTTGAGCGAAGCTCGAATTCATCTAAGTACAATATTGGATCACATTTGATCACTGTAGATGTGAAATCCATGTCATGCATTTCCTGTTCCGCGCTATCCTTGGGAGTAATCACATAATCAAAGTGGTTGATACTGTCAACTGGTATCTTTGTACTTCCTTTCTTGAAAGTACCTCTACGAAGCCATACTTTCTTGATGTCCTTTCTCCCTTGTATCGAATTTAGCATTCCCCTATAGGGGAACGCCCCATCAAAAATAAACATAGAAGGCTTATGAATTGCAAACACATTTGCAATATTTTCTTCCACAATCATATTCCATGTCTTCGCTGGCATATCAGAAAATTTATTTCTCCCAGGTAAGTGATACGCAGGTATGCCTTCTCGTTTTAGCAAATGTAATGTTGGCATCGTAGTAAAGAAAATTATTTCTAATTCGGGATCTAACTTCTTTACTCTTCGAGCAATCGACAATAGTCTGGTAAAATGTCCAAATCCTACACCATTAGTTGGAAACATCACTATTGAACGCCTTTTTTGGTATCCCGTTAGTTCTGGTTGCTCGAAAATAGGAACTGATTTTTTTCCTAATCTTTCTAGACCTAAACTTATAATTAGCCAAGGCAAGGATAACGGTAACAATAAAACTCGCCATGGCTTTTCTATTGCATTAATGAAATGAACTCCAATTCGAAATGAAGGTGATTTTCTGATGCGAACTAATTCTCGACGATATTTATCCTCATTAGATTCTACATCTTCAAACGAGCCAAACTCTGGTGTTGACTCATCTCCCATAGAATACTGGTGCCAAAGGATACTTGATGAGCATTGCTTACAACAATGCTCCCTAAAGTCGATTCAGATTATTGACGGCCAGCGTCAAACATCTCGCGCAAAGAGCCATCATTTAGCATATCAAGAGCAATATCAGACCCGCCAATCAATTCCCCATGAACGAAAATCTGGGGCATTGTTGGGAAATCAGACCAAGCACATACCGACGGTATTGCTCTTGGGTCACTTAGAATATCGACTGAAGCGAAGGGTTCACCCAATGCTTGCATTACCTGCGCAGCTCGGTTTGAAAAGCCACACTGTGCTGCATTTGGTTCTCCTTTCATGAATAATACGAGCGCGTGCTCGTCTACTATTGCTTGCAATTCTTCTTGTGTCCAATCCATTTTTTTCACTCCTTGTTTTGATGTTTCTGAATCCTCTTGATGTGAATTCCTGTTCCCCCGCCATGCGGGTCAAAAACCGTGTCGCCTGCGGTCTGAGCCTGTTCGGGCGTCATGCATTTCAGATCAATTGCATGAATTGGATGAGGGATGTAAGACTTGAAATGATTTAGAATCAACTTCTGGCGCTGCAATGGCCGCATTCCTTCAAAGGAAGATTCTGTGATTCGAATATGGAAATGGTCTTGTGTACCGTGGAGGTCAATTGCCTCTACTGTACAATTTGGTAATACCGAACGGACCTCGTCTTCAAGCCACTCTGTAGTCACCATAACGCGCTCCAGAAGGGGCTGTGCTTTGAACCATTGTCCTCATCCCCGCTCATGCGCCGACCGGCATTAGGCCGCGATACGATGTGGTTAGCCTCATCTGATGGCCTAGCTATCATCCTTGGTTTGGCTGGTCAAATCATTCTTGCAAAGGCGCTATTGCAATCAGATTATGGATTATTAGTAGTCATTCTCGATGCCTTTGCAACGATGTATATCCTCATTGACGCTGGCCTTCCAACAATACTCGCAAGAGATGTACCGCGAGCAACTGGAAAATCACGCCAAGCGGTTCACAAGATTCTCAAATTGCAGGGAATGATTGCTATTCCATTCGTAATTGTAAGCCTAATTGCATCTCATTTGATCTGGTCAGAAGTACCAACTGGTCTGCTCGAAGTTTGCGCAATCGTTGCCATTGGCCACATTATGTCCTATCCACATCGTAGCGTACTAAGGGCACTTGGAGAGGCTCGAATCGAATCAATAGTGAAACTTAGTGAACGTTTAGTGGCGACCTCGCTATACTGGATTCTTCTATCGCAAGGCCATGAGGACCCTCGGATGTATGCTGCTGCATTTGCAGTAGCGGTTCTCGTCTCACTTGGATTAGCGATTTGGAGAGGAGAAAAAATCGTCACAGATGATGGAGATGAATTACCAGAAGATTGGTCAACAAACAAATCCCTATTCATTGCAGCACTTCCATTCGCAGTTACTCTTGGCATCTTGCCATATGTTACCAAACTCGAGAAATTTCTCCTTGCCGGGATTTCTTCCTATGAAGATGCTGGGCTCTACCATGTCGCTCAACTCGCATGGATTGCTGGCTTGATGCTTCCTCAAGCGATGCGTGCGGCATTACTACCATACTTAGGAGAAGTAAGGGATGAACCTCGGGAATTCAGTAACCGGATGCTGAAAGCCCATCATTACACTGTGATTTTGGTGCCCATCGGTCTGTTAATCGGACATTTAGCAGTCAAATTCACGATACCTACATTTTTCGATACTGCCTATAGTGACGCAGTCCAAGTATTCGATATTCTACTTGCAGGCTGGGTGATGACTTTGCTTGCAGTACCGTGGTATGTTGCTCTACAAGCCGGACATTCCCCTTGGCGATTTACAACACTAATCGGATTAGTAGTTCTATTTGCAGGCATCTCAGGATATTTATTGATTCCAAGTGCTGGAGTATTAGGTGCTGCGTGGGCAAGTGTGATTGGGTGCGCAGTGATGCTTTCAATGGCTAAATTCCTGTGTGATGACCAAGATTGGTTGACTGATATGCTGGCAATATTAGCGGTAATTACCGCTTACCTAATTTCAATTGGAAGTTGGTTTGCGCTGATAGGAATACTCACAGTGATTCCAGCAATGAGCTCCATTCGTGAACTGCGTGGCTTGCCTGGAAGCGATCAGGAAGAGTGACTTCCTGCCCTTCACTGAGAACTTTCTCTACGCCATCAGCAAGTGCAATTACCTCTGACGGAAATACGTCCATCCATTCACCCATATCTCCAATGTCAACTGCTACAACAGGACAACCGCATACGATTGCTTCTCTAGCAACTAGGGGTCCGGATTCCCTTGTAGAAGTGATGAGGCATACATCTGCGCTAATCATTCGGTCCCACACTATGGTTCGCGGTTGCTTTTTCAGAGAGGTAATGCCTACTTTCCAACCTCTGGTTTCCAATTCTTCTCCAACCCTTAGAGCAAGGAGATGATTCTTCTCAGGTCGACGAGGGTCGGCAGGAAATAGGACGTCGATTTTCGATTTACGGAACATGCCTTTGAATGGTTTTAGTGGATTGTGCCAGTTCTCATCTACGTTGACATGACAAGGAATTGTGGTTGAATCAAACCGGGTAAGTGAGTCGCTGACAACGACGAGTTTGTCGGCGCTTTTCGCTAATTCCTCTATTCTCTTTGCACGATGGTCCTTCAATGCTACATCGAAATCATAACCGTGAACAATGCCAATCCACGGGATGCCGAAACGCTTGGCTAAGGCTTGGGCAGTATAAGCCGCTGGCCACAATGTATGGCAGATGATTACATCTGGCTTCCAATCAGACTTGATTCTAGAAGTGCTCCAAGCAGTA
>Ga0315334_10002366_pt1 | contig 11790 bp, 7 predicted proteins | sample M150034915metaG_FD_205555 | JGI IMG/M metagenome (GOLD analysis project Ga0315334, IMG submission 205555) | Ammonia-oxidizing marine archaeal communities from Monterey Bay, California, United States - M1 500m 34915 | ecosystem: Environmental > Aquatic > Marine > Intertidal zone | place: USA... | reverse complement strand
ATATGAGGGGGCCTGTCAAGGTTGACGATGCGCTGAATCTAGCAATAGTGTTTCATCAACATCAGCCGTATTACAAGAACAAATTGACAGGAATGGTGGAGATGCCATGGGTGCGAGTCCACGCGATGACCGAATATGTTGATTCACCTGGTATTCTCTCCACCACCGATACCAAGGTGACTTACAATCTGGTTCCTTCCTTCATCGAGCAGTTACTCGATTATTCCGAGAACGGAGTGCTCGATGTACACACCGATATCTCTCGTCGTTCATGGAATACTGGAGGATATCCCAATGCCACGGAACTTGAGTTGCATACGATGCAGTTCCAGTCATTCTGGAACTCAGGTTGGATATACAATGTGACCGAGGATGACCCTCGAGTCGGATGGGTGTATGAGAGCAGCCAACGATATTCGGAAATCTATGGTTTGACCAAACATAATCTGAAGCCGGCCACGATAATGGATGACACCTTGCTGGGGGCTCAGGATTTCCTTGATCTTCAGGTGTTGTGGTATCTTTATCAGTTCAGTCCTTCCTATATCCAAGGTACGTACAATGCCAGTCATCGAGACCAAGGCATCATCGATCTGTTCCAGCAGAATGGCCAATATTCTCTACAGGACCTGAATTACGTGCTCGATGCGCAGGAGGCGCATATGTCGAACATCCTGCCGATGTATTCCGAACTTGCAGCCAGTGGGCAAGTGGAATTGACCACCACTCCATATTATCATCCGATAATGCCCTTGTTGATGATGGATGGGTGGACATTTGAAGATGGAATCAGGATCAACAAGGACTCGTGGCCAGAGGATGTCACAACTCATCTGGAGAATGGAATGGACCTGTTTGAGAAGGAACTTGGATTCCGACCAGTTGGTATGTGGCCCAGTGAAGAGGCGGTGAGTCCAGCGATGGTCCAACCTGTTGCCGATGTAGGGATTCAATGGATGGTATCTGATGAGGAGATACTTTCCGCCTCAAAAGACGTGAATGGTGATTTCGTCGATGTTGAAGAGGCGGAGAATCTAGCGATGCCTTGGCAAACGGGGAATGTGTCAGTCATCTTCCGCGACCGAGTGATAAGTGACCGCGTTGCTTTCCAATATGGTTCGATGACCCCAGAGGCAGCAGTCTCTGACTTCCTTTCCTATTGTGACGATATCAGACAGCAGTTGCTGGATGCAGGAAAGGACCCGAGCGAGCATCTTCTGACCGTGGCCATGGATGGAGAGAATTGGATGTTCATGTCAGACTTCCAGCATCACGATAATGGCAGGCCATTCACTGAGGAATGGTTCTCGCGATTATCTACGCATCCTACCGTGGTCACCACCACTCCTGCTGAATTCCTTGCTGAAGGTCACGAATTACCCGAGATATCCACCATCGGCACGGGTTCATGGATCGATGGCACCCTATCCACCTGGGCGGGGGAGGCTGAGGAGAGTCTGGCATGGCAACGCGTGATCGAGGCTCGTCGATCTCTGGTTTCATTTGAGGCTGAGAATCCTTTTCATTCCGGTCTGGCTGATGCCTGGGAGAGCCTCTACATCGCTGAAGGCTCGGATTGGTATTGGTGGTATGGTCTTGACCAAGACAGCGGCTATGACGAGACCTGGGATGTTCTGTTCAAGGTACATCTCTCCAATATCTATCGTTCCATCAACCTTGAACTACCGCCATATCTGCAGGATCTATGGACCAATCCTGCGATTCCGGATTCACCTTACGGAGGGGTGATGGAACCGATGATAGATGGTATCGCGTTACCTGGAGAATGGGACGATGCTGCACGATATGATGCAAGTGGTGTTGATGGAGGTGCTTTGGATATCGCTTCATTCCATGTTGGCTATGATTCCACCAATCTGCACATCAGGGTCGACCTCTCGGTTGCAAGTCCTGCTGAGATGGAGGTCTGGGATTCCGCTGATGTCGACCTGTCGATCTACTTGATGCAGGCAAATGCCATCAATTTCAATGAGGTCGAGACCAATTTCCGCACATATTACGGCAATGAGATACTGGGATTCCCATCCAAGTACATGGTTTCCTTTGATTTCTCGGAATTGCGCGATGATGGTCGCGCCAAATGGAACCTGTTCAAGGCAAAGGGAAAGGTTGCAGATGCTGAGAAGTGGGTATGGTCCTCCACTTCTGCTCTTGGTGCCTGTGCTGCCAAAGATGTCTACGAGTTCAGTGTTCCTTGGTCAGAGGTTGGACTGGCGCCACGATACAACACTCGTCTGAAGGTGGTCACCTCATTCGCGGATTCACAGTCATATGGAGATGGTGTGGATATGGAGATGGCACCTCCAGCACCAGCCGAGGTGGTGCTCCCTGACCTTGAGGAATGGATAACGTTGCTCGACATTGATGACGCTACTGGAGATGATGACCGAGGAGGCACTCTGGATGTACCTCAGGCAACGGATTTTGCTGCTGATGGCAGCCTATGGGATATTGAGCATCTGAAGGTGAGTCAGAGTTCCTGGAATGCTCGTTTTGAATTGAAGGTCGATGATATCACCAATATCTGGGGAATGAGCAATGGCTTCAGTCACCAGATTGTCCAGATCTACGTCGATAGAGGAAACACCTCGTATGGAATGACCGAGATGCTGGAAGGGGCCAATGCTTTGATCGCTGATGATTGGGCCTGGGAAGTTGCAATCTCTGCCACTGGTGAACCCGGTGCTGTGAAAGCGATGATGGCTGAATCAGGAGAAATAGTTGCACGCGGTATCGAGGTCTCTGCTGATGCCAGCAGCGATATCATCACCATCACGGTGAACAAGGATGTCATCGGCTCCGATGTCGCTTCCTACCGTTACATCATCGTGCTTGGAAGTCAGGATGGTTTTGGACCTGGGAAATGGAGAGATGTGGATACTGAGGCCAAGATCTGGAGGTTGGGTGGTGGTTCTGACCCGGCAGCGGATGATGGAATCGATTATGACCCTAACATCATCGATATGATCACTGCTGAAGGAGTCGACCAGACGGCGATGTTGTCGGATTACTCCACGAGTGAGCACAGATTTGCAATATTGACGGGCATTGAGATGCCCGAACTCGAACAGCAGATCTTCGGGGCAATGGTGGTAAGCACGACTGCAACGAGCGCAATAATATCCTTCCAGACCACTCAGGCGGCATCAGGAACCATCTCATGTGGGCAGATATCTTCATCCAGCGAGGTTGGAACCTCTCATACCGTGACTCTGGGTGGATTAGAGGTTGGAAGTGAATATTCCTGTAATATCTCGGTGGCAGGAGTGGCTCCAGTTGCGGTTGGATTCAATACCGATGCACAGATTGATGACACTCCTCCCGAGATTCTCAACATCGTTGTCGAGGTCGATGTGACTGGACAGGCAACAATAACCTGGTACACTTCAGAAGCGAGTACTGAACGAGTGGTCCTCAGCAGGTCAGGAGAAGAGGTTGTGTTGGATGGCTCCAGTGTTGCTCTCGACAAGAACCACCAATTATCGACCATTCAACCACTCCTCACAGGAACATGGGCACTGGTGGTCGAGGCAAGCGATGCTTCAGGAAACCAGAATGTCAGTCACAGCCTGACCTTCCAGGTTGAGGAAAGTGATGCAATCGATGAAGGAGATGTTGAGAATGAGGACGATTCTTCAAGCGCTGCTCTGACAGCGATGTTGTCTGATACTCGGGCTCAGGTGATATTCCTCATCGTGGTACTGGTGACTTCGATAGCGATGTTGCGCGGTCGTCGTAATGACCTGATGTGATCAAGCGAAAGGAATGGACGCGGTCTTGTGGGTTCCAAGATTGACGATGGTAAGAATACATGGTTGTGGTTGGAAACCCAGCATCCTCTGATATGAGGTCTGGTCCTGCCATGTACTGCTGCAGATCATTGTCGTCCCCCGGTGGTTGATACATGCATGTCCATGCACATGGCCAGTGACGAAGATGTCTGGAACCGTACTGATGACCAGATTGTCTGTAGGTTCAGGAGACAAGGGGGTTTTCCCGCCCCATTGAGGGGCTAGATGTCGTTGCTTCAGCATCTGTTTCATCGCATTCACCGGCTTTCCATAACTGATGGTCCTCATACCGGTCACGAAGTCATCGATACTCTTGCCATGATATGACAACAGTCTGACTCCGTGAAGTGAGAATTCACATGGGTTGCCGACGAATTTAGTGGTGTTGAAATCCAGTTGAATCTCGGGTTCAAGTGCAGGTTGAGGTTCAGCAGGACGTACAGCATCATGATTACCAGGGAGCAGTATACATTCCACCCAGTCAGGAAGGAGTTCAAGCAATCCTGCGAAATGTGAGTACTGTTTGTAGAGGTCCTTGATCGCCAGTTCCTTGTCTTGATTGGGATAGATTCCGACTCCATCAACAACATCTCCTGACAAGATGAGATACTTGATGGTGTGTCCCAATGGGTCTTCTTTCATCCATTGAGCCATCTTGTGCCATTGTGCTTCCAGGAAAGTTTTCGAGCCAACGTGGATATCCGAGAGGAAGGCGACGCTGATACCCTGTTCAGCATGGGTACGTTGGTGTATCGGGGTGTCCGGCCAATGCAGGTCATCGACGTAGAACAGGTCTCCATCTCTCGCGAATGAACCAGAGACTCCGATGACATTGTCCGGCATGATGCCTGACTCCACCACTGGGTTGGGGTCTTCGGAATCTTTGCGAATCAGACAGGTCATTGAACCAGAGTTATCTTCTATCTCAAAGATCAGATGTCCATTCTTGGTGGTACGGGGGTCATTCACCAGACCCACTGCGCAGGCAACATTCTCGAATCCAGTGAATCGTCTTCGTTCAGCTCGCAGTCTAGCGATATCGCTGACACTGCTGGGTAGCCCTGATTTGAGTATCATCTGTTTGATACGTTTCAGGCGGTCGTTGAAGCAAGAGCGAATATCCTGCATCTTTCCTTCGGTGACACTGTTCCCTGTTATCTCCCAATGAATCTCGATATCGCTGGAAGCATCCGTGGCCAGCATCGGAAAATCTTCGATATCATGGTCGTGCAGTCCATGAATACGCAAAACTGGAACGGCCTCACTCTCCACTATTGGAGCAACCACTCTGGCAAGGTCCTGAGGTTTGTCAACCAGTGGGCTTTCCCCTTTCATCGGAAGAGTCACATCATCCAAGGAAAGGAACCCAGGTTCTGCAGTTCTGACCACCGACATCGGGTCATCCATCTGCAGTAGTTTCTCCTTGATATCGCGTTTGATGAGAATACCGTTCTCGAGGCAGTGGTCGAAGATGGCCTGCCAGCGTTGGTCGACCATGAGACCACCCTGAAGAGGAGTCCTTCAAGGCTTTCGATGGAAGGGCTGATTTCATTCTGAGGAATCGTTCCATTCGACATCTCCACCGATGTCTCGGTCTCCCTCTTGTTCACGCCAGTTCTGTTCTTGCCAAGGAGCGATGGTCTTTGCTTTGGCGTCTGCCACCACTCGCTTCAGACGTGCTTCTTCTTCACGCATTCTCAGCATCTCACGTTTCTCACTGTCTTCCTCTGCAGCCTTGGCATCTTTGGCGCGTAGGTAATCCCATTGTTCGATTGCTACCTGTAGAGCGAAAGATACGAACGATTCCTTGTTCTCTTGACGTGAACCTCCGAATCTGGCCTGCTTGGCTCTCTTACCATCGGGGGTGGAGATGCCGACATATACCACACCGATCGGTTTCTCAGTCGCATCTGCCTTGGGTCCTGCAATGCCGGTTATCGAGATGGCCAGAGTTGTTCCTGCTCTTTCACGGGCTCCGAGTGCCATTGCTGTGGCGACTTCTGATGATACTGCTCCATTGGTTTCGAGAAGTTCAAGTGGAACACCCAAATGTCGGTGTTTGGCCTCATCAGTATAGGTTATCCATGATTGCCGATACCATTCGCTGGCTCCAGAGAGATCTGTCAAGGTACTGGACAATAATCCCCCTGTGCATGATTCGGCACAACATACCGTCCCACCCTTCGCCTTGAGGCGCCTAGCGAGGCGCGCTGCAAGAGCGCTGACTGCCTCATCCATGAGTGATTGGCATCATCCGTACCTCATCAAGGTGATGGCTCATCTCCGACTCATTCAAGGAGGGGACATGCTGCCGTGGGTTTGCGGGCCCGTGGTCTAGGGGTTTATGACAACGCCCTTACAAGGCGTGGATCACCGGTTCAAATCCGGTCGGGCCCATCACACAACATCATGAGAGCGGATTTGAACCAGACGCTGACTGAACAGCACTCAGAATCACGACCGTTCTCGATCTTGGGCCAAGTCTGGGAGTAGACCCTTGTGTGTCCGGACCCACTGCGTACCTCGGTGCGAGCGCGGAATGACCATATCCTTCAGAGGAGTACGCCTGTCCAAAGGCATTAGTGATTGATATGAAAGTGAAAGACGTATTTCTAAATGGATTAAGTGTCGGAATATCTGTTGCATTATTGATGGTGATTTTGTCTCATATCCCTCTTGGTACTACGCCAGAGGGGAATAAGATAACTCTCTTTTATCACTGGTCAGGCGCATTGCTTGTTTCAATTGGAATACCGTTTATCTCAGCATATTTTGTTAGAAAAAAGATTGTTGAAAGAAATTTTGCAGAATCTAGTTTTAAGTTAACTATTCCAGTAGCATATCTCACTTACCTGTTACCTGTCTTAGGAGCCTCTGCCGGAGCCCCGAACAGTGACTTGGACACATTGGCATTGATTGTCCTGCTAGGTGCTATTGGAGGTACCTTCTGGAGTACTCCGTTTGCTATTTGGAGTTATTTCAAGAGTCGTGGTAACGAATCAATTTCTGGTATGGCGGGAGAAGAAGAGTGAGGTGCTTGCACCAAGGTATGGACGCTTGTGGATTCAAATTGCAGAGAAAAATTCAGGATATAAACCAGTTGCAATTGGTATAATGCCCAATAGAAGTTGTGGCCAATTAAGTATGAGTCCTGCGATGGCTTTCCTCTTCCCAACGCCAGTTGTTTTTGCGTTGGAGTATCCTATGTGTGAAAATATAATGCCTAATAATGCAAGTGGGATTGAGAAGATACAGCAAATTAAAAAGAAAAAGGGAGCCATAATTGAAAACACCATAGCGATGATTCCTAGGACCAAACCCGCCGTTGCAGAGGCATTTTTCTGCGCTACTACAAACACCATACCTTGTTGATTTCCATAAGCATGGGACGGCATTACCCCTTCCATATTTGGACTACCTACCAGTAGTGAGGGGGACTGCTGTGAGGGTTGCATTGAGGCACACTAGGTTCGCCTTCGCTAAATCATTATTGGGGAATCTGGACCCTTGTGTGTCTAGACAAACAATTCGAATTGTTCAATTCTGGTCAGTCTCATTCCATTTCTGCAGAACTTCCTGAGCCGAGGAATAACCCTCGCAAAGGAATTGCACCTTTCCATCGGCCTCCAACACCAGACTTGGAAATGAATAGGCACCGATTCGCCGCCGAGTGTTGAATCCTGCCTGTAATTCTGCTTCAACCTCTATCGAGGCCATATCAGCACGGAATTTCTCTTCGTCAATATCGAGTTCAACGGCAAGAGTGCATAGAACTTCAATCTCAGAGGGATTCTTTGCTTCCAGATAGTAGGCGTGTTGAATCCGGTCGAACATCTCTGGACCCTTGTCTCCTGCAGCGATGACGGCACGACAGGCAGGGTAGGTCGACCTGTACGGTTGACAATTCTCCCAGAAGTCCCAGTTGAATTCAGCTCCGGTTCTGGCGCTGACCTGATGCCATGCTTCCTTCACGTAGGACTTTGTTTCCTCAGGCATCGGCTCATCCGAGTCTCTTGCAAGTCCACCCATCACGAATTCTAGTCTCACATCTTCACCAATCGCCTTGAAGATCTCATCTCTTGCATCTTTGAAACCCCAGCACCACGAGCACATGGGGTCAGCAACGTAGTGGAGAACGGACTCTGCTGGATTCATATCAACGCATCCGTACCACTTCTGCATCATCGGTTCCGAATGGTGGATTCTGCCAATCAGCATCACCAGGCAGCATCATCTCATCGCCCAATGAAGTCAATATTTGGGCAATTGCGAGCTGTTCGCTCCGCAGGGCATCCCACTCAATGCTGTCATCCTTCCATCGTTTCCATCTTCTGATGACTCTCCATGAACGGGAAGCATTTGCATGAAGCACCAGATGCGCTCTACCTGTCAGTGGCCAGAAGAACATCAATATCATTCCAACAACAATGAGAGGAACCTTCGTCAGATAAACCAGTAACCAATGTGAAGCGAACAATTCTCTGACTGCGCTTTCTTCTCCAAGTAACATCCAGATAGTTGCTGCCGTTATCATCACCCACCAGATGGGGAATAGAACAAGAGAGGAATATACCTTGATCGAACCCAGTGCTGCCTGAGAGGCATTTTTCCGAATAGCGAGGTTGGTCAGAAGCCGATTGGCATAGTATGGAGGCAATGTTCCCAAGACAGCACCCCATGTGACTATTCCTAACATCCAACTCACCGACCATAACCATCGAATGTTATTGGCGATGTATTTCTTCTTCGTCAACTCCTCAGGTTTGACATCGATATCCAGTGGATGGAGCCCTAATCGGTCCAGGTTCTCAAAGTGTGCAGTTGCTCTGGTTTCAATCTCAGTGGTTCTTTCTGAATCGTGTTTTGCAAGATATTCCCAACCTGCTCTCAGTCGTCTGGCTCCTAGCACGGATTCAGCATATGTTGGCTTGCTGATTCCATCTTCACTGGCTCGCGAACGCTCAGCATGAACGATGCTTCTCGCCCTCCATATCAGGTGCCTGTCCTGCCATGAAGAGGTTGCATGGCTGGCTCGTTTCAATTCGTTCTCGATATCGGAAGTAACTTCTTTGACCCATGTTCTTCGCTCAGATTCATCGGCCTCTGGGTCGCCACTCTGTTCAGGGAGAGAGGGTAGGTCCATTGGCCTTTCAATGATGACTGCAGCCCTTTCTCGGAAAGTGTGCGCTTCTGAATAGTGCAGACCAACTGGAATCAATGAGGGTGGTGTTCGTCCTTCATCCTCACTCAGTTCAATGGCCATCTCCATGATTCGAGCAGCACCTGTCCGGACGCGTTTGACATCAGATTCAGAGTGCGTGGTCCCTTCTGGGAAGATTATCAGTTTCCCACCTCTGGCCACCGCTTCGGCGACCGAGAAAAGTTGGTCTGCATTGTGTTTTTTTGAATCGGTCCCATCTCCTTTGACATCTGAAGAGCGCATTATCGGCAGGGCTCCAGAAGCCCTCATCAGAGTTCCCAGAACTGGAACCTTGAACAGGGTATGTTTGGCTATCAATGACATCTTCCCAGGAAGGGTGGCCATCATCAGCATAGGGTCGATCAATCCAGAAGGATGCCAAGCGATGAAAACGACTCCACCCTCAGAGGGGATGTTCTCATCATCAACCACATCCACTTCCCTGAACCATACTTGGACTATCTCTCTTGCAAGTGCTCGCATGCTACGATATGTCAGACCAGGCCGCTGCTGATTGGCTGGGTCCTTGGGCCATCGCATCAATAGGTGCTAGACATCTCTCTTTTGAGTACATCACCGAACAGCATGGGAAAAATGGGCATTCTACCGCTTGATGTATTTCGGGATTGGATGTCAGCAGCCGCTTCACTCTTCAGCAGTTGATTGACCGCGAATACGCGCATCTTCCTCTGCAGCCACCCGTATACCTTCCTCAAGGTCGACACGACTGGTCATATAGGTCCCGATCAAGATGACTATGACTATCGTCAAGATGGCCACACGGCTGTCGTATTGCGATACTGCCAAGGCATAGAGGAATGGTCCGATCATCGCCGCAGCCTTACCAATGAATCCAAAGAACCCGAAGAATTCTGTTGTCCGGGTCTCCGGAATCAACTTGGAGAACATCGAACGTGCCTGCGCTCCAGCAGCACCCATGGCGCAGCCGACGAACAGTCCAAGGATTATCCATTGTAGGTTAACACTCAAACCTAGAGGTTTCCAAACATTCTCTCGCAACGTGGCTGGCCACCAATCGACGATTCCACCTTGGTCTACCTGAGTGGGATGCTTCTTGCCAATCTCTTCTTGCCCTGAGATGTTTTCATCGCCTCCCACGAAAATGATGGAGAAACGGTGGTCATCTGTTTCTGCAAAGGCGGCAACCATTGCTGTGGCGTTCTCAAGGTCTATCTGCTTGACCTCAGCTGTCTCCTCTGCAGCTGCCTTGTCAGCCATCAATGAGGCAGCGAAGATACCCCCTCCTACCAAGATGAAGCAGAGTGCCAGACCCAGCCACCCCATTTCACGGGAGAGGATGTACATCATCGATGCTCCAAGACATCCAGTGACAACGATGATGAAGACACAGACGAGTAAGCCATTACCAAACGAGGATGCGGAAGAGGATTCCGCAGAATATTCAGTCGCAGGGAAGTGGGATTGGAAATTGTCACGGAAAGCCGTATCTCCTGCACCCTTTTCAGAGACCCAGCCCTCATATCCACGGTCATACAGTGTGGTCAATTCATACATCTGGGTTTCATCATTCCACTCAAAGGCGAAGTCATAGCGTTCAGCATCACTTTCACCCTCAAGTTCAAGCGGCGCGAAACCAGCAGCAGCAATCGCCACGAAGCAATAGATGAACAGAGCCAGCATCAAAGCGAACTTGGTGCCCTTACGGTCGGCCAGTTTTCCGAATAATATCGACATTGGAATTGCTACGGTGTTTACCGTGAGCAATAATGCGATGTTCATCGATTCATTGATTCGAAGAACCACTTCACCGAAGACGCTGGCCATGCTGGCAATCGTATTGACACCATCGTAGAACAGCAGGTAAGCGAGCAGATAGAGAGCAAGGACCCGGAACTTCTTGATCTCCTTGAAGGTTCGTCCAACTTCTGCATAGGCGAATAATGTGGCCTTCCTGAAGCCCTGCCATTCCATCTCTGAAGAGATATCTGGCTCAGGCGTCCATTTGAACATCAAAACACCGAATCCCCACCACCATAATGAGGAAGTCACGAAGATGACTGCAAGTTTGAAATTGGTATCCCACGGGCTAGCCAGAAGTATTCCCAGATGAACCAGAAGCAATAGTGAGCCACCCATGAATCCGTATGCATAACCCCAGGAAGAGACATGGTCCATACAGCGTTTATCGGCAAGATGTGGCATGAAGGCGTAATAGATGACGTTACCACCGGTGAAGCCGATGGAACCGATGACATACATGACAGCCAACACCATGTATCCGTCTGAACCAAAATATGGCGCTGCACCCATCATTGCGGTGAAGATGACGCCAACTGCAGTGTACCATTTCAGCAACTTCTTCTTGATCGGCATCCTATCAGCGATGACACCCAGAGCAGGTGCCGTCAACGCCACCACTCCCATTGCAACCATCAGTACGATGGCGTAGAATGAGTCACCAGTGACCTTGAATCCAAAGAAGTCGCTTTCACCGCCTGTTGCCTGATTGAACAGACTACCCATCAGCGCAGGAGCGATAACCGTCATTACGGTCAGGGCATAAGCTTGATTCGCCCAGTCATAGAAATACCAGCCCTTCAGTGCACGCTTTTTATCGGGAGCCATTGATTTGATGGTTTCTTTCACTGACATCGAATCAGTATCAGAAATCGCTTCGGTCACGGTAGCACTCATGATTGTGCGAAATACTCAGAGGTTGTAATACTGATGCCGGTCAAAAGGCTGAATCGAGCATTCACACCCAGTAGGCAAATATTCGCTATTTCATCAGTCAAT
>Ga0315334_10002365_pt1 | contig 11790 bp, 6 predicted proteins | sample M150034915metaG_FD_205555 | JGI IMG/M metagenome (GOLD analysis project Ga0315334, IMG submission 205555) | Ammonia-oxidizing marine archaeal communities from Monterey Bay, California, United States - M1 500m 34915 | ecosystem: Environmental > Aquatic > Marine > Intertidal zone | place: USA... | reverse complement strand
ATAAAACGTATTATAAGACGTCTTATAAGTCTAAAACAGAGATAACGTGATTATTAATCTTTATTTTATATATTTTACTTATAAGCCGTCTTTAGAACCAGCTTTTAAAAGACTTTGAAACAAGAGGGGACGAGTTCATGGCGGAAGACATGAATCTCTCCAGTTCCTCGTTCAAGGCGTCTTCTCTCCGGTCGTTCATTTTTTCGTTAACGTCCTGAGACATTTGTTCCGTCCAATAGTTGACGGCGATGGCGAGAGCATCGAGCCTATCGTCGTTCATCAGCGCTCCTCTTTGTAGCGTTATCCTCGATAGTTGATAGACGAGGGTGTACCTGGCCTGTTGTTCTATCGGATAAGATTGAACGCTTTGGTAATCGTTCTTGATGACGGAGGGAGACAAGATGAGTTTATGTCTGTTGAGGACGGGTTCCAGGGTATCGACTATTCTTTTTTCCTTTTGTTGAGAATGCCGTACTTCCTCGATGGAGCAGGGGTGAGTTGTCCTGAGTATGGGTTTCAAGAGTTCGGTGAACATTCCGTCCCCCATATTTGACTCGACGATGATTTGGTTAACCTTGTGGAATTCCGCTTTCTTGGCGAGAGCGGTCAGGACGTTGTCTCCGTATCCGCCCTTCATGCCTCCGCAATCGGGAACGAATAGTTGTCCGTTGAGCATTTTGACGACGGCGTAACCTGTTTCATCCTTCCCTCTTCCGCTGGGATCGATGGACATCACGGAACCCGTGTAAGGGGTCATGGACCCTACGGTTTCCATTGGTCTGAAGAACCTGTCTCCGTTGAACCCGACGTTGGGCAGGGAGTTATCCCAAGCGTAGTCGGGAGAGGACGACCACACGATTTTTTCGGGGGCGACGTCCGAGTCGACGTCCATCACGACGAGGTCGTTGATTTTAAGGGGATACCTATCGGCGTCCGAAAGTCTTGGGTTGAGCATGAACTGCATGGCGTAGCCGCTTCTGCCGTAGCTGAGTCTTCTTTCCTCCAAGTCCATGTCGGAGAACCGCAATGGTTCGGTGGATTTCCCCGCGGTGTCGGGAGTGCATTTCTCCCGCACTATGGAAGCGAGGTTATCGCCGTACAGCTTGTCCGCCACTTCTGCTTCGACGTACTCCGCAGGCCAAGTTCTCGCGGTGTATCCTCGTTCCCTTAGTTTCCCGTAGATGGAGTCCTCGCATTGAGGAGTCCCTAAAAAGATTATTTTCGAGGAGTCGAGCGGTTTGATGATTGCCTCGAACTCCTTGACCTGTTCGTCGAGTTTGTCTCTCATGCCCTGGGTCGCCGAGTTGTTGGGGACTTCGACGTCGTCCGCCACTATGACGTCCGCCCTCGAACCCGTCAGTTGGGAGGTTATGCCCAAGGACTTGACGGAAGGGGCGTGAGCGGGAGGCGCTTGTCCGACGTCGAATGCTATCTTCGAGAACCTTTGTCCGTCTCTTGGTCTGAGATGTCGAAGGACGGGTATTTCGTTGATGATGCGCAGAGTGAACGTGGAGAAGTCGTCCGACCTTGATTTGGAAGCGGACACGACGAGAAAGTTCTTGGTGGGGTCGAGCAGTAGTTGGTGTACGACGTAAGCGGAACAGATCCATGATTTCCCGACGCCCCGAAAAGCCATGACGACTCCTCTCTTGGGACCATGCTGCATGAAGTCGGCTATATCGTACTGGAGGTCGGTGGGGTCGGGGAGACCCAACGCCTTCCACGTCACGTATAAAAAGTTACGGAAGTCGGTAAGTTGGCTGGGAACTTCGTGCATGATGGTAGGTGTCGTTAAAGGAATAGCGTTTAAAGGAGCGTGGCAATACCTGAGAAGGCTTTTCGGGAGGCGGTGGGTATCATCTATCTACTCACCTGTCCCTCACCCTCTGAGAGGCTTCTATGGAGACGCTTGCCTCAACCCTTCTTTGGTTTGGTCGTCTTCGTCGAAGGGAAGCATCTCGGCCAAGTCCCCCAACGGGGTGCCTGATTCGGAGACGCTTACCACGTCGTTGTCTTTCAGAAGCTGTCGCGCCCCGTTCAACAAGGCGGCGTTGTATTCCCCCGTGTCCCTCATCTCCTCGATGGAGTCCTTGTAGGTGTCGCATAGCAGCGTCTGAAGTTTTTCCAGTTGTTCTCTTTTGCCCGCCATTAATTCGGTCCCCTCCTTCCCATTACGAATTCAAGTAGTCTGTCCAGTTTGTTGTTCATCGCTTCCAATTTCTGCTCTAAACCCGCCATACGCTTTTCAACGGAAATATCCCGCTCGTGCTGCGCCGCCAACTCAACCTCTATTTTGGTTAGCCTGACTTCGTCTCGGTCGAGGCGGTCGGCGAACTTCTTCCCCAACCAACCGAAAACACCAAGGACGACGGCGAGTATGCTATCGAGAAAATGAGATACTTCTTCAGGCATTTTACTAAACGGCTATTTCGGTTATGGTCAGCGTGGTGGAAGCTACTCCGCCCATTCTTCGGGCGCCGCCCCAACCATTCAACGTCCACGTTCCTCCGGCATTCGCTCCCGCCCTGATCTTGAAGGTGGTGGCGGAAGTGGTCCCCGCAGCCATTTCATGCGTCAAGGTCGATATAAACGGAGCGTTTGCATCGTTCGGTTTTTCCTGAACCACAGCCGCCAAGGCGTTTGCCGTGGAATCCTGGAACAACGCCGTTATGATGTTGCAGGCCGTAGTGGCCATGGAATGGAAGACCGTGGCGGTTATCAACAAACGATTGGACGCATTGGTCGGGGTGATGGCGAGAGTGATGGCTTCGTTGCCTTCGGTGTTCTGCGGGATGGTGTCGTCGTCCGCCATCACGGTTGTTCCCGTCGCGACCGCCGACGTGGATGCGTGAACCTGTTGAAGCAACTTACCCGCGTTGGTCAATAGAGACCCATCGACCGCGGGGAGTTTGGCCGAACCATCCAGTTGGACGATGTTTCCCGCCGCCGTCCCTACTTGGGAACTTTCGACGTACGTGGTTCCGGCGTTTAAATCGCCGATCATTCGAGAGTGTGTTTCCGTGATTGCCATTTGAATAAGTGGTTGATGCTTTAATTATTGTTTTTAGAGATCGTAGGCGATGGTCATGCCTGTTTTCATATGTATCTGCCCGTCGGGGTCTATTTGCAGAAGATCGACCGTGCTTGCATGGTCGTCGGACACAAGGTGGATCTTCAAAACACCTCCGAGGGATTGGATGTTGTAGATGGCGTCGTTCGCTCCGGCGGTAGACGTGTCGTAAAGTTGCAGAGTCGCCGCCCCGTTCCCTTTGATGACGGCGGTTGCGTGCTGTCCGCCGCTCGCCGCCGTGTTCTCCACCACCAAAGTGGTGCCGTCGGTTACAGCGGATGAAACGCCCAAGACAGGCGTGAGACCTACCGCTACTACCGGAGAAAGCGCTTCCCAAGCGGTGGAAGCCGCTCCTATCATTACCTTGTCGTTCCCTCCATCGACGAAGAGAAGATTGGCGTTGGTGTCGCCCTCCACCCTGAAGTCCACGTCGGCGCCGCTTTCATTCACGACCACCTTCTTTTGGGCGGACGTGTCGTCCACCAGAAACTGGTTGTCGGTGTCTGATATTTTAGCGGCGGTCACCGCGTTGTCGGTCAACCCAGGCGTGCCGCTGGCAGCTGCGGACAGACGTCCGTCGGCATCCACCGTAATATCGGCGTTGGTATAAGTTCCTGCGGAAACAGCCGTGGAGGCTAACTCACTCGCTCCCACTGCGCCCGCGGCTATTTCGGAAGCGCCCACGGCGTTCGTCGCTATCTCCGAAGAACCCACCGCATCGGCGGCTATTTCCGAAGCCGTCACGGCGTTGGCCGCAATTTCCGAAGACCCGACGGCGTTTGCCGCTATCTTGGCCGCGGTCACCGCGTCGTCCGCCAATTGACTCGTCGATATGGTTCCCGTCGAAACGGGAATGGCGTAACCCCTCTGCACGACTACGATCTTGGAACTGACCGGAGGCGCCGAGGTGAAGTTTATTTTATCGTTGTCCGCATCCATCGTGTAGGCAACCGTCGGTTCTTGCAGAACGCCGTCGATAGCTACCTCATACATGGTGTCCCCATCCAAGGAAATACCAGGACTGAACGTGAATTGAGTTGCGGGAGGAGCGCCCGTAAAGGTGTATTTAGCCGACTCCGTGGAAGACCCCGACACGGTGTTCGTTATCTGCGTGTCCGTGTAGTTCTTCGTTGCCGCGTCTTGAGTGGAGGTGGGATCGACGACGTTTATTACCTTTTGGGAATTAACGTCCACGCTACCCGTCACCCCCGAACCATCAAAGTCATTTAATGATTTTCCGTCCACGTAGTTCTTGGTCGATGCATCCTGCGCCGCAGCGGGGTCCGCCACGTTGATGATCTTCAGACTCTTTGCGTCCCAGTTAGCGTCCCCGACGCCCTTTTGCATCGACGCCTCGTTCAACTCTTGAATCTCTTCGTTGAGGTATCTGTTATGCAGGTAAGCGCGGTCAAGCGATGCTTCGGTCAAGACGGAACCATCAACGAAATCAACTAAATTAGTCGAAGGTTGAGAAATCCGCCTCACTCTTACTTTCTGTCCGACGGTCGCTCCACTTACCAATACGACCTTAGTCGATGGGGAAGTGGTGATAGTGAAGTGCGTGGTTAATGTTTTGGTCACCCCGTCAATCTCTACGACGACGTGGCTGTCTTCGAGATACGGAAAAGAGAACGCAAAGTCCGTCTGTGCCGCTGTCGCTGTGTAATCGACGTACGTGTTAGCCATGATTTATATTCCGTGTGTTGTTATTGTTGCTGAAGAATTTCAAGAGCGTCCTCGTAGGGCGCCCCTTTTCTGTAAGTGGAACGAGCGCGGGAGGACTGCCTGTATAAGGCGTCTACTTCAGGCACCTCCTCAAGAAGCTGCTGAAGAGCGCGGTCGCGATAATCACCTAAGACACGCCTAATCAACGCGATGCGAGGACTCGGCAGACCTGGTTCGGAACGAGGATCCAACGCTTTGTAGTTTCTTGAGTTAAAAAGTTGCTCCAACGTCTGACGGAGAGTGCGTTGGCCTATTTCCACTTCGGAACGGAGCGCCATCCAACGATCATAAGCGGAACGCCCGCCCCCCACGTCTATGGCGCTGAGATCCACCATCCCGTTCAAACGGGGAGAGGGTGGCGTGAACCCGTGATGAAGGTTAGCCATCTCTTCGAGGACGGGGTCTCCCGTCTTAGTGGAGAAAGCAATGGGGTTAAAGGTGTTGAACACTTGAAACGGAGTAGTCTCGAACATCTCCGCGACATAAGGTTCCCCTAAAATATTACGACGAGCGTCGATGCTTCCCGACATACCTGGTATTTTCTTTAAGAAGGCATCGGTTAAGCTTCTCACTTCCTTTAGTTCCTGATCTCCTCCGAACGCTTTTACTTGCCCGACGAAATTAGGAACTAAATTACCCGCCATGCTAAGACCTGTTTTCCACGCCTTGGTGTCGGGATCAGTGACTAACTCGACAAGCCGTTGCAGACCCGTTAGATAGGACTTGTTCGTTAGGTTTCTAGCTGTCGTGATCATCAGACCGGAAACAATCTTTTCCACGGTGGAAGTGTCTTCGCTGTAGTTCGAGGAATCCAACGCTTCTCCCAAGTCGGCGTATACGCCTATCATGGAGGCTAGGGGATCCAAACGTTGGTAGCTTACCCACGCGTCTCCTATTCTTATGCTGTAAGCCTTACGTCCCGAAGCTTCCCAAATCCTTTTCTGTTTATGGTCTTTGGGACCGCCTCCCGTTATACGATCCTTCGCGTTGTTCAACGCGGTGAAAAGCGAAATATTGAGAAGGACGCCCGTCGCTAATTTACCACGCGCTTCAGCTTGTACCATCGGGTCGGGGTTTCGCAAGCCGTCGATGAATTGATCCTTTCCATCAGTCAGACGAGGAAATAGACCGCGTTGGGCGGTTTGCACCCCAAAGGTAACGGGAGCAAGAGTACGTTCAAAAGCGAATTTGAGTATATTGGTTGGAGTTTTGATGAAAGGGATGAACAACCACCCCATACCAAGCGGAAGGTCTTGGATAAAACTGGCGGCTTTACCCATGGTACCACTTAATTCATTGGTGAAAGTGCCTGTTTCGGCGTATTCCATGTGATCCTTCGCCATCGTCGAGAGACCACCGAGTTCTTCGGAGTCGGTTAGTCCCACCTTCTGAGCGAGATCAGCGTGTCGTTGACGTTGCTCGGTGAGGTAGCGGTCAATCTCAGCGCCCCTTGCGTCACCTTTCAAACCCAGTCTGTCGGCGTGAGCGTGCGCGTCTTTTATTAGAGCGCCATTGGAAAACTCTCGATTACCAACGGTTATCAAAGAGTCCAAACCATCTTGAACGAAGTTAGCTATTTCATCAGGTTTCGTAAGACCTCGGTCGTGCGCTCTCAACCATAAATCGGCGGTCGCTCTCTGGCGAAACAACAACGCTTTGAAAAATTGGTCGGTGCTGCTTAATATTTTGGTGGGAAGTCTCGTCACGTTTCCTAGAGTATCGAAGAACGTCTTGATGGCGTCTTTATTTTCCAACACGTTCCCTCCGTCTCTAGTCAATCGACCGAGACTCTCACCAAAGTTCTGACCCGTGATCGATCCCGCAGACCGCTCCGCGCCCTTGTCCGTCCAGCGAGTGTTGCCCATCAGTTGTTCGTCCAGCTTCCAAACCTTGAAAGCCAACCGAACAGCTTCGGAAACCGCTTGCTTCTGCGTCGCGGCGTAAATAGCCGCCTTCCTTACAGCCGGATTGGCGCTGAACCAACCGCCTATGTATCTTTCAAAGTTAAGTAAACCTGTTGTTATGGTGTTCCCTAAAAAGTTAACCGCCCAAGTGCGGGGTCCCGACACAAGCGCGTTAATGTAGTACTCCCGCGCCATGTCTCCGAACTTCGCTCCGTAAGTTCCCCTTACCAATTTATTGACGGAAAGTAACTGGTTTATGATGTCGTCCCCGAAACCTTGCTTGGCCTGTAACACCATCTCGACGATTTCTCCAATCTCGTAACCCGCCGTCTTTTCGATGTACTGCGCCCGAAGCTTCTCGTTGGCCATCTCTTTTTCAGTTATCCCGATTCTCTCCAGTTGGTGCTTGGTACTTTGAAGTCCCTTGCCGAATCCTGAAGCGACACCCGATACTCTTGATCCCAATTGAAGTTGATACTCCCAAAGATTCTTAAAGATGGCTTCTAATTCCTGGTCGTTCAGACCTTGTTTACTCAACTGAGACAACTTGTCGGCGACTTTGATGATTTCTTGTCCGTTGTTTATCTGTAGACTGCGGTTCACTCGGAGTCTCAGTCTGATGCGGTCAAGTTCCGCTACGTCGCCGCGTGAACCTTTAACCGCGGAGTCCACCAAACCTTCACCGAAATCCTTGCCGAAACCACTAAGTTCCCCTAATCTTCCATCGCCCGACATAAGATCCACCATTTCATACTTCATGGCTTCTTGGTCTTTGACGGACGTCGTCGGCTCCGCCATTTCCATCTCCCGAAGTTTTTCGACGCCAGCATCCATCAGGTCTTCCAACTCTTGTTGGGAACCTCCCGCTTTCAACGTGCGGATCTCCATCTTCGACCCGTCAGGCAGCGTCTTGGTTATGACACCACGCGCCGAATGAATAAGTGACGGCTCACCGCCACGCGTTCCGCTGATCACGACGTCGTCCATTAGCGCTTCGACGTGGGGATCCACTACGCCTTCCATGTCAGGTTTAGCGTCACCTACCGGTTTTAAAGACGGTTTTCCTGTGACGGGGTCTATCCACACTTCAGGCGCGTCCCCTACCGGTTTTAAAGACGGTTTTCCTGTGACGGGGTCTATCCACGCTTCAGGTGTGTCCCCTGACTCGCGGATGGAGTACAGGTCGTCGCCAAAAATGTTCTTGCCTTTGACCTTGGGACGCTTCGAGGCGATGATCGTGGCGCTGTCCCGAAGGACTTCGTCCAACAACGTCCCGTCGGCTTTGGAGCGCAATCCCAACATACTCTTGACCGAGTCCACTATGGCTTGCCATACGGAACGTTTGTCGTCGGCGGGGATTTCTTGAAGAATCTTTTGCAGTCTGCTATTCGTGAAAGCGCCTACCAAGAACTCGTCGAGGTTGGCGAAAGCATAGAGGCCGCCTTGGCCGTAGATGTCTTTTGACGTTGTTTGATAGAGGAACTTCTCACTAGCGCTTGTCAGGTGGTCGGAAGCGGTCTTGAAGGCTTTGGCCAGATTCCGAATCGCCTTGGGCGCTTTGGCGTTGTTGATGACTTCGTCTATGCCGTCGAGAGTAATGTTTCGGGAATCAATGTCCTTACCCATACCTGCTCTTTTTACCCAAGCATCTAATTTTCGAGAAGTAAACCCGTGGAGAAGTTCATGGACAAGTGTATTTTCGTCGTGTCCTCCTTTGAATAAAGAGGCGACGTCACGCCTTTGGCTGTAGAGTCCGGCGGCACCTGCATAATCTGTTGTAAAGCCTTCTTTTGTTCTCGGTCCTTTATGCGTCCATCCTTCACGCAGTTGTTGAAGTCTTCTCCAATGTCCTTTCGCTTGCTTTATAATACCGCCGTCGGGGAGATCGTTGAAAAAAGCTTCGATTTCCCTGTCGCTTACCTTTTTCCCATCCTTCGCCATGTACTCTTCTTCTCCCCATTTTTTCAAATTAAAAACAGGTCCTTCTCCCAGTTCCCCTGATGTTCGCGTGTAAGCTATGCCGTGTTTTTTGAAAAATTCACTAGCTTCCTCAATTATTCTATCCGCATACGCTTGGTTGCTGCTGAAGTTTGAAATCTCAACCTTAACGTCTTTGTCTCCCGCGTTTCGCAGTAGCTTTTTAAGGTTCCCCGCCAAAGCGCGTACTTGTGGAGTGCTTGCGTTTTGAGTGAGAGAAGCCAACACTTCGGTTGCCGTCGCTTTTCCTCCCCGTTCACGAATCAACGCTTCGGTTTTCTCGTCGAGTTTATTGAATACACGAGGCGACCCACGTGGCGGAATATCAGGAATTACTGCGCGGGAAGCCATCTCGTCCCTGAAAGTGGCGTTCGTAAGCTTGGTAGCCGCTGACTTCAAACCAGGGGACAAGTCATCAAAGTTTCTGTAGATTTCAGGATTGGTGAGAAATTCATTGACGGCTTGAGAAGGATGATCGAAACCCAACCAATCGTCTTTTGCCAACGCTCTGAGAAAGTTACGCATGGGTGGTTTGAATTCACCTAGAGCGGACATCACGTCTTCGTGGTCAGCTTCTTCATCCAACACGCGGAACCATTCGTTCCTGACGTCTTCTTGTACTCTACCTGAATCCATGAGGTCAGGCGCTTCAGGGCGTATCGAAGCGAGTTCTTTTTCGGCGCCCGCGAATTCGGCCAAGGCGCGCATTAAAGCGTCCTCGTCGTTCGCCCCGCCAGCTAGTTCCAGTTTCCTTTTTCTAATGGCGCGGATACCTGCCATGAATGGAGCGGCAATCGTTGTGATGCCCGCTTCGATGAATAGACCCTCCACGACGTTTTTAAGGCGTCCGAAAGCTTCGTTGTCGTCGGGGTTGGCTTGAAGGAACTCCGTCACGGGGTTTTGAAGCTTGGGGAACTGCTGAATAAGATTGGATAATCTTTCCTCTTGCCCGTCGAACGCCACGAAATCCGTGGCCATTCCGGCGGCTGTGTAGCCTTTCCAATTGAGATCGGTGAACTTACCTTTCTTTCCTTTGACCAGCTTTCCCGCAAGTTTAGCGCCTTTAGCCGCTTTACCTGCGGCGCTCAATCCTCTCCCTATCACGCCGAAAGGCAGGGCGAACTGAACGGCGCCCTCCAGGAAGGAACCACCCATCGTTCGGGAAGTCCCCAAATGACGTTTGTCCCAATCAGGCAGGAGATCGAAAGAAAGGAAGTCGCCTAATTCGTAGATTCCGTGCGCCATCCCCTCCACCCCGCGGAAAGGCGCGGCGAAGAGATCAAACATTTGGTTGGCGTCTTCGGGACGGGAACCTCTCGGTTTAATCGAGGCGAAATCAGGTAAGTCTTCAGCGGATATTTTCATCGATAAAGTTTTGCTTGGTTTAGTATAAATTGCGTAACGGTTTCTTCGTCCACGGACTTTACGTCCAACAAAGCTTTCACCATATCTTCTATGTCCGTCACGTCTACGTCGCCTGTGGCTGCATCCAACTCGGCGAGACGCTCCTTGGGGATGAGGGGATAAAATTTCTCAATGCCCTTCAAATCGCTGGGTTTAAAGTTTAGGTTTCTTATTTCCAACGACTCGGCGTGGAAAGGTCCATTAAAACGCCACCACCTCAACTCAATCTTGCCCTCTTTTAACGTTTGTGGGGTAAGCGCCTTGGAAGCCAATGTGTACATAATAAGTTTTTTCTTTGCTTCCGCTTTCTCCGCGGTCGTGGCGACCAATCGACCTCCAACTTTCTGGAACCAATTATCCAGCGTCATCATGTTAAGCGTCACGCCCGATCCGTCCACCCAGCGGGTTCTTCCTAGTTCCCACTCCCTTGCGACGTCTTCCGCCTCCTCCGCCGCTTCATCGAATTTCCCTTCCCTTAAAAGTTGTTCAGCTAAATAAATATCCGAATAGGTTGTCCCCTGTTGATCGTCCAGCGGTTTCTTGTTTATCCAAGACAGCGCTTCGCTGGCGTCCGTCGGTAGCGCCGGACGCTTGGTTAACGTTATCCGCGCCTCCGCCTCGTCCCTTTTAGTGTCATACCTCTCGCCGAGTGTTTCGTTGTTATGCATTTTCCACGCAAGTAAATCATCCCGCCTTTGTTCCTCGGTCGCGTCTTCGCGCTCAATGACTTCTTCACCTATTTGAAGCTTATAAGTCCCAGTAACCACTTTATTTGCTACGTCGAGGTAGTCCTTCGCGTCCTTCGCCTGTTGTTCCACAAGAAGTTGAAGGCCAATGGTCTCATTAAGGTTTTTGTCGTCGGCGATCTTCTTCTGCACTACTGCTGTTACCCCTGCAGCGCTAAACCCTGGGAGTGACTGAGTGACGTTAAGTAGCCTGAGTCGCGCTTGGTCTTCCCCGATATAGAAACTCGCCGCTGCCGAAACCAGATTGGGCATGGCGATTGCTCGGAATTTATTAGGAACGTCGCCTTCGGTAAACTTCCCGAATGTCTCCCGCACCAACTCGTTTAAGGCGGCCTTGGACGGGTGGGGGCCGAGCAAATGCGCCGCTTTGGAGTATGCCGCCAACATTTCGTAGTTCAGCTTCTCCGCTTCTTCGTTGTCGTCGTCTTCCCTCTTCTCTTTAATCCGTTCGATGTGCGTGCGAAGGGCGGCTATATTGCCCCCGAACCCGCCATACTTGGCGAATACGGCGTCGTTGGGCGTTGCTTTGACGTCGGAACCCGCCGTGGCGCTCCCCACTTTTAAACGCGTGGCGTATTGTATCCACACCGCCGCCATGCTGTTGGAGTGCTCGTCCGTCAGCGTTTCGTCTCCCGCAAGGGAAGTGGCCACTTGTTCTATTATTTCCAACTGCTCGGCGGGGAGCAGCGAGTTGGTGGCCTTCCACAAGTCCTCCATTTTTTGCTCAAAGATTCCAACGGAGGCCGAGTCATGGCGCCTGGACCAACTTAAATTAAGCATCGCCTGTCGCATACCTTCGGCGACGTTTAATTTAAGTTGGGACTTCGCTTGGTCGTTCTTAACGGCGTTTCTTTGGTCCATCAAGGCCGGAAGGAAGGAGTTGACCGCCTGTTGGAACCCAGCGTTTACCGAGGGTCTGTCCAACCCAGGATAACGCTTTCTAAATTCCTCCATGGCGTAATGA
>Ga0315334_10002364_pt1 | contig 11790 bp, 9 predicted proteins | sample M150034915metaG_FD_205555 | JGI IMG/M metagenome (GOLD analysis project Ga0315334, IMG submission 205555) | Ammonia-oxidizing marine archaeal communities from Monterey Bay, California, United States - M1 500m 34915 | ecosystem: Environmental > Aquatic > Marine > Intertidal zone | place: USA... | reverse complement strand
TTGAGTCAGTATATTCGCCAGCTGACTGATTGAAGCTGCCAACCACTCTTTTGCTACTTGTCCAATATTTATATTGTATTTGAACATCAAATGCTGCAGCATCAGGTTCATCTTCACTCCATGAAAGTTCTGATTCCGCAATCTTCACCGGCCAAGCTTCATTTAACTGACAATAATAATTTTCAAAGCCAGGGTTTGGTTCTAAGGCATCTTCTGAATAATGATATATTTTTATGTCTCCTATTATATTATCATAATATGTCATATTCCGGGACCGTTGTGGTTGAATATGATCTATCCACTCTTCCCAAAATATCCTAGGAGAAAAATTATTAACATTATAAAAACTTAAAGTTATAGGTTCAAATGTAACACCGTATGGTTTTAAAACTTCTATACCATAAACCCTGTCTTCTGTTGTGTCATAAGTTATTGAAGGAATTTCTGCCGCTTTACAAAGGAAGGAGATGGATTCAGCCGGAACCGAAGAAGACATTGTTGTAGGTGGAACAATTGAAACACTAAATCTACTATTTTTAGCAATTCCACCTTTGTTCTCTGCTACAGATAAAAAATTGGAAGGATTAAATGGAGTTTGCATATTATTTTTCCTTAATTAGTATGTTAACATCTTAGCTTTACTATCCATCCAGACAGCTGTTTTGTTTTTTCCCTTAAATCGTTCTACAGGTAAAAACAGAGCTGTACCCCATTCATCAGCATTAACAGGAACCATTGTTGATCCCATATGTGAATCTAGATACCTATGAATACAAGGTTTTGCTCTTTTGAGTTTTGTAAAATTTCCTAAACTTCTATATGTCATACGTAATCTGGTTGTTTCATCTAACTTGTTATTATTAGCAAATGCTTGAAGTTGGTCTAATAATATAGCTCTATCTTTAGGATATAGATAATGAAAATTGATACCCAAAAATCCATCACGATATCTTTCAATTGGAATTACTAAAGGAAAAGCATCCCAATACGGAAGTGTATCTTTATGTTTTGCATCATATACAAAGAAATACATACTACCTTTTCGCCAAAATGAAGTTTTGTTATTCCTTGCTAAAATTTTTCCTGGGCTTCTAAATTTATTTAAAGTTTTTTTTACTATTACCTGTTTAACAAGTTTTTTAAACCAAGCCTTTGCAATTTTTGTTCTTAATGCAGTTAAACCGGCACGTATAGTGTTTGCTAAGAGAGCTAATAGAGGTACAGCCATGTATATCTTTTATTATTGTTTAAATACTGTAACTATTTAGTAATTGTTAAAATATCTTCAGTCATTATTTGCCATTTCCAACCTTTCTGTTCACAAAATTCCTCTGCTGCCTTCCATTTTGCCTCATTGATTCCCCAAACTCTCACTTCCTTTAAAAATCTTCTTCTATGTTTTGGATTTTCTTTGGGAGGTTTCGTTTGTCTTTTTGGTTTGATTTCAATTAGAGCCTCATTTTTAGAGGTTTTAACCCAAAAATCGGGATAATATCGATGCCACTTATTATCAATGGGAGATTTATAAGGAATAATAACTTCTTCACTTGACCAAAATAACACTTCAGGTTGTCGGTCTAGGTATTTCATAAATTTCAACTCCCACCCAGAACGATAAATAATTTTAGTATAGTCACCCTTATATTTTTTGTAATTTTGAGGGCGAAATTTTCCTTTGTATGCCATATAAATATATAGAATATAGATGTTTAAAAATACCAGTTATAACTAAGGAATATTTATGGGAAGACCAGCACAATTATTATCATACCCGCCAGGTTTAGGAAATGATGATTTACGACATTGGATTGAATTTAAAGCTACTAAATTCAATAGTCCGGAACAGAGATTTGAATGTGCATTGTTTATTCCTCCTGATGCAATGACTACATCCTATAAATCTGAATATGAATCAACTTCAATGGGTGAGGCTGGCCTGAGATTTCTCCAGCCTGGAGGTACGGCATCTGGAAAAGAACCTACGGCTTGGACGGCTACTACAGACGCGTTCTCTGCAGGTTTAAAAAGTGTAACGAATGTCGAAAAGTTGTTCCAGAGTATGGTTGGGAAGGTGAGTGATGGAGCAGAGAAAGCAATGGCTATGAAGAAAGGAACGATATTGAACCCTTTTATAATTTCTACATATAAAGGCCCAACAGACATGCGTGATCACACATTTACTTTTAAAATGATGCCGAAAAGGAAGGAAGATTCAGATAACATAACAGAAATAGTGAATGCATTCAAACAATCAATGTTACCGGGCCATCAAGAAGGAGCATCTGAAAATGCACCTTTAGGTATGTTTACTTATCCTGATGAATTCAGGATAGAATATTATATTAATGGAAAGAAGTTACCAAATGATAGGAAAAATCCTTTGTTCAGAATAGGAAAGTCAGTATTAACCGCATGTGAATTAGATTACACTACACAAGATACTACATTGTTTTTTGAAGGTACACAAAACCCCGTAACTGTAGAAATGAAATTAGCTTTCACGGAAATAAACATAATGTACAGAGAGCTCGCAGCGTTAGGATATTAAAATGTCAGAATTTTTTTCTCATTACCCAAAAATTTCTTATAATGTTTCAGGTGTAAGAGAACCCACAAAATTAAAAATTGCGGTTGATATTATGAATAGAACAAAAATTAAAGATGTTCTTTTAGATAGTATAGTTCAATTTCAACCATATTCCATACCAGAAAATGAAAGACCGGATGTAACAGCCGTTAAAGTTTATGGAGATATAAAATTTACTTGGTTAATTTTTGTTATGAATGAAATGCATGATCCTATTTGGGATTGGCCATTAGGAACAAGAGAATTTATTACTTATTTGGAAGCTAAATACGGTTCTGTCCCATTTGCCCAACAAGGAATACACCATTATGAACGTATTCTTAGACATAGAGTTGAACAAAAGGGCCCAAATGATCCTATACCAGAATATAGGATAGCGTGTGATTTTGACACTTATGATTCCTTGCCGGATACTGACAGAGGGATTGTATATTATTATGATTTTGAAAATAAAATAAATGAAGCTAAAAGAGATATTAAGTTAATTAAAACTAAATTTGCATCTATGATATTCACAGAACATATTAATAAATTATTATAAAAGATTAATCTATGGCGAATAATACATATCCCGGCTCAGATCGCGAAGGAGCTCCTCCCGAGTTTGGAGCAACGACTTTATCTCGTAGAGATAAGGGTGGTACAGGCGGCGGTCCTCAGCAGATACATGAAAATTCAGTAGCAAAACAACCCGATATTCAAAATCCTACCCCTCAAAATATGCCGCGATTTCCGGGGGAATATGAAATTATTGAATGTAACCTTTATTCTCCTCATAAGCCAGGAGGAGGACTTATTGATCTAAAAAGTACTTTTACAACTTTGAGTATTTATGAAAGTCTATTTTCTCATACTCTTACTATGGACATAAGAATTTTAGATGGTGTGGGGGCTGCAGAATTTCTGCCAATTATCGGAGAAGAAACTTTATCATTAAAAATTAAAACAGCAAACTTACAAAATCTAGAAGAAGTAAATATTGGAGAACCTTCCGGGCCACCGGGCAGTGAAGTTGAAAAGCCGGGACCTTTTAAAGATTCTACAAATAGTGGATTGTTGTCTTTACATTTTAATATATTCAAGATGACTGATAAAGATGAAAAAACTGCGCAAAGAGGAATGACTGAATATACATTACATGGAGTTTCAGGAGAATATATTGATAATTTAAAGATAAAAGTACAGAGAACTACTGTTGATACCCTTACAGGAGAACCACAAAAAATATCATCTGTAGTTCGGGCTTTATATCGTGAATTTTTTAGATGGAGTAATAAAAAAATATTTATTGAACCTACAAAAAATTTAACAAATTTGATTATTCCCAATTTAACACCATTTAAAGCTTTTGATTTTTTAGCTTCTAGAGCGGTGTCTGCAGGACAACATGCAGTTGGTGCAACTTTTTTGTTTTATGAAACTGTTACGGGTTTTTTCTTTATTTCCCTAGAAACTCTTTTTGCTGGAGGAGGAATGGGATACTTGAAACCTGCAGATGATCCACCGGGTACTAGTCCACAGGAAGGACAATATGCTTTTGGAGATACAAGAGCTAAAGAAACTTATACTGTCTGGCCTAAACGTATGCAGCAACCAAATACTACAACTAATGCGGAAAAAATTGCTATGGAAATGGCTTCTGTGGATCAATTTGAATATACTTCTAATTTTGATGTATTAGAAAATTTAACAAAAGGAATGTATGCAAATAAATTATTGACCCATGATATAGTTAGAATGAAATATGATACCCTTGATTTTAATTATATTGATAGATCCATACAAAGGAAAGAAAAAATTATTCATAGTGATGGTACAGAAGAAGAAAAAGACAGAATCTTAAGTGCTGCAGATAAGAAAAATTTTGCAGATTCTTTTGCACATTTAGATCAGGGATTACTATGTACTTCTTACCAAAAAGGATTAGGGTCTAGTGATGCGCATGTGAGTTTTTATCCTACTAATTTTGGACATAGTGAAGTAATACATTTTAAAGATGGTATTGGAATAAAAACTGTTAAAGAGGGTTCAGAACTTGGCCCTTTAAATATTGTTCCTAGTAGAGTAGAGCAATGGATGCAACAAAGAATAGTTCAAAATCAACAAATTAATAATATTAAAATATTTATTAGAGCACCTGGACGATCAAATAGAATGGTAGGAGATGTGATAGAGTTTAAGATACCGTCTCCACAGTTGGAAGGTAGAGCTAAAGGTCGGCCGGATGAGCACAAATATTTAAGTGGAAAATATTTAATTACTAAATTGCGTCATCATTTTACTAGAGAAAAATATCAAATAGAATTTGAGTGCATAAAAGATTCTCTTAAGACACAGATGCCGGATAGAGCACGCGTAGAATCGGGAGCTCCGCGTGATGAAGCCGGTACACAAATAGTTGGAGTATCGTAAATGTCTTATTTTATGGGAAAAGAGGGATTCGTTTGGTGGCAAGGAGTTGTCGAAGACCGCCATGATCCTCTTTATCTTGGTAGATGTAGAGTTCGAGTTTTAGGTTGGAATACAGAAGAAAAGGTGCATCAACCTACATCTACATTACCTTGGGCATATCCTGTTCAACCAATTACTTCTGCTGCTCAAACAGGGGTGGGAACAACTCCATTGGGTCCTGTAGAAGGAACATGGGTATTAGGATTTTATAGAGACGGAGAAAGTGCACAGGAACCAATGTTTTTCGGAACATTTGGAGGTATTCCTGAAAAAGATGCTAAGGGTGAAAACTTACAGAAAGGGTTTTTTGATCCAAGATTACCAGATGGTGATGTGGATTTAGGAGGACATCCTGATTTTCCTGATGAAATGGGGCCGCGTCAATTAAATTATAATCATACAGCAAATTTTGCAGGACAATCGGTTCCTAGAGAGCCTGCTACAATTGTACATAATTCTGCTCCAGATCCAACCGAACATCCACAAGATTTAAAAATATCAGAAAGTGTTTTACTTAAACAAGGAGCAAAAGCTACAACTCATGAGGCACATGTAAAAGGTGAATATTCTAATTTTCCTGTATCACAATTAATTAAGGCCGGTACTGCCTCAAGTCCAGCATTTACTGTTAAATTAGTAGAAAATCCTATCAGGTCTACTTTTCCAGATACGGGTTTAGCTCCGTTAGATAAGGATATTCCTGAATCGTTAATTTCGACTACAAGAAATTTAAATTACCTTAAAGAGCCTACTACGAATAGACTAGCTCGGGGAATGCGAGGAAACACTCTTTATACCGATCCATTTCTTTCCGGAATTGTATATGAAAAAGTGCTTAATCGAGGACAAGGACAAGTAAACATTGCATGTGCTTCAGGACGTACTTGGAATGAACCCTGGCCGCCTTGGGCAGCATTATATCCTTATAATCATGTTCATCAAACAGAAAGTGGACATATTATAGAAATGGATGATACTCCGGGACATGAGAGACTACATTGGTATCATCGTACAGGAACTTTTACAGAAATTCATCAAGTAGGAATTAAAGTAGATAAAATAGTTAATGATTATTATAATATTATTTTAGGAGGACGATATACACATATTGAATTAGGAGATTGTGAAACTATTGATGGTAAACAAGAAGTTTTTGTTAAAGGGAATAAACATGATAAAATAGGAAGTTCTTATTTGATTGCAATGGGGGGAGGAAGTTTTTCTCTTGAGAATCCTGGGAATGATGTTATTGTAAATAGTGGTAATACAAAAGTACATGCTTCAAATAAAATTGATTTCACTTCAACACATTTTTATCGCCATGCAAAACATTCCCATAATACTACGGTAGGAGAACAAACGGATAAGGTGGGTGGAACGTGGACAATGAGGACTACGGGAGCTATAAGTCTTAATACTACTGGTTCTTTCAGTAATCAAGCAGGTGCCTCATATTCTGTTAATGCTACAGATTCCATATTTCAAACTGCTCAAGGACTATTACCGGCCGCGACATTCGATTATTCGTATAAAACAACATCACTTTTGGGTAGAATGGGAATAGAATCTATTGATGCGGCCCTTTCAGGAGGTATAGAATTACTTTTGGGTCCAGATGGTCTTGCATCGGAAATATCAATGTTACCTCCCGGCGATATTGTAATAAAATCAACTACGGGTCCAGATGGTATTGCCGGATCTGCATTACTAGGAGATGTTAGTTGGGAAACTTTAGCAGGAAGTATTAAAGAAGCAAGTTTATTATCTTCATTTGAATTAACTCCTTCGGGGGCAGCAAAAACGCAAGGATTATTAGGAGAAGTCAGCATAAGTAGTTCTGGTAAAATTAAAGTTCAAGGTTTAATAATTACCTTAAAAGAGTTTATGGATGAGATAATAGATATTATAACAGAGCATACACATCCTAGTGGATCAGGGCCAACGGGGCCACCAATGCCACCGGCATCAGTAAAATTAAATTTATTAAAATCTTTAAAAGTAGGACAGAGTTTCGAATAATGGCAATGGTAGCAAGTTTAATGAAAACAGAATTAGGAATGATGTTTAGCTCGCATCCGGTGATGGGTATAACGCCAGGACAAAATATAACAAAATCATTTAAAAATTATTTGTCTATGTCGATGAATGCAGGAGGACAGCCGTTTACTACTGTTATGCCTGAACCATTTGGAGTAAACATCGGCCAAATTTTTCAAGGAAAATTACCCGTAGGTATGACTATAGGTCAAGCAATAGGCGCACAATTATCTTCTATGTCATTGACATATATGAGTACATTTCAGATTGGGCCGCCTGTTGCTCCACCGTCTCATTTACCTCAGTTGGGGAGATTGTTTAATGCTTACGCCCCTTCACCAATGGATTTCGGCCAAGCTCTTGGAGGTATTTTAGATGATTGGGTAAAAACTTGGGTAGTAAGTGGGATGCTTCCCGGTACACCTCCAGTACCATTTTCGGGACCTATATCATAGAGAGAAATTATGGCAGGAGCAATACAGAAAGAAATTAATGAAATTGTAACAGAAGTCACAGCTGCACCAAATAATCATTTACTTGCACGTGAAGGTATTTTAGATTCTATTACTTTGACAAGAGAATTCGCGCAAACCATGCTGAATGCTCTCTGTGAAAAGTTTACTTCTGCTACAGGAGATTATTCCCTCGCTCAAATATGTGAAAACCTTGCACAACAAAGAGCAATATGTTATGGAGCTAGAGATTTAAAAACTTCTTTTAAGAAATTTAATTTTCCATCATATGAGGTTGTAAATGGTGCCTTGGGTCTTACAGAACCTAATACATCTTTTATGGGACTTGCAGCATCTCAGATTTTAGATGAGTATCAAATCACATTAAGTACTACTCCGGGCACGACACAAACAGAAGGAAGTAATGTTTTTAGCACTTATGTTGGAGATTATTATCTTGTAAGGTCAAGAGTAGATGGGGAATTAGTGGATGTTACTGTAAATATTAGTCCATATACAACACCTGATGCTGAGATAGTTTTTGGTAATACTATAACTTGGGGAGGTGATGTATCCGGAGAAGAAGAAGCTAATACTTGGAATTATAATTGGGCAAAAGCGAATATTGCTTCAGTAAATATAATTAATGCAGGAGCATATAATGAATTAACTACTATGACATTAGATGATCATTTGACTCAAGGAAGTAATACGGAGTATAATCCTGTAGGGCCCTCATTTGGAGGAATACATTATTTAAAACGACACGAGGACTCTGTAAATACATTTACAATTACGGGAACAGCTACAGCTAATACACAAGAAATTACCGATGTATCGGATGAGGATATGGCCAAAGTAAAACATGGAGATGTAATAACTTCCGACAATCTTCCAATGGGTTATTATGGGCCAACAACTATACTTGCCGCAAAAGCAGCAGAAAATAAAATTAGAATTAGTGATTTAGTTTATGATATAGGTACTGTAACTCAAGAAATGAATACCGTATCTTTATCAGGAGGAACTTTTCCGTTAACAGCAGGAATTGATGGAGCAGTTATTACTTTTGAAGGCGGCGGGGGTGTAATAGTTAGCCGACCGAGTGGTATTAAATTGGAACTTTCAACTTCTTCAAATGTTTGGACTCCAGTAGCATATTCTATAACTTATGGAGGAAAATCAGAATCAAATGGTGTAATAACTTATACAGTTAATAGTGTTCCTTTCAGTCATGCAAAAGATGATATTTTTTGCCAAGTTAAAGTAACAGCAGAGGGAATAGTTAAAAATGATAATTGGAAACCGATTGGTGATGGTGAAGGGGATTATAGTGGAGCAGATGAAGGACCCGATGACACGTTAACTGCAAATACTACTCAATTTATTGGGCTTTTAGGATTCTATGATCCAAATAATGGTTCTGCTAATGCAACTAATGATTTGACAAAAGCAGCGAGAGATGATTATTCTTCTGTTGGTAAAGAATATAATGAAGTAAATTATCCCTATGTAGAATTGAATCCTTTTAAACCTGCAATAGGCCCTACTGCTGGAACTTATACTGTAGAGAATGGTGAACTTACAGGAACACAACCTCCGTCATTGGGAAGACAAGATGCTTATTCAGGAAGATATGTTCGTTGGGATAATAAAAGAGCATCTGCTACTGGTGCATTACCTGAACATAGATATTATACTGATAGCGCCGAAAAATTCTATTATGAATTACCTGCTAATGCAGGATATACTTCTGGAACGAGCACTGTTGCAAATTGGCCAATGCCAGCTGAAGGAGAACCCCCACACTCTATTGCAAAAACAGGATTATCGAGTGTTATTTCTAGAGTACAAGGAACATCGGTTTCTTGTGATGGAGTATCAGTTGGAGTAGGAGCAGCTGGATCTGTACCAGAAGATGATGATACAACTACTCCTACTTTAGCTGGGACTTGGCCAACTCCACCACCTACTGCAGGACAGACTATAGGACATTATTATGATACGGGTGCAAATAATTACATTTATGATAATCATTTTAGAATTGATACAGTAGATGAAGAAGATAATTCCGGAGGGCAAAATCCTAGTGCGAATACTTGGACGGCCACTACTCGTACAGATGTATCAGCATTTGTGTGTCGATATAATTTTGCACAAAAACACATATATGAGGCGGCCGGTGATGCAAATACTTCAATGAATGCTGATGTACAGTTTATACGTGATACAGTAGATGATTTACAAGCAATTGATGTTTTTCGTGATCCGTTAATTTCAGGAGCGGAAGCAGGAGGTAGTGGAATATCTGATTCAGATTTTGATACTTATATGGATGTAGCTACAGAAGCAGATTTGGCATCACTATCAACATCATTGACAAATTTTCGTAATGCTCTTACTGCTCAAGGCAGAACAGGACCTAATAATGGTAATGCTGGAAAAGGAACACTTATAACTTATTCGAATTCTGCATGGGCAGCTTTTCATACAGAGGTGGGAACATTTGGTACTAATTGTGCTAAGCGTGTTGCAGAAATAGATGCACGTATTGGTGTACCGGGCCGTGCAGGTACTCAAGCAACTGCACGTGGAGTTGCACCTGCAATTTATGTATCTACAATTCCTTCATCGAATACAACCGGAGGTCAAGCACCGTATGGTAAATCCCTTTATAATAATGTTAATCATTTATTGGGGAAAGATATTGATCTATTAGGAAAATTGATTGGAGATGTTCAATCATTGAGCTCATTAATTGATTTAGTGAAAAAGGCAAGAAATAAATTTGAAATTTATAATGGTAGAGATAAGGAGTATAGCGATGTCTAAAAAAGCACCTGAATGGAAAAAAGCGAACCCTGAACGAACAGATATGAAAAATGTATTAAATAAGACGAAAAAATTAACAGAAATGTATCTAGTACTTCTCAAAGAAAGAAAAAAACAATGGGAAACATATTTAGCGGCACAAGCTGAAAAGGAAACAGATGGCTAGTGTAGGGGATCAAATCAAAAATACGGGTGACTATCAGTCCCCACTAAAAGACAAAGGCCACGCAAGCACGCAAGATACGCTACTCGCGGCCATGAAAGAGACAACAAAAGCAAACGCGGAAGCCGGACTGGGCCCAAAATGGAAAAAATGGACAATTGCAGATGCTGGTACAATTAAGGATATTGCTGAAACTGCAAAAGAATTAGCTGAAAATATTAGTACAACTTCAGAATTGGCCACAACTGCTATGAAGGTAGTAAAAGTAATTTCAGAATTACAATCAGCTAATCCATTTTTGAAGGCATTGGAATTACTAGCAGATGAAGTAATCCTAGCCATTCAAGATTTGAAAAATGCTGGATTTTATTATCTTTATGTTGATCCTTATTCACCGATGGCAAATGTAGTTCCCAGAGAACGAAAAACTTTTGGTTTTGAACAGTTGAGGGATACGTCCGGCCGGGAATTATTTTGGAACCCCAATCATGCAGATCCAGAATCTACAACGATACATAAGTCCGGTGTACCAAAGAACAAACGGCCTCTGTATGAAGCAAAATTAGCAATGCCACGAAAATTAGTGGCTGGAGGATGGAATCCTTATTTCAGGACTTGGGGTGAGCCTGATCCATTTCTAGCAATAACACCGTTTCCTCAGTATAGTGCAACGGAAGTCTTGAAGACTATGGCGGAGGCATTTACTGATGAAGGAGATGTTCCGAGATATAAAACAAACCAAGGGAATGGAGTTGCTAAGGGTAAGATAGTATATGATGAGTCCGGCGAGCCTTTTTCCGGTTGGGATCCTAGTGAAGCAGAGTATCCTTTAGCGTTATTTGATATGGGAAAAACCGGCGGACAAGCAGGAGATCATCATAGTGATTTTTTAAAAACTGGCGGGTGGCGTAGTGAACGGGTACCACTTAATACGGAGTTGTGGTCAGGTAAACCAAATATAAAAGGTAGTACACTAGATGGTACAGGTTCTTCTGCTATAGTGATGATTATAGCTGCACCTTCATATAAAGTATTTGTAGAAAGTTTTTTCGCATTTGCTAAACTTTTTGAAGAGATACCGGAATTTATGTCCGCTACTTATGACAACATATTGGGTGCTTATAACACATGGGCAGACCCGGAACCTCAAATGCTAAACTTGACTATGTGTGATTCAAAATATGGATTATTTGCTGTGGGAGATGTTATAAGAGGAATCAATTATGGGGGTTTAGGTAAAATAACAAAAATAATATCCACCGAAGCTT
>Ga0315334_10002363_pt1 | contig 11797 bp, 9 predicted proteins | sample M150034915metaG_FD_205555 | JGI IMG/M metagenome (GOLD analysis project Ga0315334, IMG submission 205555) | Ammonia-oxidizing marine archaeal communities from Monterey Bay, California, United States - M1 500m 34915 | ecosystem: Environmental > Aquatic > Marine > Intertidal zone | place: USA... | reverse complement strand
ACATTTACCTAACGGTGAAGATGAAGAAACAAGTCCTTTTGAGGACTGCCTGATAGATGCAATATTGGATGACAAGGACCCTCACAATTGCTTTGCCAACAGAGGAGAAGAAGTCTTTGTTTGGCCCAATGGCGGCGGAGGCGATGACGGATACTATTGCTGCAGCAAAGTTTTCATTGATTCAGATAGAGCAGTTGCAATGGGAATTGAAAAGGAGGAACTAATCCGATTCATTAGAGAATATGTAAGAAAATGTCAAGCTGTGAATAAAATAATCATTACAGGTTCACTCTTTGCAGGAAATAAACTTGGAGTCCTAGGGACAACAGGAAGAAAAAATACCTCATTTGGAGCATTTATTGCTGGTATTAACGTATTGAAAGCAGTCGGGAAAACTGGAATTATTAATCACTCAAGACTATTTGAGCCCTCACCACTTTCAGTAGTAATCATTTCAAAACAGGGAAAGGGGCCCACAACACAACTAATTCGACATTTGTACCGTTGAAAGGAAATACATTGAAAATAGATCTCATTGGGCGCTGACACTTTGACTTTTCCCTGCTGAGAGACGGACACAAAAACAAGAAAATGAAGGAGAATAAACATGCTAAAGAAAAATAAAAATAATGAAGGACCAAACATTGAAGAGTTTATAGAACATTTTGATGAAGAGGCAATGAAAGAAATTGAAATACAAATAGAGAAAAATTCAACCAAGGGGGGAAAAGAACTGAAGATAGGCGATAGTGCGCTTGATAAGATGCTTGAGCAGGACAAATATTTCATGACTCCATGGGGGAAGATATCTCATGTTGAAATCACCAAACTGGTTAAGATAGCAAGAGAATCTTGGTCTGCAAGTGAAGAAACATACTGTCAGGCACACCTTGACATTCACGAGTTTATTGGCACTGAAGTGGAGACAGATACCCATTCTAGGGAATATTCAGGGACTTACGGAAAACTCATGTTCTATTCAGTTGGAAAACTAATTGAAGAAGAATTTGAATTGGTTCTAGCCACAAGATATAACGAGAAGGGGGCAAAACTTCCACCCTCCAAAAAATCCGTGAAAATTGGTCCCGACTTGGAAGTCGATGCCACTGCAAGCGGTTGGTACCATGCTATCCATAAAGAATCAAAAAGAAAATATGCAATTCAAGTTTACATTGATTATGGCGGAGAATTTTGTGTTTCTTGCCATTGTGACTCTACCTTAGGTAAGGCAAGCGATTTCATTAATATGGTTGAAAAGTGGTTCGTTGAAAAGGGACCTCTGAAGGGCGCAGTTGTCAATGCTGAATTGGATTTCTTGGAAATTGATGTAAATTATGGAATGGATGATGTTGTTCTTGACGAGAAAATCACAAACTCACTGCAACTCAATGTATTTGGATTCCTCAAAAATATGGAGTCACTCAAAACTTTGGGCCTTTCAACCAGCAGAGGTGTATTGCTCGCCGGACCACCTGGCACTGGGAAAACCTCTTTTTGCAGAGCAGTATTGAACAACAAAGATGAATCAACTGCCTTTTATGTTACATCCGATGATGTATCAACAGTTGGCACAATTACTGAAATATACAAACATGCAAGAGCATTTGCTCCTTCAATTGTAATTATTGAAGACATTGATACTTTGGGTGGACTTGATAGAAGAATTGGCTCAAACCCATTACTCGGAGAACTATTGAACGCCCTTGATGGAGCAGAAGATAACTCTGGTGTAATCACCGTAGCAACCAGTAATCATGTTGAACATTTGGATGAGGCTTTGAGAAACAGACCTGGAAGATTTGATGCAATAATTGAGGTAGGACTGCCAGACAAGGATGCTCTTTCTGCATTGATGCTCAATGTTGCAACCTCACACAACATAAAAATTAACTTTAATGTCGGCAAAGTTGCTGCAAAATTAAACGGATTAACCGGTGCATGGGTCAAAGAATTGCTCACCCACTCAGCACTAATCGCACTTGATGACGGGGCTGCAATAGACAAACTTGTTATCTCAGAGAAAATTATTTCTGTTGCACTTGAAGATGTTCTTTCAAGAGCTAATATTGCTGCTGAACCACCCACACATTCTGCAACCATTGGTGCAACAACAACAAAATCACCAAAAGCAAGTGCAGGTGGTTTTGAACTATACGGATGAAGTTCTATTTCGCAAGTGCAATTACATAGAACGAGATATTTGCGTATACATTGTGCGCTTTATTCCGTGGCCAAGTGTTGTTTAGGCCTCAGGGAGTTTAGATAAGAGATCCTCTAATGCACCCTTTGGGTCAGCAGATTTAGTAACGCCACTGGCGAGAAGAACACCCTCGGCTCCAAGTTCCAAAGCAGCAAGTACATCCTCGCCGGTTTTTACCCCAGCACCACACAGTACTCGCACGTTGGGATTTACCGACTTAACCAGAGCAACGGTATCAGAAATAATTTTGGGGTCTGCAGAGGTGACAGAAATATCTCCTCCAATCAATTCGGGAGGTTCAACTGCGATAAATGTTGGACTTGGATTCATTGCTGCCAACGCCTTTGCCTCATCTAGGTTCGCAGCACAAGCGCACACCGGAATCTCTCCGTCTAATTGGGATAGAAGAGATGCGACATGACTCATCTCAACTTTGTGCTCAGCATGATTTATCAAAGTTCCAACTGCTCCTCGGTGAATTGCAGTATCTGGTTGTAGCCAACCTGTGTGAGAGCCTAGTCCGACAGGGTCAAGATGTTGGGCCCAGACTTCCAAATTGGCGTTTGCAGCAGCAACAGAACTCAAATCAAAAGCAGAAACGCATAGCACCATCCTTACACCCTTTGCTTCGACTTGGGACATTAAACTCGCCAGTGAGTCAGCCCCTTCCCCTTGGGCTGAAGCATATGTCTTGGCATTAACAACTACGAGAGGTGCATCATTGCTCTGCATGATTTATCCTGCGAGGGTATTATTCAAGAGCCTATGCCCTGTAATAACCAAAATATCTTTGAAAAATAAGTTATAATTAGAAAGTAGTAAGGGGAAAAGGAAAAAATACTGGGCTGATTATTGTGGCCCTTTGCCTTTCCGATTTTTGCCGCCGAATTTGCCGCCGCCCTTGCCGTCTTGGTTGCCGCCGCCGAATTTGCCGCCGCTTCCATTTCTGCCACCTTTTCGGTCTCCGCCTCGGCCTCCATCGCGACCTTTGCCTTGTCCACCGCCTTTGCGGCCACTTCCATAATTACTACGAGTATCACGACGTTCTCCGTCACCGCTGCTACGACCGCCGTCTCGGCCACCGCCGCTTCTGCCACCATCACGACCTCCGCCACCGCTTCTGCCACCATCACGACCTCCACTGCGACCTCCGCCACCGCTTCTGCCACCATCACGACCTCCACTGCGACCTCCGCCACCGCTTCTGCCGCCATCACGACCTCCGCCTCGGCCACCGCCGCCACGACCACCGCCGCCTCGGCCACCGCCGCCTCGGCCACCGCCGCCACGACCACCGCCGCCACGACCACCGCCGCCACGGCCACCGCCGCCACGACCACCGCCGCCACGACCACCGCCGCCACTACGCCCACCTCGGTCATTACGACCAGAATCATGGGTTGGTTGTCTACGAGGGCGTTTTGCATTCTTTAGAGCCTCAGGGTCAATTTCGGGTAATTCGCTGAAATCAGGAGGATTGAAATCATATCTGATTCCAACTTCTTTTTGGATTTTGATGTATGAACTTTTTTGCGCTCGCTGAACAAAACAAATGACTACGCCACTTTCCCCAGCTCTTGCGGTTCTTCCACTTCGGTGCTTGTAGGCCTTGCCATTTTCCGGAGGGTCGTAATGAATTACACACTCCACTCCCTTGACATCGATGCCTCTTGCTGCTACATCTGTAGCCACTAGCACATCGCACCAGCCTTCAGCGAATTTCTCCATTGCTCGGTCACGTTGGCGTTGAGAAAGTCCACCATGTAAAGTTGCGATGCTTAAACCATCATATCCTAAGTCGTCTCCCACACGGTCTACACCTCTACGTGTCCTACAGAAAACGATGGTTCTTCCACATCGGCGAATTACTTCACTGGTTAAGTCTGGTTTCATTGAACTCTTGAGGAGCCAGAAATGGTGAGCCATACTTTCCATACTGACTTCCTTTGGTCCAACCTCAATAGTTACTGGGTCATTTTGATAATCCCGAACTAAATCCGCAACTTCATCATCCAATGTTGCGCTGAAAAGAATTGTTTGTCGGTCTACAGCACAATTGTCAAGCAAATAACATACAGGGTCAATGAAACCCATATCTGCCATTCGATCGGCTTCGTCAAGTACTACAATATTTACTCCGGAAAGGTCAACATCATTACTTTCCATCAAATCAATAAGGCGACCTGGGCAAGCAACAACAATGTCAACACCACGGTCCAAAGCCTTTCGCTGCTTGCCGTAGGAGGTGCCTCCGTAAATTGACATTATTTCCAAATCCTGCTTGTGTGCAAGCGGAGTGAGAACGGTTGTTATTTGTTCTGCTAATTCTCTTGTTGGAGTTAGTATTAGAGCAGTAGGGCTATTTCGAACTTCGGCTTGCTTACAATTTGTAATCAATGGTAGGCCGAATGCAAGAGTCTTTCCCGAGCCAGTCGGTGCCCTACAACATACATCCTTCCCAAGTAATGAATCTGGGATTGACTCCGTTTGAACCTCAAAGGGCTCAGAAATACCCTGTCTCAATAACAACTGAGATAGACCATCGGGGACCCCGAGATCGGTGAAACTAACACTATCTGCCACATGTTGTGCCGCCAACCAGCCCTATTTAGTATCCTCAGTGTGCAATTACATCTTCATGCGAGCAAATCAACTCATTAATGAAGGCCAGCATTGCCATTGAAGGGGACAAGAAATGGTTCTTTCACCAAAATCTTTGAACCATTACCAAATTAAAAAGTGCTATTATTTTCTTATTCATCTTGTGGCCATTTACCACCAGATTGAGAGTGGTTTTCGGGGATTATTGAATCATAATCAATTACTACATTTTCCAACTTTGCTCCAGCGCCAACGGAAGTTCTAGCAGCAATCATGCAACCAGACACTTTTGCATCGTCGCCTATTCTTACATCATGCAAGCAAGCAGTATCTTTGACTTCAACATTCTCGCCAATTGAAATGCCAGTGGCAAATGCTGAGTTTGCAATTACTGCACTCGTAGAAATATTGGCAACTGCGTCCTCTACGTCTTCGGCCCAACATTGTTCAACATTCGGTACAGACCCGCCATTTACCCATCCACCATAGGAAATAACCGTTTTTGCAGCGATGATATATGATTCAGGAGTTCCGGCATCAACGAAATGACCCTCAAATGGAAAACCGAATAATTGCCCTGCTTCAGCCATTTCGGGGAATACTATTCGCTCCATGCTGAATGCCCCCTCTGGCATTAAATCAAAGACCTCGGGCTCGAGTAAGTAAGTGCCTGCATTGATGAGATTTGAAAATGCGTCTTCGCGCTTTGGCTTTTCTTGAAAACGTCTAATTACACCAGAATCCTCACTGAAATCGGCAACACCGAAACGACTTGGGTCCTCAACTTGCCAAAGTGAAATTGAACCAAGCCCCCCTTTGGCTTGGTGGTTCTGAAGCATATCTTCCACTGATAAACTGGTCAATAAATCTCCATTTATTACACAGAAAGTGCCACCTGAAAGGTAATCGCGGCAGTTTGCTATCGCACCACCAGTTCCGAGTGGCTCAAATTCCTCAACAATTACTACCTCATAACTCAAGTCCACATTTTCAAAGTGATTACGCATTTGTTCAATACCAAAACCCGCAGCGATGATAACTTTTCCAACCATTTTTTCCGGCAGAATACTGACAACATGCTCAATCATTGTTCGATCCAATATTGGCAATAGCGGTTTTGGATGATGTTTGGTCCAAGGCCGCAATCTGGTGCCAAATCCACCTGCCAACACAATGACGTCCATGGCACCTCCGACAAGGGTTCGGGTCAAGTCATTTACGGAAGGAAAACATAAGAAAGAAGAGTTGTTAGAAAATCGTTGTTTGGCGACAATATACGATAACTAGGGGTAATTATTAATCGACCCCTTGAGCAAAGTGTTCAAAGAGCACCTCTAATTGGCGAGGTTTGAGGGAAATCCGTGAACATACATGAATACCAAGGCAAGCAACTTTTCAAGGAAGCAGGCGTGAAGGTCTTAGAGGGCATCCACTGCACTACAGTAGAGCAAGCAAATGAAGCCTACAAAACCCTCAACTCAAAGGTAGTGGCGGTCAAGAGTCAAATCCACGCGGGAGGAAGGGGGAAAGGCACAATGTATCACCCCGAAAGCGGAGAAATGGTAATGGAAGGTGGAGTGAAAATCGCTTTTTCAGCCGATGAAGTAAACACCTATGCAACAAACATTCTCGGCAATAATTTAGTTACAATTCAGACCGGCGCAGAAGGCAAAATCGTCAACAACCTCTACGTTGAGGCGGGATGTGCAATCGCCCATGAATACTACCTCGCAATCCTAGTGGACAGAGAGGAGAAATCAATACTCATTATGGCATCAACTGAAGGCGGAATGGACATTGAGGAAGTTGCAGAAAACACCCCTGAACTGCTTCACAAAGTTTGGATTGATCCCTCGGCTGGTCTATTGGGATTCCAAGCGAGGAATCTCGCTACCAAACTCGGCTTAGGAAAAATGGCTGGTCGTTCATTCCAGAAAATGTTATTCTCGCTCTACCAAATGTTCACTGCGCGCGACTGTGCAATGGTTGAGATTAACCCCCTTGTTCGAAGTGAAGAGGATGAAATCATTGCGCTTGATGCAAAGGTCAGTTTTGACGAGAATGCATATTTCCGACAAAAGCAAGTATTTGAAGACATGCGCGACTTATCCGAAGAAGAACCGACTGAAGTCTTGGCAAAGGAAACTGGTCTATCATATGTCAAGTTAGACGGCAACATTGGTTGCTTAGTCAATGGTGCTGGTCTCGCTATGGCTACCATGGATGTCACCAAATTATATGGTGGTGAGCCGGCGAACTTCCTTGATGTCGGCGGAGGTGCTGACGAAGAACAGGTGAAAACAGCATTCAGCATTATTCTTAAAGATCCAAATGTTAAAGGAATATTGGTCAATATTTTTGGTGGAATTATGCGCTGTGATATTATCGCAAAGGGCGTCATCGCAGCGACAAAGGCTCTCGAATTGGATGTACCATTAGTAGTTCGCCTTTCGGGAACTAACTTTGAGGAAGGAAGAGCGATTCTCTCAGCCTCCGACTTGAATATCCACAGTGCAGAAACCCTTGCAGAAGGAGCCCAAAAAATAGTAGAACTCATCGGAGGTGGACAATAATGGCGATTTGGATTGAAGAGGATGCAAAAGTTTTGGTTCAAGGAATCACTGGAAAACAAGGACATTTTCACGCTGACAAAATGGTCGAATATGGAACTGCAATTGTCGGCGGAGTCACCCCCGGAAAGGGCGGACAGACTGTAGAATTACAGGGCAAAGATTTCCCTGTTTTTGACAGTGTAATCGGAGCCATTGAGGCAACCGGCGCTGATGCAAGTGTCATTTATGTCCCACCACCATTTGCTGGTGCCGCAATAATGGAAGCAGCAGACGCATTTTACCGAGCCAAGGGCGAGGGTGTAATCATCTGTATTACCGAAGGAATCCCCACTCTTGACATGGTCAAAGCGGTAGCCTATGTCAATGACCGCGAAGGTGTCCGACTAATCGGCCCAAACTGCCCCGGAATCATTACTCCAGGTGAAGTTGGTGGAGCAAAAATCGGCATCATGCCAGGACATATTCACGCTAAAGGGCGAATTGGAATAGTTTCAAAATCAGGAACATTAACCTATGAAGCAGTTGCCCAAACTATGAGCATCAATGAAGGTCAGTCAACCTGCATTGGCATTGGAGGTGATCCAATAAACGGAACTGGTTTTATTGACTGTTTAAGAGATTTCGAGGCTGATTCTCAGACCGAAGCCATAGTAATGATTGGAGAAATTGGCGGTACTGCTGAGGAAGATGCAGCTGCTTGGGCAAAGGATAACGTCAGCAAACCAATTGTAGGATTCGTCGCAGGGGCAACAGCACCGCCGGGTAAGAGAATGGGCCATGCTGGCGCAATTATTTCAGGTGGAAAAGGGACTGCAGCAGACAAAATCGCCGCATTCAAAGATGCTGGGATTCATGTTGCAAATGACCCTTCTGAAATTGGAGCAGTATTGCTAGTTGCTTTGAAAGAAGCAGGGCTTCGTTAACCCGAAAAGGCACCCAGTGCGACGAGAAGCAGTATAAAAACTCCAATAACTGCCAATACTCCTAAAACAAGTAATGCAATACCAAGTACGACTCCAAAATTTGCAATTATGGAGTTAACACTCCTCACCTTATTATTCGGGACACTGGGGGCAACAGAAACACCAGAGGCAATAATTGGCTTACCATTTTCCCACTCAATATTATTAGTTGCAACACCCCCTGCTACGAAATTAGATGCTGCTTGCTCCCGCCCTATCAGCGATAATACAATCCCCAATGGCACGAGTATAAAGCAAGAAAATAAGCGAATACGGGTTGAAGGCGCATCAAATATTGTGTATTCTGATGAGCATAACTCATACTCTTCTTCAACTCCATCTCCATCAAAATCTCTATATGCTGTATCAGAACAATCCCACTCATTTGTCAGGTTACTGGCGGTCAAAAAAAGAAATATTGCTAGCAGACCTATTCCAAGACCTACGTAACCTAGATTGATTGAAAATGTACTGCTTGGCAATTGTTCATCTTTGGATAATTGGGATTGATTTTGGCCAATTGTAGGATTGAATATTTTTCCACATGAAGGGCAACTCAAATCACCCAAATAGTCACTGGGATATCTGAGGAGTGAATCACAAAAGGGGCAATCGACATCGGTCTTTATTGGCGAGGAATCCTCATTTTCCACCTCATCAAAGAGGTAGAACTCACTATCATTTTCCTCAAGACGAGAAATAAGTACCGACTTATTACCAGAAACTGGGAGATCTTGCTCCTTCAATAGTTGTTTTAATTCAACTACAGTTAGGGAATTTAGGTCGCCCACAAAAAAATCCAAGAAGAATGATGAAATAAAGATTGGCCCGACATAATCCATTTTTATGTAACTAACAGATGGCTTTATTGTTGCTGAGGCTGAATAGCAATCCTTTTCCATTAGGATATAGGTCATTCAAAATTAATGGGATTTTGATAATTATTATTTCCATGAGGTCGCAATGGTTCTTCCTATTCTCCGAAAAAAATATTGATTATTATGGTCTAGCCGTGGGATCTATTTTCAGTTACACTTCACAAAAAACATGAATTGAAATTTGATGTGTCATATTCAAGTGTGAGAGTTTACACCAGCATATGTGTCACTTGATACTTGGTTGCAGATAGCGGTAGTTTGCTCGTTGGGAGCAATGTCACCAGGCCCTTCTCTATTAGTCGTGATTAAAAATACCTTATCTGGGGGAAAGAAGCAAGGAATGGCTTGTGCAATTGGCCACGGAATAGCCTTTTTCCTTTATGCCGGTTTGGCAGTGACTGGAATTACATTGTTAGTACAATCTCTACCCGCGGCAATAACGGCACTACAAATTACTGGCGGATTCTTTTTGCTATTCATTGCAATTCAAATGCTACATTCCAGCAAGAATAGCCATTCTATAGAAGGGGCAACTTCTCCTCAGGCTTCCGCACCCTCGGCCGAGCAACAGGCAAATACTAAAAAGGGATTTACAGAAGGTTTCATGATTGCATTTCTCAACCCGAAAATAATGGTTTTTCTAATTGCAGTATTCAGTTTATTCGTGACTCCTGAGGCAGGAACAATTGAAAAAATAGGCATGGCTGGAATGGCAGGGATTATTGATGGAGTTTGGTACCTGATTGTTTCAATCATTTTAGCCGGCACCCCCTTATTGCGCAAGATGCAAGAAAGAAAGCATGTCGTTGAAGGTTGGATCGGAATTTTTCTGCTAATTGCAAGTATTTTACTTCTCATTAATGCAACCATTTCTGCCAATATCATCTAATGAATATTGAGTTTGGAAATAAAAGCAGACAAATAATACATGTTATCACTCAATTAATGAAACTCAAGCAAGGTCAAAAGACAGGAGCAAAGAATACCTTACATTCAAGGCGGGCCGCGACGCTTTGGCCCTTTTGGACCACCTTTTGGGCCGCCTTTTGGAGGACCGCCACTACGACTTGGACCACCGGGGGGACCGCCGCTTTTTCCGGGAGGACCGCCACCGCCACGACCAGGAGGGCCGCCGCTGCGACTTGGACCACCAGAGGGACCGCCGCCGCCACGACCAGGAGGGCCGCCACTGCGACTTGGACCACCGGGGGGACCGCCGCTTTTTCCGGGAGGACCGCCGCCGCCACGACCAGGAGGGCCGCCACTGCGACTTGGACCGCCGGGGGGACCGCCGCTTTTTCCAGGAGGGCCACCACTGCGACTTGGACCGCCAGGGGGACCGCCGCTTTTTCCAGGAGGGCCACCGCCGCCACGACCAGGAGGGCCGCCGCTTCTTCCGGGTGGACCACCGCCGCGGCCGGGAGGACCGCCACTGCGACCAGGAGGACCTCGGCTTGGAGGGGAATCATCTTCTTCTTCAAATTCAGCGCCACAATGTGAACAACGTGGATCTGAGTCAGCGACTAAGCCACCACACATCTCACAAGCAAACATATCTTCCTCATCTCCACCAGCATTTCCTGAGCCGAAAACTAATTCCATTTCGCCATCTTTACTGCAGAAGAGACTTACACTTGTTGTCATGCTAATCCCCTTTAGGGCTAACTCAGTTGAAATTGCATGTTGGAAAGCACCAGCTAAATCAGAGGGAGTATCTAAGACTCTACCGTCATCAATAAATGTAACATTAACTGCCAATTGGTCACCTTCAGATTTTACTTGAGGAGTTTCTACAGCAACACCACGCTTTCGGGCAACTCTGCGAACGGCAACTTCTGCCATTCTTCGCAATAGACTTGGAGCAGGCCCAGTATCAGCATCTTCCCCACCCATAGTATTCTTGAGTAGGTCAGCAGCCGGATTTGCAGGTTCATTACGTAAATGTGCTGGGAGTTCCCCAGAGATTGATTGCAAAACACTTGCTGCGCTATCGTGATTCATCTGAAGCCATGCGCTCCGGCGCTCGCCTTTTACCGCTTTCTCTGCTTCGGCAATACGATTGACAATATCATCAGTATGGCTTACGGAGGAATTTGGTTGAGCGGGTAGATTCGCCGAATTATCAACCTGAGTAGGAATATTTTGTGATTGCTCGGCTATACTTGAAAGAGAAACACCGCCAACTTTTGGCATATCTGAAACTTGAGGTGTTTGAGCCGAGGTTGTAGGGGCAGGGCCGGAAGCCATGCCTTGGGCGATTTGCGACATGATATCGGTTGGCATTGCGGTAGGCTGGCCCGCAGCCTCACGTTGCTGGCGTACCGCTTCACCACTTACTACGCCGGTATTTCCTCCTCCGGTGGCGGCTCCACCGCCTAATGCAGAAGCAAAACCAAACTCGCCTCTTGAGAGATTTTGGCGAGAACCACATTCTGGGCAAAATATACTGTCGTCAGGAATTTGTTCCGAACATGACGAGCATTCCACACCATCCCCTCCGACTGTTGGGCCTATTACTGGGTCAAAACCCTTACTCTAAAAAATAGGGAGAATTTGCGATGATTTGCACCTATGAAATAATGC
>Ga0315334_10002362_pt1 | contig 11797 bp, 10 predicted proteins | sample M150034915metaG_FD_205555 | JGI IMG/M metagenome (GOLD analysis project Ga0315334, IMG submission 205555) | Ammonia-oxidizing marine archaeal communities from Monterey Bay, California, United States - M1 500m 34915 | ecosystem: Environmental > Aquatic > Marine > Intertidal zone | place: USA... | reverse complement strand
CTCGTCTTGATATTCCGGTGCGCCAGGTTCTTATCGAGGCGCGAATCGTAAACGTTTCGACAGACTTCGGTCGCGACCTGGGAGTGCGCTGGGGCGGCGGCGGCTCGCTGACGGGGACAGGAGATAATTTCCGTTACGGTGGCACGCAATTTGCCACCAGCGAAGTAGCCAATAACCGGATCGCCCGGGAGCAAGCTATGCAGAACGCCGTTATCGCAGGTGAATCCGCACGATTTCAGGCCTTGCAGGACGGTACCGACCCCAGTTTGATCGAAACCCTGGTGCAACAGGCGATCTCGAGTGTCGCAATACCCACCGGCACCATTACATTTCCGGACGCGCTGGCGATAGATCTGGGTGTAGAGGAACCAAGCGCCAGCAGTATTTCAATAGGTTTCACCGGCGGGAGTGGGTTGATCGAACTGGAGTTGTCGGCCCTCGAGAGCAGTGGCAATGGTGAAGTTATCGCCAGACCGAAAGTGACCACCCAGGACAAGGTCACCGCGCTGATTCAATCCGGCGTGCGCATTCCTTATCAGTCCCAGGCTGGAGGCACGGCTGGCGGTTCGACTACTGAATTTGAAGAAGCGGTACTCTCCCTGGAGGTGACTCCACAGATCACGCCGGACGGACGCATAAATATGAAACTGGACATCAGGCAGGATTCGGTCGCAGCTGGCTCTGGTGCCATACCGGCAATCAACACCAACCAGATTACTACCAGTGCATTGGTTAATGACGGTGAGACGATCGTATTGGGTGGCGTATTCAGGGAAGAGAATACGACAACGGAAACCAAGACGCCGATTCTGGGTGACCTGCCTTATGTAGGATGGCTGTTCAAGCGCACCGAGAATGCTTCGCGACGCACCGAACTGCTGATTTTCATAACGCCGAAGATTATCACCGAGATCAATGTCAGATAATTCAGCAGCCCCGGTACACAGCAATGATCCTCTAATTTGAGTGATCTATGCCGACAGCTGATTCCAGCTGCCTGATTTATTAAAGCCCTGCGTTCCGGCGGCTGGCCTGGCGAGTACAATATTCGATGTAAACTGATTCTGGTATCCATGTCATGAGGTTTTCTGGCAATATTTTTCTGGTGGGTCCGATGGGCGTGGGCAAGTCCACCATAGGGCGAGCGCTATCCGAATTACTCGGTCTCGAGTTTGCCGATTCCGATCGAGAGATCGAAATTTCCACCGGCGCAGATATTCCCTGGATCTTCGATGTTGAGGGCGAGAGTGGCTTCCGTCTGCGCGAAATTCGCATGATTGAGTGCTTGAGCGCCAGGCACAATGTGGTATTGGCCACGGGCGGAGGCGCAGTTCTTGCGGCCGAGAATCGGGCTTGTTTGAGCAGTAGAGGCGTGGTCATATACTTGCGCGCTTCCATTGCCCAACAAGTGGAGCGCACCAGTCGCGATAAGAACCGGCCGCTGTTGCAAACGGCTGATCCGGAATCAAAAATTCGCGAGCTTATGGCCATTCGCGATCCGCTATACCTCGAACTGGCCAACATCATTGTCGATACCGATCGGCGGAACCCTAAATCCGTGAGTCAGGAAATTAGCAAACAGCTGGATCAGATGGTAAAGATGCGTTCTGAATCCAATCAGGACTGATCGGACAGGCTGGAAATACCCTATGCAAACAGTAGCAGTAAACTTGGGTGAGAGAACTTACCCAATCCATATCGGCTCGAAACTCATTGCCAGCGCAGAATTGGTGGCACCCTACCTCGCCGGTGGCCGGGTTGTTGTCGTGACCAATGATGTGGTGGCGCCGCTCTATCTGGAACAAGCAAAATCAACATTCACTGCGGCACAATTGGCAGGTTCCGGGGGATCCTCTTGTAAAGCCATCGTGCTACCCGATGGAGAGGCCCACAAGAATTTGGCTGCCGTAGGCCACATCTATGACCAGCTTCTGGCCGGCAAATACGACCGCAATACCGTGCTGGTGGCACTGGGTGGAGGAGTGGTGGGAGATATTACCGGCTTTGCCGCAGCGACCTACCTGCGCGGCATACAGTTTATTCAAATGCCAACGACTCTGCTGGCACAGGTTGATTCTGCCGTGGGTGGCAAAACTGGCGTGAATCATCCACTGGGCAAGAATATGATTGGCGCCTTTTACCAACCGCAGTGCGTGATTGTAGACACCGACGTCCTCACTACGCTGCCTGCACGTGAAGTGAGAGCAGGGCTGGCCGAGGTGTTGAAATATGGATTGATAAGCAAGCCGAAATTTTTCCATTGGCTGGCAGAAAATAGCGAAAAGCTGCTGCAACTGGATGCGGGCTGCCTAACCCAGGCAATCAAAACCTGCTGCGAGGTTAAGGCCGATGTTGTGGCTGCGGATGAGAAAGAGTCCGGGGTTCGAGCCTTACTGAATCTGGGCCATACCTTCGGGCATGCGATAGAGACAGCCACAGGCTATGGCACTTGGCTGCATGGAGAAGCCGTCGCCATGGGGATGGTCATGGCGGCGGATCTATCCATGCGCTTGGGGTGGATTGACCAGCAATCCGCACAGCAGGTGAGGACAGTTCTGGAGAATAATTTTGGTTTGCCCGTAGTTCCTCCTGCCGGCATAAGTACGCAGCAGTACCAGGAACTCATGGCGAGTGATAAGAAAGCCGAACTGGGTAAGGTCCGTTTCGTGTTGCTGACGGCTATCGGGCAGGCTGTAATCGAAACTGATATCGATAGCGAGTGCCTGCAAGCGACGTTGAAAGCTGGAAACCGGCTCTGTATGTGAACTGCCAGAGAAACTATTTAGATCTCGAGTTTGAGCCGTTACCATGCTTCCCGACCCCCTTTCCCTCCCATTCATTGTGTATATGAATGGCTCGTGTAGAATTGTCCCCCTTTTTTAAGCCTTCTTGCGGTGATGGTGCCTGCCTGCTTAGCGGGTCCTGGTTAATTCCCATGATCACGGCTGGGCTTGATCCTGTGGCAAAACTGAAGATAAGTTGGACAGGGGTGTCCTGTGTTGCTAAAAAATGATCGGTTCCTGAAAGCCTTGGCGAGGGAGAAAGTCGACGTAACGCCGGTATGGATGATGCGACAGGCTGGACGCTATCTGCCTGAGTATCGCAGCATCCGCAAACAGGCCGGAGATTTTCTGTCTCTGTGCCAGAATCCAGAACTGGCCTGTGAAGTCACGCTGCAACCACTGCGACGCTATGCCTTCGATGCCGCAATTTTGTTTTCGGATATATTGACCATACCCGATGCCATGGGCCAGGGGCTTTATTTTGCCGAAGGTGAGGGGCCGAAGTTTCGCAAAGTCATTCGCTCGGCAGCCGATGTGGACAACTTGCCCGATGTGAATATTGCCGATGAGCTTTCCTATGTCACCGATGCGGTTGCGCTTATCAGGAAGGAATTGAATGGATCGGTACCGCTGATCGGTTTCTCCGGCAGTCCCTGGACTCTGGCTACTTATATGATAGAAGGTGGCGGCAGCAAGGATTTTCGATTCGCCAAACAGTTCTTGTACAATCATCCCGAGGCGATGCATCTGTTGCTGGATAAGCTGGCGCTGGCGGTTACCGACTACCTCAATGCCCAGATTCGGGCCGGTGCACAGGCCCTGCAGATATTCGATACCTGGGGTGGCATCCTCACTAGCGCCGCCTACCGGGAATTCTCTCTCGACTACATGAGCAAGATTATTGGCGGGCTGATCACGGAAAACGAAGGGCGCAAGGTGCCGGTGATCGTCTTCACCAAGAATGGTGGCCAGTGGTTACAGGCAATTGCCGATTGTGCGTGTCAGGCCATTGGCCTGGATTGGACCACGGACATCGGCACGGCAAGAAGCCAAGTTGGAGAGCGGGTAGCACTGCAGGGAAATATGGATCCGACCCTGCTCTATGCAAGCACCGATTCCATTCGCAGGGAGGTGGCTACCATCCTTAAAAGCTTCGGTGCCGGCTCCGGGCATGTCTTCAATTTGGGGCATGGAATAACACCAGAAGTAGATCCTGAACACGTGGCAGTGTTTGTGGAGGCGGTCCATGAGCTCTCAAGTCAATATCACGCTTGAGGATGGGGGGCCGCTCACCGCGATTGTGAGCTTCGGTTCGAATCTTGCCTATGGTAAGCGTTCAGTTGCAGACGTACTCGGCGTTGCCATCGAAACACTACGGGCATTCAGTCTTGCTCCGGTACTGGTTTCGTCTTTCTACCAAACCGAACCCCTGGGCTGTACTCCCGGCACGCCAGATTTCATCAATGGGATAATCATCTTAAAGCCTCTGGAGCACCTGTCTGCAGTGGCCTTTCTTGAGGAACTGCATCGCATCGAGAGGCGTTTTGGGCGCAAACAGAGCGGAGATAGAGGAAAAATAAGCAGCCAGGCCAGCGCCACTTCTCTCCATCGAGCACGCTCGCTGGATCTGGATTTAATTTGCTGGGGCAAGCTGCACTCCGATTCAGGCAGCCTGGTGCTGCCCCATCCCCGCGCCCACCTCAGGCGATTTGTGCTGGCACCCCTGACAGAGCTGGTTCCCGGTCTGATCTTGCCAGGACAGACCCTGACCGTGCAAGCGCTGCTCTCAGGCCTGGATTGTGTCGGGGCTGTGTCGCGCCTGAAGTCTTTTTAGAAATTTAAACTGTTGAATTATAACAATAAAATATGGGATTCGACGGTCTGCGGCGAAATCCCAGTGATACCGGCGCACGGCGCGTCAGGCGGCCGTTTTTGCGCACCGATTCACACAAATTAAGTGTCCATATTCCCCCGGCAATGGTAGGATACCGAAGTTGTTTGGTGTATTCAAAACATCTCCGACGATTCCTGTGGAGAACAATCGGGGCCGGATCCCGTGAGATTAACTACATAACTGAACCGGGCAGCTCGATAGTCTGGATCAACGGGGCAGAAAGAAACCAAGGTATGAATTGCAAACCCACACAGATTGCATTGGCTTTACTGTTCACGGTGGCTGGCTCCATGCCCCTTGCTGTGGCCCAGGGCCAAAGCGTGGCTCAGATTCAGAATGATAGCTTCGACGCCGGTGATGCCGATGTTGTCACCAGTTTCCGCGTTGCACCGTCTTCCTCTTTAATTGACGCTCCGCTGTTCCGGATGGATCGCAACATCGAGCAGAAAGACTTTCAGGGCGCGGTTATCGACGACGTACTGAATTTTAATCTGGGTGTGCAGATCAGTCCCTTCACCGGGCTGAATGTACGCGCCGACGCCTGGCGCCTGCAGGTCGATGAAGCCCCTGCTAGAAGCATTGGCAGCAACCGCTGGCAAAACGGACCGTCACAACTTTATATCGAAGACTCTGACATTAATGAATTTGGGTTGAGCAATCCGCTACTGGGTTCCAAGCTGGAGACCCAGGGCTTCGATCTTGGCGCTTCCTATGTCTGGGATACATCCAGATTCGGCCAGTTTACACTCAGTTCCAAGACTACCTACGTCGAGCAGTTTGACAACCAGGGCAGCCTGTTGGAGCTTGGTGGCGGCGAACTCGGCGGCCTTCAAGACAGAATGGTAAGTCCTGAGTTGCAAAGCAGCCTGATGCTCAACTGGCAATTCGGCAATCACACTGCCAGTGCCATCACTAACTATATCAATTCGTTCAAGGATATCAGCGAGTTGGATATTGATGAGCTTAACGACTTGGTCGACAACATCACCACAGTGGATTTTCAGTACGGCTATAGCGTTGAAACGGGCTCCAATGCTCGCGCTATTATCTCCTTCGGAATTCGTAATATTTTCAATGAAAATACCGCACAGATCTTCAACTCCAATACCCGCATCCTCGATCAAAATGGTCGCGTCGCCTACGGCTCCATCAAGTATCAATTCTGATCGATCAGTATTCATCCGACCTTAAACCTCGCCTCTAAAAAATTCAGGGTCGGTGTCCTCTGGCACACCACTCAGCGGCAACGTCTTGTGACTGCGATCAGCGACTGGCCCGTGCCAGACACCAGACGTCGATGTGACGGATTCCGCAGCCTCGCAATTCTCTGCTCACCGAAGACACCGTCGCCATGGTTGTCACCACGTCATCGATCAGCGCCACCGATTTCACCCGATGCAGTAACACATTGTCCGCCACGCCAAAGGCATTTTTTAAATTCTGCTTGCGGGCGCCTGCGGAATGCATCTTTGTCTGAGCCGTGGTATCCCGCATTTTCACGATGGCATTTCGACTGAGAGGTATACCGCATTTTTTCGACACTACTCTGGCGATCTCCAGCGCCTGGTTAAATCCGCGCTGGCGCAGGCGTTTTGGATGTAGCGGGACCGGTAATAACAAATCCGGTGGGGTGGTATTTCTATAGTGTTGTGCGATTTTTTCTGCTAACAGGAGCGCCAGAACATTGCCGGCTTCGAATCGCGCCCTGAATTTGAAGCCGGAGAGCAGACTGTCGATTGGCGATTGGTAACGAAAAGCCGCTCTGCAGCACGCAAAGGGAGGTGGATGTAGCGTACATCCAGTGCATGATCTGGGGTTTGGAGCAGTTGCGGGTAGTTCCTCGCCACAGCGAATACAGCAGGGTCCGGCCCAGGGTAAATCGAATTCACAATCCGGGCACAGGCTGTATGCAGCCCGGCTGGATTTTCCGCAGACAATGCACGGACTGGGCATCAGCTGCAGCAGTCGTCGGGAAAGATTCAGCACCGGTGTCTCCGGCAAAGGGGTTTCCCTGTCTTAGGGCTACTTCGAATAGAAGGCTTCGGGAGCAGGGTTGCAAAGGCGCAATCTGAGTATAGGCAGTGCCGCGAAAACCACCAAGGTTTGGCCACAATAGGGAGTACCTGTTCGCGGCTGCTTCACTTATAATTGTGATTCGCAGTGAGTAAACCGGGGAACAGAAAAGATGCCGACCTATAGTGCTCCGTTAACGGACATGCGGTTTCTGTTGAGTGATGTATTCAAAGCAGAAGAATTATTCGCAGCAATGCCAGACACGGAAGAAGTTACCGAAGATCTGATTGCTGCCATCCTGGAAGCGGCTGCAAAGATGGCAGCAGGTCTGCTGTCGCCGCTTAACCAAAGCGGTGATCAGGAAGGCTGTCATTTCGACGCCGGTGTGGTCACCACGCCAAAAGGATTCAGGGAAGCATTCCGGGCTTATGCTGAGGGTGGCTGGCCGGCATTAACTGGTGATGTCGATTATGGCGGTCAGGGCATGCCGACGGTGCTTTCGGCACTGCTGGAGGAGATGGCGTTTGCCGCCAACTCATCATTCGCGCTTTATGCCCTGCTCACCACCGGCGTCACCCATAGCCTCAGCCGACTTGGCAGCGCCGAACTCAAGGAAAAGTATCTCCCCAGGATGTATGACGGAACCTGGTCGGGCAGTATGTGTCTGACGGAAGCCCACGCCGGCACCGATTTGGGAATGATTCGTACCTTGGCCGTGCCCACGGCAGATGGCAATTATGAATTGAGCGGCACCAAGATCTTTATCACCGCTGGTGAGCACGACCTCACCGAAAATATTATCCACCTGGTGTTGGCCAAATTACCCGATGCGCCGGCCGGACCCCGAGGCATCTCACTATTCCTGGTGCCGAAGTTTCTGGTCGACGATGCCGGCAATACTGGTGAACGTAATACTGTCAAATGTGGCTCAATAGAGCACAAGATGGGCATCAGGGCTTCTGCTACCTGTGTGCTCAATTTCGAGGCCGCGAAGGGTTATTTAGTGGGTGAGTTGAACCAGGGGATGTCCAATATGTTCACCCTGATGAATTATGCTCGTTTGTCCATGGGCATACAGGGCAACGGTCTGGCAGACGCGAGCTATCAGATAGCCTCGGCCTATGCCAAAGAACGACTCCAGGGCAGAGCGGCGTCCGGATCGCAGCAGGCCGACCAGGCCGCCGATCCCATTCTCGTGCATCCGGATGTGAGAAGAATGCTGCTCACCATGCGATCCAATGTTGTTGCTGGCCGCGCCCTGTCGATGTATGCAGCAATGCAACTGGACATATCCCGCTTTCATCCTGAGTCTGCAGCCCGGAATAAGGCAGAGCAATTGGTGGCCCTGCTGATTCCGGTGCAGAAAGCCTATTGCACAGATCGGAGTTTTGAGGCCTGTGTGCTGGGTCAGCAGGTGCTTGGAGGGCATGGTTACATCACCGAATGGGGGCTGGAACAGAATGTGCGCGATGCTCGCATCGCGCAAATTTATGAAGGAGCCAATGGTGTTCAGGCGCTGGATTTAATGGGCCGAAAAACAGTGCGTGGCAAGGGTGAACTGTTGCAAGTGTTAGTTGCGGAGATGGATGAATTTGTGGCGGAGCAGCGGGGGGTTGCCACCATGGTAGCGCCACTGCACGCGTTCGAAGAATGTAAACGGCGACTGATAGACTCCACCGCATCTGTAATTAAAAGTGCAGCCGACGATCCCGATCAGCTTGGAGCGGCTTCCTATGCTTACCTGGAATTGATGGGCCTGACATTGTATTGCTTTATGTGGCAGCGCATTCTCGCCGCTGCCTTTGCGGCGATCGAGTCGGGCCAGGGCAATCAGGATTACTGTGATGGACTGGTTAAAACCGGTGAATTCTTTATCCAGCGTTTACTGCCCCGAAGCAGGGCGCTGGTAGAGGAGATCGCCGCCGGGCCTGAAGCCCTGATGGCTCTTAGGGCTGAACAGTTTTAGCGATTTCTACGAGTGTGCTAGATCACCCAGTCTATGTTGTCGGCGAACAGCGTCTTGTACTGCTCGAGGTCTTCATTGTTCTCGCCCACCAGCACCATATTGCCTTCGCCCATCGGTACCACATTGCCATTGAAACGTTCGTCGTGAAAACTGTACTCGATGCTAACAGGTCTATTGTTAATCACGATCACGATCACGCTCACAGCACCCTGAGTCCCTTCAAATATTAGATGAGCGCTCTGGAATGCGGGCATTACTTCACAGGGTTTGGCAGAACGAATAGCCAGGCTTTGGCCGCCTTATCGTTTTGTAGACTCTCAAGAGACCGCCATGCACGCAAAAAAGTTTCCTGTACCAGATCTTCGGCCATGGGCTGGTTTTTGCAGAGCCAGAACGCATAGCGATAGACATCCTGATATAGCGCAGCAACCAGCGATTCATACCGTTGTTTCTTGGTATTACCTTGTAAGATCGGGATTTCGTCCATTATTCTTCATTCTTGGTTAAAAAGCACAGTGGCATCGGCGGACATTGACCTAAGGCCCACGTTGCAGAACATGATTGGACCCCCCCCTCGGGCTGAGAGTGTGCCTAAATTGGCAGCCTGCATCAAGTTATTTACTCGACCCTAGCAGCGGCAGCAAAAACCGGCCATTCCCCAGCTTTTGTCAAATTGCCCGGCACTGGACGGTTTAGCTTCAATTGGTCCACCTGTATACTTGCCCCCAATTCAAATAAGGCGGATTGAGTCCTTCACGGATCGAGTCCAGGGTAAATCGAAGCATGATAAAAGTTGCCATCGCTGGAGCAGCCGGCCGAATGGGCAGGGAGCTGGTTGAAGCCATCACTCACAGTGAATCAGATATCGCAGTGTCAGTGGCGACGGTGCGTGCCGATGATCCGGCCCTGGGTGTCGACGTCGGCCTGCTGGCTGTGGGTTCGGCGCTGGGAGTCGAGACCGTCGCAGAACTGGATTCAGTGCTCGATGATTTCGATGTGCTGATTGACTTTACGACGCCAGAGGCGACACTTCAGCACCTGGCCCTGTGTCAACAAAACCGCAAAGCTATGGTAATTGGCACTACCGGATTTTCGGAATCACAACATCAGCGGATTGCGAATAGCGGCGAAACCATCCCCATCGTATTTGCACCCAATATGAGTATCGGGGTGAATCTCTGTTTCAATTTGCTGGAACAGGCGGCCAGGGTGTTGGGAGATGATGTCGATATCGAGATAATCGAAGCCCATCATCGGCATAAGAAAGACGCCCCATCCGGCACCGCACTAAAGATGGGCGAGATTGTGGCCCAGGCCTTGGATCGAAATCTCCAGCAAGTTGCACTCTATGGCAGGGAGGGGATGGGTGAAGAACGGGACCGGAAGACGATTGGGTTTTCCACGGTCAGAGCTGGGGATATCGTAGGTGATCACACCGTCATATTTGCTGGCCTCGGTGAGCGAGTCGAGATTACGCACAAGGCCAGCAGCCGCATGACTTTTGCCATTGGTGCGGTGCGTGCCGCGAACTGGATTGCCGATAAAGATCCGGGGCTGTACTCGATGCGGGATGTATTGAATTTGTAAAGACGCCTCTGAATCATGGCTTACCGTCTCTGCGTGATCTGAAGCGTACAGCTGCAATGCGCACTTCGCCGGTAAAACTGCCGCTCCCAGCCCACGCCCCTCGCCTACATTGACCGCCATGGATGGCGGGAATGCAGGTTTTGCCGGAGCAAAAACCTGCCCAATTGTCACCTTGATTGCGAAACCGCCTGAAGGACAGAGACTATATGACGTTATTCAAAGGTGCCTAAACCCGATATATCCAGAAATGGGCAATAACTTGATGGACAAGTCGACCAGTTTTTCTTAATATACTCCCTCAGTATGTTCGATGCTGAAACCTTTACGAATTGACAATAAAACGGATTGAAGAAATTCTTCATTCCGCTTTTTTTTGCGCATTTTTTTCACTGAATTGAGTGGCTAAGTTTTTAGTCAGGAGTAATTGTGGTCGGATCAGCTGTGCTGGCATTAGAAGACGGCAGTACTTTTCATGGTTCCGCGATTGGAACCGAAGGGTGCTCCAATGGTGAGGTGGTCTTCAATACTTCCATGACCGGATACCAGGAAATACTCACCGACCCCTCATACGCAAAGCAGATAATTACCCTCACCTATCCCCATATCGGTAACACCGGAACCAATGAAGATGATAACGAATCGGATCAGATCTGGGCATCGGGCCTGGTGATTCGAGACCTGCCCTTGCTAGCCAGCAGTTGGCGCCAGCAACAAACCCTGGATGAGTTTCTAAAGCAAAGGCAGCTTGTCGCTATCGCCAACATCGATACGCGCCGGCTTACCCGGGTCCTGCGTGACAAGGGCCCCCTCAATGGCTGCGTACTCTCCGGTCGCTTGTTGACAGACGGAGGCGAGGCGGCCGCGATTGCACAGGCCCGGTCTTTTCCTGGACTCAAGGGTATGGATCTGGCCAAAGAAGTATCAGTTGCCGAAAGCTATCATTGGCAAGATGGTGTCTGGGATCCGGAGTCCGGCTATGGCCCAGCTCGAGCTTCACATTGTAAAGTAGTAGCCTACGATTTCGGGATTAAACGCAATATCCTGCGAATGTTGGCAGATCGGGGTTGCGATCTTACCGTGGTTCCAGCCCAGACCAGTGCCGAGGCGGTACTGGCCTTGAATCCCGATGGTATTTTTCTGTCTAACGGACCCGGAGACCCGGAGCCTTGCGACTATGCAATCGAGGCAATCACTACCCTGGTAGATGCTTCGATCCCTGTTTTTGGTATTTGCCTCGGATACCAATTGCTGGCCCTAGCCTGTGGTGCGACCACTATTAAGATGCGCCTGGGACACCATGGTGCTAACCACCCGGTACAGAATCTTGATGATGGCAGAGTTCTTATCACCAGTCAGAATCACGGTTTTGCAGTGGATGCGGGCAGTCTGCCCGACAATTTGAGGGCCACACACAAGTCCTTATTCGACGGCTCATTGCAGGGAATAGAACGAGTAGATCGGCCAGCCTTTGGTTTTCAAGGCCACCCGGAAGCGAGTCCCGGACCACACGATGTGGCACCCCTGTTTGATCATTTCATCGAGTTGATGGTGGCG
>Ga0315334_10002361_pt1 | contig 11798 bp, 11 predicted proteins | sample M150034915metaG_FD_205555 | JGI IMG/M metagenome (GOLD analysis project Ga0315334, IMG submission 205555) | Ammonia-oxidizing marine archaeal communities from Monterey Bay, California, United States - M1 500m 34915 | ecosystem: Environmental > Aquatic > Marine > Intertidal zone | place: USA... | reverse complement strand
GAGTAAATTTGGGCCACATGGTCAACGTAGAGCGTTCTCTCAGGATGGGTGACGAGCTCGGAGGGCACTTACTATCAGGTCATGTGATGACGACAGCGAAAATCATCGGAAGGGTCGATCGAGGAGGGGGTCTGGACCTACTGATCGAGAACCCTAGCAAGGCTCGTCCGTATATCCTAGAGAAGGGTTTCATCGCCATCGATGGCATGTCCCTTACCATTGGAGGGGTTTCTGACAATAGCTTCGCCCTCCATATTATCCCCGAGACCTTGAGAATTACAACAATCGGGGACAAGAGAGTTGGGGACAGCGTGAACATTGAGATTGATTCACGCACTCAGGCGGTGGTTGAGACTGTGATGAGGAATATAGGGGATAGCGCGTGAACCTGGGAATAGTTTGTGGTGCTTTTCATCGTGAAAAAGTGGAGCGGATGCTTGACTTCGCCAAAGAAGAGGCGTCGTCCAAGAATTGGGAGATTGGTGAGGTCACCTGGGTTCCGGGTTCGATGGAGGCCCCTCTTGCTCTAGACAGGATGCTGCAACGAGATGAAATCCAAGGGGCGGTGGTTCTGGGAATCATCGAGCGAGGCGAGACTGATCATGGGCTTGTAATGGGGCAATCCGTTACCAGAGCGGTGATTGAGCTCCAAATCAAACACAACAAGCCGATTGGGCTCGGCATAATAGGACCCGGTGCTGAGCCGGAGCACATTGGACCGCGCTTAGAGTCACATGCTCGTGCTGCCGTAGGTGCTGTCGCTGCAATGGCCGAGTAATCACCGTCGTGTTGCCTTCAGGGTGAATGACAGAGGTATCGGTACATTGCCCTGATTGAGCCGCCAGTAGTTGATTCTAGAAGGCTCGAAGAACTCGGGCCATGGGGCGAAGAAGAGCTCGTCACGTTCGTTCAGGAACTCTATCTGGAAGCCTGCTTCGATTAGCGCATTGATGATTGTGTCGTAGCGGTATTCCCAGCAGTGCGTGGTTCTCTCACCGGGCCATTTCGGGTCGGCGTAACTGCCCTCACCAATCTCGGAAATCACGCCTTTGTTGAATAAATCATACTTCGGGACCAGGCGGGGTCCGTCTGGCCCCTCCTCAGGGCCCAGGATGTTTACCATAGGGGTACTCTCCTCAAGGTACAGGACCCCTTCCTTCCTGAGCAGTGCTGCACATACACGAGACCATTCCGGCAGGTCGGGTAGCCAGCATAGCGCACCCCTGCCAGTGTAGATGATGTCAAACCGCTCGCCCTCTAATTTCTCAACTGCCTCGGAGACCCTGCAAACAACGAATCTTGCATCCTCGATACCGAGGATGTCGGCGAACCTCTCGGCCTCCGCTATAGCGTTAGGAGAGAAGTCTAGGCCAGTCACCCGCGCTCCTTCACGCGACCATGACAGCGTGTCGGTCCCGATGTGGCACTGTAGATGGAGGAGAGATTTACCCTTGACTGGTCCCATCTCCTCAATCTCCCAAGGAGCCAGTTTTGACTCCCCGGCAAGCCACTGTTCAATCCGATAAAACTCCGCACCGCTGCCCTGCGCATGCAAGTGAGCCATAGAATCCCACGATTCGAGGTTGTCCCTGATGGCCTCCTCTTCATCGACGGGTGGTGGTGCTGGCATCCAATTCACAGATGCTCGTTCTAGTGAGTGCTTGAAATCCTGTCGAGGTAATGTCAATGTTCAAGGGAGGGCTTCTCGAGGTTGGCGCCATGTGCGCTGAGGCAAGGAAGGTGATTATCATCGGTTCCGGCCCTGCAGGGTACACATCGGGGCTATATGCGGCTAGGGCCTTACTGGAACCTTTGATGTTCGCAGGATACATGTCTGGCGGACAGTTGATGCTGACATCCGACGTTGAGAATTTTCCTGGATATCCACAGGGCGTTGAGGGGCCGGCGATGATGATTCACATGAGAGAACAAGCTGAACGTTTTGGATTGGAGGTTCAAGACAAGAACGTGGAGAGGGTGGACCTCTCAGAGCGGCCATTCGGCGTCTGGGTCGAGGGCGAGGAGTTTCGGGCTGAGGCTTTGATAATCAGCACGGGGGCGGAGGCGATTTGGCTGGGCGTCGAAGGAGAAGATGCACAGAAAGGAAGAGGGATATCCACTTGCGCGACCTGTGATGGGGCATTTTTCCGTGATGACGAAGTAATCGTGGTCGGCGGGGGTGACTCTGCAATGGAGGAAGCCACTTTCCTCACCAGATTCGCAAGCAAGGTCACGATCATCCACAGAAGAGATGTGTTTCGCTCATCCAAGGTGATGTACGAAAGGGCGACCAGCAACCCGAAGATAGAGATTCGTACGTTCAGGCAAGTCAAGCTCTGGTTATCCGACGAAAAAGGTCTAACTGGAGCCATTCTAGAGGACCCTAGAGATGGCTCAGAGGAGGAGATTGTGTGTACTGGCGCTTTCATTGCCATAGGTCACAAACCGCTTACGGGTTTCTTGGACAGTCAGGTCGAGACCGATTCCGAGGGCTACATCGTACACTTTGACAATACCATGACGAGCGTTCCGGGAGTGTTTGCGGCGGGTGACGTGGTGGACAAGCGATATCGACAGGCCATCACTGCAGCAGGCATGGGGTGCCAAGCGGCCATGGATGCCGAGAAATGGCTAGAAGGTCAGCATTGAGGGTTTGAATGAGCAACGTCGGCGTGTTCGACGACATGAATTCTTGGCAGGAGAGGAGTTGGCTCAGCCATCGAATGGCAGATGGCGTCTATCTATTGCATACCGGAATAACACTATTCTGCGGTTTCGCTTGGCTTGGACCTCATGACTGGATGCTATGGGGTGTTGTGATTCTCTATGGCTCAACAGAGTTGTTGTGGGTATTTAGGGACAGTTTCTGCATCCTGACAGACCTCGAACGAAACCTGCGTGGAGTCCCCAAACCAGATTCTGTACTTGGGCAGAATTTCATCCGCAGACTTCTCCGGTTGCTATTCCGAATTGACATTAATCCCGAATTGGCCATGATTATCACTAGGGCTTGGGGCAGGATTGGGTTCATGGTGGCATTGGCTAGATTATTCATCCCAGGAGTGTCATAAATTGTCACGGGGACCGAAGCACCCATTTCTGAAGCACCATCAGAGGGGTTCGTGTCGGACCATCTAGAGGAGTCGCAGAGGGAGAGATATTCCAGGCATCTGGTTCTTCCAGACGTGGGAGAAGAGGGGCAACTGCGACTGCTCAATGCCTCGGTTCTGGTGGTTGGTGCTGGGGGACTAGGTTCCCCTGCGTTGCTTTACCTTGCTGCAGCTGGAATGGGTAAGATAGGTATCATTGATCACGATGTAGTCAGCATTTCCAATTTGCAGAGGCAGATTATCCACAGCATGGGATCACTTGGCGACAACAAAGCATCTTCCGCGGCAATGAGGATTGTCGATTTGAACGAAGATATCGCCGTAGAAGTAATCGAGAAGAAATTAACCAGTGAAAATGCAATTAATATTATCCAGGATTACGATATCATCGTCGATGGCACTGACAACTTCGATTCCCGATATTTGATTGGGGACGCTTGCGAGGCGCTTGGGAAGCCTTGGGTATTCGGCAGCATCCACAGGTTCGATGGTCAAGTTTCGGCATTCAATGTCGATGGGGGGCCCAACTACAGAGACCTCTTTCCAGAACCCCCCCCGCCCGAGTTGGCTCCGAATTGCGAAGAAGCAGGAGTTCTCGGGGTCCTGCCAGGGATTGTTGGCACAATCCAAGCTACTGAGGTGATTAAGATAATACTTGGAATAGGTGAAATTCTGAGCGGTAAGTTGCTTACTATCGACGCACTCACCATGGAAATGAGGTCACTGGCATTCTCGAGTGACCCAAGAAGGGTCAGGGCTACTTCAGTGACCGCCCCGGATCCGGTCGGCTTCCACGAGATTAGTCCCGTAGAATACGTTAAGCGGATAGAAGGTGGCTGGATGCCCTTCCTACTGGATGTCCGTAGTGCCGATGAAGAGCAGATTGCATCCATTGATGGAACTGCCCTGAGAATCCGGCACCTCTCAGTTCCAAACAGGATGAGTGAGATTCCCACTGAAGAGGATGTGGTGATCTACTGCAGGACCGGAGGTCGTTCTGCTGCTGTTGCCAGATTCCTCTCAGAATCTGGTTGGCCGGACGGCTCCGTCTACAACCTAAGTGGCGGGATTCACGAGTGGTCCGACACTATTGATTCTGAGATAGCAAAATATTAATTGTGGTAATATTATTACTAAACTACCCTTTAATTGTGGTATTTACAAAAAAAATATTCCTGAATTAGGCTAATATATCCGAAATTAGAAATATTTCTATCAAATGTGGTAAAACATAGTTCAGTATACCGAATAATTGTTGTACTATCTTTGTTCCCTAGTGTCATGGCACCAATGCGTCAAGGCATATGGAAGTGTCCTGATTGTTCTGAGCATCAAATTTGGAAGACTAGGGCTAGAAATGTCAACCGGCTAGACAGAAGATGCGTCGGATGCGGAAAAAGAGTCAGGGCCACTCTGGACCGGTCGGCCTCGGGCAGAGGTCGATTGAGGAAAGTCGAGATATGGGAGAGGGTGAACTCCGCCAATTTGAGTGACCTCGAAAGAGAGGTTAGGCGTAGGAATATGAGTAACGATAAGGCAGCGAATGGATTCAGTATGCTCTCGGACATACCATCGGAGAAATCCACTCAAGCGGATTTTCCCATTATCTGGGGTGCAGGATGGAGGCCAGAGGAGAGTTTGACTTTTCCAAGTGGACTGGATCCCAATTATGCCAAGACGCAGTTGATGACATTTATTGCAGAGCGGCATGATGGTCACCTCGAGACGATAGCAGAATGCTGGGATGAAATCGACGTACAGGAGCACTTCGATGGGAAGGATTACCAAGAATTCTCAAACCACTTGCTAGACAATATCGAGAGTTACCTATCAGAAAGACTCCTGGGGCCTAACCTAGCTGTGCTCGACGATACGGAGATAATACCAATGAGGAAAGGCGCATTGTATCTAGGTCGCCGCGCGAATAGGTTCTTGTTGGATGTCTCTCTTTGTTTGAGGAGAATCGCGCATTATGCGTCTATAACACTCGAGCAGAGGATGCAATGGCAGAGATGGATGACTCGAACTAGACTCGTCGACGAGCAACTGAAAGATCTCTTCGGATCTGGTTTGCCCGCACCAGATGGGGTGAATTTTAGTGGAAAGGGATTTCGATCAACCTGGCAAGAAGGAATTGTGGCATGTGCATCATCTCTTAGGAGGGCCATCGATCTATCCGATCAGGAACGTCATAGGGCGGATATTGTAGCACCGATGATTCGGGATGTGGGCCTTGCTCTGGCCGTGGGACAGACTCCCATCGAAGTTCTTGCCGCACAAATGGGCAAATCGGCCTCCTACATGGACGGCGGACATCCAGGTAGTGGAGGAAGAGATCTGCACATAGGCAACTGGGAGAAGGGAGTATTACCTCCCACTGCGCCCCTCCCAATCGCTAGTGCCACGTGTACAGGGATAGCTTTGGCTGCCAAGCGCCTTGGTATCGACAGGTTTCACCTAGCACCGGTTGGAGAGGGGTGCAGCAGTAGTGGAGAGTTCTGGGAAGCGATGAACTTCGCCGGGGTTCGCGGTCTCCCAATATGCTTCATGATACAGAATAACCAGATTGCCCTAGACACATTCACCTCAGGGCAGTCCGGGGCAGAGACATATGGTGACAAGGGGTATGCGATGGGAGTTCCTGCATGGACTATAGACGGCTCAGATCCAGCTAGGTTCTACTCCTCCACCGCAGTCGCACGTGAGTTCGCTCTAACTGGGGGAGGTGCTACTCTGATACATGTCGAGACCATGAGAGGATGTGGTCATGCGCACCATCACGATGACTTGTACATGGGTGCTGCTAGTGGAAATCCGCCCGGATATGTCGATAGGGGGCTCCTATCTTATTGGGCGGAAAAGGATCCCCTTCCCAATCACAGGGACCTTCTAGTCCAACTGGGAGTCAACGAAGAATCTCTTTATCGAATGACAGAAGAGGAAGGGGATCGGGTTGAATCTGCGAGAGTGGAGCTCGAGCAGATGGACTGGCCAGAGGGCCATTCTGTCGTCAAAGGCGTGACATCGCTGCATGACGCCCCCAGCCACGAACAGCAACTCAGTAGAATCATCGATGAGGAGTCTCCAGAGGTCGCTCCTCTTTCTCCGGGTGAGGTTAGTTTGGAGTTCTCCGATTTGTCCGGCTCGTGGACCTACAGTCGCGCCATACAGAACGGCATGGCAGCGTTGGCTGAGAAGTACGGTGACGAGATTGTTTTCATGGGAGAGGACATGGAGGTCGCTGGAGCCTTCGGAATGAACCTTCCATTGAAGGCAAAGGGGCATCAGGATAAGCTTCTCGATATGCCTCTATCAGAGGCAATCATCGTACACTCAGCCACTGGTGCGGCACTGGGAGGGATGCGCCCGATGGCAGAAATCCAATTCGGGGGTTTTGCCGCTCTGGCTATGAACCCCCTAATCAACAACGCAGCACAACTCCGATGGAGATGGGGTGCGGAGGTGCCGTTCACGGTTCGAATACCACTGGGTGGAAAGACACGGAGCGGCCCTTTCCACGCGAATATGATCGAGTCTTGGTTTGCGAATGATCCAGGCCTGGTGATTGTTGCACCCAGCACGCCACAAGACGCCTACGACCTGCTAATCGAGTCCCATGACTTGCCGGATCCAGTGGTATATCTGGAACATATCGGGCTCTACGGTTTGAGAGGTGGGATGACAGGTTGGGGGAAATCAATCAATCAAATGGTCGATTCTGAATCCGTACACGAGAGGCTTTCACACGGACGAAACTCTGTGGGTCAGGCGAGAATAGTGCGAGGGGGAAGAGACCTGACAATCGTGACTTGGGGGGCTATGGTTCACGTAGCCTTGGAAGCCTCAGACAGAGCGTCCAAGAAGGGTTTGGAGGTCGAAGTCATCGACCTAAGGACTCTGGTGCCGATGGATGGGGGGACATGTGTAGACTCTGTTCGTCGTACTGGAAAACTGCTTGTACTCCAGGAATCTCAGTGGACGGGTGGGTTGGGTCATACTGTAAGCAGTAGAATTGTCGAGGAGGCTTTCTGGAGTCTGGAGGCCCCGCCTGTGGTGATAGGCGCACTCGACACCCCTGTTCCATTTTCGCCCCCCTTGGAGGATCATACGGTGCCCACTGCAAGCCTTGTATCGCGTCACATAGAGAGGGCTTGTCGATAACGACCCCCTCTACGGCCACACAAACAGTCATGAGCGTGACTTCTCCGGGAATGTCTGTGGATGGCGTTATAGTCGACGCAGCATATATCATTGCAGGATTTGCTTTGCTGATGGGGGGGGGCGAGGGGCTCGTCCAAGGAGCAATTAGAATCTCGGAGAGGCTCAGTATTCCGCCTTTACTTGTCGGATTCACAGTGGTAGCCGTGGGAACTTCTCTTCCCGAATTGGCGGTCGCTTTGGAGGCAGTTTTGAGTGACTCACCGGAGATTGCCGTTGGCGGAGTCCTTGGCTCGAATGTCGCTAACGTGATGCTGGTTCTGGGTACTGCAGCAGTTCTGGGAGCATGCTCAGAGCCAGACCAGGGAATCAAGAGAGATTCCATTGCGGTAATAGTGGCGACTCTGATTCTCACCATATTCGTGTTAGGGGGTGAAGTCCCGCCTATCGGGGGCGTAGCGATGATTTTGTGCCTGTTAGGGTACTATGTGTATGCATACATGAGCGCCACCAAGACAGGCGAGGAATTTGAGATAGCGGATTCGTGGCTCTCTAGTCGCATGGCTGTTGCAATTCCAGCCTGCATCATTGGTGGAATGATGATATGGTTCGGTGCTAAGCTTCTGGTTTCCGGTGCAACAGGAATCGCTGGAAGGTTCGGGATTTCCGAGGCGGTCATCGGATTAACGGTGATAGCGCTTGGAACCTCGCTGCCCGAACTGGCAGTCACTTTGGTGGCAGGTCTGAGAGGACAAGGCGGGGTTGCCATAGGTAATGTGCTGGGATCAAACGTGATGAATATCCTCGGTATAATTGGTCTTGCCAGCATTATAGGAGGGGGTATTGAAATCGCCAGTGAGTTTGCTGAGAGAGATATCTGGGTTGTAATCGCTACCTCTGGGCTAATTTCCGGAATGCTACTTCTTGACAGAGAAATTAGTAAGGAAGTCGGTTCGGTGATGATTGTTTTTTACTTGACCTACATGGGCTATCTAGCCAGTCTTGGAGTTCTATAGCACTAATACCTGAGTCTCAACTCGGTGCTCGTGACAGAATCTCGAATCGGGTGTGTGATTTTGGCCGCGGGGTCCAGCAACAGACTTGGAGTGGAGAAGGCGCTGGTAGACGTTGGCTCAGGAACTCTAGTGGAATGGATTGTACGCAGGCTTTGCAATCACGGTATTTCTCCATTGGTTGTTACTAAATCCAAGATTGAGAGAGAGGTATCCCAAGCAGTTTCTGATTTCGAAGTGATTGTCAATCCAAATCCAGGCACAGGAAGGACTGGTACCCTCCAAGTAGGAATATCGAATCTTGATTTATCCATCGGTGGGGGCTACAGGTTGCTCGTCGTTCCGATTGATCGTCCAGGATTCTCTGACTCAACTCTGCTCCGACTAATTGGGTCCGATAACACGTGCTGCCCCATGAGGGATGACAGGGGGGGGCATCCCCTAATTCTCGCTGTCGAAGACGTTGAGAGAGTTAGGAGGGCGGCACCAGATGATTCACTGCGTAGTTTAGTGGACCCAGTCAGATTTGAAGTGGATGACCCTCAATTACACTTGAACATAGACTTGCCGGGAGACTTGAAAAATCTGTCAGAACGTCTGGCGGGCATCTAGGATTGAACTCAGGAACCTTGAATTGTTAATGGTTGTCCGTTCTGTCATGGATCCCGTAGGTCTTGTTCAGGGTTTTGGGCCTATTGAGCAGGCACTGATTGCAGGCCTTTTCACCTGGTTCATGACAGCTGCTGGTGCTGCGATAGTGATCTTCTTCGAGGAGATTGACCGCAAAGTGCTCGATGCGATGTTGGGATTCGCCGCGGGGGTGATGATAGCAGCAAGTTTCTGGTCGCTCCTCTCACCCTCACTGGAGATGTCAGAAGGGAAGGACCTGCCAGTATGGTTTCCCGCTCTAATTGGCTTCTTACTCGGAGGAGTTAGTATGAGATTGGTTGACATTTTTCTGCCACACCTCCACCCTGGGGCTCCCCCGGAGGAAACTGAGGGAGTAAAGACCTCCTGGCACAGAAGTATGCTACTGGTATCTGCAATCACTCTGCACAACGTTCCGGAGGGATTGGCTGTCGGAGTGGCTTTCGGCGCTGCTGCTTCTGGCTTCGAGGGGGCGACCGTGGGTGGTGCTGTCGCCCTTGCGATAGGCATTGGCATCCAGAACTTCCCCGAGGGGGCTGCGGTGTCCCTGCCCCTACGAAGGGAGGGACTTTCCAGAAAGTCGAGTTTTTTGTGGGGGCAGCTCTCCGCAACCGTCGAGCCCATCGCGGCCGTATTGGGTGCGGCGCTCGTTATAGCAATGGAGCCACTGCTTCCCTATGCTCTTGCATTCGCTGCGGGTGCGATGATCTTCGTAGTGGTTGAGGAGTTGGTCCCTGAAGCTCATAGAGGGGGTAATGGAGACATTGCAACCATGGGAGTTATGTTGGGTTTTTCCATCATGATGGTGCTTGATGTGGCTTTCGGCTAGTAGCGCAATCCCAAAGACACAGTGCCTACTCTCAGGTACATGACCAAGGCGGTTCTCTCTTGGACTCTCGACAGACTCGAAGAGGGAGAACGTGTTGCCTTGGCATCAGTTGTCGAGGCGAGGGGTAGTGTTCCAGGCAAGCCGGGCGCCAGGTTGGCAGTCACTTCAAGAGGTGCGAGGTTTGGGACTGTTGGGGGTGCTGGACTAGAGCTCAAGGTGGAGTCGGCTCTAACGGAGATGCTCGACGGAGCTGACGGCTTTACGGGGAAAGACGGAGGAAGGGTCGAGACATTCTTGCTTCACAAGGATGGCAAGGGAAAAGAAGTGACGGCCTTGGACAGTCTTTGCGGGGGTCGCGTTACCGTCGCAATGGAGGTCTTGGAACCAATGCTGCACGTACTCATTGCTGGAGGTGGACACGTTGGACGTTCGTTGGCCATTGTTTGTGATACGCTGGGATGGTCGCACAGTGTATTCGACGTCAGAGCTGATTTCTGTAATGACGAGAGGTATCCCTTCGCAAGTGAGCTTTACTCATCTACTGTTTCTGATTTCCTTGAATCTGAGGATGAGCAGTCCCTTCAGCGATTCTCGGATGTTCTCCTCCTGGGGCATGACTGGGGAGTAGATGAGCAGTTGTTGATTGCTATTCTTGGTATACGTGGAGAGTCTGAGAGGCCCAGGATTGGTGCTATTGGTTCAAAATCCAAATGGGGCTCCTTCAGACAGAGCGCCATAGAATCAGGGGTTCCCGAATCAAGGATTGATTCGGTTCGATGTCCAATAGGGTTGGAAATTGGTGCCGATTCTCCAGAAGAGATTGCGCTCGCAGTTTGCGCCGAGTTGCTCTCTATGGAAAGAGGGGTCAATACTTCCGAAGAATGAAATCACCCTATTGTGCCGACGAAGCATGCGACTGGTGACAACGCTGGTGGCAATTCTTGTGATTTCTGCCCCGATGGGTGGCTGTCTATGGGATGGGGGGGATTCTGAAGTCGTCAATGAGGAGGAGTTTAGCTTCGGATGTTTGAACCGAATGCTCAAAGAATGACTGTGCTTGTGTCGTAGTGACATGGTGCAGTTCCGACTACCGATGCTTCCTCCATCTGACATGATAGAGTGGTCCGCGAATGTCAACAATATGGCCGTCTCCATGCCCATTGAGAGCAGTGCCATTCTTCTGGATGTGCTCAGGGACCAAGTAGGTAGCCTCGGCACGAAGCGCGGATGCGACATGGGCACATGTGGATGCTGTAGTGTACTGATTGATGGAGGTCCTCGGCTCTCATGCCTAACTCTCGCCCAGGAGGCTGATGGATGTCAAATCACAACCATTGAGGGACTGGCCGATGGCCATCACCTGCACCCCATACAACAGACTTTCACGGAGTGCGGCGGAAGCCAGTGTGGCTTCTGCACGCCCGGATTCTTAGTTGTCATCTCTGCTCTGCTAGACAATAACCCGAGTCCTTCAGACAGCGAGATTAAAGCGGCTATCGAGGGGAACCTGTGCAGGTGCACCGGCTATCAACAGATTGTCGACTCGGTACGCTCTGCCTCTGATATCCTAGTTTCCGGTAGAAGTACACCGGATGCTACAGATGCGAAGAGTGATCCGCATCCGGACTATATTGGCGTCACTAGGTGATTCAAATGGCTGATGAGAAGGACAGGGTTGTCGGATACAGGCAGCAGGGTGGCAAGATACCATTCCCCAGACCAGGCTCTGGGGGCAGTCGCGAGATAAGTGAGCCGCGTGACGAGAGCAGCATCACAAAGAGCAAAGGAATAGGGGGGCATAAGCACGACAGTCTGCTTACTGGTACAACAATTGGTAAGGCTACGGCACTGGTCGACGGCAGATGGAAGGTCACTGGGCAGGCCCAGTATGGGGACGACGTTCGCCTTCCTGGGGAGTTGATTGGCAGGATAGTACGCTCCAAGCACCACTACGCCAGAGTTCTGTCCATCGATGTAACTGGTGCGCTGGAGTTACCGGGAGTGGTCGCAATCGCGACTGGGCAGGATGCAAGTGGCAAC
>Ga0315334_10002360_pt1 | contig 11801 bp, 9 predicted proteins | sample M150034915metaG_FD_205555 | JGI IMG/M metagenome (GOLD analysis project Ga0315334, IMG submission 205555) | Ammonia-oxidizing marine archaeal communities from Monterey Bay, California, United States - M1 500m 34915 | ecosystem: Environmental > Aquatic > Marine > Intertidal zone | place: USA... | reverse complement strand
CTGGAGCAATAAATTCCTCTGGATTAAATTCCTCTGGCATAACAAGTTTTCGAACCGGATAATTGATTTCTATTCCTTCAGAGGCGAACCTTGCATGTATCCTCTTCATTAGCTCGCTCTTTAATGTGAAAGTGCCCTGACGATCCACAGCCTGCAAAAATATATAAAAATCTATATTGGAGTCACCGAAATTTGAGAATCCGAAAAATGGATCGACATTTTTGACGGAATGGGAAGACTCTTTTATCAGGGATGCGGCTTCTTCCAAGGCAATGGTCTCCACCTGACTTAAGTCAGATTCATAGCTCACCCCACAAGTAACTATTATGTTCATCGCTGGGGTTGGACTGAAATAGTTAGTGACAATACTCTCGGCCATACGAGAGTTTGGAATAATCACTAGATTGTTAAATCGAGTCCGAATTTTGGTACTTCGCCAACCTACGCTTTCCACATAACCTGATGGCCCGCCATCTAATTCTATGAAATCCCCTGTTTTTAATTCTCCTTCGGTGACAACGTATGTTCCCGCAAAAAAATTACTTAAAGTCGGTTGAACTGCCAAAGCGACAGCCAAACCACCTATCCCCAAACCAGCCAGTATTGGACTGATCGATACTCCTAAATTGTCTATAGCGACTAATCCACCTATCGCATATACCGTTAGTGGCAATACTCTTCTAAAAATAGGAAGTAAAGTGTCATCGAGTGTTGTGGCCGTATTCATTGCCACATTTCTTAAATACCACCTAATTGTTCGGTCAGCAAGGTGGGAAGTAGTGAAGGTTGCGATCAAAATTGTCGCGACCTGCCAGAGCTGGAAAGCATATTCGCCGGTTCCGTTAAGAGAGGTGAATATCCCCTCTTCTATTCTTGAAAGAGTGAAATATCCGAACAGCAATCCTAAAGTAACAACGAGTAAAACAACGGGGCCTTTAATAGAGTTGATTACTACCAATAACAGTCGGTCAGCATTATCCTTGTCGGCCCGTTTTGTCAAAATAGCTAATATGACTCGAAGGAGTATTGCTAACGTCACAAAACCAGCTAAGATGAGGCCTGCGGCTACGGCCCCAATGAAGTAAGATTCAGTTAATTGGTTTATATCCATTTTAATTACCGGTTACAAATTTAAAGTCACATTGGGTATTATAAGGTTAGAACTGGAATCTTGTTGCTCAGTTTTAGCCAAACTTTATGAAATTCTCGAAAACAGAGAATTATTACATTCCTCTAACCTATTTCAGAACCGCCATCCGATAATACTTCAGTTGTGAGGTATAATTTGTGCCTATATCTTGTTGAATTGAAACAGATGAATACCCAGATTGACTAATGGACGAAAAACCTTACATAGAAATACGGGCCCAAATAGAACAGAAGGCCTTATCTAGCCTTTCTCAAATCGGGACGCTTGACGACCTCGAGTCTTGGAGAATTGACACCCTCGGACGTAACGGGACAGTCACCGGATTGTTACGGGGAATTTCCGATTTGCCTGTGAATGGCCGAAAGGAAGCTGGTAGCCAAGCTAATTCCCTAAAAATTGTATTAACAGAAAAATACGAAGAACATAAAGCTGACATTGAAAGCAGCGCCAGTATTAGGACAGGAAGCGGACCCGATTTTTTTGATGTGACTTTACCTGGAAGGAATATAGCATTAGGCAGTCTCCATCCCACAACAGCTGCTGTTAGGGAAATCTGCAGAGTCTTTGAGTCAATGGGTTTCCAGACCATAGAAGGGCCCGAGGTGGAATTAGATACATACAATTTCCAGAAATTAAACATTCCAGAAGAGCACCCTGCGAGGGACATGTGGAATAGCTTATGGATTGATAGGGAACTGGCAGACGGTTCTCGTCCATTACTTTTGCGGACGCACACGTCACCAATGCAAATTAGGACCATGGAATCGCAACCCCCTCCAGTTCGAGTGGTAGTGCCTGGAAAGACGTACAGGTACGAGGCAACAGATGCTACTCACGAATGGCAGTTTTGCCAGATAGAGGGGTTAGCGGTTGATAAAGATATAACTTTTGCTAACCTGAAAGCTACCCTGGAGGAGTTTGCGAAAAGAATTTTTGGTGATAAAAGGAAAGCTAGATTTAGATGCGACTTCTTCCCGTTTGTTGAACCCGGAGCTGAAGTTTCCATCGATTGCTTCAAATGTGAAGGGAGTGGTTGTCGAGTGTGCGGTAATACGGGATGGATCGAAATTATGGGGGCCGGAATGGTGCATCCAAAAGTCCTGGCAGGGGTAGGTTATGATCCTGAAATATACAGTGGGTTTGCCTGGGGCATGGGAGCTGAACGGATAGCAATGCTAAAGCATGGAATTGACGATATTAGACATTTTTATTCGAATGATATGAAATTTTTAAAACAGTTTTCTTAACAGGCTCACATTTATGAAGATTCCACTTTCTTGGTTGCGCAACTATGTCGAAATAGACTCTTCCATCACAGATTTAGCTCACTCGTTAACAATGGCAGGTTTGGAAGTTGCTTCTATAGAACATATCGGTGACAAGTGGGATTCTGAATCCTTGGTTGTGGCCCAAGTTATCCAATTAGATCAGCACCCAAATGCAGATCGGCTCAGACTTCCTACCCTAGACCTTGGAAAAGGAGAAAAAATAAGAGTAGTTTGCGGTGCCCCGAATTTAGAAGTAGGACAGAAAATAGTTTTCGCAAAAGAAGGCGCCAGTCTTTTCAACCCAAGATCAGGGAAACATGAAATTTTAAAAGGGGCCAGTATTCGAGGAATCGAGTCTGAAGGAATGGTTTGCTCCGCCCTAGAACTGGGTATAGGAGAAGATAACGGTGGAATATTAGTGTTGGATGATGAATCTGTTACGGGTACTCCGATCAAAGAGTTGTTGTCTGATTCGATTATTAACACTGAACTTACGCCAAATCGACCTGATTGTTTGTCGGTTATTGGTACTGCATATGAAATTGCAGCTCTGTTTGGCAAGGATATAATTGAACCGGAATCTTCATACCAAAGTGGGGATACTAAGATATATGACCGCATAAAGGTATCAATACAAGATCCCCTTAACTGTCCGAGATACACGGGATCACTTATCGAAAACATTACTGTGGGCCCTTCGCCCGTATGGCTCCAGGACGTATTGACTAAATCGGGCCAGCGCCCAATTAACAACGTTGTAGATATAACTAACTATGTGATGTTGGAATATGGTCAACCGTTGCACGCATTTGACTTTAACAAGTTAGAGGGAGATGAAATTATAGTTAGACAGGCTTCCGTATCTGAATCGTTGCACACCCTTGATTCTCAGCGTAGAACCCTTATGCCCCCAATGCTGGTTATAGCTGATACCTCCAAATCTATCGGCCTAGCAGGAATTATGGGCGGCATAAATACTGAAATAGACGAAGGTACAACAGACATATTTTTGGAAGCGGCTAATTTTAATGCTGCCAACACTAGGGCTACCAGAAGCTCCCTCGGACTCAATACAGAGGCCTCATATCGTTTTGAGCGAGATATACGGCACGAACTCGCCCCCATCGCACTGAAAAGGGCTACATATCTCATTAGCCAATTGTGTGGTGGCGTACCGGCCGAAGGCATCATAGATACTTTCAGCGCCCCTTACCATATTAAAACCATTGAAATTACGGAAACTCGATTTGAGAAAATATTGGGTGCCCCGGTGTCCATGAAAGATATATGGAATATCATCAAGAGGCTTGGTTTTGAGAAAATAGAAGAAAATGTGATCTCGGTCATCAATGTGAACCCTCCATTCTGGAGGTCAGATATCTCAATACAAGACGACGTCATCGAAGAGTTTGCTCGGATATATGGGTATGATAATTTGCCCTCCAGTAATTTGGCCTCCCGGATTCCAAGCCAAGGTTCTGAAAATTCTCAGGCCGTGAGGGAACATATTAGAGACAGGTTGGTATCTGCCGGGATGAACGAGACCATTTCGTACTCCACCACAGATATTGAGACCATAAATTTATTTGATTCCATTTCTAGTGATCAGCAACCTATAACAATTGCAAACCCGATGGATACTTCCAAAAAATATCTCCGGCCTACATTGGTACCCAATGTTCTTGAAACGTTGTCTAGAAACAGGCGTACGGACCAGCAAACGGGACTTAGATTATTTGAAATCGGGCGAGTATTTCTTCCTTTGCAGACAGACGAAATGGACTCTATGCCTATAGAAAAAGAAGAAATCGTCGGTGTCATTACAGGATTTACCGCTTCCCGCGATCTATGGATGGAATCAGATCGACTTATGGATTTTTTTGATGCAAAAGGCATCGTTGAACACATATTCAGCGGGTTGAGCGGCGTTTTGTCATATACCAAAAATGATAGACCCATTTATGAAACAGGTAAAACGGCGGATGTTTTTCTTGATGAAGTGTTAATCGGCCAAATTGGTGAATTGAAATCTGACCTGAGTGAATTTTATGATCTCTCCGGTAGCCCTGTTATAATCTTCCACTTTTTTCTGGAAAGCATCCAAAAGATGGCGCAGCTCCAATCCGTCGACTACTACGAACCTAGTCGATACCCATCTTCTTTTCGGGATTTAGCTTTGATATCTAGTAAAGAAGTAGATTCTGAGTCGATTGTGAACACTATCATGGAAAACAAACTTGTGGCTGATTCATTTCCCATAGATAAATACGAGGGTTCCGAGGTGCCGGACGGAAAACACTCATTGACAATGAGGATCATATTTCAGTCAAATGAAAAAACCCTGTCTGCTAAAGAGATCGATAGGGCCCATGTCCAAATAATCAAATCTCTCGAACACCAATATAAAATTTCAGAACGGTATTCCTGACACAAAAGATAAAGCGATTGATTCAAATGGCCACACATCATCATGGACATCATCACGAAGATATGCTTAGCGTAGAGGACGCTAGAGATCGGATTTTGAATCAATTCGGGGTTCTTGATGCTCAAAACTTCCGGATCACTGACGCGTTAGGGTTGGTAACTATGGATCAGATTAGATCTGGAGTAAACATACCTCCTTTGGATAATTCCGCAATGGATGGGTATGCAGTCCGTTCCGCAGACGTATCAAGGGCAACATATCAACATCCGGTAATGCTTGAAATACTGGAAACTATCCCCGCTGGATCTTTGCCAAGAAAAGAATTGAAACCTGGTACAACTTCAAGAATTATGACAGGAGCACCCATTCCAGAACATTGTGATGCGGTGATACCTTTTGAAGAAACGACAGAAAAAGAATTTGCAAAATCTGGCCAATTGTCCGAAATAGGAATAAGAATACCTGCATTGCCTGGAACCAACATTAGAGTAAAAGGCAAGGACATAAAGATGGGTGATTCCGTGTTGCTTGAAGGCCATGTAATCACGCCGGCTACTGTGGGAGTTCTTGCATCTATGGGTATGTCTCATGTCCGGGCCATTAGACAGCCTGTGGTTTCAATACTTTCGACTGGAAATGAATTGCTCACCCCTGGAGAGAAACCTGCTGAAGGGAAAATATTCGATAGTAATTCGAGTTCCATTATTGCCTCTGTATGTCAACTGGGAGCTATACCAAAGTACATTGGGATAGCTCGAGATGAGATGGAATCAGTTCGTGGCAAGCTCAAGGAAGCGATGGACAGTGATTTAGTTATCTCCTCGGCCGGTGTTTCCAAAGGTGATTATGACATGGTTAAAGATGTAATGTCAGAACATGGAGATTTGCAGTTTTGGTCAGTCCGAATGAGACCTGCCAAACCACTGGCTTTTGGCACATTAAATAGAGGTTCCGATACATCTGTGCCGTTAATTGGGTTACCCGGTAACCCAGTGAGTTCCTTGGTAGCCTTTGAACAGTTTTGTAGGCCAGCAATTCTGAAAATGATGGGTAAAAGCAACATGCACCGCCGTACTATCCAGGCCGTATTAAAAGATTCCATAATGAATTACGATGCTCGTCGAGTCTACGCGAGAGTTATAGTTGAACAGACTGAAGATGGTTATACGGCTGAAACTACCGGTCCTCAAGATTCAAATGTTCTAACTTCCATGGTTCGTGCCAACGGTCTCGCGATATGCCCTGAGGAAGAAGAAAGTAAAGACCCAGGTGATATAGTAACAGTCATCATGCTCGACGAGTGATATTGCTGTAATTGAGATTAATTACAGCTTATAATAAGCGACAATTTTGTGAATAAAGAGGAGACTTAAATGTCACAATCCCTTGCCTACTTCCGAGGACAGATAGTTCCTATTGAACAAGCAAATGTGAATGTCATGACACATGCGTTGCATTATGGAACAGCGGTCTTTGAAGGGATCAGAGGTAATTGGAACGACTCCGAAGAGAAAATGTTCGTCTATCGAATGCGAGAACATTACATAAGACTGTTGCAAGGGTGCAGAATGTTGATGATGGACATAGGTAAAACGGCAGAGGAACTCTGCAGCATCACTGAAAATTTGATAAAAGATTGTGGCTATAAACAAGATTTATATATCAGACCGTTAGCCTATAAAAGCGAGGAGCTGGTTGCCAACCTAAAATTACAGGACCTCAGTAGTGATTTCACTTTGATAATGGTCCCATTTGGGGCCTACCTAGAATCTGACGGGGCTTTAAATTGTTGCACTTCCTCTTGGCGTAGGGTGGATGACACCATGATCCCTCCTCGTGTCAAAATTTCAGGCCACTACGTCAATAGCATACTGGCAAAAACTGAAGCTACTTTGGCAGGATTTGATGAGGCTATTATGCTGACTCCAGACGGATTTGTCTCAGAAGGTTCTGGGGAGAATTTGTTTATGATTACTGATGGAAACTTAGTTATACCACCAGTCTCCGATAATAATCTGACAGGAATAACAAGAGACTCCGCTGTTACTATCGCCAAAGAGGATCTTGGGATGCAGGTTCTTGAAAGAAGGATTAGGAGGAGCGAGCTTTATTTTGCCGATGAAGTGTTTTTGACTGGTACAGCTGCGCACATTCAAGCAGTTGGAAAATTAGATAGCAGGAATATAGGGGATGGAGGAACTGGAGAATACACATCCGCTATAAACGAGATATATCAAAAGGCAATACGGGGTGAAAATCCTAAGTATCGAGGGTGGTGTACAGAGGTATCGGTGACCTAGACCCCTAACTACAGTTTTAATAAATGTGAAATGTTTGGATTCCATTTAGACTATTATCTTTGCTCTTTACTGGCTGTTTCAGGCGTGTTATTTATTGTTGTCGCTTACCAAAAGTCGTCATTATCGCCTGTACCATGTTGTTTCGGCGTTATTTTTATGTTGGTTGCAGCCATTCTGTTTTTTAGTACCGATAACAGGATAGTGAGTGATTACCAAGGTGGGTTAGATGCAAATGAACAGGCAGTTCTTTTTGCTTTAGCGGCTCTGACAGCTTTAATAATTCGTAAGCTGTTTTCAGCGGGGGAAAGGGCTATCCGAAAAAATACCAGTTAATCCTGATGCAAGACTTCATTTATACAATTATTAATTTGGATCAAAAGTTGTTCCTGGCCATTAATTCAATGGTCGGAACTTCATCGATAATTGACTCCTCAGCTAGGATTGTAGCTAGCGACTATTTGGTTCCAGTGTTCCTGTCGTTGATGTTAATTTTCCTTTGGTATAAAGAAAGGTCTATTCTCAGAAAATTCAAAACCCGACTTGCTGTCCTAAATAGTATTTTTACCCTTTTCGGGGCTTGTTTAATTGTCTTTATCCTAAATCAAATGTTGTTTAGAGAAAGACCATTTAATATGATAGAAGCAAATTTGATTTTTTATGCACCGACAGACTCTTCATTCCCGTCAAACTCTGTAGCAGCTGTAGTCGGTCTCTCCATCCCTGTTTTTAAAACCTATAGGAAGATAGGTTGTCTCATGTTATCGTCTAGCCTGTGCTTGGCATTCTGCAGGATATATGTAGGCATCCATTTCCCTGGTGACGTACTTGGTGGAATAATAGTTTCACTAGTTTCATTTCTTTTGGCTACACTTTTAATCAATAATCTTCCAAAACAACTGAATCTTTCATTATTGGTATTGGAAGAATGGAAATGGCTAAAGATATTTAGGTTATGACTGGAAGTAATATTGTTGCCAACCCGAGATATAACCCGAGTCCTATGACATCAGTTAACGTGGTGACAGCAACTGCCGAAGCTAGAGCAGGATCTATATTCAAAGCCTTCAGAACTAAAGGGAGTGATACTCCACTAATGCTTGCCACGATTATATTTCCCAGCATCGCAACACCTACTACTGCTCCAATATACTCACTACCATGCCAGTAATAAGCGACAATTCCTGCAACCAACCCAAGCATGACACCATGGATTAATCCGATACTTAGTTCTTTGCCCAAAAGGCGGGCAGAATCAGATTTTCTTATCTCCCCAAGTGCCATCGACCTCACTACCAATGTCAAAGTTTGAGTACCTGCTATGCCACCCTGCCCTGCGATGACAGGAATAAAAACTGCTAAAACCAAAACTTGCGACAAGGTTGATTGAAATAAAGTTATTACTACGGCGGCAAAGCCGACGGTGATCAGATTAATGAACAACCAAGGTAAGCGTCCTTTGACTGAGAGCCGTATTGGGCCTAGAAGTTTTTCCTCTTCATACACTCCCACCATACGATACATATCTTCCGTAGCTTCTTCCTGTAATACGAAAATCATGTCCTCTATTTTTAGAGTACCTACAAGACGGCCATATTCATCTGTGACTGGCAAAGTAAGTAAATTGTAGCGTTCCATAATTCGAGCGCATTCCTCTCTTCCGGTATCTACGTCTACAGAAATTATGCTAGGAAAAATTATGGAAGAGACACGGTTCTCTAATGGTGCTGTAACCAATCGTGTTATGTTGAAAATACCAACTAAAAATTCCTGATCATCTACTACCAGAACACTAGATACGTCGTCCAGATCAGGATAGGAAAAACTGCGGATATAATCAGTGGCCGCCCCAACGGTCATCGATTGATTAACACTGAGAAAAGAAGTGGTCATAAGACCACCGGCATTTTTAGTATCATAGGACATCAATGCCAATATTTCGTCGGCATGCCCCATATGTTGAGTTACGAGATACGAATCAGACTGAGTAAGGTTCTTTAATATGTCGGCCGCTATTGGAGGTGAAGTAAGTTCCAAGATGCGTGATATATGTGATGGAGATATATCGGCCATCAAGTGTATGAATTCGTCAGTTTCTAATTCTTCTACAATTAAGGCGAAATCAGCTGGCTTGACCCAGGATATTAGTTCTAATTGATGTTCTCGACTCAATCGTAGTATCACATCGGCCTGGTCTGCTGGGGGAAGAGAAAGAAACGAGAATAATGCTGTTCCTCTACTTTTTGATTCCATGTGGGAAGACAAGGAATAAACCTTTTCGTCTATGTCTTCGGTAGTACCTAAAGGTTTTGCCAGGTTACCGATAATGGAATTGAGCATATAAAAACAACCCTTTATATCTCAGTGAAAATTAAGCGCCATAAAAGGTTAAAACTTAAGGCAGAGGATTTAAAGATATTTGAGGATCATATTATTTGGGATATTGATAGCAGTGATCAAGCTAAGAATTGGGGTTTTGAAACTTTTGAACCTTTCCAATGTTCAACCCTTCGGCAGGACAAAACCTTTTCGCTTTGATTTCTGCAATAAGAGTTTCTCGATCAGGAATATCATTTTCAAATAGAGTGAAGCTTCGCCCAATGCCTTGAACAGAGTGTGAGTCGCTACCACCAGTGGCTGGTATATTCAGGTGATTCGCTATTTCCAGAGTAAATGAATTTTCCTTTTCACTGTTGGCACCATTTGTGACTTCAATACAGTCCACCAGTGAGAATAATTCATGTTCTGACGCTTGTTCAGGAGTTTCAGGAGGGATTTCCCATCCACCGAAAAGTAAATTGACATTGTATGGAGGCCGATTGAAGAAATTTCGTAACGGGTGTGCTGCTATCAGAATCCCGCCCACTTCATCTACTTTTTCTCTCAACACCTTGAGTTTGTGAATACCACTGACATAGAAGTCAAGGCCGATGACTATTATATGGCCCATATCGGTGTTAACCTCTAAGCCAGTAGCCACAGTCAGATCGGCTTCACCAAACTCTGTTTCAATTTGAGTTGGTGTCCATCCTCCACCGTGCTCCGACAGGAAAACACCGTTAAGTCCTATTCTTTTAGCTTCTGCGATTAGTTGTTCCGGTAGTAATCCGCTATCGGTACTTCCTTTCACAGTATGAACGTGAAGATCAAAATTAAACAAACATAAACCTCTGTGCCAACCTATACATTCTAAGTTGAGGTTTGAGGTGATTCAAGTCTTAATTAAGAATAAATGAATTCATATTGCCAAATAAGGTATCAGCCATCCAAAAATAGAGAGAAATCCTCCCACTATGCCTAGCATTGGTCGGAAAATTAATGAGAGGAATTTATGGGATATAACTAGAGAGAGAAAGGAAATACCGATAACGAAGAAGGTGTAGAAAAAATTAGGACTCAAAAGCCCAGATCCAGGCTTTATGTCTGATAAGTATGAGAACAGAAGAGCAAACAATATTCCTATCACCACGCATGTGGGGTTCCAAACCATTATCGAAGCCAAAATTATTTTAGAAGGAGCTAGAGTATCGAATATTTGATTTATAGGATCTATGCGGTTTTTGTACATAACAAAAATGGCGAAACATCCAAAAGCAATCGACAGGGATGCAAAAAGTAATCCAGATGCGGCTCCTGCTATCAAGGTATTCATAAGCTAAATCTGAAATTTATCCCGTGAAACACTGTCGACAACATAAGATTCCAATTGGTGTTTATGAGTAAGTAACAAAGATAGTGCCGTCGCTATTTCCTTACGTTTGACTATCGTGAATAACGAGGGACCGCTACCAGCCAGGTGAATTTCTTGCACCCCTACTTTGTTGAAGATGCAAATCGCTTCTTTTATACCAGGAATGGTTGTTTTGGCAACGTCTAGAAAGCCATTGAACATTAATTGAGGAGGGCAATCTCCCCCATTTCTTATGCGGGCCTCAAGTTTTCGAGACAGGCCACCGGAGGTATGGCTATCTTCAATTAGGTAGGAGTACATAGTTTTTGTTTTGTTTTCCAGTTCAATGTTAGGCACAATAATAACTATCCAACCCAAATGACAATCAGGCAGTTCCCGAATCAATTCTCCTCTGCCTTGAACAAAGGAAGTACCTCCTTCCAAAAAAAAAGGTATGTCTGAACCAATTGTAGAAGCAAACGCAATGAGTTCTTGAAGGGGAAGATTTAAACTCCAAATTTTATTCAGAATTTTAATGGCCGCAGCAGCATCACTACTTCCACCACCTAATCCGGCCGATACAGGGATTTCTTTTTGCAAAACCATTCGGGCTCCAAAATTAACAGCATACTTCTCACGCATATTTTTTGCAGCTAAAAAAACAATATTTTCATTTGGGTCTAAATCAAACCCCGGACTTTCCAACGTAAGTTCATCATCGATCTCAATTTGCAATTTATCGAATAAAGATATTGTTTGGATTATGGATGAGATATCATGAAATCCATCCACCCTTTTACCTAGGATTTCTAAACTTAAATTTACCTTGGCCGGAGCTTTGATCTTCATTTACTTAAATTTTTATCCGAGTTTATGAACGTACTTTCTTGCCTTGAAGGTTTTAAACAAGGCAACCCATTCTTCGACACTCAATGCCGCAGGTCTCAATTCGGTATTAAGACCTAATTGTGAACTGACATCTTTCACT
>Ga0315334_10002357_pt1 | contig 11811 bp, 10 predicted proteins | sample M150034915metaG_FD_205555 | JGI IMG/M metagenome (GOLD analysis project Ga0315334, IMG submission 205555) | Ammonia-oxidizing marine archaeal communities from Monterey Bay, California, United States - M1 500m 34915 | ecosystem: Environmental > Aquatic > Marine > Intertidal zone | place: USA... | reverse complement strand
ATGTTCCGGAAAGCCTCAAGGGCCGCCGGGTCATGTCCTTGGACATGGGCTCTCTCCTCGCTGGTGCAAAGTACCGCGGTGAGTTCGAAGAGCGCCTCAAAGCCATTCTGCAGGAAATCGCTGAAGCCAACGGAGAGATTGTGCTCTTCATCGACGAGCTGCACACACTTGTAGGCGCTGGCGGAGCCGAAGGTGCGGTGGATGCCGCCAACATGCTCAAACCCGCCCTGGCCCGGGGCGACCTGCATTGCATCGGTGCCACCACCTTGGATGAGTATCGCAAGTACATCGAAAAGGACGCGGCGCTTGAGCGACGATTCCTGCCGGTGCTGATCGATGAACCCTCTATTGAGGACACCCTGGCCATTCTGCGTGGCCTAAAAGAGCGTTACGAGATTCACCACGGGGTGCGCATCGGTGATACGGCCCTCGTGGCGGCAGCACGCCTGGCGGATCGGCACATCACCGACCGCTTTATGCCTGACAAGGCCATTGATTGCGTGGATGAGGCGGGTGCCCAATTGCGCACGGCCATCGATTCCATGCCACCGGAACTCGAAAAACTCGAGCGGCGTCTGCGCCAACTGAAAATCGAACGGACGGCCCTGCAAAAGGAAGGAAACGAAGCCAACCAACGCCGGATCGAGGACATCAACCGCGAGCTGGCGGATTTCACCGAAGAACAAACCGCCCTGCGCTCCCGCTGGCAAGCGGAAAAGGACCTGATTCAATCAATCCGGGCCGGGAAAGCTCTGATCGAAAACCTACGCGCAGAAGCGGAGCAAACCGAACGGGCTGGCGACCTAGAAAGGGTGGGAGCCATCCGCTACGGGGAACTGCCCGAGGCGGAGGCTGATCTTGAAGCCAACGCATCGGACCTCGAAGAGTTGCAAGTAGACGGCGCCATGCTGCCCGAAGCCGTGGACGAGGAAATGATCGCCCAGGTTATCAGCCGCTGGACGGGCATCCCGGCCACGCGCCTTCTGGAAACTGAGCGCGATAAACTGCTGCACATGGAAGATCGTCTAACCCAACGGGTGATCGGTCAACCCGAAGCACTGAAGTCGATTTCCCAGGCGGTGCGCCGAGCGCGCGCTGGGCTGCAAGAGACCACGCGGCCTCTGGGCTCGTTCCTGTTGTTGGGTCCCACGGGCGTGGGCAAGACCGAAACCGCGCGCGCTCTGGCAGAATTCCTGTTCGATGACGAGCATGCCATGGTGCGCTTGGACATGGGCGAGTACATGGAAAAGCACTCGGTCAGCCGTCTTGTTGGGGCGCCTCCGGGCTATGTGGGCCACGAAGAGGGTGGTGCTCTCACCGAAGCCGTGCGCCGCAAGCCGCACACGCTGGTTCTCTTGGATGAAGTCGAAAAGGCCCACCCCGATGTGTTCAACACCCTGTTGCAAGTACTTGATGACGGCCGTCTGACCGACAGCCTGGGGCGGACGGTGGACTTCACCCAGACCCTTGTGTTGATGACCAGTAACCTGCGCAGCGAAGAGGAACTCAAAGCCTTCTTCCGCCCAGAATTCCTCAACCGCTTGGACGAAACCCTCATCTTTAACAGCCTCCAGCCGGAGCAACTCCGGGCGATTGTGGACATCCAGATCCAACACCTCGCGAACCACCTCGAAGAGCAAGAAATCGGCCTGGAGATCACCGACACCGCGCGCGATCGACTAGCAACGCAAGGCTTGCAGACGGAGTATGGCGCCCGCCCCCTCAAGCGTGCCCTGCAACAGGAAGTCCAAAACCCACTTTCGGAAGCGGTCATCTCAGGCGAACTCGCCCGGGGCATGACCGCCATGATCGACTGGGACGAAGACGCGGGGTTCACAGTGAATTCCACGGCCACACAGGAAGCCGCGAGCGGTGTTGCGAGCGCGGCAGCCTGACCGGTGAATCTGGGAATGTACGTTTGGGGTGGTATCACTCTTTGTGCCAAGCCAAAGGCCCTCGGGCCCGCGGGGAAGGACTGAGGTCTCCAGTGGCACCTCAACCTCTTCAACCAGACCTGTACACTCTCCCCTGTGACCCAATCCTTCCGCACCCTCAGCGCACCCTTCGAGTTCGAGATTGACAAGATCAAGAACTCGCGCTTCTTATCGGCTTTGGCCCCCACCAAGGACGAGGAGTCGGCCAAGGCGTTTGTGCAGGAAGTACGCGAAAGATATTCGGACGCGCGTCACCATTGCTTTGCTTGGCGACTTGGGGAAACCGGAGCGATCTTTCGCTCCTCGGACGACGGAGAACCCTCGGGTAGCGCGGGCCGCCCGATTCTGAACCAGCTCGAAGGGCATGAGGTCACGAACTTGACCTGTGTGGTGGTGCGTTGGTTTGGTGGGGTCAAGCTTGGGGTCGGTGGTTTGGTGCGGGCCTATGGGGGCGCGGCGGGCAAAGCGCTGGATCGCGCACCCATTCTCGCGGTGGTGGTCCGAGTGCGAGTTCTCTTGGAATTCCCCTATGACTGCTCTGGCGCTGTGAGCGGAGTGCTGCATGGTTTAGGATTGCAGGAGCAAGCATCGGATTACGGCGAGGTCGTCCGCCTAGAGCTGGCGGTGCCCAAGAGCGAAGTCCCGGGGCTGAAGTTCGAGCTCGCGGAACGCACCGGGGCCCGTGTGCGGGTGGATTTACCCGGGAACTGAAATTCGCTCTTGGTACGCCCCCAGGGACTGGGTTGAATAAACGTCATGACCTCAACCACCCCCCGTGGACTGCGCTGGACGATCCGCCTCTTGTCTGTCCTGTTATTCGGTTTGTTCATGTGGCTGCAAGGTTTTGTGGTCAAGGACATCAATGATCAAGAGGGGCCCAACCGGGGCCTGATTGCCGCTGAGCATGAGGACAGCGCCCTCGTTGAGCGTGAGAAGGAACTCAATAAGAGCGCGGCTCACATCGAACGCGAAATCGCTCGGCAGGAGCAGATCAAGGTCAATCGCAAGGAAAACATGACGGTTGCTAAGGACACTTGGAACCAATTCGCCCAGGAGCACCGGCTCTATCTAGATTCGAAACAGCCGCCTCCAGCCGAGTTAGTCGGCACGGTCCAGGAAGCTCAGGCGCTCTACATCGGAGCGACAAAAGAGTTCGAAACGGCCAACGGGAAAATCAGTGAGCTGCAAGAGAGTCAATACACTGTGGCCCTTGAAAAGGAAGGCATGCGTCGTGAACTAGAGCTCCAACGGGGAAAAGGGCATGACGCCTATATGGAACTCTATACCGCCCATCGTTGGCGGGTGGCGGCGGGCAAGCTCGCATTCGTGGTGCCCTTGTTCTTGATCGCGTCGTGGCTCGTGGCCAAGAAGCGCAAGTCCATTTATCGCGCGATATTGATCGCCTTACTGGTGTCTTCGTTTCTGCGGGTGGGCATCGTGATGCACGAACACTTTCCGGCGGAGTACTTCAAGTATGTGGGCATTATTGCGGCGGTTATCATCGTCTCGAGTTTCCTAGTGCACGCCATACGCACAGCCGCAAACCCCAAGGAGGAAGTGCTCTTGCGGCGTCGGCGCGAGGCCTACCAAACCCAGCGCTGTCCCGATTGCGCCTACCCCGTGCCTGAAGAAAGCGGCAAGGCCATGGCCTGCGCGGCCTGCGGTGTAGATCTGTACACAACCTGCTCCTCATGCGACGAGATTCGGCACGAATTGTTACCTCACTGCCGCCACTGCGGAGCAGAATCCGAAAAGTGGCACGGAGCGGTGTAAGCAAGCCCTACAGGTAAACGGAGCACACGCACGACGACTGAATCAACGCAATGCCACCACATTCATGCCACTCATGGCAGGATCAAGGCATACCGAGGAGGCGGCTTATCACGTAGGGCCGGTTGCGCGGGTAGAGTGTCGCCCGTGATGACTGAATTTTCGGGGCTCGGATTGGCCCCCAACCTGATTGCTGTAACCGCGGAGCTTGGCTACAAGCTCCCCACACCCGTCCAAACGGCCTGTATACCGGCCTTGCTCAAGGGCAAGGATCTGATTGGCCAATCCAAGACAGGTAGCGGCAAGACTGCCGCCTTCGCCTTGCCGATCCTGCAGGGAATCGAGCTCGAGCGCCGGGCCTTGCAGGCGCTTGTGCTCTGCCCGACCCGCGAGCTGTGCTCCCAGGTGGCGCGCGAGATTCGCAAACTCGGCCGCAACCTACCTGGCTTGGCCGTGCTCGAACTCGTGGGCGGCCAGCCCTCGCGCCCCCAACGCGAAGCTCTAGAGCGCGGCGTGCACATCGTTGTGGGCACCCCGGGGCGCCTGCTCGATCACCTGCAACGGGGCACCCTCGTGGCCACGGGCATTCGCACCGCAGTTCTCGATGAAGCCGATCGCATGCTCGACATGGGCTTCGGTCCGGACGTGCATCACATCCTGCGTTGTCTGCCGACGTCGCGCCAAACCGTGCTCTTCTCCGCCACCTTCCCGGACGCCATCCAAGTCTTGAGCGCTGCACTCCAACGCAACCCCGAGCGTGTGACCATCGAGGAACCCCAGAGCGCCGAGGTGGAAATCCGCCAACTGCGCATGGATGTAGAGCCAGCCGACAAGCTGCAAGCCCTCGCTTGGCTCTTGAACGAGTACCAGCCCGAATCCGTCCTGGTCTTCTGTAACTTCAAGGCCTCCGTTTCGCAGCTCACTGACGCTCTTACCAAAGCAGGCATCAACGCCGGTCGCCTTGACGGGGATCTGGATCAATTCCACCGCGATCAGGTCCTGGCCCGTTTCCGTAACCAGAGCCTGCGTGTGCTGGTGGCCACTGACGTGGCTGGCCGCGGCATCGACGTGGAAGGCCTCGACCTGGTGGTCAACTTCGAACTGCCCCAGCAGCCCGAGGTCTACGTACACCGCATCGGCCGCACGGGCCGCGCCGGCAAGAGTGGCCTAGCTGTATCCCTCATTGGCTCGCGTCAACTCGATCGCGTTCAGCTCATCGAGGAACTCACAGGCAGGTCTATCGAAATGCTCTCCTCCAACCATGCCGCTTCGGTCAGCAACCTGCTCCGAAGCATCGCAGGTCCTCCCAAGATGGCTACGATCCTGATCAGCGGCGGCCGCCAGGATAAAATCCGCCCAGGCGACATCCTCGGCGCTCTCACCGGCGAGTCCGGCGGCCTGCAGGGCTCGGATATCGGCAAGATTGAGGTCTCCCAGAGCCTCTCCTACGTGGCCGTTGCCCACGAGCACGGAAGCCACGCCACCAGGCGCATCAACGCTGGCCGAATCAAGAAGAAGCGTTTCCGCGCGACTCTGATTCAGTAGCCACCACTAAACGCCGCAGCCCTTTGGGTCCAAGGGTGTCCAAGATCCCGTCTCCCGAACCGACCCCTAGGGCACCTAAGCCCAATTAGCGGCCCATGGATTTGCATCCGGTGCGTGCAATCGAGACCATAGCCCCCCACCTGTTCCCACCGATTCAGCCATGAAGCAACTCAGCGCCATCCTCACTCATCTGCCAATGCTCGTCTTCGGTCTTGTGATCCTGAGCGGGGGCCCAGCAAGTGCCATGCCCCTGACCCATTGGCAGGACCCGCCGACCGAAACGGAAGGTGCTAGCGCCGAAGGAAACGAGACTGACTCCGGGGAGTTGCAGGACAGCCTTTCGAGGATGACCGATGACCCGGGGGCCTTCCTGACCAATCTCAAGGAACAATGCGTCACCTGGTTCCAGACTTATGGCCTGGTCGCCTTGGGCAAACTTGCCCTGTTCCTCGGTCTGCTGCTACTCACGCGCTTCGCTGCGCGCCTGACTTCCAGGTTAGTGGATCGCACCTTAAGTACCTCGCGCCTGGGAGCCTCCAGCATGCTGCAGCGGTTCGCGGTCAACACCAGCCAACGGGTGGTCTTCTTCCTAGGATTCCTGCTGGCCCTCTCCACCATTGGTGTTTCCATTGCACCCTTCCTGGCAGCATTTGGAGTGATCGGTTTTGTGGTGGGCTTTGCCCTGCAGGAAACCATGTCCAACTTCGCGGCGGGGGTCATGATCCTCTTGTACCAGCCCTTCGACATCGGTCATGTGGTCAGCGCGGGCGGCGTGACCGGCAAGATCGCAGGCTTGAGTTTGGTGAACACCACCTTCTTGACCGGCGACAACCAGACGATCCTGGTACCCAACGGAAAGATCTGGGGAGACACGATCACCAACGTGACTGCCAACGACACCCGACGGGTGGACCTGACCGCCTCCATCTCCTACGAGGACAACATCGAGCAGGCGGCGAAGATGCTGCGTAAGCTTTGTACCGATCACCCTCTCGTGCTCGATGACCCCGAGACCGTAGTGCGGGTGGGTAATCTTGGGGACTCCTCGGTAGATCTCCAGGTCCGGCCCTGGGCCAAGACCGAGGACTACTGGACCGTGTACTTTGACCTCCTGCGCGGAATCAAGGACGGGTGCGATCAGGCGGGGATCAGCATGCCCTACCCTCAGCGAACGGTGCATATGGTCAGCTCTAATAGGGATTAAATAACCACCAAATAGGCGATATAGTCCGCGGGCCATGCCTAGTAGACCCCGGCTTCATGCCGTGGGTCGCCCCCTCGGAATAATGGGAAGTTGATGACCAAATAGGGCCCAATCCGGAGTGATCCAACCTTTCGGATCCCTCCCCAAGCACTCCAGGGCTGCATCCTTACATTGGAGAGGCACCTTTTGCCCCGTTGCCTTAGAGTCACCTCCACTCTCCGCTACGCTCACCATCCATATCTCAAACCCTCTCATGATCTTGAGCTACCTATGACCGACCCCTTCGAAAGATCCCTAGAGCTCCACCGCCGGCACAGGGGCAAGCTCGCCGTGGTCTCAAAGGTTCCCCTGGAGTCCCTGGATGACCTCTCCCTGGCCTACTCGCCCGGCGTGGCGCGGCCCTGCACGGAGATCGCAGCGAACCCCGAACTAGCCCGTGAGCTGACCCTGAAGGGCAACTCCGTGGCCATCATCACCGACGGTTCGGCCGTGCTAGGCCTGGGCAACATCGGCCCCCTGGCTGCCCTTCCGGTGATGGAAGGTAAGGCCCTGCTCTTCAAGGAGTACGCCGACATCGACGCCTGGCCCCTGTGCCTCGACACCCAGGACGTGGATGAAATCGTCGAGACGGTCAAGCGCTTGGCACCCACCTTCAGCGGCATCAACCTGGAAGACATCTCTGCTCCGCGCTGCTTCGAGATCGAAGCGCGCCTGCAGGATCTGGGTATTCCGGTCTTCCACGACGATCAACACGGCACGGCCATCGTGCTGCTGGCCGCCTTACTTAACGCCGCCAAAGTCACGGGACGCGATCCCGAATCCCTCAAGGTCGTCGTCAACGGCGCCGGTGCGGCAGGTACGGCCATCGCCAAGCTCCTGCGCTGCGTAGGCTACGACGACAAAGCCTGCAGCCCGGTTGCCGACGTGGTGGTCTGTGACAGCCGCGGCGCCATCGGCCCCGAGCGCAAGAACCTCACTCCCGCCAAGCTCGAGCTGCTGAGCTACACCAACCGACAAGGGCGCGACGGCGATGTACACGAAATGCTCGAAGGCGCCGACGTCTTTATCGGTGTGAGTGTTGGCAATGTGCTCAGCGGCGACGATGTACGCCGTATGGCGCCCAATCCGATCCTCTTCCCCATGGCCAACCCCACACCCGAGATCATGCCCCAAGTGGCCCTTGAAGCGGGCGCGGCGGTGGTGGGCACAGGGCGCAGCGACTTCCCCAACCAGGTCAACAACGTGCTTGCTTTCCCGGGCATTTTTCGTGGTGCCCTGGATGCGCATGCTCCGCGCATCACCTCGTACATGATGCTGCGCGCCGCCCATGCCCTGGCGGACTGCGTTCAGGCCCCGACCGCCGATCGCATCCTGCCCACCGCTCTTGAAAAAGAGACCGCCCCGGCGGTTGCCAGGGCAGTCGCTGCTGCGGCGGCCGCAGACGCTGTGGTCTAAACAGCCACGAAATCGGTCGCTGGTACGGGGCAGGGGTGGCACTCATGCCTCGCGACCTTGAACTTGACGACTTCACACCCCATTACTTAGTTCCGCTGCCCTAGAGTCACCTCCACCCGCCGAATAAAATGCCTGAATCACACCGCTTCCTCCCCGAGCTGAATGGACGTACTCGAACAGCACTCCTCTGTGGCTGGGCGATGTATGTAATTTCCTTCGGCCTCCCTCTGGTGGAGGATATGTGGGGCTTTGACGGCTTCTGGGTCTACTTCGAGAACGGATTGAAGATCTCCCTAGATGGCGAATCTCTGAATGCGCTCGCCGTCAATATCTCAAACCTCCTCATGATCTTGAGCCCCCTCCTGCTGTTCATGGGCTTCAGGTCTCGCGTGCTAGGCGCCATGCTCTTCTTGGGTTTCCTCAACAATTCCCGCTTCATCTGGAACCTCGACCCCGATGACATCATGAAGACGGCGGTTGCCCTCTTCCCCGCCTACTATGTCTGGTGGCTCTCATTCCTTGTAAGCGCTCTAGCCCTCTGGCGCTCTCCAGCCCCAAAAGCTTGAATCCGGTAAACTCAATTCGGATCCAGGAGCACATCCGCTCCCAATTCCAGATCGACTGGGAGGGCATCCATGGCCGGGCGCAATTCCGGCGTCATCGGCCTCGAGCTCACAAACAGCACCGACCCAGACCCCCTCGAAGTGGAACGGGTCCACAAGGAGAACTTCTATGAGTGACATCACCGACGAATTCCGCCGCTGGTTCGAAGCCCTCGACCGGAGTGGCGGCGAGGACCGCTGCTACCTCTGTCGCCGCGCCCCCGCCGAGGTCAAACAGTTCTTCGGCTTCGATGAGGACGGCCAAGCCACCGATGCAGCGACTTTCGGGCTGGAAGACGTGACCCTCGAAGAAGCCGACATCCTGACCTATCGCAGCCTGCGCCCGGTATGCGCCGTGTGCCAGCTCAACCTGGAGGGCATCACGGCCCTCGGTGAGGGCGGGATCCTGCTGGAGGTCCTGCGGGAAATGCGCGAGGAAAGGGACAAGCTATGGCCCTAGGGGTCGCCAACCAAAAGCCCAGGGCCTCCCAGGCCATCATTCTTCGAGTTCCTGCCCCTCTCTGCCCTCTCTTCTGGGATGATGGTCGTGCATTTTCTAAAAGCACCCCTCAAGCCTACCGTCAGCGGCAGACTTATCCCGGTCTCACGACCCAACACTCTCCGAATCAAAGCCATGTACGACCCTCAACTCGTCCAGCCCATGCGTGACGAACTCACCACCCTGGGCGTTACTGAACTCATGACCGCCGACGCCGTAGACACGGCCCTTCGTGCCTCCGGCACGACCCTAGTCTTCGTCAACTCGGTTTGCGGCTGCGCTGCCGGAAGCGCCCGCCCGGGCCTACGCATCTCCCTGATGGCCGAAAAGAAACCCACGCGGATCGTTTCGGTCTTCGCGGGCATGGAAACCGAGGCCACCGCAAGGGCCCGAGAGTACTTCAAGCCCTATCGTCCCAGCTCTCCCCAAATCGCCCTCATGAAGGACGGGCAGCTGATCAAGATGATCCAGCGCCAGGATATCGAAGGCAACACGCCGGATATGTTGGCCACGGAATTGAAGAGCAGCTATGACGCTCACTGTGACTGATCTGCTTGGCGCACCAAATGGATGCGCCTGACCGATGCAACCTAAAGCCAGGGCTCCGCGAGGAGACCTGGCTTTTCTCGTTCTAGAAATCCCCTTGTCACCCTGCGAGGTTCCAATGCAAAGTTGTGTTCAGATTTTGTGAGGCATTGGTAATGCCCCTGCGACAATTTGCACACAAGTGACCCAAAGTGCACGTTCCGCGCGAATCCAGCAGGGAAAAACTCCTCCCGAGCCAGCACTATAATTCCTCAAACTTCGAAGGAATACCTCTCGATTTTAAAGCAACGCCTCGGTATGGTCTCTGCCCCATGACTGACCGCGTATCAAGAATAGAAAAGGACTGGAAGAAGTTGGTTCCCCGTGGAGACACGGAATCTGTAGGTGTTGCCACCCGCTGCCGACTTCTTACCGAACATTTTTTCCAAGCCTCCCAGAACTCCCTGGCTGACTTCGACCTCGTCACCTACGAGTGGGAAGTTCTTGCCATGCTCCTGCGACGTGGCGCCCCCCATCAAGCCAGTGCTGGTGTTATCGCCCGGGAAACAGGTCGTTCCAGCGCCTCGATCACCCACCGCTTGGACAAGCTGGGCGAGCGTGGCTTAGTGAAGCGCGTCACCTCCAAGGAAGACGGACGTTTGGTGATGGCCCAGTTGACTGCCAAAGGCAAGAAGTTGGCTCAAAAAGCCCTTCGACCCCGTTTGGAAGCAGCTTCGGACATCGTCAGCAACCTCAAGAAGAGCGAGCGCAAGCAACTCAACGCTCTCCTTGGGAAAATGCTGGTTGGCGTCGACCCCGATGGGGCCACCGACGTCTGATCCAAACCCCACCTAACAAACCCATGCGGCTCCATTCCTAACGGAAGGGGCCGTTTTTTTATGGGTGCTTCCAGCGCATGGGGGCTCAGGGTGATCCTGGGCAATCCACGCCCTGGGGGGCGCCCTCGGTGGCTTGGAGGGTTTCGCGACCTCTGGAGCTCGAATCTTGCTGAATCACGGGGACGATGAGCCCCGAACCGCCCTTTCCAGTGCCATCGGGGAACGATTTGGGGTGCTGGTCAAACTCGCTGGACCCATGGAATCGATTTCGTTCTGAGACCACAGGCCTTGGGAATCTACCCTAGGCTCACGCACCGGGATCCCGTGCGTAGATCAACCGTGCCTGTGCCTCTCACCTTTCTTCAACGCTCCGGTTGGCGGTTTCTTGTGCTGTTACCCCTATTGGGGGCCTGCGCAGAAGAAGCCACCGACCACTCCAACAAGGTTCTTGTGATCGGTTGGGATGGAGCAGGGTTCGAGTTGATCGACCCCCTCTTGGCCTCGGGGCGCTTGCCGAACCTAGCGCGATTGGTGTCGGAGGGACGAACGGCGCAATTGGAGAGCACCCGCATCCCAATCAGTTCCGCAGCCTGGACCAGCGCCTTCAGCGGAGTCGGCCCGGGGCACACGGGAGTCTTCGGTTTCTTCGAACCCCTCGAAGACAGCAGCGATGTGCAGCTGATCTCCAGTCGCTCCAATCATGCCCCACCGATCTGGCGCATTCTCAGTTCCCGAGGCGTAGGAGTCCATGTGTTTGGCGTGCCGGTCACTTGGCCCGCAGAACCGGTGCAAGGGGTCATGGTCGCGGGAATGCTGGCTCCCCATGAAGGCGGGTTTGCCCTGCCCGAGGCCTATGAACAGCGGCTGCTGCAAATGGGTTTTGTGCCGGACTTGGGCGTCTGGCGCAGCAATTCCCTGCCCGACGCAGAGCGGGTTCAAGAGCAGCTGGCGATCAAAGAGAAGGCCCTGGTCGAGCTCTTGGGGCAAGACAACTGGCGCTGTGCGGTGGCGGTTTTCAAAAGCCTCGATGTGATTTCTCACCAGCGCTATTCGGCGAACTTGGACGGACCGGTTGCCAAGTTGCTGGTGGACCTGGACAGGATCCTGGGAAGTCTGATCCAAGCCGCCGGGCCCAACACCGATGTGCTGGTGGTCAGCGACCACGGCTTTCGCCGCTACCCACGGACGCTTGACTTAGAAGCATTCCTGATCCACAACAAATGGACCCAGCGCAACCCTGTCACGGCTCCGGAACGGCGCCAGGCGGGGCCCTTGGCCCTGGCACGACCTTCAGCTCACCGGGCCCGGATGAGCGGCCTGGACCTCGATGCATCCCGCGCCTTGGCCATGGAATGCGAAGGCAATTTCGGCTCCCTGCGGCTCAATGTGATTGGGCGCAATTCCCAAGGGTGTGTGCAAGCAAGCCAAGTCATCGAAC
>Ga0315334_10002353_pt1 | contig 11819 bp, 6 predicted proteins | sample M150034915metaG_FD_205555 | JGI IMG/M metagenome (GOLD analysis project Ga0315334, IMG submission 205555) | Ammonia-oxidizing marine archaeal communities from Monterey Bay, California, United States - M1 500m 34915 | ecosystem: Environmental > Aquatic > Marine > Intertidal zone | place: USA... | reverse complement strand
TGACTCCCGTCGGGCGGATGCTGTTCGAACGTTCGGAGAACCGCACCACGGCGCACGCACACACATACTAGGATTTGAACAAGGCGGCCCTAGGACTACTGCGCGGAATTACCTGATTCGTCCTCGAGAACTATTTCAGCATCCAAAAAGTCTTCAGAGGGGCGCCTGACTCTTGATAGCAAGCCATCTATCTCCTCATCCGAACGGAATTTGACAAATAATAGGGAAGCGCACCAAGCAAAGAATACACTGACGACCAGGGCGATGACGAGGGGCGGGGCAGAAAATTCGGAGTCGGTGTTCCCCAATCCACGAACATTGGCATAGGAAGGTAGTGAGTGCATGTCTCCTGAGACTGCTCTTACCTCAATCTCGTGATCTCCATCTGACAATTCATTTGGCTCGAGGATGATGTGCCAAATGAATGGAGTCAGGGGGCCGATTTCACCTAAATTCACCGAATAGATAGTCTCATGCCACTGGCCGCCGTCGATTCGGAATTCTACTCTGTCGATGTTTCCTAGTTGGCCCCAGGCGTGCCCTGTCAGGTTGATTGTACCGTTTGATTCGAATACGTTAAGCAAGTGGTTCTGAAGGCTGACGTCAATGTCCTCGGACTGTGTGTCCTCTGCCAGCCTGAGGGCGAGAGAGACTGCAGCATGGGCATCCACCATCCCATATCCGAAGTCCCTATTCCAATAAGGGTCGACCTCCGGGGCACTGGGCTCGCCGCGTCGCTCGGCGGTCTGCTTGAGTACTTCTTTGATCTGTAGCGGAGTGAGGTTGCCATTAGCCTCGATGATCAGCGCAATGACTCCTGTCACGGATGGAGTGGCGTAGGAGGTCCCGCTGCCGCGGCCAGTGTAGGTGTTTCCTGAGGCGTCACCGCCGAGAAAGTTGTTGCAGCCATCACTTGTCACACACCCCTCTGCTTGGACGATGTTTGTCCCGGGTGCGCTGATCTCTGGAATAAGTTCGTTCACTGGGTTGCCATCTCCGTTGTCACGTCGCTCCCCCCTAGACGAATATGATGCGACAGTGTCGTCGGAGCGGTCAACGGTGTTCTGATCGTCGGTAGCCGCCACCGTAACAGAAAGGGAGGAGGCGCTCATCCCAGAGAAGCCGTCATTGTCGGGGCCGTCGTTTCCGGCGGCATTCGACACCGTCACCCCTGCTAGCATCGCATCGTCGAGAATTCGACTATGCATGTCAGATCCATCGGAGCCGCCATTCTCGTGGCTGGTTATGCCCCAAGACAGCGAGATGATGTCGATTCCGTGATTGGGTTCGTCCACACCCTGCCATGCATCGTCCCTATGGTCTATAATCCACTGCAGACCGTTCATAGCAGACTCATAGAATTCCTGCTCGAGCAAGTAGTTCTCGAAGGGCCCGGCTCCGACATCCGTTCCGATTCGAACATCAACCAAGGAAGCGTTCGGCGCCGATCCGTAGTAGGCAGACTGAGATCCGTCAGCCTCCAGTCCAGTGGCGCTAGCCATCCCCATGCAGGCGGTGCCATGCTGGTTACCATCGTCCGGGTCGAAGGACCCATCCTCTTCACGCCCTCCCGCTAGCAGGCACTGAGGGTCGGTGTGCATATAGCACACTGCGTCATAACCTGCGACGAATTTGTTAGACAGGCCGGGGTGTTCGTTGTCAACGCCGGTGTCGGTGAGGGCGATGTTTACCCCCTGACCGCTGATTCCCAGATTCCACGCCCCCATCGGATATTCAGTAGAATTTCGGGCCTTGACAGCTGGAGTCTGGACGTCCCCGTAGAACACAAGAGAGCCGTATCGCTCAACCATCACCACCCCTTCTAGTTGAGATAGAGTGTACACCTCAGTTGCATCCACTGCGCCAATGAGCAGCGCGTCGACAATGGGTAGTTCCAGATGCACGTCATAGCCCAAGAGCGCTAAAGCGGCTCGGTCGTTTTCATTGACCTCGCGACTATAGGAGAGACCCACATTGACCTGACCGGATGCGACCTGTAGTGAGTCGTGGATGGCATTCCTGTCTGAATCTAAGGATGTCCATGTCCACCATGGCCCTGGGTTTGCCCAGGTGACAGGGGCCTGTACTGGGGGCGAAGTCTGTTGGTCATGGCCTACGATTTCAAAATCCTTGTCAACCAAAGCTGAATCCTGAGGGGCGATACTTCCGGCAAGAGGAAACAGTAGGAAAACACATATGAATGCCTTGAGAACATTGGTGTCCATCGAACCATGCGAACTATGCGCACCCCTTCAATCCAACCTCTGCAAGAGTGGTCCAGATGCCTTACGCTGAAGTTCTAGATGGTGGGGGCACTGGGATTTGAACCCAGATCAGCGGGTATCTTCCGCCTAGCGTGCACCCGGCAAGCGCACGCTCTCGGGTTGCGACGGGTCGGTGCTCCAGTTGGTCATCAAAACCATCAGAAAAACCACTCGTCGTCATTCCCGTGCAACTGGAGCCCGCGGTACTACCAGGTTATACTATACCCCCAAGGGTGAGCAAGAGAGTGAACCCCCTCTTATGATGCTCTCGGTCAAATGGGGTGTCTGTAGTATTCCTTCACATCTATGACACAATGGGTCCTACTATGATGCTGGTCAAAACCCATACACCCATCACCGCAACTGCCAAGCCCCATGCCCGTGGCCTGATTCCCACACTGAGTAGGCCCAAAATTCTAGAAGTCTGTCCAGGTAGTAAAGCAATCAAGCGCACTATCAGCACGGCAACTCCAGCGCTGAGTGCAAAGCCGACGAGCAATAGAGGGGATAGGGCGGCACCGATTAAGCCGGACCGGGCAACCGCACCAATTCCCTGCGGGATCATTGAGGGTGACGCCAACCAAATTAGCCATGCAAGCCAAAGCCCGAGGTAGACGTCCTCAGTTAGCCTCTGAAGGCTCCTCCATTCCCCGTAGGATTTAGGAAGATTTGAGTGGACCGAGGCAGAAATTACTTCTATCTCTCTGATTCTGCCACTTGACAACATCGAAAGTCCGTGATAAACAAATATAGCCGCCATTATGGACTCGATGTAAATCCAGTATGACCCTAAGCCAAAGGCGGAAAGTACAGCAATAGGTAGGGCCCATATAATGAATCCAACCGATGAGGCGCCGATAGTCATGAATCCACCAACACCTGGAATCAATGCCTCTTCGGGAAGCTCATATCTTCTCTCGCTAGGCATTGCGAGGACGAGCAGTGGGAGGATGGTCGTACCAAGCATCATGGAGAGAATTGTCAATGGAGAGTTGCCAGAACCCATAGATGCCGATATGGCGGCTTCCTGAATCTCTGCGGCAGGCATGGATCCTGGCTTCCAATCTGTGACAAATCCAGCTGAATCAATCACTATAACGGCATCAGTGGCGCCGCTTGGAAGAGACTTTCCAACAGTCGAGTCGTCCATCAGCAAAGGCCACGATCCGTTCAGAATCTGGGCGTAATCGTTCAGATTGATAGCCTGAAGACCCTTGCCGGTTGCAATCTGAACGAAATTTGGCATTACGCCGTCCTGCTCCAAAATTACTCTGGCGGACTCGAAATCGTCCATTTGCCTCACTGCGTTGGGAGACCCAGATGTGAACATCCCCACTACAACGACATCAGACCCATCCATGAGATCGGACAAGGCGATTGCACCGGTGTCCGGATCGTGAGACAAAAGCAAGAATGGGGGTGCTGCGCCTCCTTCTCTGTAGGGCTCCGACTCGATGTCAGGAAGGTGAGATGCGGGTCCTAGACTAGCAAGCGCGAGCAGTAATATCGCTGCATAGGCAGGCAGTGGAAGAACTGCTCCCTTGAGAGAGAAGACTATCCAGGCAACTATGCCAAGTGGGATGATTAAGGAGGCGATATATCGGGCTATCAGAGGTGGAGGGTCCCCCGGAACAGTGAATCGAAGGATGGCCCAAGAGTCGCACGACTCACCTGGATCTTGGTCCGTGAGGGTGAAGCAAGCGTCGATCATGTAATTCCCAGGTTCCAAGGGCCTTTCTGTTGACCAAGTCAGTACCGTTCGGTTTGATTCTCCTTTCGTGAATCCTTGCGGAATCTCAAAGTGATCTTGCCAAATGTCCTCCTCATAGTAACTGTGCCTCATCTCCCCCCAATCTAACGGGCCAATCAGCTCGATTGCCTGATTAGAGAAGTCATCTGGACCCCAAGGTGATATTGGGGTGAATTCGACTCTTGCCATTCGATTCTGGTCGAGGACCACGTTAAGTCTAGTCTCAATTAAGTCCCCGTCAAGTATTACTCCAGTTCTAGAATCATATGTTCCCCACCATAGAGTTCCTGAAACTGCGCATTCGTGCCTAACTTGGATTTCTAGACGTATCTCATCTCCAGTGCTCATTGACACATTGACGTCTGATGTGGTCGCTAAGAACATGTGAGGGTCGGTTCTGTCTTTGTTCATCACAATGGCGTTTGTCTCAGTGCTGGAGATGACCTCAACTCCACCCATTGACAAAGTGATGGTAAATTGTGTCTCCGAACCGACTGGAGTTCCTGCAACTATGTTGGTAATGGAGCAGATGTTGCTGGAAGTCTCTAGAGATGCGAATAGTTGAACCGAGATGTTTCCTTCGAAACGAAGAGATTCCCGGACCTTTGTGGTTTGGGCTTCGATTATCGTCGGAGTGGACAACGAACTGGTCTTAGAGAAAGTGACACTACCAGCTGGCAGGCCAGTCAACGTTGTCCAGTTCCGGTCTAGGAACTGCGTATCGTCGTCTCCTTTTAGGAAGAGCATATGCTCTTCAGGGTAAGAGGCATCGAATCCAGGGCCATCATAGACGGTGTAAGTCTGGGCCATTCCTAATGAGGAGCCGAATAGTATAACGAATAGTAATGGAGCCATGAAAAGGCCGGCAAAACGTAGGTCTGACATCCGTTCTCCCATTACATTCTCCATGGTCGCATCGTTCAAACCCCTCGCCTCCATGTCATAGGAATCTCATTGCCGCGACCAAGGCCATCAATGCACCCGAGAGTGTAGAGAGGAAGTTGACGCTGTGCTTACCAAGGTAACCTTTGTTCTCTAGCATCGCTCCCAGTAGAGAGTCTATCTGACAGCCCAACCAACCTATCGCAATCACAAAGACGAACATGAAACCTGTTGGAGTAGGATCCCTAATCACCGCACCTAGAACGGTGGAGACCATTCCGATTAGCAAGGCACCGTAGAAGGCAGCCAGAGTCCCTGTTGGAGACATCCCTCCGTTCGTTCCAGCGGGAACTGCCTCCAGTGTGGTGATAATTCGGGTCCGAGGATCTAGGCTGCCTATCTCTGATGCTAGGGTATCGGAGGCTGCCACGGAAACAGCTGAGCAAAGCAAGAAGTACGCCCACTCGTGACCTCCGATGTAGTAGTTGGTAATCGCCAGAAGAGCTGGTACGCCACCATTGGCCAAGACGTTCTTCCAACCTCTGACCCCATCATTGGCCTCCTCAGCGGAGATCTTTACCTTCTCCTCGTACCGCCATTTGGTCGCGATTGAGCCGACGATCAGAAAAGTCATCAGAACTACCATCCAAGTCCAATGGCCCAGCAAAGAGACTGTGAGACCGACAAATAGGGCAGCTTTCAGGCCGCCTCTGTCCAGCAGGTCCTTGGTCATTGATAGTAGCAACAAGGTTGAGACTAGCGCGAGCGAGATGACTTGGTCGTGGCTCAATTCCACCATATTCCCGAACTTGCTGCTTACATCTGCGGTCATGAACGATTCGGACACCAATCCCCAACCCAGCCAATAATAGAGTCAGAAGTCAGAATCCAGATTTTGGATACCACTAAGAAGTCTTCTTGCTACTATGAGTACGGACACTATGAGGATGAGCGTCCATGCCAGCATTACCAGAACACCTTCTGCCTCGCTCATTCCAAGCCACTCCGTAGGGGCATGATAGGAGAGGAAGGAAGAACCATTCCAAAACGAGTGTCCCGCAATTGCCAATACTAGCGCAAGTGAGAACTTCTTAGGAGAGAGAGAGGCAGCAGCTTTGATGGCTCCAGCACCCTTGTCGTAAGTCACTGAGAAACCCTCTAGGTTAGTTTTGGTTGTGTGGACTGGGTTGGTAGGAGTACCTGTTCTGGGGTCGATTAAGAACCAAGAGTTTTCGAAGTCACTCTGTTCTGCGCTGGCACTATCGATTGCCTCCTCCAAGGTTGGCCTTGCGCCATCGAACCCAGAGAGGTCGCCGTCACCGTCGGCGTCTATACCGGCCCTCTCTGCTATGTCTATCGCCCTAATTGTGAGGGATTGAGCCCGCCATGACATTCTGGCCTTGAACTTCTTATCGGTTGCCATCCATCCTATTGCAGTGCCTGAAATTGCCGTCCAAACCGCATGTGCCGGAATTGAACCTATTCCACGAACTAGAATGGTCATGGTTGTGGAAATCGGGCCACCAAACAAGGATGCCCCGATGTATTGTAAGTTCTCAATCAAGGCAAAACCGAGACCTACCGTGAAACCGATTTGGAATCCTTGCTTAGGACCCTTAATGGAAGGAAGGAAGATTGCGACTGCCAGGGCCTTGAAAATCTCCTCACACAGTGGGGCCCCTATTGCCAAAAGCGATAATTGGGCGGACCAATCAGCTAGTGAAGACGGAATCAACTCAGGAGCGACTAGACTGTTGAAGATTATCGCTGGGAAGGCTGATGCCATACCAGCTATCAACCACGACTCGGCGTCCCGCCTCCTAGTGGGCAGCCCCAGTAATGTGGTGGAGGTTCCCCACCAAGCCAGCACCGGCAGTGAGAATCCAATAAGCCAAAGTGGAATTGCCAACAGGATGAATAGAGACTTTCCAACAATTTCCGTAGTGCTCTGAAGAAGAAGTACTGTCAAAATCACTCCAATGGAGACGATTACTGCGAAAATAGCCCAGAGTTGTCTGCTTGGGGGCATGTCTAGTATTGAGTCGTCCTTCATGAGGAATCTGGATAAGGATGTCTTTACTGGAGTTCTAAGGGACCCCCCCTCTGAGAGGGCATGCGCCTCCGAGCCATTGACATCTGGAACAGCTAGCCTCACGTGTATGAGTCTAGGGCGGTGTAGCCTGAAGATAAGGAATACGAGAGGTAGGCTGCACAAGGCTGAGGAAAGAACGAGAATTGGCTCTAATTCGACTGCACCCATTACCATGAACAAGGACGTATACATCAGGAAGAATGCAGGCAATACCGTCCCTAGCATCCTAAAGTAGATTCTCCATGGTTTGCTGGCCTTAGCGATTCTTAGATTGGGTGGCGTCTCGCTAAGTCCGACTGGTACCTTGACCCTGAACCGCCTGTTCAGAGAATCGATGAGTATGCGTTCTCCTTCCATCTTCACACCATTGTGCCACTCAGATCGCCCATCACTCTGGGTGCCCGGTGCACCCGGTGCGGTTCCTCATCACTGTGACATATCCGGGTGGAGGGGTGTGATATTGGCTTTGGCGTCACATGATGGCGCCGCAGGAACCACAGTACATCTCGTTACGGGAGTTGTCCTTCTGCATACTCCACTCCCCGCATGCAGGACAAGGTGGCAGTCCTTTCACGTTGGGCTTCACCCTCGGACCCTTTCTAGGTCCCCTCTTACGGGGCACGAACCACCCCTTCTTCGGCCGCTTGACCTTGGGCATGTGATTTTTCCGAAGTTGGTCTTCACTCAAGAGGTTGACTAGTGGCAACGGGCATCTTCTCCGACGCAATCATGAGTGAGTAGTCTATCGCGGGTTATGCGATGCACCGTAGTTGGCGCTGGTGTGTCCGGTTTGTCTTGCGCAGCTAGACTTCTGGAGTCAGGCCACGATGTTGAAGTGGTGTCTGACAAGTTCAGCCCTGACACCGTGTCCGACGTAGCAGCGGCGATTTGGTACCCCTTCCTGACCGCCCCTGCCGACAAAGCTGACAAGTGGGGGATGGTGACTTATGTGGAGCTAGAGAGGCTGGCTAGAGAAGAGCCGCGTTCTGGTGTGAGGATGAGGGACGGCAGAGAGTACCTGAGGGCGGTTGTCAGCTCACCATCTTGGACGAATGATATTGCGGCGTTTCGCATCCTTGAAGATTACGAGATACCTGAAGGGTACGTCTTCGGGTGGGAGTTTAGAGCACCTGTAATCGAGATGCCCCTGTACATGCCGTGGCTTCGCAACAAGGTTGAGTCTCTTGGTGGGTCTTTCAGACAGTCTTTCATCGATAATCTCAGTGATGTTCCGGGGGATGTTGTGGTGAACTGCGTAGGTCTTGGGGCTAGGCAACTTTGTGACGATGAAGAGGTCGAGCCGGCTCGCGGGCAGGTCATCTTCTTGAAACAGGATCCAGGTGTAGGTCACTTCGACCAACAGCAAGAGGCATTGACATACACTATACCTCGCAGTGACATTACCGTTCTGGGGGGAACTGTGCAAATAGGAGACTGGGGAATGGAAATTAGGCCAGAGGATAATGAGGCGATCCTACAGAAGGTAGAGGCCCTATGGCCAGAGATGGATCGCTCCAAGATTATCGGAGGGGCAGTGGGCCTCAGACCGTCACGCAACGAGGTGAGGCTGGAGACAGAGGATATCTCAGGGAGGATTGTAGTCCACAACTATGGTCACGGTGGCGCGGGCGTTACGCTATCGTGGGGGTGTGCCGAAGAAGTGGTTGAGATTGTGACCAAATTTGCGTAGACCATCATCTATGGCCGCGTGCCCTTTCGACACGCCCTCTCTCCAGTTTTCGTGTGAATTCAGAACGAGAGTTGTCCCTCTCTAGTGCGCGCCTAACCAGTTCTGCATTGGGGCCCCCTACAGCCGAGTGGCCGGCCCATGCGGCCTCAGCGTGCAGGGTATTCGACTTGACCGGGATAATCTTTCGATACACATCAGACGGGTTCAAGACTTCGCCACCTGCAGTCAGCAGCCTCTGGAGCGGAATGCCGAAGTGTTCCTCATTTCGCTGCAGCATCGGCTGTAGAACTGTCCAGTCCTCCTCAGTCATTTCTGTGAAGGTGCCGCCATTGAGTTGTGATTCCGATAGACGCTTGTAAGGGTCTCGGACGTAGATAGCCCCCCCACTGGCCAGTGAGAATAGATTTCCTCCCGGATAAGGAGTTTCCAGAGGGACGAGTTCACCCTGTTCGTCGAAGCGCATCCCATTGATGACAACGAAGCCGCCGCCTTTCAGAGGATCTCCTGCCATGAAGGACTCCGCAAGATAATCGAGAGCGGTGCCGTTGATGACTAGTCTGGGGCTGCCGACCGAGTTAATCATCGGCCTGCCTGCGGCATTTCCTAGAATGAACATCGAGCCTCCTTTGGAACCATAACCGTAGCATTGCCCAACATCGCCGTGAACAATCAACTCGCCACTCTTGTGAATTTGAGCGACTTGGTCCTGGGCATTTCCATGCATGTGTATTACCATGCCGTCGTTGCCGCTACCCAGATAGTCACCAACTGCTCCGATGACATCGATTCGGACACCGGAGGAATCATGGCCGAAACCATTGCCAATGAATCGGTGCCCTCGGCAGTTTATGATGACGAATCTTCTCCAGCCAACATCTCTGAGCGCTACCAATTCCAAAGCGAGTGAGTCGGTTCCCTCGGGAGGATATGGGCGGGCGTCAATGACGATATGCTGTGAGTCTGAGGAAGGTTGTGGATGGTGTCCCAGAGTCTTTTGCCCTACGAAGTGATTGCATGGAGAGTGGGTCGCCGAGGAAACTGTCCGAAGTAGGGAGGACTCAACCAAGTCAAGCCAGAGGCTGCGGCGAAGATTACCGACATCATACCTCCTATCTAAGAGAAGCGTGAGCAGTTCCCAAGACCACTTACGGCTCCTCTCGGAATCTCTCGACTCTATCAACTCAAGAGTGGCCCGGGCATGGGGCCAGTCCATGTGGGGAAGTGCCTCTAGAACTGTCAAGTATGCGTCTTCCACAGATAATTCCAAGAGTTTTGGTGGGGGGTCGTCGTTGGCAAGTTCAAGTTCGTAATCACCTCGTGGATGGGTGTTGACCTCCTCTCCGAACTTGTTCGTCATGACAAGTTGCTTTCCACCCGATTCAGAGGTCTTGATGTCGAACAGGAAAGCGCCACCGTCAGTGTATGAACCTCCTCTGGCATTCCAGTACGCATCTGCGCGTCGCCAGAATCTCTTGTCTTCGGTAGAAATACTCTCGAGGACGGCATCGATGACCTGTTTCTCGGAGCCGCAGAAAGCGATGCCGACCTCTCCGCGCTGGTATGCGAATACCTGTGGGCGCAGCATGCTGGTGTCGGTGATACCGATAAGACGATGAGTGGGTCCGTCAGATTGTGCTATAATGAAAAACCAAGGGCCGTCAGGGCTGCCGTGTATGTGGGTCCTCTGGATTGCAGAGTACACCTCCTGCTTGTCCTCGGGCAGCATTACATAGTCAAGCTCGCTGGTCGGAGCTAGGCTCTCAATTACGTGTTCCATCTTGTAGCCATAGATCCTGCGATGGAGGTCGAATGTAAGTGCCCCTACCTCAGTATCGGTGAAGAACAGGGGCTCCATCCCCCTCTGAGCGAGATAGTCCTTTACTGAGACGTAGTTGGAGAAGTCCCCGTTATGTACCAAGGCGCAGTCGATCCCCTGACCGAATGGGTGCGCCCCTCCAGGATGCGTAACCCTCCCCCTAGTTGGATATCGATGGTGGCCTATCCAGACATGAGCAGTGATGTCTTCCAAACGGTAGTAGCGAATCACATCCTCAGCATAGCCGACTATCTTCAGTATGAGCATGTCACGTCCATGACTTAGGACGAATGCGTCGGTCCTGCTGTCCTTGGCGTAGAATTCAACGTTCAGTGCGTGGGTAGTCTGGAAAACAAACTCCTGCTTGGCTGCCTCTCTGTCATTCGATTCAATGGGCGAGTCGAGGATGTCGGAGATGAATCGATCAACCTGCTCCTCTCTTGGCCTCACGAAGTAGCACACGACTTCAGGTGGTTGGGTCTCAAGTGCCGACAAGTCCCTCTGCCAAGTTTCTAGGGTCGGAATCTCATGGATATGATCTACGTGGAAGTTAGGTCGTATGAATGACGCCTCTACGGCATCTCTGAAGGACGAATCCAGATAGGCGACAGCGTAGAGGTATGACTCAGAAAGCGTCTTTGCATCGACACCGAACTGAGAGGGGTCGAGGCCGACCAAGGCCACTCCGCCGCCCTTGCCATTTCCTCTGTTCCTCATTTGCTCCAACGAGTTGAAAAGATGACGTCCGGCTACTGGAATTTCGGATGCTAGACCTACTACTCCGCAGCCTCCTTCGGCAGCATCCTCCTCTCGCCGCTCAAACTTGGGGTAGCGAGCGTTCAATTCCCGGCGCGAGCGTAATATATCATTGGGATTGATCACTTGGCGGTCTCCTTGTGTATGTACTTGAGCAAATCAGTCCTTCCCCTGAGTTCCTGTACGCTGCTTAGACCAAGCTTGCGCAGAATGTCGCGCAATCGCCACTGCATGGCTGCATACAAGTTATTGAGTCTCTTCGAGCCCCAATCCTGATCTACCAACTCTTGTAGCTCCACATCTGTGGTGGTCAGTCCCCACGGGCAGCCCCTTCCAGAAGGTCCGCCCTCACAGTTTGAGCATCTGGTGCAGCCCATCCCGACAAGGTCTGTGGTTCCTAGGACGCAGCCGTCTGCACCCAAGGCAATGGCTTTGGCGATGTCATCGGCAGTACGAACTCCCCCACTAGCAATCAGAGTAACCTTGTCGCGAACTCCCTCCTTTTGTAGGAACTTGTGTACCTTCGGTATCGCTAGTTCGATTGGCATGGCGATGTTTTTCTTGGCTAT
>Ga0315334_10002350_pt1 | contig 11828 bp, 6 predicted proteins | sample M150034915metaG_FD_205555 | JGI IMG/M metagenome (GOLD analysis project Ga0315334, IMG submission 205555) | Ammonia-oxidizing marine archaeal communities from Monterey Bay, California, United States - M1 500m 34915 | ecosystem: Environmental > Aquatic > Marine > Intertidal zone | place: USA... | reverse complement strand
TTGTGGCATGATACTGCTGCCGGTGCAGAATTCCTGAGGAATCTTGATGAAGTTATATTCCACCGTGCTCCATAAAATCCATTCTTCTGCCCAGCCACTCAGGTGGGATGCGATCGTGGCCAGAACAAACGCGCTTTCCAGCATGAAGTCACGATCGCTGCTGGTGTCCAAACTGTTGGCGGTGACACCTTCGAAATCGAGTTGGCGGGCAGTTTGTTCTCGATCAATGGGAAGCGTTGTGCCGGCAACGGCGGCAACACCCAAGCTGCATTGGTTCACCCGACGCCGGCAGTCGGCGATACGTTCACGGTCGCGGGAAAACTTTTCGATGTAAGCCAGCCAGTAGTGGGGTGCTAGAACCGGTTGGGCTCTTTGCAGATGTGTGTAGGCGGGAAGAATGATGTCATAATCATCGTCGCATCGGCTGAGAAAAGCACGCTGCAATGATTCTAGTCTTGCGTCGATCCCATCCAAAGCCTCCCGGACCCACATTCGGATATCGGTGCTGATCTGGTCGTTACGGCTTCTCGCAGTGTGCAATTTGCGTCCCACATCACCAATTCGATCGATAAGGGCCTGCTCGACATGCATATGGATGTCTTCCAGCTCAAACCGAAACGGCAGCTGTCCTGCACCAATTTCGGACTCAATTTGGACCAAAGTGTCGCGGATCAGCGAAAATTCATTTTGGGTCAATAATCCAACGCTGGAAAGCATCTCGGCGTGAGCGATCGAGCCTCGAATATCATGCTGATACAAGCGGCTATCGAAACTAATGCTCTCAGCAAAGGCTTCAAGTCGTTCGTCGGTGCTGGCTTGGAAAACACCGCTGCGGGAGGGGCTTTTCACGGATCGATTGTCCCAATGGCTTCAGAAACTTAATAATGCACGAGGTTCGTGCATGAATCAGCAGACATTATCCCCGACCCACGCAGAAAGACGACCCCGCACCGCCAGAAAGCCTGCACGAGGCCAGCCCCTGTATTGGCTGTTACTGTGTTCCCGTCAGGAGACTGCGGAAAACAGCCGACTCATGGGCATGATCCTGATGCAGGATGGATCACTCAGCTTTCCATCGCCCCCCAGACCAATCCGACCGCCAATCGATCGACCCAACGGGATTAATGAGGTTCAATGGGGGCCTCAGGTTCGCATTCGGCGGTGTCTGGCACACAATGGTCTGCTGGACAGCGGCTCACCTTGCGACCAGATTGACCGAATCACGATCGAACCGACTTGCTCGCAGCCGGGATGACCAGCCGACTGGGCAAGAACCCCAAACATGTACTTCGATATGCGAACTCATTCTCGACCACCCCATGATCGGTTCACGCTGCCCTGCACCGCCGGTTTTCTGTTTGTCATGGTTTCTTTGGCTGCCGCATCCGACGTTCTGGCTGAAGATGTTTTCGTCACGGCAGCGGTGGGGGAGCCTTTCGGCGTTGTTACGATCGAAATACCACTTGATTCTGCCATGTTCGGTCGTACGTTTCCCGCCCTCCGCGTTAGTGGTAGCGATGGACGTGTTCTGTATCCGGTATCCAACGACCTGATCACTCTGGGCCGACCATCAGATCGTCCGGCTCCTGAGGCAGGTGGAGGACGGCTCTTGAATCGAGTCGGTAGTCTGATTCGGGAATTGGCCAGTGGTGATGAGCTGTTGCAACAGACTGTTGCGCGTCGTGTGTCGTTCCTGTTCTTGGGTGCGGAACCGCTGACTGTCACTCTGTCTGATCAACAGGGGGTGATCGGGAATTATCCGGTTGTTCCCCGGCAGGATCCTGCCGTTCACGCAAGCGTGCTCAGAACCTGGTGGACGGGTTACACGAATGCCGCTCAGCAGCAAGTCGAAGCCGCCGACCACCCTGCGATTGTACAACTGTACCTGATTGCAATGTTATCGAGACGCACCGGGTTACCGTTGCCGAACTGGTATGCCGAGTCAGAGCAAAATGAAGATCAATTGCTGAGTACGCTAAAACTGATTGGCGGAGTGGACGGGCTTGGTGAATCGATGTTCGGCCAGGCAGCCGCCGGAATGCAGCCGGCCCAAGTACCCTCTGAGCCCTTGCCCGCCCCGCCTCGCTGGCTTTCCGAAGGAGTTCGCAGTGATGTCAAAGATGCTGTGGTTGAGCCAATAGCAAAAAGAGTCCCGCCCGACTGTTTTTACATCAGGTATGGGTCCTTCCAGAACTATCTTTGGTTTCAGGATTTGACCGATGCGCATGGCGGCGACATCACACGCATGATCACGCTGCGTGGGATTGTGAATGACAGCGCGGAACGGCTTGAAACTCAACTGCACATGAAAATGACGCAGTTGTCGCGAATGTTGGGTGGAACCGTCATCGAGGATCAAGCGTTGATAGGAAGAGATCTATTTCTGACTGACGGAGCCAGCATGGGCGTTTTGATCAAGTCAAGAAATGGTTTTCTGCTCAAGACGTCGATCAATGGTGACCGTACCAAACTCGCCAACGAAGATGCCTCAGTCACGCTTGAAAATATCAAGATCGACGGTCGCGATGTCAGCTTGCTCAGCAGCGGTGATAATCGCGTGCGTTCTTTTCTGACTCAGGATGGTGACTATATCTTCGTCAGCAATAGTCGCAAACTGACAGAGCAATTTATTGATGTCGCTAATACGGGGCGTTCGCTCGCAGCGACACCTGAATTCATGCTGGCCCGAAAGCTGATGCCCCTTGAACGCGAAGATACGATCTTTGCATACTTTTCCCCGGCAATGCTCCGTGGTCTGGTGTCACCCGAATACTTGATCGAGTTGCGGCGGCGGATGTTTGCCAAAGCCGATGTTTCGCTGCTGCAACTGGCAAGAATGGCGGGCTCAGTGGAGTCGAAAATGCCTCGAAGCGAACAGGGAGTCGAAAGGCTGACAGCAGAGGGGTTCCTGCCCCCAAACTTTGGCCTTCGAGCTGACGGTAGCGGTGTATTTGAGCTGGGTGACAATGCACTCGATACGAAACGGGGAGCACGCGGCACATTTCTGCCGATAGCGGATATTGAGATCGAATCAGTGACACCAGCGGAGTTTGCCTGGTACAGTCGGATTGCAAATGAGTACAGCAATCGCTTTGCGAGTATGGATCCAATCATGTTGGGGATCCATCGCGATGAAAATGATGCTGATTCAAAGCTTGAGAGAATTACCATTCACGCGGAAGTAGCCCCGTTCGACCCCGGGAAATACGGCAAGTACGCAAAGCAGTTGGGACCGCCGACTCGGGTCGCTATGCAATTCGCGCCTGATGATATTATCGCCGTGCAGGCACACGTTGCTTCTGAGCAAGTGGGGCCGCCGACTCACCTGTTCGCCGCCATTAAGGACACTGTGCCCCCAACTCCGGAACAGTTCGAGGGGATCATTAAAGCGTATTTCGCCCTCCGGCAGTTGCCTGGCTATCTTGGTGCCTGGCCCCAACCGAGTACGCTTGACCGTCTGCCGCTTGGCCTCGGACGTGGGCAGCCGGTCGGGCCTGGGATGAGTCGCCTGCTCGGTGGTTTGTATCGGTTTTCAGATGGACAATTCAGCATTCTCTCTTTCCAGCCAGATGTGATCACTCAAAGCCTGCCTTTTCTGGCTGCCACCGATGTTCCGAACTCGGCTCAGATTCGCGCTGCGATTGGTGACTTGAATGGCAGTCAAATCGAGGGATGGGTCAATGGGCAGCTGTATTCCCGTGCCCGGACCAGCAGTATGGCGACAGCCCATTTTCTTGACTTGATCACCAGTCAGTTTCAGCTGCCGCCAGATCAGGTGCTGCCGGCTGTGAGACGCATACTGGGAACTGACGTGCAATGCAGCTTAGGTGGACAGTTCGAATTTTCTTTAACCCATGGGCAATGGATCAGTACCGCATGGAATGGACCTGTGGCGGCCCCGAACGCACCAGCTGACTATGTAGCACCTGCCATGAAGTGGTTTCGAGGCGCTCAAGTTTCGGTGACACAACTTGACGATCGTGTGCTGGCAGATGCAGTGATTAATTTGGCCCGCGAGTAGTCATGCCGGTAGGACAGGGTCATCAAGTCATGCCAATCCTCGCGGCGATGGCATCAGCAATACAAGCGTCCGGGCCCAGATAGGCGGACGTTAGCCACTGAAGTGATGGATATTTAACGGCGGCCTCCTTGGTTTGGCGAATGATTGCCTGATTCAGCCTGCCTTCGAAAAGCAGATGTGGATGAACCACAACCGCATCGAATCTACCGGTCTCAGCAACCTCATCCAGAATCGCTGGTAAACGCGGTTCCGCCATTGCGTAAAAAGCGGTGACCACCTCCGCAATATCAAATTTTCTTGCTGTAATCGCACTCAAGATGCGCATGTCAGCCTGCGCGCATGGGTCGTGGCTACCCCTTCCAACCATGACAATCACAGTCCGCTGCGGTGGGTGTTGGCAACTTGCCAAAGTCTCGCCCAGTCGCTGCAATACCAAATCAATGATGGCAGCGTGTCGAGATAGGGGTCGCGACTGATCGAACGTGAGAGTGGGATCTTCTGCCTGGCATTCGGCAAGGATTGCTGGGATGTCCTGTTTGGCATGCCCCGCAGCGAATAGCAGGAGTGGAGCGACGTGAATGTGGGTCACTCCCAGCGAAATCAGCTGATTCCATGCTTCGGGAATGGTCGGCGTTTGAAACTCCAATAAAGCTGCGGCGACGGGGATCGCCGGAAGTCGTTCTGATAGCCGTTCTTCCAATTCAAAGAACTGACGAGTTCCGATGGCATCGCGAGTCCCGTGTCCGACCAGCAGGACACCCGTGTTGGTGTATTCGGAATTCGGTTTCGGGGTCACTGGACCACGTTGGAATCAGCGAATCCTTCTTCAACCAACGAAACCAAAGCAGCATTAAGATCGAAGCCGGCATCGTAATTGACGATCACTTGGCGATTGTCGAGCACACCTTCTTCTTTTTGAGTTGCCAATTCAACTGACTGAATGCCATTGGTTTCTTCCAGCGTCTTTTTGACCCTTGGGAAACAGGCAAATTCACAGTGCATCGTTGGCACGGCAAGTGTCAGGGTTCCGGCTTTTGCCATCAATTCCGGCGAGGCAGCGACTGGCTCTGCCGATACCCCGAGGGCACCCTCTTCTAAAGTGTTTGGCATCCTCTGGCCGGGAAAGGACACGATCCCAATCATGATTCCAACAGCCGCCAAAACGGCGATCACGTAAGCGAATCCACGCATCGAATAATCTCTCTTTAAAGTGTGTGTGTGTGACGCCCTTTTAGCATCCTCAAAATATAGCGTTCAGGCAAGCGACAAAATCATTTCATGGTTGAGCTTCATGCTCAAAACCCGATTCGCCTTGACACTACTCAAGAGAATTACTGCGGTTCGATGTGTTTGACGTTGCCCGGATGTTGGTGATCGCCGATTTGGCGACGGAAATCACACAGCATTCGTGAACCCCTGACGGTGCAAGTGCAGCCTTGACCAATCAGGGGTTTTAGTCAATGAAAAAGGGATTGGCTACCTCCAATCCCTTCATCTGTTCAAGCATCGTTTGTTGCAGTTGCATTAGGCATTTGTTTTAACGTCAGCCGAGTCAGCGACGTTCACCCAGACGTGCACGTGGGGTGCGCCCCGATAGTGCCAGACGAAAGATGGGCCCTCGAGACGCCAGTTGTCCCAGATGCCATCCTTGCCAAGATCATGGTCGGTGTAGAAAGACAGGGCGCAGGCATCAAGTCCGCCTTGCTTTGCGAGGCACTGCATCGCTTCTTCCTGATCACTGGTTCGGTACATTTCAGTCAATGTGCCGAGGACTTTCTGCAGGTGTTCTTTCTGATCGGAACTCATGTCAGTCACGGGCAGTCCTGTCATTCCGCCTTTGGGCCCCCGGAACGCCACTGCCTGCTCGCGTGGTGTCTTGGCAACTTGAGCCTGTTCCTGCTGCTTGCCGCTCAGCATCTTGTGAAGCTTATTCGCTTCGACTGCCTGATTCCAGAAAACGTTATCCGTATGTCCCGAGTTCTCGGTGAACTCTGGAGCATGGCCATAAAAGATGGGCCCGCCAAAGGCAACATGATCGGTTGAGTTGCCATCGCAACGAAGCGTCATGTGTCGTCCAGTGAGAACCAATTCAAACTTGCCATCCCCAGGCTTGCCGAAGATTGCGATCGACTGTTCGTTACCAAATCCACCGGCATCGTCTTCCAATTGCTGATAGTAACGCTTGTGCCATGTCGGATGAATGATTTGTTCAAAGACGTTTCGAATCAATTCCCGCTGTTCATCTGTGTAGAAATCATCGTTGATTTCCGGTTTCGTAATGTTCCAGTTGTTCGCCACGAAGGTTCTCAATAATCCACGTTTCTTGTCCTGATGGTCCCAGTCGAAACAGATGTTTTTTTTCTGTTGGTCGTTGAGCGTTGAATAAAGCGTTCCTACAACGGACTCAGCAGTTGTCGCGGGACTCGCTTCGGCAGCCCCCAAACCTGAGGTTAGTACAGAACCGGTGGCGATTGCCGCAGCGGCCGTGGATTCAAGAAATACACGGCGATTGATGGAATGGGAGTCACGCATCGCGGCAGCTACCTCAGGGAAATGGAAAAATGGAACAGTCTGCTGACTGTATTGTAAGCATGATCGGCCGAGGATTCACCTAGTCAGGAATGATTGTGAGCTGAAACATCTTCTCAGTCTGGACGCATACGGTGAGTCAGTCCGCAAATCTGCTGTCCGTGTTTGGCCAACCGCGGATTATTGCAATGTTTTTACCCGGTAATGGTGGGAGAGAACCAGCATGCTGATCAACCACATGCTGCCCAGGAGCAGCGGTGCCATCGCACCGACGAAATAGCAGGCCATGGCCACGGCCAGAAAACCAAGCCCTAGAGGTGCGGCACCACCCCAGACGTGTCCTGCCATCGCGATAAAGCCAAATCCGCTGAGCGCGGCTGCTGTTGGAAATTGGCCTACGGATGGTTCTTCATGCATCAGCGAGATCAGATTGAGTACAGCGAGGGTCGAGAGGTAACCAATCCAAATGGACCAAATAGGTCGTTCCGCAACGCTGCGTGGCAGCATGGCCCCCTCTCGTGCTCGATAAATGACCACAAAGATTGCTGACATCATGAGGGTCCGGGCCGGCCAATAAGCTAACCAGTTTTCGGGATCAGCAAGGTTCTCTTTCAACAGATACATCACTACGTGGGCCACGAAGACGATGATCCCTATATTTCGTAGAGCCCGATCCCAGTTTTCGAAGTGCGTTTGGTGCTGATCTCGGCGGAATTCCCGTGCGACGCGGTCGAGTAGGCCACTGCTGCCTGCGTGTGTTGGTTCGCCGGATAAGTAGCGTTCGAGATCAAGTGCCATTTCCCGTGCAGTGCTGTAGCGGGCAGCTGGTTCAGGCTGCATGGCTTTCAGGCAGATGTTTTCCAGATCAGGTGGTACATCCCGACGGATTTGACGGGGGAAAGCTGGTTCATCCTGCGACAGGCTACGGAGGATTTCGACCGGCGAGGTCCCTGCGTGAGGAGGCTGTCCGGTCAATAAGGCATAGAGAATCGCCCCCAAAGAGTAGATGTCAGAGGCGGGTTTGGAATCACTGCTGCCACTCGCCTGCTCGGGGCTCATGTAGTGTGGGGTACCGAGGACTTGCCCGGTTTGGGTGAGCATCGTTCCGTCATGATGCCACTTCGCCAGTCCGAAGTCGGCTACCAACGGGAAGCCCTCTTTGCTGATCAGAATATTGTCTGGTTTGAGATCACGGTGGACAATTCCGGCACGATGCGCGTAATCGACCGCTTCCGCCACATCATGCAACAGTCTCGCCGTCTCTTTATCATCGAAGTCTTGTGAATCAACGCGGTCTTGCAGAGTTGGACCATCGACAAACGTCATCGAGAAATATTCGTAACCTTGCCACGACCCGATTTCATGGATTGCGATGATGCCCGGGTGATGGAGGCGAGCGGCGGCCTCAGCTTCCAGGCGGAATCGGCTGCGTTCCTCTTTACCAGCCAGAACACCCCCACTGATCAGCTTCAAAGCAACCCGACGGTCCAATCCCTGTTGTCGAGCCCGATAGACGATCCCCATCCCGCCTCGAGCGATTTCTTCCTCAATTTCATAGGGACCAATTTTTGTGCCCAGCAATGAGGGTGTTTCTGGTGCGGATGTCTCCCCCAACCAATGGTGATTACGGAAGAAGGTGGTCAGTTCTGCTGCGTGCTGCGGGTACAATTCAAGGTAAGTCGCTGGATCTGGCGTGTCACCGGACTCGATTTTTTCGAGGTACTCAGCCATGACTTCTTCAATCGCATCTTGTTCGTCTACTGGTTCCGTTGGCGGTAATACAGAATCCGCGTTTTCCAAATGATCAGCAGGTGAAGGAGCGTGCTTGTGTTCGTCGGATGATTTCTCCATGGGTCCCAGTATAGAAGCAAATTTGATTACGGAGTGAGCTGGTTCATCGGTTCGCCAGTCGTCGGCATCCCACCTTGCCTGGCCCCAACCTGGTGATCGAGGTGACATCCAGTTGATTCGTCTCCAAATCATTTGATTTCTGACGAGCGTTGTGATGAGAAGTTATTCTATCTACACGCTCAGATAAACGCGGCGGCTGACCGGACAAACGATTTTCTCACTATAAAAACAAATTTTCATGTGTCGCCTTGCCGTTATTCTGGTTTTGTTCGCAACATGCTCCGCCACTTCGTGGGCAACTCCGGAACAGGCCACCAATCTCGAGTTTTTTGAATCTAGGATTCGTCCTGTTCTCGTCAAGCATTGCTACCGCTGTCACTCAGTCGAGTCTGGAAAATCAAAGGGTGGATTGCATCTCGATTCTCGGGCGGGCTGGCAAGTTGGAGGCGATTCAGGGGCCACGATCATCCCGGGCAAGCCGGACGAGAGTCTCATTATCGCCGCCATTAGCCGAAACGGAGATACCTCGGAAATGCCGCCTTCCGAGCATCTTTCCAAGCAGGCAATTGACGACTTCACGAAATGGATTGCTGAGGGAGCCGTTGATCCACGTGGCAGGAAAACTCCGGTTCACGAGAAACAGACGGTTAATATCGAAGCAGGCCGCGAATTTTGGTCGTTTCAACCTCGCAGGACTTTTTCCGGGGAACACTCTATCGATGATTTTGTGCACCCACAGGCCTCTCGTGCTCCGGCTGATAAACTGGTGAGGCGTCTGTTTCTCGACCTGATCGGGCTGCCTCCCACTCAGGATGAATGCAGAGAGTTCCTTCGCATGTACGATGAGCAATCACCAGAAGAAGCGGTGAACACATTTGCGAACCAGCTCCTGGCCCGAAATGAGTTTGGCGAAAAATGGGCGCGGCATTGGCTGGATGTGGCGCGCTATGCAGATTCGAATGGCGGAGATTTTAATCTCACGTTTCCTGAGGCATGGAGATATCGCAACTATGTAATCGATGCCTTCAATCACGACCTGCCATACGATCGATTTATCCGTGAACAAATCGCAGGAGACCTCTTGCCTGCTGGTAATTCAGACCAGCGCAATCGGCAATTGATCGCCACCGGTTTCTTGATGGTCTCTCCCAAGATGCTGACCGAGCGTGACAAGGCAAAGATGCATCTCGATATTGCTGATGAACAACTGGACACGATCGGCAGGGCGATCATGGGATTGACACTTGGATGCGCCCGCTGCCACGACCATAAATTCGATCCCATTCCGACGTCTGATTACTATGCAATGGCCGGTATTTTGCATAACACGAGAACGGCTGATGGAATCCTGATGGGCAATGTCAACGTTTCCGGTTGGACGGAAACGGATCTGATAATGGGCGAAGAGACTCGGGCCTTGGTTGCCGCTCATCAATCCAAGCTCGAAAAGCTTCAAGCACGAATAGAGCAGCAGAAGGCAGCAAGAGCTGCTTCGCAGCATGTTGCCGGCATCATTGTCGATAATACAAAAGCCGAACAAACCGGACCTTGGCGGAAATCGACCTATCGCCCCAATCACGTTGGAGATCACTATCTGGCGACCGATAAGGGCAAAGGTCCTTACTCGATCAAATGGAAAGCAACGCTGCCGAAACCCGGAAAGTATGAACTGAGAGTGAGTTTCGGAGGAGGTAGTGGTCTCGCCAGTAAAGCGCCCTATGTGGTTCGTCACGCAGGTGGAGAAACTCGGCTGGTCATCGACCAGACAGTGAAACCTACGATTAACGGTCTGTGGTATCCCATCGGGAAGTTCATGTTTGGAACACCTGCTGCCGATCAGAATATTTCCACAAATCAGCCTGGCACGACAATCGCTGAAGTCCAGCTAACCGACGAGAACGCGAGTGGCGCTGTTATCGCTGACGCGATTCAACTCGTGCATGTGGATGATCTAGAAAAAGAGGTTCAATCTCAGAAAGACTCACCGAACACCGACCTCAAGACATTGGAAAAAGAGCTCGAGACACTCAAAACAAAGGCTCCAAAAGTCCCGCAGGCGATGGCGGCCAGAGACCATGCCAAACAACCGTTGGGGGATTTGCATATTCGGATTCGTGGAGAATCTGGAAATCTCGGATCGAAAGTTCCACGAGGATTTCTGCAGGTTGCCAGCTATGTGGGATCAGAAGAAGTAACCATTTCTGACGGCGAGTCAGGGCGACTACAGTTGGCTCAATGGCTAACTCACGCTGATCATCCTTTGACTGCTCGCGTCATGGTGAATCGGATTTGGCAACAACTCTTTGGTCGAGGACTCGTCACAACAAGCGATAACTTCGGGTTGCGGGGTACGACTCCTTCGCATCCCGAATTACTCGACTATCTGGCGGAAGAGTTCGTTGCAAACGGCTGGTCGATGAAGTCCTTGATTCGAGAAATCATGCGTTCCAATACGTATCAGCAAACCGCGCAGACTGCCTCGGAGGATGATCCGGACAACGTTCTGTTACGGCACCAGAACCGGCGTCCTGCACCCGCTGAAACGATTCGCGATTCCATCCTCGCCATTGCCGGAGAGTTGGATCGGAAACCACGCAATTCCGTAGTGGAGCTGCTCGGAATGTATGCCATTGCCACAAGTGGCAAGCGGCATGAATCGCTGGGACAAACCGGAAAACTGCGTCAACGCAGTATTTACATGCCCATTGTTAGAGGTGCCGAGCCACCATCGCTTGCCGTATTCGACCTTCCCAATCCCGACCTGGTCACCGGCACTCGAGCCGTCACGACCGTACCCGCGCAGGCGTTGTTCATGATGAACTCGCCATTTGTCCGGGACATGGCTCGGGCCGTCAGCGTGCAGGTGACGGAGGAGGGAATTTCAACGGAAGACATCATTGAGCAACTGTATCAACGGATACTCGTTCGCGAAGCTGACACCGGCGATGTTTTGATGGGAAAAGAATACATCACTCGACTGATGAACGATGGAAAATCGCAACCAGAGGCGATTGCATCGTTCGTGCAGATATTGTTTAGTTCCACCGAGTTTCGATTTGTTGAATAGAGCGACCAGACCAGTCGGCCAAGGGAATCAATCGCCATGAAACAGTGTCACCAATTCACTCCTAATATCACTCGCCGTCATTGGCTGGAGACGACAGCCTGTGGTTTTGGAGCCCTTGCCTTTCAGGCTTTCGCGCAGCAGATTGCGAGTGCCGCTGATTCTCCCCATTCACTTCCCGTCTATCATCACGCGCCACGAGCCAGGCGTGTAATTTTTCTCTTTATGCATGGTGGCGTCTCCCACGTTGATTCTTTCGACCCCAAGCCCATGCTGACGCGATTCCATGGAACGGAACTGCCCTTCAAAGGTCTCGATCATCTGGATGTTGCACTGAAGGACAAGGCCGGCAATGGTCGGTTG
>Ga0315334_10002349_pt1 | contig 11828 bp, 20 predicted proteins | sample M150034915metaG_FD_205555 | JGI IMG/M metagenome (GOLD analysis project Ga0315334, IMG submission 205555) | Ammonia-oxidizing marine archaeal communities from Monterey Bay, California, United States - M1 500m 34915 | ecosystem: Environmental > Aquatic > Marine > Intertidal zone | place: USA... | reverse complement strand
AGACTTTTATTTTTTAGAGTCGGTACAGAATATCATTCATTGTTAAAAACTTTCTTGGTGTATTTAAATAGAATGCCAGAACAAATAAACGAACATTTGTTTTCTTCAGACATTGAAATGGATGAACAAATAATAGAAATTTTAAGAAAGATAGATAGCTAATGGCATCAAGGGCATTCGATACTTTTATTACATATAAAATTATTTCTAATCTTGTTACTGATTGGGATGATTTTCCTGCATTTGACCACGGGATTATTGATAAGAATGGAAAGTTATTGAGAAAATCTTCAACATTAAAAACAAGTGATGAGAAAAATTCTTATACACTTTTTCATAGATTGATATTTAATTTAAAAAGATTATTACAAAAACTTCCGGGTGGTAAATCTAAATTAGCATCATATGCAGCTGGACTATTCTTAATAAAAGAAGAAGTTGATGTTGACCGATTGCTCAATGAAGGAGAGGCTTATGTCGAAGAATTACTTCAAGACTGAAGAGGTGCCACCTCTTAAAAAATCTATCATAAATAAAGTAGAAAAGCAGTATGGTAAAGATAATCCAAAAACATATGCTACTTTATGGAAAATTTATAAAGACAAAAAGAAGAATGAAGATGCCCCAGCAAATTCTACGGGTGCAGCTGTAGCTGGGACAGGTAGTGATGCAACTGTTATTAAAAAGAAAAAAAAGAAGAAAAAAGATTTGTATTCACCAGATTCATTAGGTAGACAATTTAAGTTTGCAAATATGGCTGAAGGTAAAAATATGAATCAGTTGCATGATTTGATTAAGCAAGGAAAAACTGCTGAAGAAATTGCTAAGATAATGAAACTTGATGTGACTACTATTAAAGCATTAATGGAAGAAAGAAACTATCGTAAAGAGTATGATAATTACCATGCACAACCAGATCAACGTAAAAGAAATGCAGGTAGATTGCGTGCTAGACGATTAATGGCAAAACTTGGTAAAGTTTCTAAAGGTGATAAAAAAGATGTTCATCATAAAGACAATGATCCTATGAATAATGAGAAAGGAAATCTATCCGTGACTACACAAAAATATAATAGAACAGAACCACGATTAAGAGAAGATGATGCAGTACAACCAAATATTACACCTGATAGTACGTTTGCAGGAGTTGATGTATTCAATGTAGGTGCCGATGATTTTAATAATTGTAAGTTTGGAAAAAGGAAACACGCTCGATGGGATAATTATGTTGATGTAGATTCTGATGCTGGAAAAAGAATTTATGGTTACGCTAAAAAGAATCCTTCAAAGTCTATTATTGTACAACATAATAGAACAGGACATATGTTATATTTAAGAAAATATGCAAAACTGGATGGTGGTAAATCAGGAATAATGGTAAAGAAAGGAACAAAGCAATGATCGGATCAATAATTGGAAACGCACTTGGACTTGGTTTAAAAATCATGGACAAGATGGAAAAAAATTCAGACAAACATAGTTTTGAAGAATTTAAAGCACGAAAGAAAGAAATGGATAATTCATTAGCTGATGCTGATGTTGAAGGAGTTGATTCAATGTTTGAATACTTAGCTGAAAGAGCTCGTGGTGGTAATACGGGTCGAAAGGGTTAACATGAAAACTTTTAAATCACATTTAGAAGAAGGAAGAAAAGTTACAGGGAGAGATATATTAAAGGCATTAAAAAAACATACGGGTCGTGGTACTCCGAGCGTTCTTTTATTAGTTTATCATAATGGTAGAGAAATGCACGTTTCTCTTGATCTGGATCAATATAATGATGGTAAGCGTGAGAAATGGCAATTTATTGGAAATGATGAGGACGGTAATGAAATCGAATTTAACATTAAAGATGTTTCGAGGATAGAATAATGAAAAATTTACTGATTGGATTGTGTTTAGTATTGTTTGTTGGTTGTGCATCTAGTAATGCTTATGAGCGACCTACTGTTAGAATCGTAGGAGAGGCTCAGATGACAAAGTTACCTAATGGAAATTATGAAGTAACTCCCCGCTGGATTAAAGATCGTTTTGATGCAGAAAATTCTATGGTAAAACAGTTGGAGGATTGTCGAGAGGATAAGTAAATGCCAGATCAAAGTAGGGAGTCTGAAAAACAGATTCTTACGGTACAAAAAGATATAGAACATTTTAAATATGTTATTGGTGAACTGGAAAAAGAATGTGAGTTTGTTAAGAATCATTTTACTACAAAAAATTCTGAACGGCTTGATGATATAAAAGTACTTCATGGAAGAATAGAATCACATCAAAAGGCTGATTTAGAATTTCACGAAAATGTCCGAAAAAAAATCTCAGAAAAATTTGATACACTTGATACACGGATTAGATTATTGGATAGATGGAAGTGGGCAACATGGGGAGCATTGATGGTTATTGGAGCTTTGGTTGGATATTTTACTCCTCTATCACTAAAATAAATTTCCTTGTTTTTTAATTTTTATTATGTTATAATTGGGTTATGGAAAATAAAGATATACATATTGGGATAGTTGGTGCTGGAAGAATTGGAACTGCCATCTATAGTTTGTTAGTTGGTAAGGATTCTGGTTATAATATATCCATCGCTGATGTAGACTCACATCATAAGCATTGGGCAATTAATAGATCACATTTTGTTGAGATAGAAACACCATTCCCATCTGAATTATCATTTTATGAATTTGTTGAAGGTAAAACTCTTATCATTAATGCATTACCATATACAGAAAATATAAATCTGTATCAAGCTTGTTTAGAATATAATGTTCCATACTTTGATCTTTCAGAAGATGATGCTTTAGACAAGTGGATTGATAATCGTAATCATATTACACCAACACGGACAGGTTTACCATTCACAATGCCTCATTGTGGATTAGCACCAGGTCTTTCAACTGTAGTAGCAAATCATTTAACAAAGGACTTTTCAGATTTACATCATGTTAAGATACGAGTTGGTGCATTGTCACAAGATGCAACAAACAAGTTAAAGTATCATGCGTCTTGGAGTGGTGATGGTTTGGTTAATGAGTACATGGGCAAGTGTCAAGTAGTTCGTAATGGATCCTATGACGAAGTAGATGCATTGTCTGGTTATGAAACATTAATAATTAATGGTATAGATTATGAGGCATTTCATACATCTGGTGGTATTGGTACTTTTGCAAACACATTAGCAAATAAAAATATAGCTGGTGTTGATGTAGATTATAAAACAATCCGTAGAGTTGGTCATCATCAATATGTTGATTTTCTTTTCAACGATTTACAACTTCCACAAGATATATTAACAGATATGTTCAAGAAGTATATCCCCACAACCAGAAAGGATGAAGTTATTATTTATGCGACTGCTGGTGGTTATACTGGTAATGAAATTCAATATCAAACGAGAACATATGATATGCTATTTCGGCCAGCATTTTTGTATGGTAAAACATATACAGCAATAGAATATACGACAGCATGTGGTATATTAGCTATGATGGAATTATTCTTAGATGGCAAGTTGCCAAAAGAAGGGTATGTAACACAAGAATCAGTAGATTGGAAAGATGTATTGAGTACAACATTTGGGAGATTTTATAGAGAGGATTACTAATGAGTACAGCTTTTATTGATGTCAAATATATAAATTTATGTTCGTCAGTTTTAGAAAGATTTAAACAAAAGACTACAAATCTTTGGAATTTTAGATGTCCTATTTGTGGTGATTCAAAGAAGCACAAGAACAAGTGTCGTGGTTTCATCTATGAGAAGAAGAATAAATACTTTTACAGATGTCATAATTGTAATGTCGGCACAAGCTTTAATAAGTTTTTAGAACAAATTAGTCCAGCATTACATAGAGATTATGTAACAGAAAATTATAAAGATGATGCATGGAGGAAAAAGGATGTTGACAAATTATTACCTAAGTTTGATTTTGTTCCTAAGTTCAATAATGTCTTGGAAGGTATGGAGTCTATCTCATGTCTTGCAGCGAACCATCCAGCATACCAATACTTACAGAAAAGATTAATACCAGAAAGGAATTATAGATATCTCTACTTATGTAAAGAATTTAAGAAGTGGACAAACTCTATCATACCAGATAAGTTTAGCTCACTATCATTAGAACATGATGCACCACGATTGGTGATACCATTTTTTGATGAAAAACATAATGTGATTGGTTATCAAGGTCGTTCATTTGATCCGAATGAGAGATCGAAATACATAACAATAAAGATGAAAGGAGTAGACAATTTAATCTACGGTCAAGAACGTCTTGACATAAAGAAAAAGATTTATTGTGTAGAAGGTCCTTTAGATAGTTTATTTTTACCAAACTGTTTAGCAACAGCTGGTTTAAATTTTAAAGGATTGAAGATGACTAACATTATAGTATTAGATAATGAAAGACGTAATGTGCAGATAGTAGATGCATTAAAGAAGGTAATCGCAAATGGTTATAGTGTTTGCATTTGGCCTGATAGTGTAAAAGAAAAAGATATTAATGAGATGATTATTAGTGGTAAAACCACAGATGACATTGTAAAGATAATAGATAGTCATACATATTCAGGTTTGCAAGCAGATTTTCAACTTTCTCAATGGAAAAAATGTTAGGAGGATAAGATGCTTTTAACGGAAGAACAAACCAAATATTATTTAACCGATATGATTAACCATTATGGAGAAAAAGAGAATAAAGCAGAGAGTTTATCATGGACTAGAAGTGAAGCAGAGTATAAAAAGAAAGCATTTGAAGATATGAGAATCGTATTATTTGGAGATGATTGTAATGAAAATAAAAGAACAGAAATTACATGAGCATGGTTTTGTAAGACTGATTGATGTAATGGGTGATGACAATTCAATTGCTGATGCAGCTCGAGTTTCGTATGGAAAAGGAACTCGGACTGCATCGGACAACAGAAATTTAATTCGTTATTTAGTTAGACACAAACACACCTCACCACTTGAGATGGTGGAAGTTAAATTCCATCTCAAGCTTCCTATATTTGTTATGAGGCAGTTAGTGCGACATAGAACGGCATCCCTCAATGAGTATTCTGGTAGATACTCTATAATGTCAGATGATTTTTATGAACCAAGTGAGGAGTATATCCAACCACAGTCTAAATTTAATAATCAAGGTCGTGGTGGTGAGATGCCCGACACTTGGAAAGAAAAATATGCACGAACTATAAATGATATTACTTACAAGTGTCAAGTTGCTTATAAGAATCTGATTGGTGTTGGTTCATTATCTCATGGTGGTTTAGCAAGAGAGTTGGCTCGTATCGTTTTACCAGTTTCAAACTATACAGAATGTTACTGGAAGATGGACTTGCACAACTTTTTTCATTTTTGTCAGTTGAGAATGGATGACCATGCACAACAAGAGATACAAGATTATGCAAAAGTTATGTTTGAATTGGTGAAACCAGAAGTTCCAATAGCTGCAGAAGCCTTTGAAGATTATTGTCTAAATAGTATATCACTTAGTAGAATGGAAGTGGATATTCTACAGTATGTTTTTAATACATTTCCAGAAAAACAACACGCCTCTGGATTTGTTCAATCAATAACAAGTTATTTACAAAAAGTACAGAAAGCAGAAGATGTCGATTTCGATATGAGTAAACGAGAGTGGAAAGAATTAGAGGAGAAATTAAAATAAATGTTACCGACAACCTATCAACAATTTATACATCAAAGCAGATATGCAAGATGGCAAGAAGATAAACATAGACGAGAATCATGGGCAGAAACAGTAAAGAGATACTTTGATTTTTTTGAAGAACATCTTGGAAACAAAGCTAAGAAAGAAAGAAAAGAATTAGAAGAAGCAGTATTGAAGTTAGAGATCATGCCATCTATGAGAGCATTGATGACTGCTGGTGAGGCATTACATAGAGATAATGTTGCAGGATATAATTGTGCTTATCTTGCAGTTAATGCTAAACGAGCTTTTGATGAATGTTTGTTTATTTTGATGTGTGGAACTGGTGTTGGTTTTTCTGTTGAACGCAGAGAAGTTGAGAAACTTCCATTGGTATCTGATGAGATGTTTGATACAGATACTACTATTCATGTTGCTGATTCTAAAATTGGATGGGCAAAGGCATATAAAGAATTAATTACAATGTTATATTGTGGACAAATCCCTAAGTGGGATATGACAAAGATTCGTAAAGCTGGTGACCGATTAAAAACTTTTGGTGGTAGAGCATCAGGTCCCATTCCATTGGATAATCTTTTTCGTTTTACAATAGAAACATTCAAGGGTGCAAGAGGCAGAAAATTATCTTCTATCGAGTGTCACGATTTGATGTGTAAGATTGCAGAGATAGTTGTGGTTGGTGGTGTTCGTAGATCAGCATTGATCTCTTTATCTAATCTTACAGATGAACGAATGAGAAAAGCTAAGTCTGGACAATGGTGGTTGAATGAAACTCAACGATCTTTGTCAAACAACTCTGTTGTTTATACAGAGAAACCAGATGTAAATATATTTCTTAAAGAATGGATGTCGTTGATAGAATCCAAATCGGGGGAACGTGGAATCTTTAATCGTATGGCTGCAAAAAAACAAGTCGAGAAACTTGGTGATCGCAGAGATCCTAATTATAGTTTTGGTACTAATCCTTGCTCAGAGATTATATTAAGAGATGCAGAGTTTTGTAACTTGACTGAGGTGGTTATTAGACCAGAGGATAAACCTGATACTCTTAAAGAGAAAGTTCGTTTAGCAACTATACTTGGAACATGGCAAGCTACATTAACAAATTTTCGTTACTTATCTAAAGAGTGGAAAAAGAATTGTGATGAAGAAGCCTTGCTTGGTGTATCACTAACTGGTATCATGGATAATGCATATACTAATGGTACTCATTATGGAATAAATAAGAAAGGGTTACCAAAGTTATTAAATGAATTGAAAGAACTTGCAGTAGCTACTAATAAGTTTCATGCAAAACAACTTGGTATTAATCCATCAGCAGCTATTACTTGTGTGAAGCCGTCTGGTACTGTTTCACAGTTAGTTGATGCAGCTTCTGGTATTCATACACGACATTCACCCTTTTATATTAGAACTGTACGAGGAGATAAGAAAGATCCTTTGTGTCAGTTTATGGTTGAGAAAGGTATTCCACACGAATCTGATGTAACCAAACCAGAACATACATGGGTATTTTCATTTCCAATTAAAACAGCCAAGTGGGCAATTTGTCGAAACGATAAGACAGCTATTGAACAATTAGAGTTCTGGAAGTTGTATCAAGAACATTGGTGTGAACATAAACCATCAGTTACAATTACTGTTAAAGAATCAGAATGGATTGAAGTTGGTGCGTGGACATTTAAGAATTTTGATTGTGTTTCTGGAATTTCTTTTTTGCCTTATTCAGATCATTCATATCAACAAGCTCCTTATCAAGAAGTTTCTGAGTCAGAGTATAAAGAGATGTTGAAAGAAATGCCAAATGAAATTGATTGGATAGAGTTGTCTAAATACGAACAAGAGGATCATACTAGGGGTTCTCAAGAGTATGCCTGTACTGGTGACAAGTGTGAGATCGTAGACTTACAATCGGAGAATTAATATGGATGAGGTAGAAAAACGATTTGGTTGTGCAGAGTGTGGAAGTATATTTTGTATGGAATGTGAAGAAGATATGATTCCTAAGTTTTGTCCGTTCTGCGCTAACCCCGTTTATTGTAGAGATGATGAGGAGGAAGAATATTATGATGAGGATGAATGAGTAGTAAATCAAAAACAAAAGGCAAGAGTTGGGAACGTGATGTATGTTTATATCTTTCTGCGTTATATAATGATTCTTTTATTAGAGTGCCAGGTTCTGGTGCTTTCATCGGTGGTACAAATCAATTTAGAAAAGAAACATTATCAGAGGAGCAGATAAAGTTATCGCGTGGTGATATTATCCCACCTTTACAGTATCCGAATTTTCTAGCTGAATGTAAGAATTATGCACAGTTTCCATTTCATTTGTTGGGACACAATCATAGAATAAAACTTCTTGATAGTTGGATAGATCAAGTAGAGAATGATTCAAAAGAAGATGATGCTTGGTTATTGTTTATCAAGATAACCAGAAAGGGACAGTATGTTGTTTATAATACGAGATATTTAGATCCTTTTCATTATGGAATGAAATATAGAAGGTATTGGTTTTGTGAGATGGAACATTTTTTTGAATTTCATAAAGATGATATTGAAATGAGATGGAAGAAAGATTATGGTAGAGAAACCGAAGAAGATTAATATTGCATTTAATGGTTTTGGTAGAATTGGTAGAAATCTGGTTCGTAAATTAATATCAGATACTCGATATAATATTGTAGCTATTAATGCAAGAACGACTGTTGATGTTCGAGCTCATTTATTTAAGTATGATTCAGTTCATGGTAAGTATCCGGGCGAGGTTAATTATGAGTTAGATAATTTAATTATTGATGAACATAAAATTCCAAACTTTGATAGACGAACACCAATAAAACTTCCTTGGGGTGAATTGGAAGTAGATTTTGTTATTGACTCTACTGGTAAGTTTACAAACAAACATGATCTTGAACAACATATAGAAGCTGGTGCAAAGAATGTTATTGTGACATCACCTGCAAAAGATGTAGATGCTACATTAGTATTTGGTGTGAATGAAACCAGTTATAAAGTTCAAGAAACAAATATTATTTCAGCATCATCTTGTACCACTACTTGTTTGACACCAATCTTAAAAGTATTATTGAAGAACTTTGGTATCAAGCAAGGTACAATGACTACAGTTCATTCATTTACTATGGGACAAGCATTGCTTGATTCGTCACATCCAGATTTAAGACGAGCCAGGTCTGCAACCATGTCGATTATTCCAACAACGACAGGAGCTGCACAAAATGTTGGTCTTGTTATTCCAGAACTAGAAGGTAAGTTAGATGGACTTGCAATTAGAGTTCCAGTACCAAATGTATCTTTATTAGATTTAACAATCGACTTGGAACAAGATACGACTATTGAAGAAGTTATTGAAGTGTTTGAAAAAGAAAAAAAGATGCATGGAATATTATGTGTTTCGTATGAGCCGTTAGTATCGGTAGATTATATTGGTGATTCCTGTTCCGCTATAGTTGATTCTCTCTCCTCCAAAATGGTTAATAAACGACTCCTGCAACTGATTGCTTTTTATGATAATGAATATGGATACTGCTGTCGCGTGTTAGATTTGTTAGAATATATCGCTAAGAAATTACCACAACCAACCCCAAGTAAATAAAGGGTTTGTAAGTCCTTTGTTTACAACTAGTTACAATAATCTTTATAACCCGTTATAAAACAACGACTTATGAACTATATTGTTCCTTGTGTTTTAGTCAGTATTTTGATATAATAGTAGTATAATTAATAAGAAAAGGATAAGTTATGACTTGGATTCTTTATATTACACTTTCAATTTTCTTGGAAACAGGCGAACCACTTGAACACAAATTCACATTATCGTTTAATGAAGTTAAAAGTTGTAATGAGTTTAAAAAAGTAGTTGATGTTGGTATAGCATTTTTTCGATTGGCTAATGAAGATGTAGATTATTCTGCATACATTAGTAATTGTAAACGTGTGGAATCTAAAACAAAGAAAAATATAACCTAAAGGAGTTTGTAATGAGTATCTTTGAAGAAGAATGGGAAGATTATGAATTGGATAAACATGATTTTGAAATTTGGTTGGATTCTATAGAAGGTGATGGAACTGATAAAGAAAAATATGATAGAGAAATGGCTAAGCAAGCAGAGTATCCTGAAGTGGTGGTGCAATCACCAAACTACACAATGACATATAGTAATAATTGAGGTTAGTATGAAAAGTTGGTTAATAGATGATTGGAAGAATAATCGTTTTCGATTGTTTTGTGAAACGATTGGCTCATTAGCATTTATTTTAATATATTTGTTAATGGCTTGGTATGGTGATGATGTTTGTATTACTACTATATTTTTAATTCAGCTGGTTGGTTCATCATTACATATTATTAATGCTTATTTAAGAAGTAGTGTGAATCTTATTGTGTTGAATAGTATTGTTATCTTAATTGCATTATTTGGATTAGGAAAGATGCATTTATAATGGAGAAAAAAATGACTAAACCAGTTTATGATTTAATGGTGTGTGCAGATGGTGCTACTCGAGCAGTACCAGTTATTAATGGTGTGAAGGTTGATCCTACACTTAAAGCTGTTGAGGAAGCACAAAAAGAAAAAGATAAGGAAGAAAAACCTAAGAAAAGAGTTATTTCAATTCAAGATCGACTACAAGGTAAAGTGGAAGATTTTATTTCAGCTGTTGAAGGACGAGCAGATGATTTTGTTGATAGTGGTTATAAGATGAAATATGATCCTTATAATCATATGTTAGAGATTGGTTGTAAAGCTGCTCATGCACGAAAGATGAGGCCATTTTATATTGATTGTTATAATGAGTTGGTTGATGTATATAATAAAGATGATGAATATGTATTAGAAGCATGGAGTCATTTGAAACCAAAGTATCATAAAAAGATGATGGATTTTTATGGTATTATTGTTGATGATATTGATCGTATTATTAAGAACGCAACAGCACAACGCAAACCAAGAAAACGAAAAACATATTCAGCTGAACGACTTGTTAAGAGTCTAAAGTATCAGCAAGAATTTTCTGAGTTGAAGTTGGTTAGTATTAATCCAGAGAAAATTATTGGTGCAAATGAATTATGGGTCTTTAATACAAAGTATAATCGACTTGGAGTATATCGGGCAGTAAATGAAGTACGAGGGTTTTCTGTTAAGGGATGTACTATAGAACATTTTGATGAAAATGAATCAGTACAAAAAACTGCACGAAAACCACAAGAGGCATTGAATGTCTTGAACAAACGCTCATTGAAAGCCATGTTGAAAAACATGAAAACAAAAGAGCAACCATTGACGGGTAGAATTAATGCCCAAACTATATTATTAGGAGTATTCTGATGTTTAAAAATGTTGTTATTATAATTTTGGTTTTTCTTTTGTGTTCTTTGTTATTTCAAAATAAAGAGAATGTAAATATTTTGGTTAAAGATTTAGTGGATACAAAAGAGTTGGTTGTTGATGGTGCAGATTATGTTAAGAAAACTTTTGAAAAAGAGTTTTCTGTTAAAGTAACTGAAGATGACCCATTTTCGTTGGAGAAAAATTCAATAAAAGAAGAAACATTTTTTGAGGAGGAAAAATGAAGCGAGAAACATTGATTAAGAATTTACAAAAGAGAGTTATGAAAATTACATTTACGAAAGTAAATGGTGAGGAAAGAGTTATGGATTGCACTTTGCAAGAGCATATGATTCCTCCAACAGATGAAAAGAATCGTAAAGAGAATGAAAAAGTCTTGCCTGTTTTTGACATCAATAAAGGTGAGTGGCGTTCGTTTCGTTTGGATTCTATTACTAACATAGAAGCATTAGAATATCAAGATTATGGGGTACTATGATTTTATTAGATTTTAGTAATATAATTGTTGGTAGTATTATGGTAGCTTCCAGAGTACCAGATGAAGAACGATTTTCAGAGGACTTTATTCGTCACTTGGTGTTGAATAGTGTCAGATCATATAGGAGTAAATACAAAGAAAAATATGGTGAAATGGTTATCTGCACAGATTATCTTTCTAGTTGGAGAAAGGTAGCTTTTCCACTTTATAAGGCTCATAGAAAAGTCCAGAGAGATAAACAAGACAAAGAGAAAGGGATGGATTGGTCAGCATTATTTGAAACTATTGCTAAGATTACAGGAGAATTGAG
>Ga0315334_10002345_pt1 | contig 11849 bp, 8 predicted proteins | sample M150034915metaG_FD_205555 | JGI IMG/M metagenome (GOLD analysis project Ga0315334, IMG submission 205555) | Ammonia-oxidizing marine archaeal communities from Monterey Bay, California, United States - M1 500m 34915 | ecosystem: Environmental > Aquatic > Marine > Intertidal zone | place: USA... | reverse complement strand
GGGTTGCCCAGGTTGGAATCCGGGTGTGTTTGTGATCTTGCCATATGGGTCAAGAACAGTCGTGTATATTTCACGAGAGTTGTTTGTTGAAATGTATACCATTGCCTCTACAAGAAGGGCCATTTGGCTAGTTCCAGAACTTGAAGGGAATTCGAATGTTTGGCCGCCCGCATCTGAATTTGCAATTGTCGTGCCGGGGCAATTTCTCGTATGAGTTCCCTGTTGGCCATCAGAGCATTGTGCTAAATCCTTGAAATGAGATTGTACTGTGGTTGCGCCACCATATGATTGGCCATATAACCCAGTTGGGATAACTCCTGCGCGAACACATGAATCATGCGCTTCTTGAATTGATTGATGGTCGTCAGATTGCCCTGAAGGATCACCATCTTTTGGCCCTTCGTCAGAAACAGGAATTACAATCTTTGTTGCATTTGGATTCCACTTGTGATCATCGCTTGTCGGTGGGTTGCCAGGAATATTTCCTTGAGCATCTTGCCAAGAAAGACATGCCCAGTTTGAACCGGGCCCCCAATCTTCCCCTGAATATCCAGAATATGTTGCGCCGTTGTATACAGTACCTGGTAATTTGCGAATACCTCCGCTATCATCTCCCACCACTAATCCAAGTGGTGTATTTCGTGGACCTTGCCCATCAGCCCCGTTTGGGTTAACATTGCTGCAATCGCCGCTACTTGCCGCACCCGGCATGTAGTTCCCAAGTCCGTAAATTGTTTCATAAACCGTCATATTTGCATCCTTTAGCATTGGTTTAATTCCTTGGAAATAAGAGCCTCCAGCAAAACTGCCGCCATAAACTACAGTACATACATCTGCCCATTCAGAATACATGGAACCTGAAGTATCAATGACGAAAACAAGTTCAACTTTTCCACCGCGAGTATCATCCCAAACAACTTGGACAAAATCATCACCATCAATTGCAATGTCTGGATGTCCTTTGTGTCCAATAATAGGTGTTAGTAGTGTTGAGTCAAATATTACATCAGCCTGAGTTGCCGGATAATTTGGTTCAAGCATTGCATAGTATATTTGTGGTTGAGCAAAGAATTTGTCAAGTGAATCATAATTATCTTCCCATGTAATGTGTACTGCATTCTTGGAATCAATTGCAATGGCGGGCCAGTCGCGATTATTAGTACGCTTTTCAACGATTGTGTCGGTAATAACTGTAATTGCTCCGTCGCTTGCCATACTCCCATCTAAATCATCGAGGAATGGATTGATGCAAGTGTACATAATTGCGTGATTACCACTCTTGTCTGTCCAAGAAATGTGAATCCGATCCATGCTGTCTATCGCAATATCTGGGTGCCAAGTTCTAGCTCCTCCATTATCATTTAATTGGGTGGGGGCTATGAGAGTAAAACCACGAGGATCCATCATACTATAGATCAATTGTTGGTTATTTTTTGCCCAAACCATGTGTACGTTTCCATCGGAATCAGAAACTACTGCGCTCTGTTGGGAATTTGCTCCATCATCTACAACTTGAACCGCATCAGTAATAACAACTTGAGATGCACCTGCTAGCGGCAATGCTGCCATTCCGGTCATACTTGATAAGATCATTAACATACATAGAAATATACTCTTGTTTCGATTATTCATTTCAACACCACTCGTTATCGCTTAAGCAACAACTTTTGCTCCCACTTAACCTACTTAACCGCGACCCTTTATGGTCACGGAAGAAAATATTATTATTCAAATATTTTATTAAAATATATTATTACATTATGCCCATTCAGATTTGTCAAAACTAGAGCCGAATGAGCCGCTATCATCCATTTCTACTTCCGAATCTTTTTGTTTAGAAGAAGATTTTGATTTGGGCTTATCTCGAGCCATTTCTTTTTTCTTCCTTTCAAAATCATCCACCGGGCCGGGCTCCCCTGAGCCAGCCCCATAATTATGCTTAATTTCGTGGATTACTCCAAGTTTTGCTAGCCATAGACGGCGGAGGGCTTGCATTAAATTATTCTTTGATAGGCCATCAAGCCAAATGGGCTCGCTGACATTAAATGCTTGCAGAGGGCCGTCTCCTTTGCTTTTATCTCCGCCGACATGAATACCCCAATCTACGCCACCATCTATTAAGGAAAGACGAATTGAATGCACCCAATCTTGCCATTGTTCAATATCTGCTTTTGAATGTTCTTTCATTTCATTTTGTTGCCCAGCATCAACTCGCGTCATACTTGAAATTGCAATTAAATCCCTCCCTTTAGGATGGACAATATTGAAGGCGTGCCCATTTGGACCAGGGGGGTATCTAACTAGCCAATGGACCAATGCACGTTCATCGTCTTGAGGTTTTGGATTCAATTGTTCCTCATTTAGCCAACGCAACAAAGTGGCATGTAAATCATCGCCCATAATCCAAGGGGGGTGAACGCCCTTCATCAAGCCGTTGGAATTACAATTCACTCAATATCTCTTTGCATAATGATGCAAAATGTTGGCCTGTTTGGGATTTTTTAAGATTTCTTTCTCGCCTACTTTTTAAAATATTCTGCAGTGAATCCCAACCATTGATTGTAATTTGAACACTCAGCCAAAAAATAGGAATTAACCAAATCATTGCTAGAAAAATGCTGAAGAAATGCCCGATAGGGGTTTGTGGAAATAATTCAAACCAATATGTGAAATAAGGTACTGCGAATAAATTTAATAATATTGCTGCAGTAATTGCCATTGGTGGCCAAAAGAAAAAAGAACCGAAGAGCGAGGCTAAGAATTGATAACTTGTTCTTGCATCTAAACCTTCATTTTTAATATTAATATCACCTAATTTCTTTCCCACAGCGGCTTGAATCCCACCGGTGATGATGGAAATAGGCATTACTATCATTGCAAAAATGACAAAAATAATGTTTAGAATTTTTCCGCCGACGGGTGCATTCCTAATTTTCCCTTTGGCGTTCAAAGATCTTCCGTCTAACCTATGGGTTTCAAGAATTTGTGCTGCTTCTATTGCTTTATTTAACAGGTTTTCTTGTGGATTATTTTTTAAATTATCTCTTATATCTCTTGCAGCAAGAACTTCTTCCTTCCAAGAAATTATTTCTTTTTGAGCCTTTCTTGCTTTTAGATGGCCAAGAAGATGCCAACCTCTATTAGTTTCCCAATCTGGTGCATTTGGGGTTAATGGTGCCATTTTTTCTCGCACTTCATCGCGTAATTCATTAACAATCTCTCGCGGAGGTTCAACCCATTCTCCACCAGCCATTTTTTTGCTCATTTCGTCCGTCAAACCATTATCATCTACAATTATTGGCTCTCCAAATTCAACCCAAGCATCAGTTCGCCAATGATGCCTTATTCGCCAATGCAACCCCACAGGCAATAATACTGGTTGAGGTTTACCTTGCCCCTTTGCAAGTGCAACGGCAGATAACACGGTTCGCATCGGGCCTGTTTTTAGCCTCAATAAATGAGATTCGTTGTGACTTGTTCCTTCAGGAAAAAGAAAACAGCCAAAGCCCGCCGCTATTCCTGTTGACAATTTCAATAAACTACGGCCATTTATTTCTGCGGCAAGTTCAGAAGAACAGCCACCTCTTACCAATTCTGATTGGCGAACAACTGGTTGGACTGCTAATTTTCTTCCCCAAAAACCAAGTATTGGGCGGGTTACTAAATCATGCCTTCCTCCAATCACGATATGTTTCGGGTGTGAAACCATTATTACTGATGGGTCAAGTAATCCATTTGTGTGCCATGCACAACATAGGCTCCCTCTATCTGTTGGAATATTATCTCTCCCACTTACTTCAAAGGTTTTGAATTGGCTTCCAATTGTTCCCCTCAACAATAAATATGCAACACTGGTCCAAAAAGGAGAGCCAGGGATTTTTCTTGAAAAAGTAGGTAGTGGGGTATTAATGAGGCGCTCTATTTTCATCTTTGATGCAGATTTTGACAATGTTGGGAGGAGGGCGCCTTTGCTATCTGTGACTCCGTCTTCACCGTGTGTCATTTCAGTTCCTTCAAGCATTATAATACCTCAATATTTTTTTAGTTGGTCTGACAATAAGGATAATTTTGGGAAATCTGGTTCAATACTTCCAATTGGAGGGGAGTTCGGCCAACAAGCGAGCAAAGTTAATCCTCCATCATCAATATCCCGTGGAATCACATGAATATGAACATGAGGGATTTCTTGACCTGCCAATACTCCGTCGTGGATCCCTATTGAAAAATCAGTAGTTTCAAAATGAATTGAAAGTTTTCGCTGCACCTCTACAACACCTTGCCACAATTCACTCAATTGTAGAGGGGAGAGGTGCGAAATGTGACTTACTTGCTCATGGGGCACTACTAAGGTGTGTCCGGCGCGCCGAGGGTTAATATCCAAAAATGCTATCCAGGAGTTGCCTGAAGCCACTTCACTGCAAGGAATACTGCCTTCAATAATGCGAGTAAACAAGGTTTTTATCCCGCTCATAAAAGCGGTGAAGGGGCTATTGCTATTGTAAGTTAGGCAATATTTTACAAGATTGTAGTAAAAAATGTAATCAACTCTAGAGCCGAAGATTATTCTTCGGGTGCGAGAATCCAATTACCACCAGCGCTTTTCATTAATTCTATCCAACTCAACTCGCCGGAAGAAGAAATCATACTATGTTTGAGATAATTGCCATCATCCCTTCCATCGAAATCAAGGCGGTTGTGAGTTCCTCGCGACTCTTTACGGTTAATTGCTGCATCAACACAATTTTGGCTCAAAGAAACCATCACTTGAAGCCTATAATTTTCAACAATATTTGTATTCATTAATAATGAATTAGTTTGGTCGAGAGATAATTGGTTAGAAGATTCCATCAAAGTACCAAGTGCTTCAACCGCTTTAGAAAGCCCCTTTTCATCTCGATTCATTCCCATGTGAGTTGACATAATTTGAGAAAGAGTATTTCTTACTGCACCTGCTCTAATTTTTGAATTAGAATAATCTAAATCAGCATTAATTGAACCATCAGATATGTCTGCAGCATCCAATAACTCTTTTGTCCCACTATACTCACTGCTCTTTGCGAATTGAGCAGCACTCGCTCCTGCAAGTGAACCACTTACGATTTCTTCAAGGAGGTTGTTGCCTGTCGCCTGTCCGCCACCGTGGAAACCTGAGCATGAAGCAGCGCCACAAGAAAATAATCCCGGTATTATCTTATCCCAACCACCAGATAATACTCGACCAGATTCATCAATTGCAATACCTCCAATGATGGAGTTGATTTTTGCCTCAACTGGAATAGGTTCAAATGAAGTATCTAAACCCAATCGAGTTGATACGAGTTTGTTTGTTCCGGCAAACCAAGGCAAATTATTTTTATCTATTTTGGCCATATCTACCGACCAACCATCTTCCTTTGACATTATTTCAGCCATTTCGCTTGGAGAACCTGAAACGTCATTTGGCCCTTGCAAAATAGCGCCCTCGCCGAGTAAATTCAACGGTAAGGAAATATTACTATCTGCTATAGAAAAAGGTGTCCAGTTTTGGAATTCCATGTCTCTTAATGAAGCTCCAATGTTTTGAGCGAGGTGCATCCCCCACCCACCACTACTTTGGCCATCCCATGCCCCTTCAAAGCCACCATCGGCAATGATAATTGATTTTGCTTGGATTGCATTTACTGTGCCGGAGCCGAGGTCAAGGCAAATCAAACCATTAACTGCATTATTAGAATGGATTAACTTCACAACGTGTGAATCAGCTCTACGGACAACCCCATTTTTTTCACATTGATCTAAGAGAACCTGATGGACTTCTCTTGATGTTGAATCCCCACAATCTGCAACCCTTGGTTTACCATGGCCGGGTAATAATCTCATTAGAGGTAATCCTTTATTGTCGCGCCGGAAATTAACTCCCCATTGCTCAAGTTCGGCAACAATTTCAACTGCTAATGAAGTCCTACTGTTGACAATGTTTTGGTCGCAAAGAAAATCTCCAGAACGGATTGTATCATTGCGGTGGTCTTTAGTAGATGGCTCAGAAATAGTTGCAGCAATACCACAATCAGTATCATTTCCAGAATTATTTGGTCCGACATAAGACAACATCAACACTGCTGCGCCTTCTTTTTTTGCAGCAATAGCAGAACGCATGGCTGCATGCCCTTCACCGATGATTACTACATCCCAAGCTTCCATCTAACGACCCCTGTTGATACCTGCGAAGTGCTTCCCTGCGATAAATACGCCGACACGGCTCCATGGGTTTTGGCTCAAGATTTACGAGTACGTGTAAGTCCAAGTGTTCGTGCTCTTCGCAACCTCCTCTTACGGCGACTATCACCCGAACCCATCCGCCGGCGTACATTTGTTCGCACAATCGTTGAGGTGAGGATATCCCCCGAATCATCGAGTAAATTTACTTGCAGAGTACGAAGGCCAATTTCGCCTGATTCCCAAGAAATACTCATCCACAAAAACACGCCCCGACGAAGATAACGAGGTAGCCAATCTATTGCGTCCTCGTTAATAGAACTATACAATTGTAACTTGGATTGGGGTGCAGGACAAGGTTCTACCTCAAGCCTAAATGACTGTTTTTCAGGTTGCCCACCGGGCACATGAACTTCGACCCTTACTCTATCCATAACCATGCTTTGGTTGTTTATGAAAATAAAGAGATGCCCTTGTCCATCATAACATTCATCTTCAAACTCCACATCCATTCGCCAACTATTATTTGAAATGGAAAAACTATTGGTCAAGAAATCAGATTTTAGTCGCGCTATTAATTGAAAAAAACCCGGTTGCCAAGCGCATGAATGTGCGATCATTCGCTGTATTGAGGATTGATTAAAGGTGGGATTTATTTGCAGTTGTTCAGGGCCACCAAATATGAATTCATTTAACTCTTCAGACAATTTACCATCACTAATTTCATCATTATAATGCAAATGCAATAATAATAATAATCTCTCCATGGCTTCTTGGTGATGCAAACCTGGTTTGAAATACTGTTGCATATCAATCTCCCATTTTTTCCATTCCCCGCCAAGGATTGGATCTAAATGTGCCTGTACTAATTCACTAAATGCTGGTGACAATTCTGTGGGATGATGGGTTGGAGCATATAGTGCAAGAAAGGGTAAGGGGTCTGCGTGATTTAGTAAATCGTCGAGAGTGATTCTTGAATGAACTGTTGTGGCAAAGCCAATTGTAATTACCATCAACAAAACAATATTCCAAGTAAAACCGCCAGGAGGAGAAAGTGTTGCAAAAATCAAAAAACTTACCCCAATAATATTTGCAACTAAAATAAAATATGCATTTCTTTTACCATCTTTGAGTGCTTCCTCAATTCTATCTGAACCGGGAGAAGAGCGGTGATTGTTTCCTCTTTGAGCTGACAAATCAAAATGCGCTTCTGCAGCGCTTGTTGCAGATTCGGAGGCCGCAATTATTGGCGCTTGGGTCAATAGTAATAACGGAACCCAAATAATAAACATTAACCATGCTTGAGGGATTGCTAATGCGGGTATTGAAATTCCAACAAAGGCGGTTAATGCAAGTAATAATCCAAACCACTGACGTAAATACCTCATTGGCCCCCACCAAGACCATCGCCCCCAGAAAACACGATTTGCTTCTGATTTATTATAGCGTTCTTCTGCATCGATTAGACTATTTGTTTCACCACGCGTGTCAGCACTTGATTCTTGTTTAAAAGATTCACCATAAGGTTCGGGAAAATTTTGCGGGTCAGATGAAGATATTGTGGGCATTGACATATACCCCAAGAGGTGTTCGGTTTTGTTTTCATCGGTTATCTATGTCAGTAATTGATGCGTTTGGGCAAAAATAACTATTCGTCCGGTTTCTTCATTAATTAATGTTGGAGTGAGGAAAAATAGGTTGAGGCGGGCGCAGCAGGATTTGAACCCGCGATCCCTGGCTTAGGAGGCCAGTGCATTATCCAACTATGCTACACGCCCAAACAATCGCCGGAGGCTCATCAACTTGAGCCTTCGCCTCAACAACGGGAATGGAATATTACAACAGGTTAGCAGATTATACAGTTGCAAGGCCATACTTTATTCCAATCTCTGCAATATTATGGAAGAGTAATTCAAATTGAATACGCGCATGCATGCTTCGTTGCAATTTCACATCACAAAGAGCGAGATTGTCAATAATCTCCTTTTGTGCATCTTCAGGCAATAATAAACGTCCGCTCACTAGCATTTCGTGTAATTGGTCAATAACATCCTCTGGTTGCAAACTATGATTATTCATCAAAACATCTAATTGGCCCATGGCTCCATGTAAAACTCTTGTATTTTTCGCACCCATTTTTTGCCAACGCCATTCATGTATTTTTCCACGTAGTGCTTGTTCCAACACCCTTTGGGTTGGACCAAGGGTTGTTGCTGCAATTAATTTCTGCAAACTGCTCCTTTCACGATGCATGCCTTTCAGTACTAATAATTCTAAAAGAAAAATAGCACGGCGTAAATTACCATTCACTACATGGCAAATATCTCCGAGTAATCCATTTACCAACTCCACATTTTCTTCAACACAAAGTTCATCTATTCGTTTACTAAGCAATTCTTTTGAAACCGATGGAAGACGAATTAACTGAGTTCTTGAACGCAAAGCATCAATCAAACGACTTGGTGCTCGAGCAGTAAAAATAAATCTAGATGTATGAGATTCTCTTTCCATCATTCTACGCAAATAGGGTTGCCTAGTTGGGCCGAGAAAGTCTGCATCTTCAATAATAATTAATCGAGATACTGGCGCCATTTGCAAGCCTTGGTTGAGAAACTGAGATTCCTTTCCTGCGGGGGGAATGTCATCTCTTGTTGAAGTTATCATATTCCTGTCAAAAGCATCAAGACTTGTGCGACCCGCAAGTGTATCTTTACTATTTCTCCCGTCGGGTCTAAAAAAATCTTCAAATTTGGCCATAGCCCCGCTTGAACGGGCCAAGTCTCGTGCTTGGATTACATGAGTTGTTGCATTCCAACCAGAACCTAACACCTGCCTTGCAATTAACCTCCAAGTGGCTGTTTTACCAACACCGGATGGCCCTGCAATCAAGAGATGAGGGGGGTTAGCATTACAAGCAGCCGCATTTATTTGAGAAATAATTTTTGGAGGAAACGCGAGGTCGTCAAAACGGCGCGGGGCATGAGAATATAGCCAACTCGCCATCCTTATCAACTAGACAGCAAGGGCCACGGTTCTTCAAGGATTGGGGTAAAAAGAAATTGAATAAACCCAATTATTAGTTTGCATCAATGACTTTGTGTCCACTACGACGAGGCTTTGCAAATATTCGACTACCACAGCTTCGGCAAGATATACCGGGGCGATCAACTGCCAATTCTTCAATGCTGCCGCAAATGATGCATTTATACACAACAGGCTCAACCATGTTGGCCGCGACTTAGCCCTCCTCTTTGAACCTGCCCCTCGCGTAATGATTACCTCCGGCAGGTTCATGGGACGCTTTCAATGCACAGTATTTCATGAGCGGGGGAAAAATGGTCATTGATGTTGTTGACAATGGTGGCCAATGGACACATCGCGAGTGGAGAATGCTTCGCGACTTGGGAATCGATACCAAAATCATTGAAAATAAAACCCCTCTCAATGAATTGCGTAAATTAGATGGTTTACTTCTTTCCGGTGGTGCGGCGAGGGTTGGATTGACTGGTGAATTGGGCAATTGTGGGGATTATTTGCAATTGGATATTCCAATTCTCGGTATTTGTGCTGGACATCAATTTATGGCCCGATATTATGGTGGGCAAGCACGTGAATCTGAAACTCCTGAATTTGGTGAAATGAAAATAAAATTACTCGGAGGAGGAGGGGTTATTTTTGCAGATACTGCGGAAGAGCAAACGGTTTGGGAATCCCATAATGATGAAGTTTGCGAAGTGCCAGAAGGATTTGTTGTAACTGCATCCTCGCCATCGTGTGAAGTACAAGGAATGGAAGATATCAAGCGTATGCGATGGGGTTTACAATTTCATCCCGAGGTGAATGATACTGAATTTGGTGCAAAAATAATGCAGAATTTTGTTGAGTATTGTCAGAAAAACAATAGCCTGTAATGATAATGTGCTTTGGATTATTAACCAAACAACATTTTTACTTAGATACGCAATCCTGCCTGGCGAGCAAGCAATATTATTCTCATGCTATGTTCAAGAGCGCTTGCCCATTGCCATGATTCTGTGAAATTTCTCCCAACCGCATATACACCATGCCCTCTAACAACAACGCACTTCATATTACCCTGACCAAGTGCTTCGGCTATTTGGCGTAAGTATTCATCCATATCATCAGCATCTTGGTCGACAATTACCACCTTTCCAAGGTGGGCTTTACCATGAACATCAACTGGTTGAAGCACTATCAAATCTTTTTCTAAAGAGAGGGTAGTTGAAAACGGGGGGTGAACATGAATACAAGCCGCAGGGCCCCCGTTGTGTAATGAAGTGCTGGCGAGAAGAACTTCCATTATCCTCCATTCATTAGAAGCCTCAGGGGGTGCTGCTTGTCCAAGTTTCCCCGAAATGATATCAAGTTCATTCATTTGTGCTAAAGCACTCCCAAATCGAGTTGCATGCATTACACCTGGTTGGTCAGGATTTAGCATTGCAATTGTTCCTTGGGTTGAATGCACTAAACCTTCACGGTGTAATTGACGTCCTAGTCTAACAAAATCACCAACTACATGGGAAGGAACTACAAAATCCTCTCCAACAATAGGGGGAAGGGGTTGCTCTTCAATTTCTGTAATTACTTCGGTTGCACCAATTATTCCGCTTCTTAACCGTTCAACTTCAGCCTCTAAATTAGCAATTTTTTGCATCTCTTCTATTGACAAAGTCGTTACCCTCTCGTCTTTCTTAGAATCATCATCCTCTGTTTCACTGTCTTGATCTTCTTCACTGCCGGCTGATTCTTCAACATCGGTTTCTTCAAGAGTTGGTTCTTCTGTGGCCGAAGTATTTTCCTCGTCAACATCATCACTATCTTCTTCTTCACCCTCTTCGGTTTCGTCTATATTTTCCGAAACTGGGGGAGTTTCTTCCTTAGATTCTTCTTCATCTACACTTTCATCCTTTTCATCAACAATAGTTGTTGATGGGGCTTTACTTGGGGGACCAGAAGGTGGGCCACTAGGAGGGCCTTTGCTTGGAGGACCAGAGGGTGGGCCACTAGGAGGGCCTTTGCTTGGAGGACCAGAGGGTGGGCCACTAGGAGGGCCTTTGCTTGGAGGGCCAGAAGGTGGACCGCTTGGAGGGGCTTTGCTTGGAGGGCCAGAAGGTGGACCGCTTGGAGGGAGCGAAGGGGTTTCAGTGGGTGCTTCTTCTTCATCTGTATCAGGAGTTTCTTCTTCGTCTGTATTTGGGGTTTCTTCTTCGTCAGCACCTTCATTAATGCTTTCTGAACCAGGGGTTTCTTCTTCGGATGAATCTTGAGGTGGGGGCGTGGGTGATTCAGCAACTTCTATTTCGTTTTCACCAAAAGTTGAGGTGAACAAATCCGACATTTCAATTTCTTTTTCATCCTCTCTTTCCTTTTGACGAGAGGTTCTTCCTTTGTCTGTCATGCCGGTCCCCAACCCCCGCACGGAGTGCGACTTAAATACAGGTTTCCTGTCGGCATCTTGTAAAGCCCCGTTAGTGTAGCGGTTATCATACAGGATTGTCATTCCTGTGACACGGATTCAAATTCCGTACGGGGCGCCTTTACAAAAAATCGAGTATATAATTGTTATTTGAAACGAAAAATTAATCTCAATAATCAACAAATTATTAAGGTTGTTTTGATTGATTATTAAATTT
>Ga0315334_10002344_pt1 | contig 11850 bp, 9 predicted proteins | sample M150034915metaG_FD_205555 | JGI IMG/M metagenome (GOLD analysis project Ga0315334, IMG submission 205555) | Ammonia-oxidizing marine archaeal communities from Monterey Bay, California, United States - M1 500m 34915 | ecosystem: Environmental > Aquatic > Marine > Intertidal zone | place: USA... | reverse complement strand
AGGGCGCGTTCGCTGATGCCAAAGTGCTCCAGTGCGCTGTGGCGCCAGCGTTCCGCACGACCGCCGGTAGAGGCGCCGGCGATGTGCTTGAAGCGCAGGCCGCCGAGGGCCACGGTCACTTCTGCTACCACATAGTCTGTCAGGGGGCTGCGGTTGGACTTTTGGTTGCAGCCGTTGAGCAGGGCGTTGAGGGTCAGGGGGTACTGATCGGGAGTGGTGAAGGCTTTTTCCACGAGCACGCCCAGCACGCGGGCTTCGTAGCTGTTGAGGGAGTTGGGCATGGCAGCAGGGTATCCTCTTCGCCCCATGCAAGTCGTCTTGGTCCACCCAGAAATCCCCCACAACACCGGCTGTGCGGCGCGTTTGTGCGCTGCGCTGGGGGTGCGCCTGCATTTGGTCGAGCCCCTTGGGTTCTCCCTGGAGGACAGGTACCTCAAGCGGGCGGGTCTCGATTATTGGCCTATGGTGGACTTGGTGCGGCATCCAAATATGGAGGCCTGCTTAGGGGCCTTGGGGCGTGACGGTGAGCGGCCCCTGGAGGAACGCTTGCGGCTCTTCAGTGCGCGCGGGGGCAAGTCCTGTTTCCAGACGGATTTCCATGGGGATGACCTGCTGTTGTTTGGCTCCGAGACCAAGGGCTTGCCTAAGGATCTCTTGGCATCCAATGAATCACGGCGGGTGTACCTGCCGATTCAAGATGGCATTCGCAGTTTGAATCTGGCGAACACGATCGCCGTGGGGCTCTACACCGCGCTAGATCGGGCGGGGGTGTCGATGCCCGAGAACGACGGGTCCTACGTGGCCCACCCGGATGCCAAGAAAGATATCTGGCCCAAGGACGTGGTGCAGGATTCGGCTGAGTAACCTCAGTATCCGTAGCGCTGCCAGAAGCTTTGGGCCCGTTGGGTGTCTTCTGTGTATTCCCAGACCAAAAGAGCGTAGCCCCGGGGGAAATCCACCTGGGCCGGCACTGGGCGTACCCGCGGGATGACCGCTTTTCGCAGGGGCGCTTCTCCCTTCGGGTCTTGACCAAAGACGATGCGCGCGCTGGCTCGCACGGCGGCTTCGAAGGCAGGAGAGCCCTCTTCCAACGCTGATTGGGGCACGATCATGGCCTGGAGAACCGTGGGCTTGCGCTTCAAGAACCAAGCCCGGGGAACCCGGCGATCGTGGCCGGCACTGCGGGATTCAGCGGGGCGGGATTCGGTGGCGTGGGGTAGGTGGGCGACCTCGGGATCCACCAGTCCATTGCGGTCATGGACCACCATGAACGATTCCCAGCCGATGGCCCCGATGGCACCCATCACGATGGAATCTGTGGGGGGATAGAGGGCCTTGAGGGCTCGGCCGATGGCGCGGAAACTCTCCAGGTTCTTGGCGCTGCGCTTGAATTGGGCCCGCTCGCTGCGGAACTTGCTCTGGTCAAAGGAGCGGTAGTTCAAAGTCCGGAGTGCGCTTTCGGGCACGATTCCATGTTGAAAGTCGCCGGTCAAGGGCAGCGCACCGATCAAGACCAGGGGTAGGCCCGGTGCCCAGGCGCCTCGGGCGGGCAAGTGTCCCAGGGAAATGGCTAGGGCTGCACAAAGGAACGGGCTGATCGGCGCCAGGAACCGGAAGTAGGGCATCCAATCGCCGCCGACCAGAATATTGTAGGCCACTCCTCCGGCGCACAGGACCAAGCAGGTCAAAAGGCCCGAGCGTTGGGGGCCGCGCAGGGAAAAAGGCGCGAGCACCAAAAGGGCCAGGGGCACCAGAGTCAAGAGCGCCCAACTGGCGGTGGAGTCAAAGCCGCGGGCAAGGACTGCCCCACTGATGCCACTTTTGGCCGCCACAGTGTTCGGCAGCCAAGCCCCATAGAGGGAGTGGCGCCAGAGCATAAGGATCAGCAGTCCAGCCAAGCTAAGGCCCAGGGTTAGGGACCAGCGTAAACGGGTGGGGCGTTCGGAGACGGGCCGCAGCCGGGTGCCCAAAAACACCGCTAGGGCGATGCCCGCTACCCACAAGAATCCCTCGGGCCTGACCCAGATGAGCGCCACACTCGCAAGGCCCGCGGTCAAGCCAAAGCGCCCCTCGGAGGCGCAGCGCTCCTGCAGCAGGGCGCGTACGGCCAAGAACATGAAAAAGGTGTGGGCGCTGGTTTCCAAGCCACCGCTGCACCAGATCACAAAGGGCGGATGCAGCACTAGGGCTGCGATTCCAAGGGCGCCGGCCGTGCGCCTCAAGCCCAGATCCAGCACCAAGAATCGGTGCAGCAGGGCTACCGTGCCACAGCCAAAGAAGGCGCCCATGATTTGGGCCGCGGTGGGCAAGCTGAAGCCAAATGCATAGGCCCCGCGCAGAAGCCAGACCCAAAGTACGGTGCTGTGCCCTTCCACGGGCGGGTTGTCCCCCGGGTTCCAAGTGGCCAAGCCCAACTCGGCCCAGTTGCGCGCATAGCGAAATGCGATGAACGAGTCCTCGATGAGAAACTGAGAGCGCGTGGCCAACTGGCCCAGCAGCACCGCCAGCCCTAAGCCGAGGGCAATCCAGGCGCCCGTGCCATAGTCTCCTTGTCCCGACTCCTGTTGGTTTGCCCTGCCCATCATCCTCCGATCAGGATACCCTTCTGGCCTGATGAGCAACAACACCCAAGCAAATGCTGAACGCCTTCCCCGAAAAGGGGACGAAGTGGAGGCCCAAGCCCAGGGCCTCGGCCCCCGGGGCCACATCATGGGGGAGGTCCGGGGCATTCCTGTGCGCATCAAAGGCTGCACGGCCCCCGGGGATCGGGTGCGCGTGCGGCTCCTGCGCAAGGGACGCGGGGTTTTTGATGGGCAGCTGTTGGAAGTGCTCGAAGAAGGCCCCGAGCACACCGAACCCCGCTGCAGCCACGCGGGCACTTGCGGTGGGTGCTCGTTCCAAGGGGTGAGCTATGCAGCGCAACTCAAGGCCAAGCAAGGGTGGCTTGAGGCCGCCATCGCCGAATCTGATTTGGTCGTCAAGCCAGAGGTGCAGGCGATGATTGGAATGGACGATCCGTGGCACTATCGCAACAAAATGGACTTCACCTTTGGTTCGCGCCGTTGGATTGAAGAGCACGAAGAAGAAGGAGTCGTGGCGGACTTCGGCCTCGGGTTGCACGTGCCCGGGCGCTGGGACAAGGTGCTCGACATCGAAGAATGCAGCATCGCTTTTCCCGAGGCGGCGGCGATCCTGAACACTACCCGGCGGCTGGCGCTGGAGCAAAACCTGGACCCATGGGACGTGAAAGATGCCCGGGGCCTCTTGCGCCACCTAGTCGTGCGCAAGGGGTATCAGACGGGTCAGATTTTGGTGGACTTGGTCACGGAGACGGAAAGTCCCGAGCGCATCGATCCCTTCGCGGCCGCGTTGCTTGAAGCCCATCCCGAAATCACCACAATGGTCCAGGGGATCCAAGCGCGGTCTGCGCAGGTGGCTTTTCACGAGGAGCAACGAGTCTTGCACGGGAGCGGAGTCATCGAAGAGGTCCTCGCGGGCTGCACCTTTGAAATCAGCGCCACCAGTTTTTTCCAAACCAACACCCCCCAAGCGGAACACCTTGTGGAGTGCATTCGCGAGGCCGCTGGTTTGAAGAGTGGGGATGTCTTGTTCGATCTTTATTGCGGCGCGGGCACCCTCGGTCTTTGCCTCGCCAAGCAACAAAGCGATGTGCGCGTGCTGGGCTTTGAAACCGTCGAAGCCGCAGTGGAGGACGCCCGGCGCAATGCAGAGGCCAATGGGATCCTGAACGCAGAGTTCCGGGTCGGGGATGTGCGTGCGATTTTGGAAGAGAGCGCAGAGGGGGCTTTGCCCCAAGCGGACGTGATCCTGATCGATCCACCCCGGGCGGGTTTGCACCCCAAAGTCCCCGCGCAACTGGCCGCACTCAAGCCCAGGCGCATGGTGCTGGTCTCCTGCAATCCCCTCGCGGCCATGGGGGACCTCGCGCGCCTTGAATTCCTCGGCTGGCGTACTACCCAGGTGCAACTTCTGGACTTGTTCCCCCATACGCCCCACGTGGAATGTGTGTTTACCCTCAGCCCAATTCCACTGGATCAGTAGGTAGATCGGGGCTTCCATCAGGGGCAGCAATCGGTGATCATGGGGGCAGAGCTATGACCCAGATCCGCTTCCTCTCTGTTGTCCCCGGGAAAATTACACCCCTCAGCCCTGTTAGGCTCGGGGAGGAGCCGCGCCCATGAGCTTCCTCGATCCGGGGTCTTTGCTGATCGCAGCGCCTTCCATGCTCGATCCTAACTTCATGCACACGGTTGCGATGATTGGCCATCACGACGGGGAAGGGGCCCAGGGCTTGGTGATCAATCGTCGTCAGGAGCAGGGGATGACCCTCGCGGGCCTTGAGGTTCAAGAGGGCGGCCCCGTCGGTCTTGGCCAGCATCAACTGTTGCACGCATCCGACGCCTTGGCCCATTGTTCGACTTCGGTGGTGGATGGCCTTTGGATGGCCCGGGAACCGGAGTCCATTCTTGAAGCCTTGGATTCGGGCACGCTGAGTCATCAGGATGTGCGGCTTTTCGAAGGGTATTCCGGTTGGGGCGCAGGCCAATTGGAAGCAGAGCTGGCCCAAGACGTTTGGCTCGTGGGAAACCCTGCGCCCCAGTTAGTGCTTGGGGATTTGAGCGGCTTGGCCATTTGGCGCGAGGCCCTGCGCTTGCTGGGACCCGATGCGGCGGGGCTTGCGCATCTTCCACCAGATATTTCCTGGAACTGAATTTATTCACATTCCTGGCGACGACATTCCCATGGCAAACCACCAACAAACTAGCCCGACCGCGCGCTTCTTCCGCGGGGTCCTTGGTTGGGTGGTGAACGGCCTTGTGGTTTTGGTGGGAGGTGCTGCGGGAGTTATCTTGGCGGGGTACTTGTTTGCCCCGAGCATGTTGGCCAGTTTTATTGCTCGCCAAGTTGAGAGCGAAATGAATCAGCACATGCGCGGCACCATTAGCGTGCGCAGTATGGAGCTCGGCTGGGGTGCGACCCAGACAGCGCGCGGCATGCGTCTGCTGGATGATCAGGGCAACCTGCTGCTGGAAGGGGACGTCAGCATGCCGAGCCCATGGGTTGAAGCCCGGCGACCGATCGAGGTGAACCTGACCGGGGGGCGCTTGGAGTTCGACGAGCAAGGGGTATTGAATCTCTTGCGCGTGGCGGGAAATCCCGAGCAGCCTGGGGAGGAGATTCTCGCCTGGTTGACGGATAGGAGCACCTTAGATGTGAACCTGAATGTGCTCGAGGGGAGCCGTGGCCTCAATTTAAGAGATGAACGGAACGCAAACGCCGACTTGCTCATCCCCATGGGTAGCGCGCAGCTCGCGTTAGACTTGGAACCGGAGGGCGGTTGGTCTGCGGGGTCGCTTCGCGTGAATTGTTCCCTTGGGGACGACTCTCACACGGGTCAGGTGGACTTGTCCCTAGCCCGTACCGGTCAGGATGTGGGTCTGGTGGGGCAGCTGAATCTCGATGCCATCCCTGGGAATTGGGCGGACCATTGGCTGGGGACCTCGGGGGAGTTCGCTGCCTGGATCGAGGATGTGTTCTTCCTGTCCATGACTCTTGAGGAGGCTCAGGGGGGTGGCTCCACGATCAGTGTGCAACTCACCGAGCGCGAGGGCACGAGCTTGAACCTCGCTGGCTCTCTTGACTCTAAAGGATTGCGCTTGCTGGCTGTCCCGGGCGTATGCCGCATCAGCGCCGAGGCAGACCTCCTGATTGGAGGCCTTGGGCCACTGCTGGAACCCGAGTTGACCATTGCCAAAACCCGCCTGCTGGAGGGCCGCTTGAGGGATGGGGGCTTTTTCATCAATGCGGAAGATGGGGTGTCTCGGATCTTCTTCACTTTGGCACCCGATACATTTCCGGAGGCTACCCACCGGGGATCAGACTTGCCGGTTCATGTTAGCAGCCTGCGGGTGGATTTTAGGGGACAGGACCGGCGGGCTTGGTTGATCGGTTCCCTCGATGAGGTCGGGGAAGACTTGCGATTTGCCCTCGATGTGCATGACACCTTGGATTCTCCTGCCGAGGCGGCTCTTTCCTTATTTAGTGTTTCACCGAGTCAATTGGAATCCAGGTGGGGTTTGCCGCCGGTGATCTCCGAGACCCTGGGTGAGCTGATTAGTGCTCGCATTCTGCGTGGAGCCGTGGGCGAGCCGCTGCAAATCGAAGCCTCGAACAACACCGGTGGTTCCATTGTGTTCACCCTCGATGGGCTGGCTTTGAATTCGGTGGAGAAAAGGCCTCAGGACTTTTTGTGTCCCTTAGACCCCGAGTCCTTTGCTGTTTGGGTTCAGCCCCTCGTTCCTTGGATTGAGTTGTTGGGCAAGGGGCAGGCCGAAGTCCTGCCGATTCATGTGGAGTCTTTTCATTTTCCCTTGAGCGGAGACTTGAAGGAACTCGAGATCGTTCTCTCCCTTGACTTTTCGGGCATTCCCATTCGACTCGTGGGGGCCCTCGATCGGGTGCTGGCGGACGGGCAACCCAGGGACATTACTCGGGGGCTGGTGGACCCCATTCGCGTGCGGATCGCTGGGGGGACGATTACCTATGAGGGATTTACCCTGCCCTTGGGTGATCACGAGGTAGACGCGGAGGGCACTCTCGACTTGCTGGCCAACACCTGTCAATTGGCCCTTGAGATCCCCCTGGACATTTTGCACCCGGGGGTTTTGGGTTTGGCCCGGGACTTTCCCCGGGGCGGTCTCTCAAGCATGACCATGCCCGTGCAATTCCAGGGTGATCTCGGAGACGAAAGTTTGCAAGTGGATTCGCAGAGCCTCTTGAGGATTCGCGAGTTCCTCGATCCGCTGCTCAGGCTGGATCGTTAATCACTTGCTGACCGTGCGCCCCAGTCGCTTGGAGACCATCTCAGCCAAGCGCTCGAATAATTCGTGGTCGTCGCGGTCGCAGATCCAAGCAGCACGTTCTTCGTCCCAGTTGTAGTGCCAGGCGGAAGTCGCCGCGGCAAACCACATCTGGTTCGCGGCAGCCTGTCGGTTGACCACGAACTGGGGGCCGCTGGCGAACTCGAGCTTAATCACGCCGCCGGCGGATGAATAGTCGAGCTCGTCTGGATCAAAAGGCTCAAGCCAATCTTCTAGCTTGAGGAGGCAAGCGTCGGAACGCTCTTGATAGGTTCTGTTTTCCATGGGATTCACAGCTGGCTTTGTTGGAGATCATAGCCCTTTCTGCGTAGGGTCCAAGGGCACTAGGTGGAACTGGTCCAGGAGCAAATGGGGCAGGTATCTGGATCATGTCCCCGGGCGGGGCAGTGCTCTCGTCCGAAGTAGATCATGCCCAGGTGGAGAAAGGCCCACTCCTCTTCGGGGAAAAGCGCTTTGAGGTCGCGCTCGGTACGCACCACGGTGGAGCCGTTGGATAACCCCCAGCGTTCCGCCAGCCGGTGGATGTGGGTGTCCACGGGGAATGCGGGCACGCCAAAGACTTGCACCATGACCACACCAGCGGTCTTGTGCCCTACCCCCGGCAAGTCTTCCAGGGCTTCCATGTCCTCGGGTACGGCTCCCCCGTGGCGCTCCATCAATAACTCGGACATGCGTCGGAGGTTTTTGGCCTTGGTGGGTGCGAGCCCTATCTCGCGGATCAATTCTCTGATTTCCTCCACCGGGACTTGGGCCATGGCCTTGGCATCCTTGGCACGTGCGAAGAGCGCCGGGGTGACTTGGTTCACCTTCTTGTCGGTGGTTTGGGCCGAGAGCATGACCGCAACCAAGAGAGTAAAGGGGCTGACGTGATCGAGGGGCACGCCCGGATCGGGGTACAGCTCGTAGAGTTGCGCGGCGATGCGCTTGGCCTTGGCCCGCTGCAGGGGGGAAGGCCGTTTCGTTTTCTTGGATCCTGCGCGGCTCGGCATGGGGCCAGACTAGCGCACGGCGTACCCAGTTAGGTCACTGCTTCCAGGTGGCACCAGCTTTTGGCGCGTCTTCAGGTAGATTTTCCATGCGCCTGCTGAAGGAAATTACCGGGGGCGCTGCCCCTTCTGGTCGTGAGGACTTGGCCCCGGGCATCTGGAACTCCAACACTTGGGTCACGTCGGGCAGGGCACGGAAAATGGCTTCGCTGTTGAGGGACTCGATGCGCCGCACGACCTGGAGGCGCAGATCTTGCCCCGTGGGCAGGTTGTGGAAGGTGAGCTCTCCCGTCAGGGGGCAGGTCTCTTGGCGCATGGTTTGCCAGACGAGCCCGCTCGGGTTGTCGTTGCGGAAGGTGACAGGCGGGGGCAGGGGCTTGTCCTCTTGGGGCTTCATGGGTTCGGGTGGAAGGCCTGCGGCGATGCGCTCACGGCGCTTCTTGAGGCGCGCCTCGCGCATGCGCTTCAAGCGACCCCCGCGTGGCGCTTGGCTCTCGTTGGGGTCGGCATTTGGATCCTGCTCGAATTCATCAAAGGGTTTTTTTTCTTCAGCGGCGGCCAAGTCTCTGGCCCGCTTCAAAGATTCCTGCTGCTTGCTCAGAGCGACCTGGCGCTTGGTTTGGGAGTCATAGGTATCGAGGAATTCCTGGTCGTTCCGTCGCTTCTGGACTTTTTTGCTGGTTTGAATTGCGAGCGAGAACATCGAGCGCCTTTCACTGCGTTCGAGTTCAGCTCCTTGGACCACCACTCTCGTGCGCGTGGTGCCGCCGATCACCAGGTCGAGATGCAGTGGATCGCCCGGCTTGATCGTGGTCAAATTGGTGTCTTCCCAGCGGGGTTTGTCGGGGAGCCCGACGACCATGCGCAGGGGGACATCCGCGGGCACATGGGCGACGAATGAGCCGCCCGCGTTTACTTGGGCGCCGAGCATTTTGCTCGCGCGTCGCATGCGTGTGGGATACTTTTCGTCCAACCGTAGGAACCAGATGTACTGGCCCACCTGCTTGCGCCCGAAGCGGTCCTTGATCGTGCCTGTGATGCGCATGTCGGGGTAGAGGCGCACGACGATTTGCTCCTTGGCACCCGGAGCGAGTTCGATGGTCTCTCGATGTTCAATGAACTCGGCGTGTTCCACCAATATCTCCCAGGTGCCGGCGGTCAAGGTTGAGAACTTGTGCACTCCGGAGCCGTTCAAAGCTACGCCCTTGTTTTCGAGGGTCAAGGTGACCTTTGCATCGGCCAGCTGCACCCCGCTGGGATTCTTGGTGGTTACCTGCAGGCTGGCGGGCTCAAAACCCCGGGCATCCTCGCGCTGCATGACCACGGCTTTCTCAGGCGCAGTTTGCGTGGGCTCGGTGGGGCCCTCTTTTTGAGTGACTTTTTGGGGCTCAGGCCCAATGGTTTTGCCACCCATGGATATGAAGATGCCGCCCACGAGGGCGACGCAAATCAGGAGGACAATCAGAGGGCGTGACATAGGGGGGGCTCGGTGACCATTGAAAACGGCTTGGGGAGCGCTTCGTGAGGTCTTTTCGGGTTCTTCGGGGCCCCATCTTGTGAAGCGTGCCCTATGGACTCCCGAATGGGGACGGATTTCCCCCGATCAGCCCTCTTCTAGCACACCGAGGGGTTCGCCCAGGGTGACTTCAGCTCCGTCTTCTGCCAGCCACTCCTTGAGATGGATCTTTTCAGGCCACTCGCTTCCCCCGGGAAAGCTGACCGTGGTGAAAGTCTTCATGACTTCGATCATGCCGATTTCTTGTCCGGCAACAAGGCGCTGGCCCGGGCTGATGAAGGGCTCGTCCGTGGGGCTGGGCCGGTGGTAGAAGCGCCCGGTTTGGGGGCTCTTGAGCACCAGTGCGTCTGTCCCAAGGGTTTGATCCTGGGGGGCATGGGAGGGGGTGTCGAGGTTCCCATCTCCCAGGGGAGACAAGTGGTAAAGGCGCGTGCCATAGGCCACGGGCTGGTGCGTCAATTCGGGGCTGGAACCTTGAATGCGTCCTTGGACTCGGGCGGGAACGCGCAACTCGTGGGCGCGACCGAGAATCATCAGTTGTCCGGCGAGGGCGCCAGCCGCGAGCAATTCTCCAGGGAGCTGGGCATTTGTGAAGAGGCCCACATCCGGTGAGCAGAGCCAGAGTTCATTCCCGTCCCGCTCCTCGATCAACTCCAAAACAGGTGTGCTCATCTGTGGGGCTCCGTCAGAGCAGCTAGGTCGTGCAGACTCCAGATGCGCGGGTTCTTGGTGCGGCGCGTGGTGTTGGACTGGTAGCTGGTTTCGGCGAACAACTCGATCCAAGTGCGGAGCTCGTCGAGGCGCACGATCTCGTCCGTGTCCATTTGACTTGCTGCGGAGTAAGGATCCATGTCCGCTTCGATGCGTTCTTCGGTGGCCTTCATGCCCGCCTCGATGGCAGCAGCTTCCTCCGGGTCTTCCACGGCGATCTCGAACTCGTCGTCGAGCTTTGTGTTGAAGGCTGCGATGGCTAGGGTTCGCCCTTCCATCACGGCGAGGCGCGTGAGGGTGGTAGAGAGTTGCACCACGGGTTCATAGGGCATGCCCGCCATGGCGTAGTAGCCCGCACCGGACGCCTTGCGAAGGAGCACCGTGAACGTGGGGGTTTTTGCCGTGCTGTTGGCATAGATCAACGACGAGCCATAGCCGAGAAGGCCCACCCGTTCCGCTTCGACACCGATGTCGAAGCCCGAAACGTCCTGCAACCAAACCATAGGTATGCCATCGTCTTCACACGAGCGGCGGAAGGTGGTCAGTTTCGCGATGCCCTCCCGGTAGAGGATTCCGCCGGGCTTTTGAGCGCCACGCACCTCCGCGTCATCGATCAGGCCGCCGCGGTTGGCGGCAAAGCCCATGTAGAGGCCATTGACTCGTCCTATGCCCACGATGATCTCTTGGCCCCGGTCGGGAAGCACTTCCCAGAACATGCTGCGGTCCACTAGGCGCGCTAGAACTTCTTCGATCTTGTAGGTCACCCGATGATCTGCGGGCAAGAGGCCGGTGAGTTCGGCGGCGTCGTGGAAGGGAGCGCTGGCCTCCATTCCGTGGCGGTGGTATTCGGCACCGGACGAGGGCAACTTGGCGACCTCTTCGCGGATCGCCTGCAGTGCGGTTTCGTCATCGGGTACGCGCACGTCGGCGCATCCGGATTGGTGCACGTGGACCTCGGGGCCACCGATGTCGAGGCTCGAGAGTTTTTGACTCTTGGCCCCTTTGATCAAAGCCGCCCCGGCGATCACCATGTAAGCCTGTTCGGTCATGAATACCCGGTCGGAGATGATCGGCATGTAGCCGCCACCCGCGATGCAGTCCCCAAAGACTCCGGCGATCTGCGGCACGCCTGCTGCGGAGAGCTCGGCGTTTTTCTTGAAGATGTGCCCAGCTCCAGTACGCCCCGGAAAGGAGCGCGCTTGTTCCGGCAGGAAGAGGCCTGAGCAATCCACCAGGTACACCGCAGGGATTCCCAAGCGCTTGGCCATTTCCTGGGCGCGTTCGATCTTCTCTGGGGTTTGGGGCCACCAGGAACCGGAGGCCACCGTGTTGTCGTTGGCGATCACCATGGTCCAGCGCTTGGATACCTTGACGAAGGCGGTGACGACTCCTGCGGCGGGGGAGGCAAGCTTGCCAAAGGAGACGCCGTGGTTGACGAAGGTGCCTACTTCGAAGACCTCCGTGCCTTCATCTGCAAGTCGTGCTATGCGCTCGCGGCTGGTGAGCTTGTTCTTGGCGTGCACCCGGTCGGCGTATTTGGCGCCCCAGCCCTCAGCGACTTTTTTGCGGCGTTCCGCTAGGGTTAATTCTCGCTCGGCCACGCTGGCCGCTTGGCGGGCAAAGGTCTTGGGGTCAAGAGCCTGGTCCAGAGGGGAACCGAGGGGAGTGAGGGGGATGTGGGCCATGGTTGTTTGCTCAGGGCTTTGGGGTCCAGCCAGGAAGGGAACCGGTGTTG
>Ga0315334_10002343_pt1 | contig 11851 bp, 10 predicted proteins | sample M150034915metaG_FD_205555 | JGI IMG/M metagenome (GOLD analysis project Ga0315334, IMG submission 205555) | Ammonia-oxidizing marine archaeal communities from Monterey Bay, California, United States - M1 500m 34915 | ecosystem: Environmental > Aquatic > Marine > Intertidal zone | place: USA... | reverse complement strand
TGGAACCGGTGCGCCCCGGCGATGTTCTTTCCGCCCGCACGGAGGTGTTGTCCGCCACGCCGTCCCGGTTGAAGCCCGACCGGGACACCGTGTCATCGCGCATTCAGGTGCTCAATCAGACCGGCAAGGTGGTGCTGGAAATGACCTCCATGGGCCGCTTCCTGCGCCGGCCGGCAGCGTAAGTTCAAGAGGTCGGCCGGAAGGGTTTTCGGCCCTCGTTGACGATCAAAAAGCGGTCGGCGATGGTGCCGTCGATGCCCTTGAAATAGCAACTGGCCCGGTTTGATCGCCCGCCATCGCCGAGGATGCAGAACACAGCGCCATGGCTGGCGCCTTGATCCTTACTGTATTTAGCCGCCCACCAGGGCCCGTCCCGACGTTGCCGCCGGATACTCTTGCCCCCCAGGCCCGAGACGAAGGCAAACGTCCGTCCCCTACCGATACGCAGGATGGGAGAGGTGGACAAAATGGTCCTGTTTTCGAAATGGCTCAACAAATGGGTGCGGGAATAGGAATGCTCGTGCCCCGTGGCGATGATGGCGCCGGCCTCGCGGCAGGCCTCGTAGGCGGCCCAGCCCACCGCGTCCTTCTTCTTGCCGAGCTGCATGGCGCGTTGGTTCTTGTGCCAGCTGCAGATATTCCACAAAGCCCCGCTGGCGGCCAGTTTTCCGCGTATGTAGGCGATGTGGCGCGGGTCGTCGGGCCGCCTTGGAATGGTCCCAATGCCCGAGAAGACCATGAACAGATTGCGGTAGGTGCAAACCGACCGGACGCCCAGGTCATCCATGCAGCTGGCGCCCGGCACCCGGGCAAGCCGCCGTTTTAAGAGATCCTGATAGCCGCCGGTGCCGAAGAAACGTTTTCTGTCATGATTGCCGACGCTGGCAAAATAAGGAAATTCAGGGCCCAGAACCGCCGTGATCAGGCGGTCCCAGGCGGCCGGGTTGTCTTTGTAATCGAAATCCCCCTGGTGCAGGACCAGATCCGCGCCCTCCGCCCTGATCAGTTCCAAAACGGCCCGGGCGCCGGCGCCCGAACCCTGATCACCGATGAAGGCGATGGTCAGGTCATTGGGATCATCCACCATTGCCGGTGCCATGGTGTCCGGGGCGTCAATTTGGGCGCAGGCGCCGAGGGCGGTCAGAACCATGACCCAGATCAGGTTTTTCGTTTGACGCAAATCCTCTACTCCACTTCTCCATTCCTACAATGGCATGATACTGACGCCGCCTGACAGACGTGCCATACTGAACCTAAGCAAAAAATCTTCACGGAGACAGCATCATGGGAACGAACCTTACATTGACCGCCGCCGACGGCCACAACTTTGGCGCCTACCGGGCCGACCCGGACGGCGCGGCCAAGGGCGGCGTCGTCGTCATTCAGGAAATTTTCGGCGTCAACAGCCACATTCGCGAAGTTTGCGATGGCTTTGCCGCCGATGGCTACGTGGCCATTGCGCCGGCGCTGTTCGACCGCTCGGAAACCAAGGGTTGCGAACTGGGATATGCCCCCGACGACATCGCCATCGGCCGGGATATCATGCAGACCTTTTCCTGGGATCTGTGCATGGACGATATCAAGGTGGTGGTGGATGTCATGGCCGGCGAAGGCCTCAAGGTGGGGACAGTGGGTTATTGCTGGGGCGGCACCATATCCTATCTGTGCGGCACCCGGCTGCCGGTGCAGGCGGCGGTGGTCTACTACGGCGGCCAGATCGTGCCCTATATCGACGAGACGGAAGGTTGCCCGCTGTTGATGCATTTCGGCGAGCATGACGCGGGCATCCCTTTGGAGAACGTCCATAAAATCGATGCGGCGCACCCGGACGCGGTGGTGCATGTCTACGATGCCGACCATGGCTTCAACTGCAACCATCGCGGCTCCTACAACGAGACGGCGGCCAATCAGGCCCGCGGCCGCACCATGGAATTGTTCGCTCAGCAGCTGGGTTAGAAACGTCATGACCGCCGACGTCGCCCAACAACTTTGGCAGGCCCGTATCAGCGCCACCAAACTGGCCAGTAATTTCGCCGGCAGCCCGGCCACGGAGGCGGAAGGCTATGCCATCCAGGCGGCCATGATCGCAGCCTCCGGCCTGCCCTTGGTCGGATGGAAGATCGGCGCCACGGTGGAGGCATTGTTCGCGATGTTGGGGGTTAGCCAGCCGTTTCTAGGCCCCTTGTTCGAACGCTTTACCCACGACAATGGCGTCGAGCTAACGGTGCTGCCCGGAACCAGTATCGAAAGCGAGATAACGGTGCGGCTGCAATCGGACCTGCCCTGCCGGGCGCAACCTTACGGGCGGGCGGAACTGGAAGCGGCGGTGGCCGCTATTTACCCCTCGTTCGAGATTGTCGGCGCTCGCTTCGAGGGCGAGTTAGCGGGCGCCGGGTTTCGCGTCATCGCCGATGGCGGCGCCAACATCGGCACTATTGTGGGGCCGGAAATTCGCGATTGGAGCAGCTATGATCTGGCCGATCATCCGGTCAAGTTGTCCATCAACGGCGAACCGGTGAATACGGGCAGCACCGCCGTCCTGCTGTGGGATCATGTCTTTGACGCCCTGGGCTGGTGCCTGAAACAACCCGCCCTGTCGCCCCGCGGATTTCGTGCCGGCGATCTGATCATGACCGGCACTTGCACCGGCATTACGCCAATCTCGCCCGGCGATGCGGTCATGGCCGATTTCGGCGCCATGGGACAGGTGCGCGCCACGTTCGTTTGAGAGGCCTGCCGGGGCGACGGAGAATTGATCATCTTCGTGCCGGGCCTTGTCGCATTGGATAAGCGTGTATTTTTAAATTTTCTTGCAATTTAAGTTTACATAGTGTAGTATTTTCATGCTGAGATTGGCGGGTTCGAAGTCCGCCATATTTTGAAAGTACAGGCGCTGTTTACCCCGCATGCTCTGAATCAGCGGCCGGGCCGGCGCCTTTTTTGTGCCTGAAATTTGAGTTGAAGCGTTTCTCAACCAGTGTCCGAGCCCGCATCGTTGAATAGGCGGGTTCACGCCGCTCTCACCAGGCGACAAGGTTAGGGCTGGCTTTGGAACCGTGGGGCAGGTCCCCGCGACCGGAACACTTTGCTTCACGACTGGGTGAGACGGCAACACAGGCAGCGCATGAACTTCTATGATCGGTCCGTTCATTTTTCATGGGAGACCGCGTCATGCGACATTTTCGAAGCCTTGGCCTGTTCGCCGTACTTATGTGCATGGTCCTGCTTGCCCTATCGGCCCGCGCGGACCAAGGCTATCCCCATGCGGGTGTGCAGGTGGTCGATGCCAGGAAAAGCTTCAAGGATTTGTTTAACGACCTGGACATGGCCATCCGCAAGCATCGCATGGGCGTGGCGCGTCTGGGGGTCGAGATACCGGGCAATGGGGTTTATGGCGTTTCCGCAATGATTTTGCCGTCCGAATGCTGCGGGCCAGCGTGCCGGCGGGGATCGAGGCGCCATTGCGGATCTATGTCACGGAAAATGCAGACGGCACGTCGCGGCTGACCTATCGAAAACCCTCGGCCGTGTTCAAACCCTATGGCAGTGCGGACCTGGACGGAATGGCGGCGGAACTGGACGAGATATTTGCCAAAATTATTGCGGATGCGGTGGCGAATTAACCGCTACATCCCCCGGAAGGCCTGCAGGATCAGGAAGATTGTACCGGCCATGGCGGCCGAAGCGGGGACAGTGATGACCCAGGCCGTCGCGATGGTGGTCAGATGGCCGCGCCTGACCAGTTTGCGGCGCAGGGCCTGTTCATCCGGTTCCGCCTTGGTGGTCTTGCGGGCCTCGCCATAGCGGCCATGGTTGATATGGGTGCGCCGGGCGGTCTGCCATTCCCGGTAAAATCCCACGCCGAAGACCGCGCCAACGGCGATATGGGTGGAGCTGACCGGCAGGCCCAGGGCCGAGGCGATGATCACTGTGATGGCGGCGGAAAGCGCCACGCAATAGGCCCGCATGGGGTTCATCTTGGTAATCTGCTGCCCCACCACGCGGATCAGCTTGGGCCCGAACAAGAACAGCCCGGCCGATAGCCCGGCGGCGCCGATGAACATCACCCAAAGGGGAATTTGCACCTTGGCCGCCACCTGGCCGCTTTCCGCCGCCCCGACGATGGCGGCCAGCGGCCCGACGGCGTTGGCCACGTCGTTCGAACCATGGGCGAATGAGAGCAGGGCGGCGGAACAGATCAGGGGAATGGTGAACAATGTCCGAACGGATTTATTGCGGTTTTCCATTCCCTCCGCCTGTCTTCGGATCAACGGGTTGATGATGACATAGGCCACGGCGAACACCCCGACGCCGAGCATGACAATGGCCCAGGGTTCCGGTTGCCAGACCCGTTTCAGGCCTTTCATCACCAAATAGGCGGAAAACACCCCGGCCATGAGCGCCACCAGGATCGGCACCCAGCGTTTGGCGCCGGCAATCTTGTCATCCTTGTAAATAATGTTGGCCTTGATAAAGGCCAGGAACAGCGCCGCGATGGCCCCGCCCATGAGGGGCGAGATCACCCAGGACGCCGCGATCAGGCCCATCTTGGGCCAGTTCACCACGCCAAAGCCCACCGCCGCGATGCCCGCGCCAACCACGCCGCCGACAATGGCATGGGTGGTGGAGACCGGCGCGCCCACCATGGTGGCCACGTTGACCCACAGGGCGGCGGCCAGCAGGGCCGACAGCATGCACCATATAAACATATCGGAACTGGGAAAATCCGCCGGAGCGATAATACCCTTGGAAATCGTGCCGACCACATCGCCGCCCGCGACGATGGCGCCCATGGCCTCGAATATCGTGGCGATTACCAGGGCCCCCATCAGGGTCAGGGCGCGGGCGCCCACGGCGGCGCCCACGTTGTTGGCCACGTCGTTGGCGCCGATGTTCAGGGCCATGTAGCCGCCGATGATGCCAGCAATGATAACAATTGTGCGTTGCTCGCCGCCCGAGGTGGCGATGGTGGCCCCGATCCAGACAATCAGCAGAAACAGCAATGCCAGGCCAAGTTTGGTGACCAGGCCGGCCTGTTCAATGGCGGCCGTACTGAGCCGGTCGAACTTTGCCAGATCCTTGCTAAGTGTTTCTTTGAACACCGGAGCGCCCCCAAACGAATGTTCCCGACGAACCCCTCACCGGACAAGATTTAGGTCACATGGCGCCCGCCACCAATGCGGCAGATGGCCACACCCGCCAGTTGGGCACGAAAAGATCAGGCGGCTTTTGGCGCGGCGGATTTGACGCCGTTGTCCACGTGGCCGTCGTACTGGGCGAAATTCTCCCTGAACCGGGCGACCAGATCCTGGGCCTGGGCGTCATAAGCGGCACTATCCGCCCAGGTGTTGCGCGGATTGAGCATTTCACTGGGGACGCCGGGGCAGGAATCCGGCACCATCAAGCCAAAATTCTCATCCTCCCGGAACGGAACGTCCGCCAACTTGCCTTCCAACGCCGCGCTCAACAGGGCCCGGGTATGTTGGATCGGCATGCGGTAGCCGGTGCCGTAAATACCACCCGTCCAGCCCGTATTGACCAGCCAGCAATTGACGCCGTGTTCGGCGATACGGTCGCGCAGCATGTTGCCATAGACAGTGGGATGGCGCGGCATGAACGGCGCGCCGAAGCAGGTGGAGAAGGTGGCCTGGGGCTCGCTGCCCATGCCTTTTTCCGTGCCCGCGACCTTTGCCGTGTAGCCCGAGAGAAAATGATACATGGCTTGTTCCGGGGTCAGCCGCGACAGGGGCGGCAGCACGCCGAAGGCGTCCGCCGTCAGCATCACGACATTGCGGGGATGGCCGGAAATACCGCTTTCCAAAACATTCGGAATGAAATCGATGGGATAACTGGCGCGGGTGTTTTCCGTATAGCGGTCATCGTCAAGGTCCAGGCGCCGGGTATCGGGATCCATCACCACATTTTCCAGCACGGTTCCAAAACGCCGGGTGGTGGCGTAGATTTCGGGCTCCGCCTCGGCCGAGAGATTGATCACCTTGGCATAACAGCCGCCTTCGAAATTGAACAAACCGTTCTTGCCCCAGCCATGTTCGTCATCGCCAACAAGTTGCCGGTTCGGATCGGCCGACAGGGTGGTCTTGCCGGTACCCGAGAGGCCGAAAAAGATCGCCGCGTCGCCATCCTTGCCCACGTTGACGGAACAATGCATGGGCAAAACGTCCTGGGCCGGCAGCAGGTAGTTCATAATCGAAAACACGGATTTTTTGATTTCACCGGCATAAGAGGTGCCGCCGATGATCACCATGCGCCGCTCGAACGAAGCCAGTATGTAGGTGGAGGAACGCAGGCCCGGCGTGTTCTCCGGCGCCTCCAGGCCCGGGGCATGCAGGATGGTGAATTGGGGTTCGAAATTGGCCTGTTCTTCCGCCGTGGGGATAATGAACATGTTGCGGGCGAACAGGGTATGCCAAGCCTGTTCGGCGACCACGCGCACGGCCAGGCGGTGGTCCTCGTCGGCGCCAGCCCACAGGTCCTGGACCAGCAGATCGCGGCCCTCGTAATGGGTAAGATGCATTTTCAGGACGGCGTCGAACTCCTCTGGCTCGATCGGTTTGTTGACCTTGCCCCAATCGAAATCAGCTTCATTGGAAGGCTCGCGCACAATGAACTTGTCATTGGCCGAACGGCCCGTGTGAACGCCCGTGCGGCACACAAGGGCGCCACCATGGGCCAACTCCGCCTCGCCATTGGCCAGGGCCATTTGGTACAATGCGCTGGTCGTCAAATTCCAAAATTGCTTACCGGAATTGTTGATGCCCTGAGTATTCAGCCCATGGCGGCTGACGTTAGCTCCGATCTGCTTCACTGCATTCTCCTGAGGGACGACGATAGGTCCGCCGGTGGGAACCGGGGGATCAATGCGTTAATCCGAAAGTGTTGATGGCGCCCCTGCGCCGGCCTTTTTCAACCATACCCCTGGGGCAAGATAGTCGCCAATGGTTGCCGAGGCAATGACAGGGGTTAATGATTCCACGGCCCAACCGGTGGGGTGCGGCAATTTAGCGCAGTATATGGAATGGACCCTGATCATGACGCATTGGCGCGCGCCGTCCGCGCCAGGGCGACCAGGGCACCGCGCAGCGAATCGCCGTCATTCACCGGCGTATCAAAGCCCAGGCGCAGCACCTCCCCGCCCCGGCGCAAATCGCAGCCTTCGGGGTCGCAGCCGGTCATCGTCCAGCCCGTGCCGGCGTCCCTGTTTGTGCCGCCCAGCAGATATTGGGCATAATCCTGTATGGCATCGCCGTGGTCTTCATTCATATGGCTGACGGCGCCCAGCTCCAACGCATCGAAGGCAGCCGCGCCGGCGCTTGGGAATAACAGATCGGCGCCGTCGATCCATTCGATCTTGCCGAAGCCGGCCACCAGATGGCCCCGTTCCACCGCCACGTGATAAAATCCAAAATCGGCGAAGTCGGCATAGTCCGCGGCATCTTCGTGGCGCGCCAGAAAACGCCTGCGCAGGCGCCCGCAATTGTCGCGCATGGCCCTGCCCTGAACGCTCAACCGCGCTCCGGTCAGGGGGGCGGCAAGGCCCCTTGTCCCGTCAAACAACAGCGAGACCCGATCATCGGCGGCAATATTATTACTGTGTTCCGCCAGATCCGAGATCAGCAATATGGGTGCCGCGTCGTAGTCCGCGGCAACCAGCACCAGGGAAGCATATGGATGGCCATCGCCGGGCAGGTTCGTTGCCAACGCGGCTGTTTCATGGGACCGCATCAGGTTGCGCGCCAAAGCTGGGGAATTCGTCATGACATTGTTCGTTCGCTATTCCAGATGAAGGCGCGTATAGCGCAACGTCTCTTCATTTCAGATGACCGGCGTCACATAATAGCATGAACCAATTATCATCCATAACGCCCAGCCGGGGCCTGGCGGCAGATTTCACCACCCGGGTGCGGGTCATCGCCAAGTTGGCCGCGCCGGTGACCATAGCGCGCCTCGGCATGATTGTTCTGATCATGGTCGACACCGCCATGACTGGCCATTTCAGTACCTCGGAACTGGCCTACTACAGCCTGGCCCAGGCTGTTCATATGGTCTGCATGCTGATCGGGGTCGGCATGCTGATCGGTACGGCAATCTTGTGCGCCCAATCCGTTGGTGCGGGCGCGCCCCGGGAATGCGGCGTCATCTGGCGTGTATCGCTGCTGCATGCCTTGGTTCTGGGCTGTGTTTTTGCCGCGCTGGCCCAATTGGGCACATGGTTCTATCACCAGATGGGCTACGACGGGGGGCTGGCCGACGGGGCGGGCGGGGTTGTCGCCGTCCTCAACTTCGGCCTGCCCGGACAATTGATCTATACCGCCTGCATCCTGTTCCTGGAATCCTTGAGCCGGCCGGGTCCCGGCCTGATCATCATGATCGCCGCCAATATCGTCAATGCCGGCCTAAACTGGCTGTTGATCGGCGGTGATATGGCCATGGGCGCCGAAGGCGCTGCCTGGGCAACCACCGCCGTGCGCTGGCTGATCGCCTTGGCGGCGGTGGTCTACATTCTTCGCATGCGGGATGCCCGGCGTTTTAATATCGCCGGTTCCATGGATCACTGGCGCGCGGTCAGCGGCAAACTGCGCCGGTTGGGATATCCCCTTGGGCTGGCGCAGGGTCTGGAAGCGGCGGCCTTTGCTTCCCTGACCCTGTTCGCCGGATATATCAGCGGGCAAGCCGCCGCCGGCTTTCAGATCGTTATGTCGATGGTCGGGTTCTGCTTCATGGCGGCGATCGGGGTCGGTACGGCCACGGCGGTGCATGTGGGCATGGCGATCGGCCGCGGGGACCAAAGGCAGATGATGCTGTCGGGCTGGGCGGGATCGTTCACCATTGTCGTCTTCATGGCGGCCATGGCGGTGGTTCTGTCAACCTTCCCCGAGCCCTTGGGCCGCATCTTCACCGACGACCCGGCGCTGCTGGCCATCGTCGTGCCGACCCTGCTGGTGGGCGCGGCGATCCTGGTTTGCGATGGCGCCCAAGGGGTCCTGATGGGCGCCTTGCGTGGGGCCGGCGATGTCTGGGTCCCCACCGCCCTGCATTTGTGTTCCTTCCTGGCTGTCATGGTGCCGGCGGCGGGCTGGTTGGCGTTGCGCGCGGGACTGGGCACGCCGGGCCTGATGTGGGGCACCTTTAGCGGCGTTACATTGGCGGCGGTCCTGCTTGCGGCACGCTTTCATATTATTTCGAAACGGCCGATCGACAGACTCTGATGCTGCCCCAATAAGGTCACATTCCCGCCGCATTGGAGACCACCCCCGGTGGTAGTGTCTTTCCCACTTAAATGTTATGTACAGATGAAGAGGTAAGGTAATGGCCGAGACCATCACGCTCGTGGATGATGACAAGAACATCCTGACGTCCGTCTCCATCGCCCTGGAAGCGGAGGGCTACAAGGTCACGACCCATACGGAAGGTCAGGCGGCATTGCTGGCCATGACCGATCGGGCGCCGGATCTGGCCGTGCTGGACATCAAAATGCCTGGCATGGACGGTATGGAACTGCTTAATCGCCTGCGCCGGGTCTCCACCGTGCCGGTCATTTTCCTGACTTCCAAAGACGAGGAAATCGACGAGATGTTGGGCCTGAAAATGGGCGCCGACGACTACATTCGCAAACCGTTTTCCCAGCGCTTGTTAATTGAACGCATCCGCGCCGTGCTGCGGCGTACGGAGGCCGCCGCCAAGCCATCGAGCGGAGACGACGGCGAATTGCTGATCCGAGGCGATTTGCGCCTGGATCCGACCCGCCATGAATGCGTCTGGCGCGGGGCGGAGGTGCAGTTGACGGTGACGGAATTCCTGTTGCTGCAGGCGCTGGTGAAACATACCGGGCATGTAAAAAGCCGCGACCAGTTGATGGATGCGGCATATGGCGACAATATCTATGTGGATGACCGCACAATCGATTCACATATCAAGCGCCTGCGCCGGAAGTTCAAGGCGGCCGACAATGATTTTACCGGCATCGAAACCCTATACGGCCTGGGCTATCGCTTCCAAGAATAGATACCCCTTGGATACTGCCGGGGAGCGGGCCGCCCGGCGCATCGCAAAGATGCTCCCATGGTGAGCGAGCTGGGCCAACCGGGGCCACGTCCCATGGAACCGACGCAAATGCGCCTGGCCGGGGTCAAGGGACCGGGCCCGGAACGGCGGCGGCGGTTTTCAACGCTGACGTTGCGCATATTGATGCCGAACGTGCTGCCTCTGGTTGTCCTGGTGGGCGGCATTTTTTATCTTGATCAATATCGGGACGGCCTGCTGGATGCCAAGATAGCCGCCATGCAGAGCCAGGCGGAAGTGATCGCCGGCGCCCTGGGCGAAAGTGCCCTTGTGGGCCCGGAAGACCGCCGCCGTCTGGAGCGCAATACCGCAGCGCGCATTATCCGCCGTCTGGTGGTCCCCACCAACACGCGGGCGCGGCTGTATCTGCCCAATGGCGGATTGTTGGCGGATAGCCGCGAACTGGTGGCGGCCGGCCGCCAGGTGCAATTGCGCTATCTCCCCCCGGCCGATCCCTCGGACCGGGTCTTGCGTTTCTTCAACAGAATTTACGACTGGCTGTTGCCCCGACTGCCCAGTGGCCCGGCATTTCCACCCTACCGGGAACGCCTGGGCAGTGGCATGATTGATTATCCCGAACTAGGCGTGGCCCTGGGGGGCGAGGTGGGTGGCGCCATCCGGACCTTCAAGGGGGAGACCTTGATCCTGAGCGTGGCGGTGCCGGTGCAACAATTGCGCCGGGTCGTGGGCGGACTGCTGCTGTCGGCGAATAGCGCGGATATCGAAGAGGGCGTGCGCAACGCCCGGCTGGCAATTCTGCAAGCCTCGGCCCTGGCACTGACGGTGACGGTTCTGATGTCGTTTTTCCTGGCCGGCACCATCGCCGGGCCCGTGCGCCGCCTGGCCGCCGCCGCCGATCGTGTCGGGCGTTGGCGGGGCCGGCGGGCGGCTATACCGGATCTAAGCCGGCGTCATGATGAAATCGGTGATTTGAGCGCCGCCCTGCACGAAATGACCGAGGCGCTATACGGCCGCCTGGACGCCATCGAGCTATTCGCGGCGGATGTGGCTCATGAAATCAAAAACCCCCTGACCTCAATACGCAGCGCCCTTGAATCCTTTGACCGCACCGACGATCCGGAACAAAAGCAACGCCTGATGGCGGTCATCGCCCAGGACGTCCGGCGTATGGACCGCCTGATCAGCGATATCTCCAACGCCTCGCGAATTGACGCGGAACTGGCCCGGGAGGAATCGGAAAGCGTGGATCTGGCGGCCCTGCTGCAAACCTTGATTGCCATGCGGCAATCCGATGACGGCACGCCGGACCCCCGGTATGCTCTGCAATTGGACCCCCACGATGCCATTCTGATCAGCGGTCTGCCCAGCCGCCTGGGCCAGGTGGTCGATAATCTGGTCGGCAATGCATTGTCATTTTCACCAGCCAAGGGCAGGATCACCCTGTCCTTGGAACGCCTGGGCGGCATGGCCCGGCTGGTGGTGAAAGATAACGGTCCCGGCATTCCTCCCGGCCAGGAGGAGGCCATATTCCAACGCTTCTACAGCCGGCGCCCGGCCGGCGAGGCATTTGGCCAGCATTCAGGCCTGGGCCTGTCCATCTGCCGGCAAATTATCGAGGCCCATGGCGGCACCATCACGGCCCAGAATCGAATGGATGGCGGCGCCGCATTTATTGTCCTTCTGCCTCTATCGTAAGGCCTATTTGGCGGGCCAGTCGCGCCGCAGCCCATGGCGGGCGCCGGCCGCGGCCAAGGCGCTGGAAATGCCCGTATGCCAATCCAGAATGGTGCCGCCGGTGTCGAACGTAAGT
>Ga0315334_10002341_pt1 | contig 11863 bp, 6 predicted proteins | sample M150034915metaG_FD_205555 | JGI IMG/M metagenome (GOLD analysis project Ga0315334, IMG submission 205555) | Ammonia-oxidizing marine archaeal communities from Monterey Bay, California, United States - M1 500m 34915 | ecosystem: Environmental > Aquatic > Marine > Intertidal zone | place: USA... | reverse complement strand
TTTGCGCAACTTGGCGACGATCTGATCCACCGTGTGACGTTTCTGAGGCATTGTGAAAGTCCTTTCCGGGCACTAAGCCTGATCAAGATGCTCTCACTCACAATGGTGCAATTCTATGGGGGAGGTCAGGCTTGGATGCCAAACACATGTGTGGCACCGGCAAGCGTCGATAAATGCTCACCGGCCGACAACTCACCCGCAGCAACAAAACCGCCACGATCAACCGAGTAAACAGGGTGCGGTGATTACAGACGATCTTGGGCCGTCACACCCAAAGCAGTGGATTGATCGCTCAACTGACACTAAAGAATGACGAGAAAGCATAGGGGCTTTTAGCTCAGCGTTTCTTGCTAGCGTGGAGAACTGTGCCTGTCCCCTTTTTCTGCTCTTCTTTCGACTCTCGGGCGAGTTGAATTTTCCAAGGTGGATGTGCCACCCATTGATGATGGTGCGAGCTTGCCCAGAAGGCTTGCGAAGCCGGCAAGAAGGCACTGACTGTTGGGACATCACATGGCGTTAGAAAGGGTCTGCAGTCGTTAAGTAGTAGAACTACCACTTAGGGCAACCTTCCCGCTACGCCGCTCAAAAAAAGGCAGGTACGCTAAGTCATGCGTTTAGCTCGGTTTTTGAAAAAAGCACACCTAGGTTGATGCTTTTAGAACTTCCCTTTCCTCGAACTCTCGTGAGATAGCAGTTCTTCTAAAGCGTTTTGCGGACCTCGAACTGCAATCCGCCTATGCCGTTTGTGGAAAACAACTGTTCACTGCACCCACCTGACGTTCCCAGGCAATGCCGAAAGCGAAGGGTACACATGCTTGGCTGGACGCGCAAGAAAGAAACGGCGTTCCAGATTCAACCTGCGGCAGACTTGAGGTAGGCCTCTAATTCTCTCAAGACTTGTTGAACCAGCGACTCCAGCTTTCCAGAGAGTGCGACTGTCCCTTTGACATTACCCCCTGCAATGTTCGCATCCATTTGCCCGATGACTTCAATACTGGAGTATGCTCCAACTAATTGAAGCCCCCCTTTCATCGAATGAAGATGTTTAGCAATCTCAGCCACAGACGCCAGATCCGGGTCCGCTAAGATCTCCGTAATTTCCTTCAGCATCGAAGTTAACTCAGTCGCCGTCGCCTCCACGGTCGTCACCAAAAGATCGTGATCGCCACACGCGACGTCCAAAACCTCTTCCCAGTTGATCACGTCGCTTTGCAATACACCATCATCCTGATTCTGCGCAGGATCTTCAACGAGCGACTCAGAAATTTCGCCTAGCACTCGATTGAATTCCTGTAGCTTGATGGGCTTCGTGATGTAGTCATCCATACCTGCTTCAAGACAACGGGTTCGATCTGCCTTAAAAGCTCCTGCCGTGGCAGCGATGATCTTCACAGGCTTGGGTTGATCCGCTTCCAACTCTCGAATTCTCCGCGTTGCATTGATTCCATCTAGAACGGGCATTTGAATATCCATCAGGATTACATCGGGTGACTCCTTTTCCCAACATGCGATCGCTTCCTCTCCATTTTCTGCGATCAAAACATGATGCCCTAATTTACCTATGAGTCCGGATGCCAGTAATCGATTTGATGCCACATCGTCAACAATGAGCACAAGAAGTGGAACCTTCGACTTTGCTGAATTCGAATTTTCCTGACCGGTAAGACCTCCCTGAGTCAACTCTATCCCTGTTCTGTCTTCTAAACCGGTTCGCAGGCATGAAATCAGCTCAGACTCTTTGGCTGGTTTAAGAATGTACCCGTCTCCTTGGGCGAGCTTATTCTCCGAGATTTCTACCGGGTCAGCTGCAAGGATAAAAACGGGAGATTCCTTAAATGCATCTTCCCTTTTTATTTGAACAATAAGCTCAGCCGTTGAGGGGCTCGCAAGGGCACTGTCTATAAAAAAAGCAACTGCTCCTTGGGGACGATTCGCTTCATCGGCAATGAATGCTTCGGCCGCTCGTCCACCACGAAACGCATGAACAGCCAAGCCAAAGCGTCCGATCGACTCAGAGAGATACTTGGAAGTCGCCTCGTGGTCGTCGATGATAACGGCTGAATTGAATTGCAAGTCGAGGCTGTTGTCATCCGAGGCGTCGGTCGCTGCAACCTTCGGGAACTTCCAGCGAAATTGAAAAGTCGAACCACGACCGACTTCACTTTCCACCGATATTTCTCCGCCTACAGCACGAAGAATTCCTGCGATGATCGCCAACCCCAAGCCTGTTCCACCGTATTGACGAGTCGTGGAACTATCCTCTTGCTCAAACGGGTTGAAAATCATCTTTAACTGGCCAGGTTTAATGCCTTTCCCCGTGTCACGAACCTTGATGCCGAGACAAATGTCTCGATCCGTTTCGGCTTCAACGGTCGCTTCCAGGACCACTTCACCCTCGTCAGTGAATTTAAGTGCATTGCTCAAGAGATTAGCCAGCACTTGTTGCAATCGAGTTGGATCTCCTCGAAAAAGATTAGGGAGTCGGGAATCAAGGCGGTATGCCAGCTCAACTCGGGGACTTCGAGAACGGAAACTGATGGACTTCATCGTGTTGCCGATCAGTTCTCGAAGGTCAAAGTCAACTTCTTCAAACACCAGCTTGCCAGCTTCAATTTTTGACAAGTCGAGAACGTCGTCGATGATCACCATCAGAGACTGTGCAGAGTCAGTTAAGACAGAGATATACTCTTTTTGAGTTGAATCCAACGAAGTACCAACAAGCAGAGTCCCCATACCAATAATCGAGTTCATCGGGGTTCGGATCTCATGGCTCATCGTCGCCAAAAATTGGCTCTTTGCATCGTTGGCCTTTTCAGCCTCGTTTTTCGCCTGCTCCAACTCTGCAAGACGAATCTTCAAATCGCGGCGCATCTGATCGAAGCCGATGGTAAGTTGCCCGACTTCATCTCGCGTTGGCTTAGGCAGTGCCGCCGAATAATCTCCTTCAGCCAATGAACGAGATGCACTCGCCAGAAGGGCCAAGGGTCGCCGGACGCCCGCATCGAGGAACCAAGCTGTCAAGCAGGCTAGTGCCAGAGCGACCGCAAGCTGAACCTGCCCATACCAAAACCATTGTTTTCGCTGTTCTTGCAAAATCGGTTTCGCATTGAACCAGATAACAAGATCACCGACCCTTTCGGTCTTAAAATAAAGCGGTGCCTTTTCCTTGAAAAGATAAGTACTGTCCGCCGCCAAAACTCCAGGAACATCTTCAGTATCCGCTTGAGCCCGACGTACTGTCCCTGCCGTTGGATAGGCAATCAAACCGTCAGCGTACGACACCTCGACTTTCACCCATGTTGCAGGGTAGCGGGCGCTCAACCTATCCAGCAGGTTTTCAAGCTCGATACTGTTGTTGCTCCAGAGCATCGGAGCGACGGCATCAGACAGCGTCTCCATCTGCAAATGAAGGTCTCTACGGACCGACTCCCGCAACTGATTCTCGAGCCGTGGCAACCAGTATCCTAAATGCAAGATCGTAACTGCGAACGCGAACGAAACGAGAATCGCTAAAATTCGAAAACCCAGCTTGTCAATGAAACGGGATTGTTTCATAACCCTCGAGCCTACGCCTATTCGGGTGCCTGGTAAAACTCTTCTAACTTCAAATCGACCAGGGGCTGGTAATCTTCGTTTGTCGCAACACCAGGCGTTGTCATCGGGATCCCAGCAAGCAGCTTTTTACCTTCTTCAGACTTAGCCATTTCGATAATTGCCGCTTTGACTTTAGCGACAACTTCCTCTGGGACTCTGGGGTGATAAGCAAGTGGATGTGGAGCCACGCCCGGCGTTTCATAAATCACCCGTAATCGTTCCTGCAGTTCAGGAACCTGCGCCTCCAGAGTTCTGCGCACGCCTCCACCGGCGACCGCTTTGCCCGATATCACATTTAGGTAAACCGACTCATGTGTTTGCACGAATTTCGGTACGCATTCAACGTTGAACTTTCTCGCTAAAAGGGTCCTCATGTACAACGAGGCACCTAACGCGTTCGGTGACGGAAAATCGACTCGTTGACCCTCTAATTCTTCGATGGCCTTAATGTCCGAATCGTTTACCACCACAAGAATTCCCTTCAGTTGCTTTTCGTAATCTCGAACGAGAGGCATATAACCCTCGTCCCGTTGAGCACAAACGAAGTGGTATGGATTCATATAAGCAAAATCGTATTCACCTCCGCTAAAACCCTTTTCAAAATTTGGAATCGAAAACGTCGGCTCAAGTTTCAGGTTCAACCCTGTCTCATCCGACAAATAGGTGACGAGAGGCTGCCAGATTTCAAACAATCGGTCCGCCCCCCATTGGGGAACCACGCCGATTTTGTAAACCGGCCCTTCAACAACCTGCGGAACTTCTACTGGGGGAGTAGGATTCAACTCAGGGGTTTTTGATTCGCAACCGATTAGCCCTCCCACGAGGAGAAGGCACCAAGGAAAATATGAAGAGGAGATTTTCACACGCAAAATCCTGGTCACGAAGCAAATGATCCAATGACGTCTTTTTGGGAAGTGCCGACAGTCCAACGAGACCATCACTCCAGACATCAGTTGACTCTTTCAAAAATATCGCAGGAAGCCACAGTCAGGGTAGCGAGTCTCGCTTTTCATGTGAACGTCAATGGGATACTTACCCGTATCCTACCATCTCAAAGCCCTGTTTTCATTAAAAACAGAGGCCAACCGAGACACTGATTATCCAGAAAAAGGCTCGAAGTTGTTTGACTGCGCAAGCTTGAACGTAACCTGCTGAACTCTAGGTCGCATTTTGTTGCGCGTGGGATCAAAATACTCAGCCGAGCGTTAATCACTGCTAATAAGTCGACTTTCTGGCATTGCCGCTCTCACTCGTTGATACGAACGTCACGCAACGCCTTATGAGGTTATGACCTGCTCCCCGAATCTGTACCAATCGTTGTGAGAAAATCAGGGCTTCTGACCTGCTCCCCCTACCATGCGAGAAACGTTGCCTGAATGTTAGCGTTGGATTCATTCAGGCAGCGCGGTCCGGAGTGGTGGGTTGAATCGCCACGGTCACCCTGACGCGGCTCATATGGGCGTTTAATCCAGCGTTCTACAACGATTTGAAGAGCAGCGGGAACCTCATGAGACGAGGTCAGAGTCAAAAGAAGCTGAATGACTCCGCCTGGCTAAAACCGGCGTCCCAATTGAACGGACAACTCAGAATCAAAAAATCGGTTGCCTGAGTCGGTCAATGGTGCAACGCCGGCAACACGCAGGAGAGTGGTTTCCCTGATTTGGAATTGCAGTCCCAGCACGCCATTGACGACATGAAAATCGCCTGTGCGAGGCGTGAGGGTGACCTCGGCTACCTCGGACAGTGGTGCAACATCGCGAAATCCACTCACTGTGTCAGCACCCTGTAGCGTTCCCGTGTAATGAATCTCTGCCAGCGTCGCCAGTCCCGTAATGAACTCGCCATGTGGGTTACGGTGTATCCATCGGCCAAGCCCCAGATTCAAGTGGATCAGGGTTTGATCATTGTAGTCACCGAATTCCCCCTCATCGCCAGTTCCATCAAGTCCGATGAATCTGAGTGCATTACCCGATGTTGGTGTTGTGACTTGTAGAAACGAATTAGCGAAGACGCATTTGTTGGGTGCGTACATCATTGCCAGAAACGGGGAAAGGTACACCGCTTCGTTGTCCAACACGTATCGGGTTCCACCCACATCGAGCGATGCGTCATTGCCAGTGGGCAACTCCATCGCGAGTCCCAGGGAATAAACAGTGGTACACGACTCGCGGAAAATATGCTTGAAGACCAGAGTCAGGTTACCGACTTCGCTCCCATCACTGACCACATTCGCATAGGGTGATGCAGTGGTCGCCGGGATATTGATGTTCCGCGATCCGAAAAATGGCAACCGCGCCTCGAGTGACGAACGGCCATCGAACAGTGTTCTTTCGTAACCCAGCATGTACTTGTGCAAGGCTGAGGAATCTGCATAGCTTGCGGGTTCTGCCCCGTCCACCAGTGTGGTCTGATGCACCGGCTTGCGATATTGGTTGTAGTTGAAGTAGATCCGATCAGTCGGTAACGCCCGATTGTTTTCAGCCACGAGCGTCCCTCGCAACCCACCCGGACCCGGAATGCCAGCAGTCGTCAACACACCGGGACCAGGGATACCAGTGAGTGATTCACTGGCTGTGATCTGACCCCCCCGCAGCATCAGGTCGCCAAACATATCGGGGACACTTGCGAATCGAAGCTGCGAGATAGAGTTGCGTGTCGAGGAAAAGCTCCTCCTGGTACGGACGAACCGTCTGGCTTGACGTTCCTGAAGGGAGGGTCGGCGGTTGTTCCCTACGGTAGGGGCTCGGCTCTCTGCCTCGGATGCTGCTGCTTCAGCACTTCCGCTGGTGTCCTGTTCCTGAGCTGATGCCATCATGCATGTCAGCAGAGTCAAAATGAATGAAAGTACACCGAGGGGTACTGATTTGGATAAAAGAACCATGGCGCCCGTTTCCTGTATTGTCAGACGAAACCCTTATCTATGGGATCGGTCGTCGAACGCGAAATCTGGCGGACTTTCGGGCAGAAAACGGTGACATTCGCGGAGTTGCTACTACTGGATGTCGACCTCTTCAAGAAATGACAGCAAATCATTGAGGAAGTCACACGAGAGCAGATGCTCTTCCCGATAGGCGGGGTTTGTGGGGTCTTCGGCGAGTAGTTGCTCAAATTGGCGGACCGCCTCCGTGAGGTGTTCCCGAGCCAATTGGCTCGATTTGCCACTCTCATAAAGGACGACGCCAAGCTCCCTGTTGGCAACGGCAAGATCACGGCGAGCGCCGGGAGTCTCGGCATCGGTCAGTTTGTTCAGCACTTCAATGGCACTGAGAAACACCTCCTCGGCGTCCGCATAATGCTGCTGTTTGCTTTCCATGACTCCCAGATCGATGAGCGTTCCAGCAAACTCATTTTGGAACGCGATCACGGTTGGATTTTCGTTAGCGAGACGTTGGATAATGTCGAGGGAGTTTTGCAAAAAGTAGTGGGCATTTTCCTCGGGTATACCTGATACTGAAGTCAATCTCGATGAATTCCGGGTCGTTCCGGAAAGCGTTTTCAGCACCACCAGATGCCCAAGCCGGCGATAGCAAATGGAGAGGCGATGCTGATTCTTCAGGTCATCAGGCGATTCTTTTTTGAGCTGCTCAAAGATGGGAATTGCTTCGTCAAGGTATCGGATGGATTCACCGAAATTGTTTTCAGCCTGTGCGTAATTGGCGAGATTAAAGAAACCCATGGCTGAATCCCGCAACAATTCTCGATTGCTGAGATGATGTTCGAGTAAAGCATCTCTCATCGTCGTGGCATCGGTAAAGTATTGACTCGCTGCTTCCATGTTGCCTTGTGCACGTGTAACAACGCCCAGGTTCATCAGGCTGTTGGCGTACATCCTCTGGTCATCCATGGTTGCCGGATCCGCAGGCATTGCATTGGCGATCAGTGTTTGCCTGAAACTCTTCGATTGCTGAAATGCAGCTTCAGCCTGTTGCCATTCTTTCTGCCGACCGTAAAGTCCACCCATCGCGTTCAGGGTTAGCGCCAGACTTCGAACGTCGTCTGCTTGCTCAGGCAACTGTTTCATGATTTTCTGTTGAATGTCCACCGCATTTTGAAACGCAGTTGCGGCGTCATCCATCAGTCCAAGTTCCGTACAGATGCACCCAACTCGATAGTTCGCCATTCCAACTTCAGTGAGGGTTCGGTTGTCGGCGCTGCGTTGTGCAAGCAAACGCTGGTAGTGCTCCAACGCATGCCTGAGTAAATCCTCACGGAGGGGCTGCATGCCGGGACGATCGAGCAAGACATTTTCACTCACCTGAGTGAAAAAATAGTTGATAGTTTTGCGTGACTCGCGATGGCTTGCAAGGGATTCATCCAACGCGGCGGTGACGGTAACGTACCCGTACACGAGCGACCCGAGCGCAAGGAACAAACAGGCGGCAGCCGAGAAGACAGCCGCTGAGATCAGGGGATTCCGCCGGCACCATCGCCCTACGCGTTCCGGCACACCAACGGGGCGTGCCAGAATGGGGCGGTCATCAAGATATCGTTGCAGGTCATCCGCAAGGTCAGCGCACGTGGAGTATCTTTTTTCAGGTTCTTTTCGGAGGCATTTCAGGCAAATCGTCTGCAGATCGAGATCGATATCCGGGTTCAGCGATTTGGGCGAAACGGGTGTTTGTTGTACGACCTGTCGCAAGGTTTCGATGGGTGTAGCGGCCTGAAACGGAGGTCTCGCACCGATCAAATGGTACAGGGTAGCACCGAGTGAATAGACATCGCTTGTTTGGGACACCTTGCTTGAATCGACGGCTTGTTCGGGGGACATGTAGGACGGAGTCCCCATGATCTCACCTGCCTTGGTCAACTCAGGGCCGCAATCCAGAAGTTTCGCAAGACCAAAGTCAGCCACCAGCACGCGGTCGGTACTGCGGTGGAGCATGATGTTGTGCGGTTTGATATCGCGGTGCAGAATGCCTGCCTGGTGGGCTTCATGGACAGCACCCGCCGCTGACAAAACGTAGGCCGCAGCTCGCCGGCAATCCAGGGGGCCACCGGAGACGACACCCATCAGACTGGGGCCGTCAACAAAACTCATCGTGTAGTACGCATATCCCCGATGCTCGCCAACATCATAGACCGTCACAATATGGTCATGTTCGAGATTCGCAGTGATCGAAGCCTCGGTTTTGAAGCGTTCCAGTTCGACAGTCAATCCAGCTTGATTGGTAGGGATGATCGGCTTGGCTCGAATCACCTTGAGTGCCACGATTCGTTTGATGTTCCGTTGGCGTGCACGGAAGACGACTCCCATCCCCCCTCGCCCGATTTCTTCCAGCAGTTCGTACTCCCCAAAACTGCCCAATTGAGGTTCCCTTTCGTCACCGCCGCGGGCACGCTCGATTTCTTCGCGACTGCCTACCGACAGCTCGAGATCTGTCTCTGTCAATAATGCCCCGTTGATTTTCAGATTCGGAAAACGCTCGTGATATTCCTCAAAATCAGGCTCCTTGGCAAATCGAGCCCGGACCCAAAACTCCTGCTGCAGCAACTGCAACAATATGGCTGGCGTATTCAGGCCGGAAAAACTTTTTAAATAGTCCTCAACCAGAGGCGGATTCGTCAACTCATCGGCAGCAATGGTGGTGTCGTGTTGCGACGTTTTCCGCGACCGATTCTTCCACTGAAATTCAAGGTCAATGCCGACCAATTCTACGAGGGTGGGCAGGAAGGATTCACTGTCTTCAGGGGGCAAGCAGGTCGCAATACCGCGAGGTTGTTGGTTGACCCATGCCTGTTCAAACCTTTGACGGAGAGCCTGATCGATGTCGGATTTTGACATGAGCTGTTCGTTGGGTACAGGAAGATGCGTTTCGCTCTGAATGACGTGTTTCGAATGTCGACAGCACCACATGAACCGATGAACGACCCAGAATGCATCTTGATCAGGCGATTGCCTGCGTCACCGCATCCTCCAGTGTAGCTTGGACCCGCTTGATCTTTCTGCGCACCGTTCGTTCGGCGCAACCCATCTGTTCAGCGATATTTGCATTCGTGTGTTGTTCAAGTTTCATTTGGACGATTTGTTGCGATTCTGCGTCAAAACTGGTCATCAGGTGCAGGAATTGATCCTGGAAATCAACGATGTCTTCCGGCGAGGGGCTTTTACTTGCTGCCAATTCAACGATGTGGCGGCTTGCCGTCCCCTCTCCCGCATGAGTCGATCTCTCACGTTGGATCCCGCGTTTCTGGGCAAAATGGTATCTGGCGTAGGCACTCGTTTTTGCAATTGTAATGGCACACATCAAACGCCAAAGACTTTCGCTATCGGGTAGATCAAATTGACTCGATTTCGCTCGGCGCAGAAAAGTACGACAAGCGGAGTTGGCAATGTCGTCGGGTTCGACCCGGCGATGCAGATTCCCCGTCAGATTCTTGTCTGCGAGAGCCCGAATACGGGAGCCGAAGAGGTTCCAGAACTCAGTCGCTACATCCTCATCTCCTTCCGCGAGTTGGCGTACCCATGCAACCCAATGGGCTCGGTCAGATTCGGACACGTGCCATTCCCTTCGGTTTCCGGAGGCATTCTTGATCGTGCAAGCCGAAACGGCTGTCCGAATTGTAAACGACTCAGTCGTCAGCGCACAACGGAACCGGCAAATCACTCATCTTTACAGTGTGGGACAAGCAGATTTCCCCCATCCATGCAAATGGTCTGCCACGTGGATTGAGTCATGAACGCAAAAAAACGGTCGCCCCTGAGTGGAGCGACCGTCTTTTGAAGTGATCCAGTTTTGCGATCCAGTTTTGCGATCCAATGGAACGGTTTGTTTACAGATTGGTATCGAAAAAGGCTGAGCTGTACCAGGGCAGTCCCATATCCCAATACATAACTTGCAGTTTCGCATGCACGTCAAAAGCAAGGTCCACGTCGTGTGGACGACCATCCACCTTGATGACGCGGTTTGTCTGGTAACCTTCCTTGACTTGGCCGTTGATCACCTTCCATTTATCAGCGACGTTGACCGTCATTCCGTCGGAGGCACGGTCGCACCAGTAGTTACTGGAAAATCTGGTAACTGGTTCAATCATGGTTCCCATTTTGTTAAAACCGACGGTCCCGTCTTCCTCGTGTGCCCCGGCAAAAAGTTGAAAAGTTTTTGCTCCCAGGACGTAGGCTTTGCATCCAATCAACCATGATTCACCGTCTGACAGATCGTTGTGGATCCTCGGCGTTTTTGAGATGATTTCCTGATTCGCAATTTTGTATTTAGCGAACATTTGAAAGTCCAGTTCACCTTCGCCTTTCGAAAATCCATCTCCATCCTTGATGACATGAATCTTCCAGAAATCGATGATCGTGCCTCGTGAACGTGTGGAAAACTTGAACTCCAGTGGGCGCAACGCATCGACAAGCGAACCCCATACAAGCGATCCATGACTGTTTTTGTCGTCAAACGCGAAGATCAGGCCGTGGTATACGGTGTTCGGCTTAAGACCCGTGATTAAGATGCAATGGTTCTTTGCCAACCCGCAGGTGGAGAACTCGTATCTTTGAATATTCGCCTGGTTGTCCGGGCCGACGATTACTTTGATTGGCTTATCGGGTAGCTTTGGGTCAGGTAGCTCGGTCTCATAGAACTTGGTGCCGATGTACTTCTCTCCGATTGCGACCACAGGGAAACAGGTTGTTGCACTTGAAAACACGATGCGCATCCACGTTCCGCCACGTTCGACATAGTGGTCTTTGAATCCCATTGTGATAATGTTGGGAGCCGGCACACGCGGTTCTCGACTTTCCGTACTTTCTTCTTCCGGGTGTGGAAAGTGGCAATCGTGATCAGACAGGTTTGATTCACGGCTGAAAATAAACTGTTCGAAGGTGGCTTCGGGCCTCAACGACGAATCGGAGGTTTCCGCATCAATGGATTCAACGTCTTCCGCTTCGCTTTCCGTAACACGGCTTGTTGACGTGCGTTGCCGTTCTTCGGCAAAACAGGCATTCGATGGAATGCAAGCGATCACGATCCCTGCGAATAACAGGATCCACATGCAATTCGCGACACTACGGTTCGTAGCCAGGATTCCGAAAGGATTGACTGACATGAGGTATTGAAATGTCAGTTTTCGGTTGGGGACCCGCATTGGGAACCCTGTACCCGAGGTACGTGGACAAACATCGGGCTTCCCGACGTTCCTGAGCAGGTCACGGTGTGCTGCGTTTCCAGAAGTTTTTATTTCGGTTGTCATCTTGAATGGAATATTCATGTTCTGCTCGCCCTCTCATGCGTTTGAAATCCTGTTCGGTCCGCGTTCTAACTGAAAGAAC
>Ga0315334_10002336_pt1 | contig 11874 bp, 16 predicted proteins | sample M150034915metaG_FD_205555 | JGI IMG/M metagenome (GOLD analysis project Ga0315334, IMG submission 205555) | Ammonia-oxidizing marine archaeal communities from Monterey Bay, California, United States - M1 500m 34915 | ecosystem: Environmental > Aquatic > Marine > Intertidal zone | place: USA... | reverse complement strand
CGTGATGCTGTTCGTCGATGGACGCGGCTGCCTGTGTCAGGGTGTCACTGCGAGAGTGGCGGAACGGATCTGTGCGGAAATGCGATTTTGTCTGGCAGCGGAGACCATGGCCGATCCGCAAGTGGCCGAGCTGATCGTCGATCTGATCAATCGCGGCTGCCTTGCGCCGAATGAAATCGACTGAGCGGCGACGCAATCAGACCCGCCGCCATGTGCCTGGGGCCAGCCCGTCCAGCGTCCATTCTCCCACCGACCAGCGGACCAGCCTGAGCGTGGGATGGCCGACCGCAGCCGTCATGCGGCGGACCTGTCGATTGCGGCCTTCCGTGATCGTGAGGCGCAGCCAGCTGTCGGATATGGTCTTGCGCACGCGAATGGGCGGATCGCGCGGCCAGAGGGCCGAATCGGCGATCAATTCCGCCACGGCTGGCCGCGTGAGCCCCTCCTTCAGCTTCACACCCTTGCGCAAAGCCTCCAGCGCCGTCTCGTCGGGCTCGCCCTCGACCTGCGCAAGATAGGTTTTTGGCAGCTTGAAGCGCGGATCGGCGATGCGCGCCTGTGTGCGCCCATCGTCGCACAGCACCATCAATCCTTCGCTGTCGAAGTCGAGCCGACCGGCAGGATAGAAGCCCGGCGCATCGATGAATTCGGCCAGCGTGGGGCGAGGGGTGCCCTGCCGCTCGTCGGTGAATTGCGAGAGTACGCCGTAAGGCTTGTTGAACAGGATGATGCCGGTCATGGGGCGAGGCCTTCTGCCGGAGGTGGGCGAAGCAAGCGTTTGCCCTTGCGGCGGCTCGTAAGGTGGAATGCGCGGCAGCGATCGCAGCGATAATAGCGCAGGTCCAGCGGCGCTTCGATCGCCGCTGTCAGCGCCTCTCTTTCGCTGCCGAACCGCCTTTTGCGCGCGCACACGCTGAGCCGGGTTCGCATTGCGATCAGGCCCCGGCCTTTTCGAGGCTTTCCTGCGCGTCGAGCCATTGAAGTTCGGCCTCTTCGAGCTTCTCGGCGACTTTGGCCCGATCGCGCATCAAATCGGCAGGCGATGTGCCGGAAGGCCCATCAGGATCGGCCAGCGCCCGGTCGAGCTTTGCGAGCCTGTCCTGAAGCCGCGTCACTTCCTTTTCCGATGCGCTCGCATTGCTGCGGGCAAGGCGCAGGGCCTCTCGATCCTTGGCGGAGCCGCGCTTGTCCTTCTTCGGCTTCGCGCTGCCCGGCTCCTTGGGCTGGTTCCGGCCAAGCACGAAGTCGATATAATCCTCCATGCTCCCGGCGTAATCCTTGGCCAGCCCGTCATCGACGAGCACCAGCCGATCGGCGGTTAGTTCGACCATGTGCCGATCGTGGCTGATCAGGATGACGGCGCCGTCGAAGTCGTTCAGCGCCTGCACCAGCGCCTCGCGCGCATCCACGTCGAGGTGATTGGTCGGCTCGTCGAGGATGAGAAGATGCGGCGCGTCGCGCGTGATGAGAGCCAGCGCCAGACGCGCGCGCTCACCACCCGAAAGCGTGGCGATCTTGGCTGTCGCGCGGTGGCCGGAGAACCCGAACCGCCCAAGTTGCGCACGAACCGCGCCGGGGGAAGCGCCGTCCATCGCGCGGGTCATGTGATCGAGCGGAGTGCCGTCGGAGGACAATTCCTCGACCTGATACTGCGTGAAATAGCCCACCCGCATCCGGCCCGAGACGTTCATCTCCCCGTCCATCGGCGCGAGCTGTCCGGCCAGAAGCCGAGCAAGCGTGGTCTTGCCGTTGCCGTTGCGCCCCAGCAGCGCGATCCGGTCATCCGGGTCGATCCGCAGGTTCAGCCGCTGGAGAATGGGTTTCTCGTCATACCCTACCGCCGCAAGATCGAGCGTGATGAGGGGAGGGCGCATTTCGTCGGGGCTCGGGAAGTCGAAGCTGAGGCTCGGATCTTCCATCATCGCCGCGATGGGCTGCATCTTCGCCAGCATCTTGGCGCGCGACTGGGCCTGCTTGGCGGTGGAGGCACGGGCGCTGTTGCGCGCGACATAGTCCTCCAGCCGTGCGCGCTGGGCATCCTGCGAGGCCTTTGCCGCCGCCAGCTGCGCGGCGCGTTCGGCGCGCTGCTTCTCGAACGCGTCGTAGCCGCCGGGATAGACTGTCAGTCTGCCGTCCTGCAGATGCAGAATCGCAGTGACCACCTTGTTCAGCAGGTCGCGTTCGTGGCTGATGATGACCAGCGTGCCCTGATAAGCCTTGAGGAAGCTTTCCAGCCAGAGCGTGGCTTCCAGATCGAGGTGGTTCGAAGGTTCGTCCAGTAACAGGATGTCGGGATTGGACAGCAGCAGGGCACCCAGCGCCACGCGCATCTTCCAGCCGCCCGAGAACGTATCGATCGGACGCGCCTGCATCTCTTCGTCGAACCCCAGACCGGTCAGGATGATCGCGGCGCGCGATGGGGCCGCGTAGGCATCGATCGCCAGCAGCCGGTCGTGGACGTCGCCCAGCCGATCCATGTCGCTGCAGGTTTCCGCTTCTTCGAGCAGGCTGGCACGCTCCGTATCCCCGGCCAGAACCGCCTCGAACGGGGTGGTCGATCCGCTCGGCGCTTCCTGCGCGATATACCCGACGCGCGCGCGCCGCGGCATTTCGATCGAGCCGTTGTCCGGCTCGATCTCGCCGATCAACGCCTTCACCAGCGTCGATTTTCCGGCCCCGTTGCGACCGATCAGCCCGATCCGGCTCCCGCTCGGGATCGCAGCAGACGCGTCCTGCAGAATGGGGCGGCCGCCGAGGCGGACGGTGAGATTGTCGATCTTGATCATGTGGGCGCGGCCCCTAGCAGGGAGCGTCGAAGACCCCAACAGGTAAGCAATTGGCTTGCTGAGTGGTCGAAGTCGTGAAGGCGGTCGCTGGCATATCACAAGGCCGGGAAGAATTCGTATGAGGCGCGCTTCTCACCTGCTTTGCGTCCTCGCGGCCAATCGGCCCTCACTCGGATTTGGGCAAATTGGCGAGAATGTATTCGACAGCCCAGCCGACACCGCCTCCGTGCGCAAGCGTGATCGGGTACATGCTCAGGTATTCAGGTGCGGTGTTATCGGGCGTCCATTCCGCAGCGACTGCGAACCAGCCCATCGGTATCGCGCTCGCCTGGATCATTCGCTGGTACGCCCGCTCGTGGGCTTCCGGGCTGAGACCGCCCGAGGCGTCGGAAACGAAATAGACTTCGTAGCCGTCGCGTATGGCGGAAATCGCGGCGTGTGGTTCAGGCCAGGGATGGCCCGCTCCTCATCTGCTGCAACCAAAAGCTTCATCTAAAGCTTCGCGCAAAGGGCAGGGGCATTGGCCTCGTCGCAAAAGTCTGGAGGCTTTGTTTCCTGCCAATAGGAGACCAGTCCCAATTTGCGAGCCAATGGTTCGTATCCCGGGAGGGCACGGGTTCGGTTGGAAACGAAGGCCAGTCCCGCGCGCGCGCGTGAAGTCGATGTCGACGCAACACTCTTGATCAGGGCGAGCCCCGCATCCGGGGCGCCCAGGCGTTCCAACAGGATAGCCGAGATGTCGTTATAAGTATCGGGCCCAGCCGATGCCTCGACGATCTTTTGTGCGGCTTTCGCGCGGTCTGTTTGGCTGCCGTCAAGCAAGGCTTTGTAACCGGCGAGCCAGGCCTGCGCCAAAGGTCGATCTCTCGCCTTTTCCGATGCAGCGATCAGGTCCGCCGCGCGCGCATACTCCCCGGCCAGTGTCGAGATCATCAGGCGCTGACCAGCCGTGCTGTCATCGTCTCCCGTCCGCAGGTCGCGCAAGGTCTGGAGATCGGCTTCCACGGCGGCGCGATTGCCCTTCAGCGCATTGTAGTAACCGGACATGCTGAAGGCCGATGGAAAAATCGGGCCCGCAGCAGTGGCTCTCTTCAGGTGCTTTTGGGCCTCGTCCACCCGTCCATGCAGCAGAAGAAAGGAACCCAGCGAAAGTTCTTCGCACATGCAATCGAGCGGACGCGCGGCAACGGCCTTGCGTATCTGTCGCTCGCGTCCAACAAGATCGTCGGGATCGAGCAGATCCGCTGCTTTGAGCAGGGCCGTCCCGTTGTCCGGATCAAGCGTGAGCGCCTTTTGGTTGAGCCTCTTCGCCTCGGCTAAAAGAGCATCGAATTCATCGGGATTGGCGTAAGCCTCGGCCCGTTTGAAGCTTCCAAGAACCGTCCAGCCTTCGGCAAAGTCTGGCGCCAGAGTGGTGACGCGCTGCAATTCCAGAAGAGCACGGTCGAAGTCTCGCTCGATCAGTCCACCGTTCGAACAAACCGAAGCCCAGGCTTCCAAGGCATCAGTAGGCAGGCTGGCGGCGCCGGTTGCTCCCAAGGTGCATCGAACGAGAAGCGCGGTGCTGATCGCGACGCGACGCGGTAGCTTTGCCGCGTCATCGACCGGATGGGTGAAAGTGTGCGACCAGATTACTTTTTGCGAGTTTTCATCCTGCAGGCGAACGATCGCGATCAGATCGTCACCTTGGCGACGCACGCCGCCTGTCACGAAGAAACCGGGATGGTCGCTATCCTGCGCCTCGTCCGCAACGATCAAGGCAACCTTGCTCTGATAGTCCTCGCTGAAAGCGGCACTGATGTCGTCGCGGATCGAGGGAATGACGCCACTCGGCATTTCGGGTGACTGGGCGCTGAAGTCAGTGAGGCGGACGGTGGCTTCGGTCGCCATCGCCGGCGTGCTGTCGAGATTTACGACAAACGAAGCCAAGGCCACCACTCCCGCCGCGGTCGAAACGGCCCCGGCGACGATCTTCCAAGGCTTCACCAAACGCGTGAAGAAACCCCCGGTCGGCGACTTGGCGGTGACTTCCTTTCCGCTCTTACCGTCGCTGCCAGCAGCTGTATCGGAGAGATCCTCGACGGCCTGTATTGCGGGCACGCGATCCGTAAGCGAGACTTCGGGCAGGAAGCGATATCCGCGGCCGTAGGCCGACCCGCACGTATTCATTGAGCAGGCCCATCTCGATCGACCAGCGCACGAGGAAGAATCCCGCAATGGCAAGCGCGATCCCACCGCCCCAGATCGGCAGCAGCCGACCGAATATTTCCTCGAAGTCCAAGGTGGTGCGCCACCGATGGCCTCCCTCTTCGAAGGGTTCTTCAAAGTGTTCATCCGCTGGTTCGGCCTGAACCGGCTCGGGTGCCGGGCCAGATTTCGGCAGGGGGGACGCAAGAGGCGAAAGCGGTGGAGCAGCCTCCTCCGCTTCGAATGGCGCACGGCGCGATTCCGGCCGTTCTTCGCCCGCTGCCCGCCATTCGGGGGCATCAGCATTTGATAGGCCTTCGAGTTCGATGACCCGGCGTTCGAGTGTGACCATGCGGTTCCACAGCCAGGCCACCGCGCCGGCAATCGTCAGAAGCAGCAGGAACTCCATCGCACCATCCTCTCGACCTTGGTCCGAAGGTGGGTATCCGACAAATGAACACTGTTCAATTAAAAAATTAGACAGCGTTCAATTACGTGTTAGGAGGGTGCCGATGGGACGCCGTTCGGATCATACGCGTGATGAGCTGCGCGCATTGCTGATTGCGCACGGGTCTGCACTTATGGCCGAGCAGGGGCTGGCAAAGTTCTCGGGTCGCGAAGCCGCCAAGCGCGCCGGATATTCGGTCGGCACGATCTACAACGTCTTCGGCTCGCTCGACCAATTGATCGCAGCGATCAACTCGCACACCTTCTCGCTTTGGGCAGAGCATTTGCGCGCTCGCCTCGAAGGGGCGCCTGACGACCGGATCAAGGCGCTGGTCGAAGGCTATTTCGATTTCGCCCTGGCCCATCCGAACCTGTGGTCGGCGATCTACGATCACCGGCTGGCCGACGAGCTGACCGAGCACGACCAAGAACAGCGGGCAGTGCTGACGGCTATCGTGGAGAACGAAGTGCGCGCTGCTTTGCCAGATCCCGACATGCCTGGCGCCGATCGCTTCGCCCGCTCGCTGATCGCCACGGTGCATGGCCATTGCAGCTACGTCGTCAGCGGAACTTTCGAACTCCTCGACGAGCCCGACCCGGTCGGCAACGCGCTCGCCAGGGTGCGCGAGTGTATCGCGGCGCAACGCGGCTAAAATAGCTACTGATCTGCCATGCGGGCGAGGCGATGTCCGGAATCGCCCCGACATCGGTCGTTCCGACCTTCGCTAACCGAACTTGAAAGCGGTCGAAACCGCGATCCTCCGGCATTTCCGATTTCGGGACTGCCCGAGCAGATCCTGAGTGACCGCCTCGCGGTGGGAAACTGCCATTTCTTGATCAGTAAATTGCGTCGCTTTCAATGACCGTTTAGCAGCGCTCGATGAGCAACTCTGGACAATTTGAGCCACTCCCGGAAGCCCGGTTCAAAATAGAATTCGTCGACGGCATGGAGGCGATTACCTTCCATGCATCCCGCAACTGGTTCTCAATCCTGTTCATTGGCGTCTGGTTGACGATTTGGACCATTGGAGGTTTCGCAGCATTTAGTCAGCTCGTCTTCGGGGAAGCTCGGCTTTTCCTTGCTATTTGGCTCGTCGGTTGGGCTATCGGTTGGTTGTTTGCCGCTTCGTGGCTGGGTTGGCAGCTCGGCGGGAAGCTTCGGGTCTCGGTGCAAGAGCAAGCAATGATCTACCGTTGGGCCATGCCTTTTGTATCAAAAACCAAGCACTATGATGGACAGCAAGTGAAAAACCTCCGAACGGGCCGATCCATGTGGCCTTGGGGAGGTGGTTTCATAAATGTGAGCTATCCTCCTTTCTTTCCAATGACGTTTGGCAGCGTTCAATTCGACTACGGCGGCCGGACCCTGCACTTGATGCCGGGCTTAGACGAGGCGGAAGGTCGGCAGATCGTCGAGTGGCTCAGTAAAAGGCTGCCACGAAGCACGGTTACATCCGGTCAGTACTAAGTCCGCGATGCAGTCGATTGCAGATGGGCTGCTTACATCGCTGACTTACCGCAGACCGGACAGTCCGTGATCGGTCCAGCTCTTGTCGATAAGCGCGTGCGTTATCGTTCGGTTCGGCCCAAATGCCGATTTGATCGGTCATTATCCGATCGTAACCGACCCGCATCGCGTCCTTGAACACGGGCTTCATTTGCTCGGGACGGATTGCGACCCCCAACGCCGCCATACGCCATGCTAAATCCCCCGCCTGAACCTCCAGACGAGACCATAATATCAAGTGCGATACGGTAGTTGGCGAGGCGAAGTGAGAACGAAATAGAAACAGCTATTCCAGCTATCGTAGGCTTTCGCCGCTAATGATCGGTTCCACCACGAAGGCGAAGAATAGTAGTCGTCATCGAACGCGCCCCCTGTGGGAACAGCGATGGGAACAGGTTTGGGGACAACCCTACCCGACCGCTGAGCGGACCGCCTGTTTTCAATGACTTAGATGCAAATGGTCGGGGAGACAGGATTCGAACCTGCGACCCTCTGCTCCCAAAGCAGATGCGCTACCAGGCTGCGCTACTCCCCGACACGCCGAAGCCCTTAGGTTTCGCCCGCTTTTAGCGCAACAGGCAATCCGCTTTCGTGGCACGCAACGGCGGAACATGGCCGGAACAGGCGTCAGGACTTGCGAAATAGTTGCGGACCTCGTTCTGCGAGCTACCCCGCGCGCCCGTAGCACTACGATGTCAACGCAGGGACATAGCCCTAAAACCCCAGAAAATCGCCATTCCAGTGCGCGGGTAGGGCGGAACGAGGCGGAAACAGGGCCGGAACATCGGCACTTTTTACCGCAGTTTCTCCGCAGATTGGGGTGCGGGGTATGAGCCGCCGGGTCCGATGGTTCAGCGACGGAGCCGCCAGCGCGGTTGCGACGAAGCTGGATATTCAGGAGTATGGCATTGATGCTGGTCCGGTCGTAATCTGCGACACCGGCGCGGAGGACGAAGACAACTATCGCTTTCGCGCGGAGTGCGAGGAATGGTTCGGCTGCCCGATCACCGTCATCAAGTCAGAAACCTATGACAGCACGTTCGATGTCTGGTCGAAGCGTCGATACATGGCTGGCCACGCTGGAGCCCCATGTAGCCGGGAAATGAAGTTTGTCCCGCGCCTCAATTTTGAAGAGCACGGCGACATCAACGTCTTCGGCTATACCGCTGACCTATCGGACGTTCAACGCGCCGAGCGCCTTGCTGACGACTTCCGCCCTGGATGCTTCGCGACCCCATTGATCGAACGCGAGATTACAAAAGCCAACTGCTTGGCGCTCTTAGAAGGGGCCGGGATAGAGCAGCCGCGCACCTATGCGATGGGTTTCCCGAACGCGAATTGCCTCAAGCATGGATGCTCAAAAGCGCAGTCGCCGAGATATTGGGCGCTCTATCGAAAGTGCTTCCCTGACCGCTTCGCGCAGACAGCGGCGCTTGCGCGCGAACTAGGCGTCATGCTGGCGGTAATGCGCGAAGAGAAGGGTGAGGACGGCAAGCGGATCGTCATTCGCGGCTATATCGACGATATTCCCGAAGACTTTCCTACCGCCGAAGCCATCGCGCCCGTGTGCGACCTTCTATGCTCGATCAACGCGAAGGATTTAGCGGCATGAACGACAGACTTTTTCAGCAGTTGATCAATCTGGCGCTGTCTGAAGCGGAGGTCCGGCGGGATGATTGCGAGCGCGCCAGCCAAGAGCGTGACAAGTGGTCCGCTATCTTTGGGCATTTGGACAATGCCCGCAAGAGGATGCGCGCCGCATGACCACCACCCCCAACGAACACGGCGTCTACACCGAGCGGGGTGCTGTTCCTGATATTGATGGAGAGATGTGATGATCTACCAGCCTGACGTAATGCTTTACCACGCGAACTGCGCCGACGGTTTCGGTGCCGCTTGGGCAGCCTGGATCAAGTGGGGCGATGCGGTCGATTATCGGCCCGTCAGCTATGGGCAGGAACCACCGACCGACCTCTCTGGCAAGCATGTCCTGATCGGCGATTTCAGCTACAAGCGCGATGCTCTCGCCGTTCTGGCAGAAACGACCGCCAGCCTCGTTATCCTTGATCACCATAAGAGCGCGGTGGATGAGCTACAGCCGTGGCGCGCTATGGTGGATACCCACGCCTCCTTGTTGTCGATCGTGACCAGCGTCGTGGTGGAATTTGCCACGATCTTCAGGCTGGCAGTCGCAGGGCCAGTAAATTCGGTGAACCGAACGCGGATGGCCTCACCGACAGCAACCGCCACCGTGTTGGAAGTCTGGACATTGTTACCCGAAGGACCAATGCTGAAAGTCTGCGATGCCATTGTTTTCTCCTAAGTCGCCTGCCAATCGACCGCGACGCCGTTTGCCGCGCCGTCATCCAGCGGTTTGAAGCCCGAAAGAGCAGTGACGATGTTGTTGATTGCCGTGATGGCGTTGGTAAGCAGAGCGCCTGATACAGGCTGAAGTGTCGGCAGCTTGTCGGCCAAGCGCGCGCCCTCGATAGTCACTCCGGTGTAAGCCCCGCTCTCGTTCGTGGTGAACGTGTCGAGAAGAACATTGCAGGCCACCTTGCCGCTGCCAGAGAGAATGCGCGGCGTGAGCTGCACGAACGGTTCGCGATCCAGAATGATCGGCGGATCAAATGCCAGGACTGCTTGCCCTTGTGCATCAAGAACCACTTGCCCCCGACGCTTGAATACGCGCTGGCGAAGATCCTGAATGCCGTTTTCGCCGACATATTCCACTACGCGGCCCTCGCTTTATGCGTGCGCAGAATGACCACGCGCGCCTTCGACACCACACCGGGACCATCGACGAGCAAATAAATCTCCCCGCCGTTCGCTGCCCATGTGTTGAGTGTGTAGGCCGGGAACGGAACCGACAGCGGGTGTGCCACCCCAGCGCCGCGCGTCACGTCCTTTGTCTCTTCTTCGACCACGCCCACCGCGCCGCCGATATCGACTTGCAGATCCATGTGCGCCGCCGTGCCATCGTCTGGCGTGAACACGAATTGCACCTTCACCACGATGCTATCGCCATTGCGGCCGACAATCGTGTTCGTCGCAGTATCCCAAAGCGGGCCAGTATCGGCCGGCAGTTGGCTTTCGATCTTGCCCGTTCCGTCGATCACCAGTTTCGTGCGCGTGTTCGCCGGAATGGCTTGCGTCCCTGAATGCGGGTAATTCCCCCATCCTCCAGCGCGCAGATGATCTTGCTTCCAAACTGGTGTTGGAAGGTTTCGGGAGGGCGGCGGACGCCTCGACCCACGACAACCCCAAAAAGGAACGGCACCGCGAGAACGAGGAGCGCATAAAGCAGCGTGCCGACATCGCCCCCGCTCATGCCGCACCCGGACGAAACGGGTTTTCGCAGGCGAGGCACGAACAGAGCGCGGAATGTTGATCCTCCGCCAGTTCATCGAGCCAGCAAAGCGCGTCCTCGCCATCCTGATTGAGACGGAAGATGCGCTCGCCACTTGCCCCATCTTCGACATCTCCCCAGCCCTTTTTTTGGAGGGACGCAGCGGTTCGCTTTTCGCCGCCGGTGGTCAGAATGAAGGGATGCGCGCGCGCTTTGCTCGCAAGGTCGAACTGCTTGTCAGTCAGATCGTTGTCGGAGAGGTAGCCGCCCGGTCGGGTGAGTGTGGTGGAGAGGGTCATCAGGCTGCGTCCTGCTGGACGGGAGCGGCTTCGATCGCCGCTAGCGCAGGGGCAAGCTTCCGCAATGTATCGAGTGAGGGATGGCGTCCAATGCGCAGAAGGCGAAACGTGGTCTGGTAAAATGACCCGCACACTCCGCGCCGAACTCGACAAGCGCGGTTACGCCATCACCCGCAAGGATGAAGCGGCATGACCGCCCTTCGCTTCACCACCTGGCAGTCCCCTTACAAGCCGGGTCACCGTCAAATGCTGGACCTGTCTGGAGCGGCATATCGTCGCCCCTCTCTCCGCAACCCCACCGAACGAAAGGACCGTCATGAACGCCGTAGCTAAGATAGAGCCTGCCGTGTCGGCATTCGAGCGCCTCGATGAAGCCATGGCGCGCGAAGGGATAAAGCGCATCAGCCGATACAAGCTGTCCGGTTATCGCTGGGTCGAACTGGAAGACGGTCGCACCGGCACCGGACCTACGTTCCGCGCTGCGATTGAAGCAGCCAAGGCGGAAAGGATGGCGGCATGAACGACATCTATCTCGACATCGAAACCATCCCTTGCCAGTCGGAAGCATACCGCGATGAGGTTCGTCAGTCCATCACAGCGCCGGGGCAATACAAGAACCCCGATAGCATCGCGAAATGGCTGGAAGAGAACCGCGAGGCGGCGGCGCAGGAAGCTATCGCCAAGACCAGCTTCGATCCGGCGCGCGGGCATATCTGCACCATCGGCTTTGCAATTGGCAACGGTGACGTCAAGGTTGCCCACGCCGAAAGCGTGGAAGGCGAAAGCCTCGTTATCGAGACGTTCTTCGCCGCTCTGCCCGACACGGGGCTCAATCGCTTCATCGGCCACTACATCACCGGCTTTGATCTGCGCTTCATCCTGTGCCGCGCTGTCGTGCTGGGGATCAAGTTGCCGCCGAAGGTATGGTCCGCAACGCCATCCGCCCGCGCCGGTTCAGGGACGAATTACTGACCCGCGCACACAGTTGCATTCTGCCATCGCCAGAGACGATCCGAAAGGCAACGCCATGACCACCACCCCCAACCAGACCACCCGTGAAGAGAAAAGCGTACTTGCGAAGCGCCTAGAGCGTTCTGTGGTGCGCGGTGAGGAATACGCAGGCACTATGTCAGCGGCCAAGTCGGTCAAAGTTCGCCCAAGCGATTGGCACGCAATCTGCGCCCAAGCACGCGCGCTGTCCGCCGCCCTGCAATCCCCTACCGATAGAGAGGGGGATAGGCGGGAATGGCGACCAATCGAAAGCGCGCCGAAGGATGGAACGCCGATCTTAGCTTTTGG
>Ga0315334_10002335_pt1 | contig 11874 bp, 7 predicted proteins | sample M150034915metaG_FD_205555 | JGI IMG/M metagenome (GOLD analysis project Ga0315334, IMG submission 205555) | Ammonia-oxidizing marine archaeal communities from Monterey Bay, California, United States - M1 500m 34915 | ecosystem: Environmental > Aquatic > Marine > Intertidal zone | place: USA... | reverse complement strand
CTTTTCGACTCACGGACGTGCATGGTGAAGTGATCAAAGATATCTTCGCCTGAGTCAGCTTTAGCCGAGCGGATTGCTGCGGCGAGGGCGCATCGGCAGGGGAATCAGGGCGAGCCACACCGCAACACCTCACAACCGTGGCTCAATGGTGTTGCGGCTCAATGGTGTTGCGGATCGAGGATTCGGAGCCGTATCAACTCGTCTTTCGGTTGAGTCCGTCTAACTGCGGAGCAGAGTCAAGGCTCCGCGTTCTTGCCCCAATGGCAAGTCGACCAGTTTGCGGCGAAGCATGGCCAGTGGGCTCCGGTCCTCCAGTTGCATCGCTGTTCGAATATGTCCCCCCAAAGCCATTTGGTCGGCACCTGCCATTGCGAACCCCTTGGAATAGGCCAGCAGCGTTTCCCCTCGCAATAAATGAAACTCATCACTCGAGGCATTGGTGTCCATGCGTGTGTTGAGCGGATCGCTGTTTCCATCAACCAGTGGTCGGTACCCGTAGCGACTGCTGACCAAGGCACCGATGGAACCTGCTGATGCGACGACGCCATCGCCTGTCTCAGGATCGACATGAGCATAGACAAGCGACACCAGTTGCTCGCCAGTACTCGTCTGCCATAGCGTATCACTGACCTTCTGTATCAACTGCAATGGTGTGTGACGGTACCCGGCATGAGAGGCCATCGCGGCCCGAGCAATGGCTGCGTGCATGGCTCCTTTTGCGGAAGGGTCCGTGGCTTCAGCAATCGCTAACATCAACGTTCCATCAGGCAGAACATCCCAGTGATGCCATCCGGTTGCCCATGCCTCAGACGATTCAATCATCCCATCGACCCGCCAGCCCTGGGCCAGGGTTGAACCGGCTGGCAATGACTCGTACTGCCATTGCGAAAGATCCTGAATGGGTTTGTCAGGACCCGCCCCGGAAGAAATTTCGGTTTGCGATGACTGCCGTAGCAACAGAGAGAGATTCGTCGCAACAAGACGCGCCACTGCTGATTCAGCGTCTCCGAATTCGGCAACTTGTTCGCGGAACAGCCACAGAGTGCCAATTGGCACGTCATCCGTTTTGATCGCCACGCAGATGCCAGACGAGAATGGCTCAGGGCAATTCCATGTGTCAATCGACTCGGCGCTGAAGTCATCAATCGCGACGACATCCTGGACCATCGCTTCCAGATCTCCACGACTGCCACGGAGTTCGCGAGGTGGATCTTCCAGACGCCGAGTTGGCAGCCCAACCACCGACCGTGCTTTGAGGTACTGAGTATCCTCGTCTAGCATGTAAAGAGCAGCCGCATTGCACTTGCAGGCCACCATGGCATCTGCCAATGCCAACTCAATCTGATCGGCCGTGGCCTTTCCGTTGATCTCAACGCCAATCAGAGCAGCGGAGGAAGCTAGTTCGGCTTCTCGCTGTCGCAAACATTCTCGCGTACGACGCACTTCATCGGTCAAGCTCGAAGCTGCATTGGCCAGTCGGGTTGCCGCCATCCTGCCCACGGCAGTTGTTGGTTCGCCCTCTCCGGTATCCGTTGTCTCGCCTGAAATGGCTGGCAACAGCTCCAGGGCGTTGCTACTGCGAGACGCCCGCGGATCTATTCGCCAGCCCGTGGCATCCGAATAGTAGTTCCAAAAGTTCCTGATCAGGTCGTTCTGCGGATTGGGTTGGGTCAGTTCTTTACGTTCTGAACCATGATGAATGCGGAGATAGTTGGGGATTGTCTTCGTCACGTATTCGCCTAATGCGGATGTCAGCTTTTAGTTAGCGGCAACCTTGCCATTAGCGATTCGAGCGTTCAAACAACGCCGATGCTTCCGTCGTGCAACAAGGTCATCGTCTGACCTTACCGAGGCTCTGAAGCAATTGACCGTTAAAGTCAACGATGCTTGCCATGACGACTGCATCATCGGTACAACTGGATGACTAGTACAACTGGAGGACCCGTGCCGTTGGTCGTGGCAACTGGAGGATCTGTGACAGCAGTTGTAGTACCGTCGAAGAGATGCAGGCAGATAGACTGACTGCAGGACTTAAGGAAAGACCTTGCGTGTGCCGCCAACACGCCGTCTCTGGAGAGTTTGCTTTTGCTGGGTCAGACGGGATCCAAGAAGTTGTCCGAGAGGATGCCGAAGTCTTTGGTGTAGCCTAGAAGCCGCTTCCTCGCTACATCATGTTGCATTGCTGCCAATGCAATGTTCTTCATGTTTTTTCGGCAGTAGTTCTCGCGGGCTCTGTTTCTGTCGATGGGGATGAACAAGGGCAGCAGCGACATCACAGTCAAAGCAATGATGACTACGGCAGCAATATCTCTTCGCCTGAAATTGGTTATTCGGGTTCCAATCAGCTGCGGTTGAACTGAGCGTCGGCATGCTCTGCCAGCGAATAATACCGTTCAAGTAGTCAGGCAATACACTCCAGCGACACCGTCACTGCTTCGAGTTACTCGCGAGTATTACTCCGTAATTTCCAAGGCTAGTGCCTGACTTTGGTTCATGGGATTCCCGTCGAACAGCCTTTCCGGCTGTGGCGTCATCAATCGCCCAGTTGGTCGGTGAGGACGAACTCAGGATAAGGTACAAGGCTCGCTTTTCCTCTTGGCGTCATGATCGCCTGCATTACGCGGTAGTCAATCGATTGCAAGATGAATCTTGTAGCTCCATCCCCGAATGCACAATTCACACCATCAACATGTGCCGATGACGGTCGCGCCAGATCTTGACAATTGGCGGGAGACAAGTCGAGGTTGAAGATGTCTTCGGAAACCGTTGTGCCACGACCGTTGATTTTGTGGAACGGATTCACCGGGCCCGGAATGACCTTGCCCGTCGTTGAATCTTTGGCACCATTGACGAACTTGGATGATCCGTTCCAGTAGTTCGCTAGAGTGGCGTCAGCGAACATGGGATCTTCGTAATGCCAAACCATTCCGTTTGTGTAACGCGAGCGAATCTTGATCTGGTTAGTAACCGCTCCACTACCAGGATTCGTGAACGCTGTTTGTAAACGGGCCGAGTTAGCAAAGCCCGCTCGGTGCCATGGTAATGCTTGCACGTTTTCCGAAAAAAGTAACGTGAAGCCCTGCCCGTCTTTCATGTCGTCCAAACTGGCCGCATCCACGGTGGATCCGTACTGTTGAGTACCAACGCCGCTGTTCTTGTCCATCGAATTGACGAGACTCGTGAGAGTCTGCCCGGGTAGGGTGGTATGGTCAGCGCCCAGAAATCGGTGCATTCCGTTGTTGTAAACCATGCTGTTCTTACCAAAGTTTCCTCGGGCGATAGGATTACTTGGGCACTGAAAGATGGATAGATTCGGGGCGGCTAAAGGGTGCAATCCGCTGCCGGAAACCTGATTAAGACTGCCGAGCGTCGACGAAGTGGTGATCGCTGGGTACCGATCTTGTGTCCAGTGTTCATAAGTTGCCTGTGCCTCTAGCCATGGCAAAATGGCAACGGCCCATGTGCCAATTTTTTCATGATTCGCTGGGCTTGTGTTTGAAGGGTCACTCGGGTCGCCATTGGCCCCGGATGTGAAGGTTCCGAAAGACTGAACGTAACCGGGCAATACGCGTTTGCTGACATCGTGCTGTACCCCCGCCAAAGCGAGGTTTTTCATGTTTGTTGCACATTGGTTCCTGCGGGCTGTTTCCCGAGCTGAATTGACTGCGGGGATCAGGAGTCCCATCAGGATGCCGATGATGGTGATCACCACTAGCAGTTCGACCAGAGTAAAACCGGAAGGTTGACGTTTCATTTTAGAACTCCAGATCGAATGTTCGGTGATGAGAAATACGCAATAGGGCTGCCGTCAGGCAGGTGGCTCCCACAGTACCCAAGTATTAGCAGCAGAGTGACGTGCAGTGCGGGTGCACATCGTCAGCCAATTGTCTCAAAAAGGGACGCTGATTGCAAACGTTCCCCTTTAGTGTAATGCGTCAGCACCCAATCAAACCGAACAAAAAACTGGTAATTCAAATCGTTTTCCCGGCCTGTCAGTTCGTAAAAGCTCGGATTAAGCTGGTATTCCCGCCTTCCCTCCCGTGGCTTCCGAGCCAAGTCAGGCTGAACCCGAACTACCCTCAGATTTACCCGTTCGAAATTGGCCGCAGCGAATCTACCACGTGTCCACCATCTATCTCGACTTCAATCGCACCACCCCGACGGCTCCCTCTGTCCAGGAAGCCATGCATCCTTACTGGTCACAGCATTTCTTTTTGCCTAGCCAGCAGCACTCCCTCGCTCAGGCGGTGAACGAATCGCTTGAAAAGGCGAGGGAAAGCGTCTCTTTCCTTGTCGGTTGTGATGCTTTTGAGGTCGTGTTTACCAGTAGTGGAACGGAAGCCAATAATCTGGCCATCCTCGGGGCAGCTCAAAACCAGCCGGCAGGTCACCTATTGGTGGGGGCTATCGAGCACGATTCCGTCCTTGGTGCAGCCGAGTATCTGTCGCGACAAGGCTGGCAAGTGGACTCGGTGCCCTGCGACCCTTTCGGCAGAATTGACCCCAATTCGGTCACGGAAAGGCTCAGGGATGAGACCGTCATGGTCTGTATCCAGCTTGCGAACCCCATTTTGGGAACCATTCAACCCATCCGGGAAATTGCAGATGCTTGCCGCAATCGGGGGGTGCGTCTTCATTGTGATGCAACACAGGCTTTTGGAAAGATCGCGGTAGACGCGGTTTCCCTTGGCGTCGACACGATGGCAATCAGTGGTCACAAGTTCTACGGACCCAAAGGAAGCGGTGCTCTGTATCTGCGTGGTGGTCTGAAACTTTCTCCCATCTGCCACGGTGAGCCTCGTGAGATGGGGCTGCGTCCCGGCCCCGAAAATATCCCCGCATGTGTCGGAATGGGGGCTGCGGCCAGTTTGGCTAGTCGCTGCGTTGACGAGGTTGAAGCTACTTTTCAGGAACTGAACGAGCGCCTTTTTAATGGTTTGTATTCTCACCTTGGTGGTTCGGTGGGCTCGTCTCATGAGAGTGGGCTTAGGCTGCCTAATACCCTCTGCATTGAGCTTCCTGTCAATGCTCGAAAGGTGCAGCAGATCGCTCGGCGTCTCGTGGTCAGCACGGCCCAGGCCGATGCCCCTCCGGATGAGATGACGAGGGTGTTGCAGGCAGTTGGTCGCACCGAGCAGCAGGTCTCACGCAGTCTGCGAATTTCGCTCGGTTGGACCACCAGTCGAGAGCAAATTGATCGTGCCGTGGAAATGCTGGTTGATGCCTGCGAATCTGCTGGTTCCTAGTATTGCGGGGCTTGACTTGTCGTCGCCATGGTTCGGCTTTTCTCGGTCAGGATCTTCCTCCCTCTGGTGGTGGATCGTGTTGCTGGTCCGGCGGTTAGCAAGCGAGCAATCAGGTCGGATCGGGACTGGGTTCCCATCATTGGCCGCTAAATTTCTTTCAAAAAAAGACTTGGCATTCAGAATGGGTCTCAAATGCCGTGTTTACCGGCCATTTTAGCTTCCAAACCAGCGGTTTCCCCCAATCACCAATCCTAGTGGACACTTGGGCCTTGCACATTCCGATGTGCCTGAAAACCGCGCAGTCACGCATGTCGGGTCAGCGAGCATGGCTGCCTGCTGTTTAAGCAATCGACGTAAGTTGTTTTGAAAGCATAGTTTGAGAATGAGCATTTGACGGGTTGTAAGGATTGGCAAAACAAAACCACCGATCGTTCCATTCACTCAGCAAGGACTGTCCAGCGATGGCTCATACAGAAACAACGGCTCTTCGCTATGCCAGCGACCCTGATCCCGAGCAAGCGGAGCAAGTCACATCGCGGCTCGAAATCTCACCCCCTGACTGCCAGCTAGCACTTGAGCAGCGTGGTCAGGAAGTCCTGCGATTGGCACAGGACGCCTTTGCGAAAACAGGGACTTGGGTGGTCTTCTACCGAGAGATGCTTGGTAGCGACGGCATCGTTCGCCAACTGTATCCGACACCCGAAGAGATGCGGTACTTTGAGGACAGCAGCGAGTTTGCAGAACTTCAGGAGATGGTTGCCGCAATGAGGAGCCAAGACGCCTCCAAGGGAGATGCGACCGAGCCGGAGAGGATGATCACCATCCGACTCCCCAAAAGCCTCCACGATTCGCTAAGAATCGAAGCAGAGGAAATGAATCTCAGCATCAATAAACTCTGCATTAGCAAGCTGCTGCAGAGAATCGAAAGTCGGTTCATCCCAATTCAGCAAGGGCGGAGACGCGGCCGTAGGCCGGGACCCCAAGGGCCGCGGAAATTAACCGTCGCGACACTTGAAACGCATCCGCAGATCGGCCAGCAACCCATTCAGTAAAAGCGTTCTGCTTGACGATCAAGACCGTTCGCCACTTCAAATGTCCTCATCATTTCATGGGCAGGGAAAGTCGCCTGTCGGCCAGTGGTTCCATCGGGTTGGAAGATCCTGTTGTCCCAGGCTAAATTCGCGACGTTGAACTTGCCCATCGGTCAGGGAAGGTTAGTGGGAAGATTAGCGGGAAGATCTTCATGAGTGTTCGCCGTCAGCGGATGTCGCGATGGGATTCCAGCCAGGGTTCCTCTTCGTTGAACACCATGTGGGGGGCGGTTCCCGCTGCCGGCAACTAGGGAGGCGTCTCTGCGTCTTGATCCTTTCCCCGGATTCGACGATTCGTCACAATGGCGTGCTCCCATCCCAACGCCTCTCTCGTGAATAGTCGAATGCTCATTGCTCCCACGTTCTCAACCTCTCGTAGTCAGATCGGGGGAATCGCTGTTACGGAACTTGCGGAAAAATTTGGGACCCCCCTCTATGTCTATGATCAGCAGATCATCGATCAGAGGATTGCCGATCTGAAGGATTTTGATGTGGTCCGCTACGCGCAGAAAGCCTGCGGAAACTTGGCAGTGCTTGATCGGATGCGGCGGCAGGGCGTTGTGGTGGATGCCGTGAGTGCAGGCGAGATCAGGCGGGCCATCGCCGCTGGCTACTCAACGGACCCCAGTAAGCACGAAATCGTGTACACCGCTGATATTTTTGATCGCGAAACACTTGAGTTAGTGGTCAAACATTCACTGCCCGTCAATTGTGGTTCCCCCGACATGATCAGCCAGTTGGGTGAGCGACGACCCGGTGCGGACGTCACTTTGAGAATCAATCCCGGTTTCGGTCACGGCCACAGCCAGAAAACCAACACGGGTGGTCAGCAGAGCAAGCACGGCATCTGGCATACCCAAATTGACGAGTGTCTGCGTCGCGCGGACCAGACGGGGGTTACGGTCACCGGGTTGCACATGCACATCGGTTCCGGGACCGACCTGGAGCATTTGAGCGAGGTGTGTGACGCGATGGAGCGGACAGCCAAGGAGGTCGGCCGCACCATCAAGACGATCAGCGCTGGCGGGGGGCTGCCAGTTCCTTACAAGGATGGCGAAACCTACGTGGACCTTGCCAAGTACTACGAGTTGTGGAATGCCACACGGAATCGACTGAGCGAGGATTTTGGCCACCATCTTGCGTTAGAAATCGAGCCGGGTCGATTTCTGTCAGCCGAGAGTGGGTTCCTGATCGCGGAGGTCCGCAGCGTTAAGCAGGTGGGGGAAAACCATTTTGTGCTTGTCGATGCAGGGTTCAATGATTTGGCACGGCCTGTGATGTACGGATCCTATCACCCAATTTCGGTCGCCGCGAAAACCGGCGACGCTGCCGACCGAGAACAGGCGGACGTGATTGTTGGTGGTCCACTCTGTGAATCGGGTGACATCTTCACTCAACGCGAAGGCGGGTACGTCGATAGCCGTCGATTGCCGGCAGCCCGCGCAGGCGACTTCATTGTCATTGAGAACGCAGGTGCCTACGGGTTTGTGATGGCGAGCAACTACAACAGTAAGACGCGTGCGGCGGAAGTCCTGATCGAATCAGGGGAAGCCAAGTTGATCCGGCAACGAGAGACCTTTGAGGACCTCGTTCGTGGTGAGGTCATTCCCGACTAGTTCAGCATGAATGTCCATGCTCGTTCACCAATCCGCACCCGGAAATTATTGGCCGAAGGTTTTTGTTGTTGCGGACGTCAGGTGCCGATTCCGATGGAATTGTTCTCTGCCTTAGGCGGCCTGCGTTGATCGAATGTCGGCGAGTGCGAGATGGGCAGCACGGCGGCCTTCGTCAATGAGTCGTTCAGGTTGAGTAAAATCAAACCATGGGCAATGTCCGACGTCAGGTTGGATCAGCACATCGGCGGCACTCAGCAGTTTTGGGCGGATCATGCGTTCGCAGATGTCGTCCATCCGCAGCATTGCTTCAATTGCGGTATCGCATTTCTTGATTCGATTGATTGTTTGCCCGACATCAACTGCGATTGTCAGGTCAGTTGCGTATGAGCGGGCAACCAAAGCGGGGACGGACTCAATCACACCAATGTCAGAGAGTAGCATGTCACCCCAAGGGACTGCAGGGAAAATACCGGGAATGGCGGTTGATGCGCGCACCGCTTTCCGAAGGGATCCCCTTTCAAGAACGACCCGTTGACCTGACAGTAAATCGACCGAGACGACGCTCATCGGGATCGGCAGTTCTTGAAGATCAATGTCTGGAAGCAGTTGGTCGATCGCTTGCTGGAGCGCCTCGTCTGACATCAATGCCGGGCTGGTCACAGCCTTGGTCAGCTTTCGATGAGCTTGCAAGTATCTCTTTGCCCTACCGTACCATGAGAAAATCCCGCCAGCCCATTGTTCGTCGGCGGAGTTGCTGCCGAATAGCATGCTTTGCTTCTGTTGAAAGATCGGCGAGCGCAGGAGTTGGATTGCTTTGGCTTGCGCGTGGGAGGCGTCTGGAGCGATGGCGCACAACGCGCCTGCCAGACTTCCCATGCTGACCCCAACAATCCGCTCGATTTGTACTCCTGACTCGCCGATCGCTTGAAGGACCCCAAGATGGGCTAGGCCTCTTGCCCCGCCACCTCCCAGTGCAATGACCGCTTTTCGATCATGGGCTTGCTGTGAAGGTTTCTCAAGTTGTGTTGGAAGGAATAAATTCATGAGCTTCATGTTTGATTCCATTGAGTTGTTGGCAGCAGGAACGGTGTGTTCGCGGGTTGTGATGTGAAGTTGAGCTATCCAAGACAACCCTTGTTCCCACTTTCGTCGATAACAAAGACACCAAGATCACCTTCGCGCATCCACGAGGCGGGGCAGCAGTTTCAAGAGATTCGAAGTCCGGATCATTCCTTCCGGTAAGGCATCAAGATGTCTCCAGAAACAACCTCTTTTAATTCAATCCAGCCTTGATCCGCAATTGCTCGACCCAGTTCTGTCACGCGTCGAAAATCTGCGTCGCTTTCCGCTGCTCCCGTGAGTTTTCGGGTCAACTCGCTACACAAAACGTCGGCGGCTTGTTGCGTCAGTTGATCTTCCGAATCGGCCGCGTACAGAGCAGTCACGAGAATGCTAATTGCATTCTGCAAGTAGGTTGAGAGAGCGGACATGCGGCATTGCCGATCAGCCAGTTTCAATTGATGGTGTCGCATTGTCCCACTAATATTAAATGCTGATTTTGACAATATCCGCTGGGCAAATCTTGCGTGATTCCGAAGCCGTGAAGACATCTCCGGCAAGGCGGTCCATTGGCTGCCGGCGACTCGGCGATTCAGGTACCAAGAGCCGTATGCAGTCATCGGTCCTTTGAGAGCCCAAAGGTGCCGCGGGTCGAACGGGTTCGGTTGCCTTGCGCCGAGGTTGTGCAGCACGCGGCCGATCGGTTCGTAGAAGCGTTTGCCATGGTCTTTGACAAGGGATTTGAAGAATGCCATGCCCAGCATTTCTCCTTCACCTTCATAGATGCAGGGTGCCAGGAATTCGTGCACGTTGTCACCGAATAAATGCCCTTTCAGAAATGATCTTCCACCGTGGGTTTTCATGAAAAGTTCAATGGCGGCTTCCTTCTGAGCTTCACTGCCGAAAATCTTTGCGATGATACACTCCATTTCTCCTCGGTAACCCTGATCCAGCAAACCGGCGCACCAGTCGGTCAGTGCATCACAGCCGACAATCAAGCCGGCCATGCGTCCAATTCGGCGTCGAACCAGTTCGCGGCGATCGATTGCCAGGCCATAAGTCGAGCGATAGGCGGCCCACGGCAGCATTTCAGCGAGCATCCACCGCATGGTTCCCGAGGCGTTGGCGCAAAGTGCAACGCGTCCAAGATTCAGGCCGTGATACGCGATGGTCAATCCATCGCCCTGCAGCGGACAAAGGAGGTTCTCTTTTGGAACACGAAAGTTGCTGAATACCAAGCCGTTGTTGTGGGCGCGGCGTAACGCGTAAATGCCGTAGCGGTTTAACTGAAAAGATTCGTTTTCCTGGTCTGGTAGATCGACAATTAAGACGCTGGGAACATTTTTTATTTTGCAAACCAATCCAATGGTTCGTCCTGGCACGGCATTGGTGATGAACAGCTTTTCGCCGTTTACAACATATTCGTCTCCATCCAGCACCGCCGTGGTTTTTAGAGCTGTCAAGTCGCTGCCTGCGCCGGGTTCAGTCAACGCGAAGGCTGACAAGCGTGTTCCATCTGCAAGTTTGGGCAGGAATCGCCTTTGTTGGTCGACCGTGCCGAAGGACCGAACCGGATCGACAGCTCCAATGCACCCATGGACTGATGCGAGTCCGGCGACCGTGGGGTCAAGCGTCGCCATCCGCGTGATCATCCGTGAGAACTGCTTCATGGAAGCCCCTGTCCCCCCATGTTGTTGATCGACCAGCAGTCCCCAATATCCTGCATTGCCAAGGTCTCTCAAAACGTTGTCGGTAATCTTGCCTGCACCATTGATAAGGGTTCCCTGATCGCGGTGGTTACGTATCAGGTTCAGTGATCGCTGGACAACATGTTCCACATCTTCCGAGGGGATCTCGTCGATGCACTGAAAGAGTTCAGTGGGGACTTTGGAATCCCACACCGCGCGATGCGCGGGGCTTTGAGACGTTTGATACTGTGGCGCGAACAGCCCTTCTACTTGATCGTCGGCGGTGTCCAATACTCCGGTGCGTCTCGCTTCCTCAGCTGACGCACCACCCAATCGCAGGGCGACTTCTGCAAAGGATTCACCGGATGTCTGTGGTGCATGCGGTTCCTGTGTTCGGATCGTTTGCTGTTCCTGATTGGACAGCGCCGAAGGAGATGTTTTATGATCGAGACTCATTGGTTTTACTCCTGATGGTGGAAACTCATGTTGGTTGATCCAGATGACATGCTGGTAAACAACGTCAGTTGGAAGCAACCAGTTGGTGTTCTGGTGTGTCACCGGGACCAAAGAACTTGCCGCCGACTGCTGACATGCCCACCAATTTTTGGGGTGGTGAAAATCGTGATCCGAGCTGGTCACAAAGTTGTCGCATGTTGGTCAGGACTTTGAGCACGCCAAGGGAATCGATCACGTGCAGCGGCCCGCCACGGTGCGGTGCAAAACCGGTACCCAGGACCATGCCCAGATCGATCGCCCATGCTCCATTAACTACACATTCAGAGTGACATCGCACTGCTTCAGCGAGCATGGGGTACACAAGGCGGCGCTGGATTGGGCTCAATCCATCGTCCAGCATGTTGTGCTTGTCCTTGGATCCATGCGAAGCATTCGAGTTTGGGAAAGTAGAGGGTTTTCCGCGTTTGCCCTTGTGGTACTGGTAGAACCCTGCGTTTGATTTTTTTCCCAATTGGCCCTGGTTAACCATGGGCCCTAGAAAGTCGAGAACCTGTTCCACTTCGGGCAGAATTTCCTGAAGTGAATTTGCAACGTGATGGGCTACATCCAGTCCCACTTGATCGAGTAGTTCCAAGGGACCCATTGGCATCCCGAAGTGACGGATTTCACGATCGATCTTTTGCGGATCAAATCCTTTATGAACCATTCGCACCGCTTC
>Ga0315334_10002333_pt1 | contig 11877 bp, 15 predicted proteins | sample M150034915metaG_FD_205555 | JGI IMG/M metagenome (GOLD analysis project Ga0315334, IMG submission 205555) | Ammonia-oxidizing marine archaeal communities from Monterey Bay, California, United States - M1 500m 34915 | ecosystem: Environmental > Aquatic > Marine > Intertidal zone | place: USA... | reverse complement strand
TGGAACGCTACAAAAAGACTCAAAGCTGATATTGCTGCTATACAGAAAATTACAAAAGTGGAATAACGTACAATAATTGAATCAGACTCATTCGTAGCTAACCAATTTGACATACAGATTACTAGAAAAATATGGATTAAATGACAAACAAAAAAATCATTTAGTCAATTGATCAATTCTGTTTACCTAGAATCCTACTGCTAATGGGTTTTCAGGCTTCATTATTTCACGGAGCATTATAGTAGCAAAAGATCCTCTTGAAAGCGAAAATGACACAATATTACCGTCTACCGTATAATCTTCACATTTTATCGACGAGTTTCTAAAACCGCCCTCACTACTTACTTCCTGTAATTCTTTTGAAAAAAAATCCTTTGGTGTTATTCCTTCATCCTTTAATATTTTTTCAATGTAATAATGAAAGCGAGTTTTTTTGTAGTAAGAGTAACCAACAAATGGAATTGCTAATCTTTGAAGAGGATCATTTTCAAATTTTCCTAAGTTAGAATTTTTATCATAACAAACATCGTTAGCTTGGGGAGAAAATACATCTTCACAGTTTTCAAAAGACATACTTAGTGTTTTATTAAAAATAAATGACTGATATGACTGAACAAAAAACCGTCTTATCGATAATGGCAACGCACGTAATGCCTTAACTGGATTGTTATGTTCTATCATTTCCTTCAAGGCAATTTTTTCAAGATCCATTCTATTTGGAATTATTTTGAGAGCCTCAGAATATTTTGATTCGTCAGTCATTATTTTTCGTAATTCAGTATTCTGTGCTGTATCATATTCAGAAGTGAATGATAGTAATAGATGGATTGCCTGCACAAAATCCTTCTGGATTAATGCCTTACCAATTAGGTGTGTAACTGGTCGGCTTGAACCAAATCTTTGATAGCCGTAAAAGTTCAAAATTTTATCATGTTCCTTAAACTGTGATAATGTATCAGATACTCCGCTGATTTTTATCTTAAAACGATTTCCAACCATCTCTTTTTTTGATAATGGTTTACTTGTAAATCCAATTTTTTTTAGATCGTATCTTGATTCACTAATCAAAAAATCATGTTTAATTTTGCTTGTTGTGACAACGAATTGTTCAGTTATAGCTGATGCATCTTTTAGACCAAGAGATTTGAACCTAATTCCATATTTTTTAAAAATTTCACTTAGCGCATGTGTAGTATCAATTCCATTTTTTTTTAATTTGCAAACAGTATAACCAAATTCTGAATTAATCTGGGAATGAGCTTTTTCTGAAATAATTTCTGAGACAACAAAATCCTCGTTTTGCTTTTTTATTATTCCACCACAGCCGGCAAAATTTGTCGTGTAGACTGATATTCCTAGTTCAGAATCAATTTTTGGGATCACACTATTGTCACAGTGATAAATTGGGAAACGGCTATATCATTATTGTACACGCCTAGAAGAACCTTGTGAACACCAGATAATGCATCCTCACTTGCCGTAATTTGTAGGGGAATAGTTTTTGATCCGTCGTTAAGATATAGTTCCATTGATTCCGATGTGACAACAATATCAGAAAATAGAGATGTTGTGGATGAATTCACAGTAATACTGTCAGTCAAATCGCTTGAAGTGTGCAATATAGTAGATGTAACGTAAAGCGTGACATTTGCTGTCTGTCCCTTCTCTAGTGTGATAGATTGAGTGTCTATATCAATTGAAAAGGGAAGTGGTATTGATGTATCAACTACTCCAATGTTGTTTTCCACCCATTCAGTAAACCATATTTTTTTACCATCTATTGCAAAATCAAAGACCTGTGCAACACCACAATACTCAATCCCTTCACAGTCAGACCAGTTTGGGTTTCGTGAAGGCACTGTATATTCTACCAAAGTCTCAGTGGAAGGATTAAAGACGCCTATACGATTTGCAGTTTGCTCGTTCATAACCAAATTGCCATCATAGTGTTCAATCCAGTACGGTCTAGATATTGGAGATTTTATGACGCCAGAAGCATTGCCATAAGAATCAATTGTAGGTACTGAAGTAACATATTTTGTAAATTCTTCTGTTGCAGGATCAAAGCTGAAAAAATAACTACTTGTTGTATCAACTATCCATATAGTTTGATTCGGTCCAACTTCAACTCCATTCGGTGTCGTCATTCCAGATGGAAACTGAAAAAATTGAACAAAATCTTGTAATAAAAGACTGTCAGTCTCAGGTGATATTGACAACTGTGATTCCCATGCTGAACGGTCAAACTTTATGAGAATACCACTTCCAGATGGATGCCAATTCGTATACCAAATGTTATCTTCCGAGTCAATTGCAAAGTCACTAGTAAAGCCATCAATTGGGGAAGGTATTGCAGCATATGTTAATTCGCCAAGCTGTGAGTAACCAAAAAAAGTAAGTTTACCACCGGAAAAATCATTCACAATAACATCTGAACCCTCTATAAGTAATTTTTGTGGGAGTGATTCTTCATCCCCTATAACTGGAAAATTTATTGTGTTGTATGTTTGATCAGCTATTGAGAACCTCCATATAGAATCTGTGAATCCATCAGTATACCAAATAGCACCATCAGGAGAATAGTCCATACCCCACATCATAGAGCGTAATTTTTGCTTAAGTTCACTTTCAGCCTCTGCCCATCTTGAATTTGTATATTCAGTAAATGTCTCCATTACTGGATCAAATTTTGCAATATTACCAGTATTTGTTTCTGCAAACCAAACCATACCATTAGGATCCGTTGTTATTGCAAGAGGCTGAGTACATGCTGTTGGTATTTTATATTCTGTAACAAAATCAGTTGATTTTGGTTTATCATTTGTACCACAAAACTGTGGTCGTTCCTCATCAGTGTAACCATCTCCTGCGACAAAAACTTCTAAATTATTATCCTCAGCAGATTTTCCGGGAATGGCAATTGTAATTCCTGAAACCAACATTAATCCTGCAACAACTGCAAAAAAGATTATTCCTTTTTGTCTTGTTTTCACAGTTAAGACCCAAGCATATCCATGTTATATCTGATTATATCAAATGTCAAAATACCTACATTAGTTTCAAATCGCCAGTTATTCTATCAATTTTTTCCTCAGGCGCAGGGCCTAGGGAAATACAAGTTACTGTTCCAGGTGAAATCTGCGTGTGGCCTGCATCAGTTACTTCAGACCAAGGCACGCCGAGCTCAATTGCGTCCTGCTTAACTTGTTCAAGTTCTTTTAGACTTGAAACTTTTAATACGATTTTTTCCTGTCCTGTCCACCATTCTGAGAACCAATCAGGATTAGATTTTCGAACATGCTCAGCGCCCAACACACATGCATGGCCAACCTGTGCAGCAATCTTTCCTTTTCCCATATCAAGATCAGTTCGTACTACGATAACCTGTTTTATTGCCATATGCTTACAAGAATGATGTATTATGAAAAACTTTGCAATTTATTCAAAGCGTTATTTGTGACTGATATACTATTGTATGCCGATCCCTCTGATAACCATTAATGTCTCTTAATGTCTCTTAAATTATTTTATAAAAATGCATAAGAACTTTCTTAGACTGTCAAGCAGTAAGTTTGCCTGATAGTCCTTAAGGTCCTTTAATCAGAGTCGTCTTTTACTTGTTTAATAAACTTGTCAACGCATTCCTTTGCCTGATACTGATTATGATCAAGCATGTCTTTCTCACATGTTGGGCAAATTATCTTTTTTGTAGAACTGTAAACAACAGGATTAGTTGCTACATTGGTAAATTTCTCCAAGCATAAATTGGTCTGTCGCTTATCGTGTTGATCAAAAGCCTTTCTACAGATTGGGCAGAATATTTTTTTCATGTCTCAGTAAGGTAATAATGTAATTCTGTGTAACATTCTACGCAATAATCCTTTTCATCAGTATGATCACAATTATAGACTTTAGTAACATGCTTTTGACATTTTGCACAAGATGACATAAATACCATCAGCCTACCACATTAAAAAATTAATATGTACTCTCAGCCATTCCACGGTATTTTGGCATACGAATAGTCGTCCCACAAACTGTACACCTGTAGAGAAATTTTGTTTTTTTCCCAGTCATTTGTAGATCAGAATTAAGTAATTCTTGTTGAGTTTTACTAAAGCATTTTTTACACCATCGGTTTTCAAATTCAGTGTCTTCAGACTTTCTTGAGTCTTTCATGGTTTTATAATGATTTAAGATTCAGAATCTGTATCTTTTTTCTTTCTCAAAAAACGCCCAAGTTTAAATTTTTTATCGTGTAGAGTTTTTTTTCTTTTGTCAGTTCTATAAACAAGATACAGTGGTACACCTATAGTAAGTGCAGCAACTCCAATCATAGCCCAAAGATACCACATATCCTGTAAACTTTAACCTCCGATAAAAACGATGCAGCAAAAACTGGTAACATTTATTGTATAATACAGATTTGTATCGTCTGTGGAAGGATATGATGTAATAGTTGCCGGTGGCAGTATTTCTGGACTGTTAGCTGCTCGGGAGATTGGAAAAAGAGGATATTCTGTTTTAGTTTTAGAGGAAGGGTTTGAGGTTGGAACTCCTGATCATTGTGGTGGATTGGTTAGCAAATCAGCATTACATGATTTGGCAATTCAACCCTCACAAAAGACATTTGATTGTATGATAAACTCTGCAGAGATTTATTCCCCTGCTGGAAAGAAGATAGGAATTAACTCAAAAAATCAGGAAATTGTTGTGGTTAACAGAAGAGAACTTGACAAGCAAGCTGCATACCAAGCTCAACAATCTGGTGCAGAAATTATGGTTAAAACAAGCTTTAAAGAAAAAACTGATCAAGTGGTTCAAACATCAGCTGGTGAAATAAAATGTAAAATCCTAGTTGACTGTAGGGGAGTTAGTAGACTAGTTAATAGTGACAGAGACGGAATATTATTGTCAGCGCAATACGAGGTTTATGCGGATTGGATTATTGATGGAAAAGTTGAGGTCTACTTTGATCAGATAAAATACCCAGGTTTTTTTGCTTGGGTTATTCCATCCGGAAATGGAATCGGTAAAGTGGGTGTTGCTGGAAAAGAAATCAATGTATCTAAAACAATAACAGATTTCCTAAAAAGTAAAGGAAAACATTCAGTAATAAGAAAAATTTTTGCTCCTATCTGGATTAAAGGTCCGATCAAAAAATTTGTTTCAGATGATATAATAATAGCTGGTGACGCAGCAGGGCAATCAAAACCAACTACAGCAGGAGGAATTTACTCGTGTGGTATGGGTGGAATTATTGCCGGTAATGCAATTACAAAATATTTTGAGACTGGAATGGTTTCTGAACTTGAACAATATCAAAAATCATGGCATAAAAAATTTGGTAAGGAGTTTGAAAAACAGCGCATTGCTAGAAAGATTCTGGAAAGAATTGATAATAATGTAATCGATAAGATTTTTGATACAATTACTCCTAAGATATTATCTGAAATTTCAGATAAGGATGATTTTGATTTCCATGCAATATCTATTGTAAAATTACTTGGAATGCAAAAGTCACTGAATGTCACTCAGAATGTCATGCGTGCAGAGATCAAACGCTTGTTAATGCGTTAGTTGCTTATGATGGTAAGCAAGGTATAAATGAGAACCTGGAAGATATTTTTCAGAATGTCATCAAGTATTCAGTTACCGGTTTGCAGTTGCTGTCACAGACATATCATGCCAAATGATAAATGTGTGAAATTTAATTGCCCAAACTGTGATAATAAAAATATTATTTGGAGATGTGAAAGTTGCAGGGAATCAGTAAGAAGTTATACATGCCCATCATGTAATTTTCAGGGGCCTTAAAAATGGCACAATTACTTCTGATCACAAAAATTCTTCCTACTGGGACAGAAATTGATTTAGATAATTTGGCAGAATCAATTAAAAATACACTAAAAGATGATATTCAGCTTAAAAAATTCCAAAAAACGCCACTTGCTTTTGGTCTGTATTATCTAAATGCTGAATTTATTTTAGATGATAAAGAAGGTCAGATGGATTCATTAGAAAACACGGTACGAAAAGTTGATGGAGTAAGTGAGTTCGAGGTACTAAATATGAGTAGAATGTCAGTTGACATGAAATAGGTGATTTGTTGCCACGAAAAGATCTACAACCGTTGCAAATGCGAATAGGAGAATCAAAACAAAGGGATGTTGGCAAAAAAAGAGCTAGAATTGGACCTGAAGCAATGGACTATCTACGTGTTGCACCTGGCGATGTTATTGAGATAAAAGGAAAAAGAACTAGCAGTGCTGTCGTTTGGCCAGCTGATGAAGATGAAAAAAACCCTGATTGCGTCAATATCGATGGTCAGACTAGAAAAAATATTGGGCTTACACTTGATGATATAGTTGAAGTTCAAAAGGTTGAAGTGAAAATCGCCAAAACTGTCGTACTTATGCCAATAAATGATGTTGTGACAATTGATAAAGAGTTCACTGATTTTGTAAAAAATAGACTGAAGGGTCTGCCATTGACTGGTGGTGATGAGATTTCAGTAATGATTTTGGGAAACTCGATGGATTTTAAGATCAGTAAGATCTCACCAAAACGAGTTGTTAAAATTGATCGTATCTCCAATCTAAAAATACTTTCTGAGGCAGCAACTGACAAAAAAACTAGAATTACATACGAAGAAATTGGTGGACTGGGGGCTGAGACAGGAGCAATGCGCGAAATTGTTGAATTGCCACTAAGACATCCAGAACTTTTTAGCAGGCTTGGAGTAGAACCTCATAGTGGAGTTTTACTCTACGGACCGCCTGGATGTGGAAAAACACTCCTAGCTAAGGTTATTGCAAGTGAATCAGATGCCAACATGTATTCAATTAACGGTCCTGAAATAATGAACAAGTATTATGGGGAAACAGAAGCTAAACTTCGAGAGATTTTCAAGGAAGCAAAAGATAACTCACCTAGTATAATCTTCATTGATGAAATTGATGCAATTGCTCCAAAGAGAGAAGAGGCTTACGGCGATGTTGAAAAACGAGTAGTAGCACAGCTTTTAGCACTAATGGATGGATTGACTGAAAGGGGAAATGTTATCGTACTTGGCGCATCTAATCGTCCGGACAGTGTAGATCCTGCATTAAGAAGACCTGGCAGGTTTGACAGAGAAATGGAAATTTCAGTTCCTAACGCGGATGGAAGATTGGAGATTTTACATATACATACACGTGGGATGCCACTTTCGGATGATATAGATTTGAAAAATCTTGCAGCCGAGCTTCATGGGTATACGGGTGCAGATATTAAATCTCTGTGTAGGGAGAGCGCCATAAAAGCAATACGACGTTATCTACCCGAAATTGATCTTGAAAATGAGCGTATACCATCTAAGATGTTACAATCGATGGAAATAAAATTACGAGACTTTTACGATGCTATGCATGAAGTTGTTCCAACAGCTATGCGTGAATTTTATGTTGAACGAGCAAAAATTTGGTGGAAAGATGTGGGTGGTTTAGACTATGCAAAAAAAACGTTAGAGGACAACATGATCACATCTGTTAATGATCCTACCAAATTTACTAAGATGGGAATAAAACCACCCAAAGGTGTATTGCTTTACGGACCACCTGGATGTGGCAAAACCATTCTTGCTCGAGCACTAGCAGCTGAATGTGGTGCAAACATGATTTTGGTCAGGGGTCCTGAAATATTATCAAAGTGGGTTGGTGAATCCGAAAAAGCAATTAGAGAAATTTTTAGAAAAGCAAAGGCTTCTGCGCCATGTGTAATAATTTTTGATGAATTAGATTCTCTGGCAAAATCAAGAACAGGGGAAGAAGGAAACCGTGGTGAAACAATACTTAGTCAAATGTTAACTGAGATGGAAGAGAGTGGTACATCAAGGATCGTGATTATTGGAATTACAAATAGACCAGATCTGATTGATAATTCTATGCTTCGTACTGGTAGGCTTGATATTGTTTTATTTATTCAGCCTCCAGACGAGAAAGGTCGATTGGAGATAATAAGAATATTAACTGAAAAGATGCCACTTGCTAGCGATGTTGATCTGGATGAGATTGCTGTTTCTACACAAAACTATACTGGTGCTGACCTTGCATCTCTATGCAGAGAGGCAGTTGTAAATGCGATGCAAAATAATTCTAAAAAAATTAACAGCAATGACTTTGCATTAGCACTAAAGAAGATTAAACCATCTATTACTAAACAAATAGACCAATGGTATACATCAATAAAAGATGAGGTATCGAACATAATTCCAAAGTCTGAAAATGAGACTTTTTATGGATGATGAATAATGCAATACAAAAATTTAGTATTAGAAAAGATAAAAGAATCAGGTTCTATCACTGACACATCATTAACTAAAAGTCTTACAAAAGATGGCTATCTTTTACATGAAGATATAATTAACAAAACATTGCTTGATCTGGAAATTATGGGATTAATCAATGTCAGTTGGCTGAATAAAAATACGCGTAGAATAGAAATTGTTTCTGATAAAAATGAAGAGGATGATGTTGAATTGGAAAATAAAAAATCATTAGAAAATGATTACGAAGCAAGTTTTCCTGCTACAAAAAGCGATGTTTAACTAAACCTAAAGTGGAAGGCGGCATCCAATGCAATTCCTATAAAGATTATAGTTAGATATGGTGCAGTCACCTTGTATGCCTTCCACGCAAAATCTGATGTGGGTGTCTTTGTTAGCTTATAATGATATAATAGCATAAGTCCACCGGCAACAGCGGCAAATATAGTATAGATTACTCCCATACCAAATGCATACAACATTAACGAGTATGGCAACAAAATCATAGTATTGGCAAGTATATACTTCGATGTTCTTTCCATACCAATCAATACAGGTAACATTGGAACTTTTACTTCCGCATACTCATCACGAATCTTCATGGCTAGACACCAAAAGTGAGATGGCGTCCACACAAAAACCAGAAAGCCTATTAAAAATACTAGAATATCAATGGAGCCAGTGGCTGCAGACCATCCAGCCATCGACGCAGCACTGCCTGCAAATCCACCTATCACAATATTAGAGGAGTTGAGGCGTTTCAGCCACACTGTGTAAATTATAACATAAAAAAATATGCCCAAAGCAATAAAGAACGTACACAAATAATTCAGAGTGACAGCAGCATAAACAACCGAAGCTATGCTTACACCTAAACCATATACAAGAACCGTAATGGGCTTGATTCTACCTGATGGTATAGGTCTTTTACTTGTTCGCTTCATTTTTAGATCGATATCCTTATCGTAAAAATGATTGAGTGCGCTAGAACCAGCAGAAGCAAGAGATCCTGCAATTATAATATGTAGAATTCCCAAATCGCTTAGCTCAGGACCCACAAGTTTACTTCCAGCATACATAGATGTTACAGCCGTTATAACAAGTAAAATTATAATTCGTGGCTTTGAAACCTCAAATATCTCTTTTAACACCAATTATTGTCAGCGGTATAACATGAGATTTAATTTATTCGAATCCATTCCTGATTGCAAAACGATTAATATCTAATATTTTTCAACAAGCTTAGATGAGTAACTGGGAATTAGTCATGCCTGGTGGAGGACTAACTGCAATCGGAATGGCTGGTCTTGTCACATCATATGGTGGTATAGCTCATACGTTCATTGATGGAATGCATGCACTTACCGGTTTGTTATTCTTTATCGGGTTAATCTTCTTAGGAGCTGGAATCCTAGATGGAGGCGTTTCCACTTCCAACAGAACAAAGGCTACGGTATTGGTTATCATATCCATAGTTTTGGGATTTGGCGCTGCAGCATTCATAGGTAATACTAGTACTACATTACCAACAATCTCTGGAATACTAATCATGATCACAATACCGGGTATTATGATAGCATACATGTCAATGAAGATGCCTCAATACGTAAAACCTGTTGGTCTTATCTTCATATTTGCTATAGGTTTGGGAATCACTGTATTTTTTGGCTTTGGTCTGTTAGGTCCTACTGGTTATCTAATTCCAGAAATAGAAGATGTCACTGAAGAGATTACTGAGATGGTAGTACCGACTAGTCAGATATTTGCAATATCAATATTAGCTGGCTCAGCGGACCAAGGAGCCCCAGATTATGGCCCAGACAACGCACTAGTAGAACAAGGTTATGTAATAGAATGGGCTAATGATGATGAAGTCACTCACACAGTAACTAGCTCACTTGATTTCGGTGAAACTTTTGATTCTGGATTGATAGATGTTGACGGTACATTCCAATTAGACACGTCCAATCTTGCACTAGGTGCATACGAATACATGTGTATTGTACATCCATGGATGATTGCAACATTTGTGGTTGAGGAACCAAAAGGCTCGGTTGTTGAAATTATCAATATGCCTAATGGTGCAGGAAATAATGTAGAAGGGCAAATATTCTATGACCCGCAAGATGTCTCAGTTATGAAAGAAACAATTGTTTTGTGGAATAATAATGATGAGGTAGCACACACTGTAACCAGTTCGCTTGATTTCGGTGATACGTTTGATTCTGGATTGATAGATGCTGGTAGTACGTTCCAAATTGATACGACTGGTCTAGAAACAGACACATACGAATACTTCTGTATAGTACATCCATGGATGATAGGTTCTGTAACTGTAGAATAATATTGCAAAAAAAAATAATAATATCTAATCTATTTAGAGAAAATTTAGTACAACATGCGAATAAACAAGAACCATATGAGGCATGTGCTATACTTTTAGGAAACACTGACGAAGAAACTTGGGAAACTACTGAAATATTTCTTACTGAAAATACTGACAAATCAGAAATTAATTTTACAATATCAAATGAGCAGTTATTGGAAGGATACAATATGGCAGAAGAAGAAAAACTTAGTGTTGTTGGAATATTTCATTCACACCCAAAGTCAGAACCATCACCATCTAACACAGATGTACAATTCATGAAAGTAAATCCTGTCCCATGGGTTATTTATTCTGGGTTAACAAATGATATGAAAGCATATCTTCTAGAATCGAAAGTAATTCAAATTCCAATAAATTAAATTTTATCAAAAGTAATTTTTGTACCTTCATTCATCTTTGACAGTATATTTTTATCAGGATTTATGATTTTACCTATCACGTTAACGGGTGAATATGGTTTTATCTCTCCTTTTTTACCTATTGGCGTAGGACCAAAAAATAAACATACTGCTTTTCCATTGGGCCAATAAGCAACGTCATTGAGATTAACTAAATCCTTTGAATTTTCTTCAGACTGAATGATTGGAGATTCATCAGTGTAGATTTCCTCTCCCCAAATATGCGCGGTGACTGAAAACGGCAATGATTTTAAAAAACTAGCACAGGTTTTGGGAGAACTAGTATCATCAAGTTCTATAGTTATATTCTCTAATTCTGTAACCCTAACAAGTATTTTTTTTTTCATGGAATAATTGTTTAAATTAAATACTCCCTGATTTTATGCTTATTATGGCAATGGATATACATGTCTACGATACCTATGTTAAAGCCAAAGATGGGCATACTATGCACTTTGATGTTATAACAAATGTGCAGGATCATGACAAAGCAATTGAATATGCAAAACAATGGCTAGCAACAGTTGGTGAAGATGGCGCAAAGGTGACAGGCGAGGAATGCCAATTTTGTCACACACAAGGAGCTCCAGAACCTGTTGAAAATGAAATTAAAGAAAAGGGATTCTTTATTCAGAAAATGGAAGGATGCCCATAAACTCTTTTTTTAATTTATTTTTAAAGTTCTAAAGTATAATTACCGCAAAGAAAACAGGGACAAACACTATTGCAATTGTGTTAAGTAACTTGATTACAGTGTTTAATGCAGGACCTGCAGTATCTTTGTA
>Ga0315334_10002332_pt1 | contig 11880 bp, 14 predicted proteins | sample M150034915metaG_FD_205555 | JGI IMG/M metagenome (GOLD analysis project Ga0315334, IMG submission 205555) | Ammonia-oxidizing marine archaeal communities from Monterey Bay, California, United States - M1 500m 34915 | ecosystem: Environmental > Aquatic > Marine > Intertidal zone | place: USA... | reverse complement strand
TGACTATTTCAGCGTCTACAATGTCTTCATCGTTATCGCTGGCATTTTCCATTAATTCAAATGCCATAGCCAATTCTGCCCTCACCTCCTCAGCTATCTCAGGATGTTGAGAAATAGTGTCTCTCAAAATCTTAGATAGAATCTGATTAACTGACTCTGCACGCTGCATTCTTGCAACATACTCAGCGTCAGCATTGTTGCCACCCAGCAAGTGATGCAGTTGAGCTTTCTTTGCCGCCATCTCCCCAGCAAGCTTCAACGCCTGCACCCTAGCAGAGATCATTCCATGATCAGTAGCAATAGATACAGTTTCCCAAGCCTCTTTAGAAACTTCGTCAAACTCATCTAACGCTTTTAAAGTATTGTACTGAACCTTCTCCAAAAAGTAAGGATCTTCTTGAGAACGTCTATGCAAAACTTCTTTATAGTCATTGATATATCGACGCGCTTTTTTTGCCGTGATATTCATGACTGTGGATATCTCTGAAACCTTATACCCTTTTATATACATTAAACCAGCCTCTTCTATATCATCAAGTTCATTGACGATAGAAGGCGGCTGGCTTTGTGTTGTTTCTAATTCTGTACTCATACAACCTGCGTGCCAGTTAACCGATACCCAACTGGCACGCAGGCTCCTCCTATAGTTTTAAATCGTGCTCCCGCACTCCACACAAGTCTCATCGTGTGTAAACATTGCCCCTCCACCAATCTCACAAAGGAGATCGCGGTACTCCTGATTAATACTATAATCATGAGTGCCGACAAAGGTAAAGAGGTTAACTATATCATACATTGTTTCTACCCGACCATCAGGTACAGTATTCAAATAGCGCTCATCAGTTAAATACCTAATGAGTAGTTCTCTAATCTTATTAGGAAGCTTATGCTGCATACAAAGATTACGAATAGCAGCCTCTGCATTCTTAATCTTATCCTTCTGCATAGCAAGCAACCCTTCAACCATTTGCTGAACCTGAACTACAGCAAGCGATGAAAACTCTCTAGCCTGATCTAAGACACCAGCAGTAGAATAGCCTTCAACTCTAAACTTTCGACTTTCAACATTGACAGATGCGCCATTATCACAAACCAACCTGTTTAGGAAGGACTTGAAAATTGGGTGCTTCTTCCAACTATCATCAAAAGACATCTCAACACCACCAAACAGTACAGACCCACCGGGATCCTCATATGTCAATTCCGGTGAACGCAACTGAACGTTAAGCTTACCACCACTCAACTGCCAACGATGAATAAAAGGTTCCGCACCCTCAAAGCTTTCCACAATAGACGTTAACAGATCATCGTGGCGCACGTAAGGCATGTCTGGACGCATAAATGACCTAACTACGTTATTGTTATCCACAAGAGCGTTATACGGCCTTCTAGCCCCCTCTGAGAGGAAGTAGTTGATAGTATAGTCCGCTAACGGATCAGGCATCCTTTCTCCATACTTAGATGGAACATCAAGCATGTCACATAATTGATTATAGCTACTGTTGCTTAAGGCGATTTCTTCATCTTTGTCTGTAACCAAGACATTATCCTTAGCAATATACTTAGACCTTCCCAAATCCATTTCGATATGAGAAGTATTATTAGCAATCGCACCAAGGTTACCCATAAGGTCACTCAGTTCAATTGCTCCTGTTGGAAATTCCCATGTAGTCATTATTGTCTCCTTTCGGTATCTCCTGCTTCCAGTGTAGCACGCCGTGAAACCGATTCAGCGCATTTCAGTGAAATTTCTTTTATTTATATTGTATCACAAAATAGTTCCGTGAGCGCCATTCTCGCTCAAAGACAATGGTGATACTTTAATAAACTCCACCTTAGATTGCATCTCTGAGATACTGAACGCACCACAATACGAAATGGCGCTACGTAGTCCGTTAATTATTGCAGATACAACTTCAAAAGCAGCACCCTTGTATGGAACGTACCCTTCTGCGCCCTCCACATACTTCGACCCCGCCCCGCCAGACGCCATGCCGCGATATGACTTAACACGCTGGCCACGAACAGTCCTAACACTACCGGGTGCTTCATCTGTACCAGCCAACATGCTACCAAGCATCACAGCATCCGCACCTGCGGCAATAGCCTTAGCCACATCCCCAGGTGTTTTCACACCACCATCAGCAATAACAGATAGACCCAAGAAATCTGCCCTCTCTGCACACTCCATTATACAAGATAATTGAGGAACTCCAACACCAGTGTTGACACGAGTCAGACACGCTGCGCCGGGGCCAATACCAACCTTAACAGAATGCGCACCCGCATTCGCCATTCTCTCAACCCCATCAGGAGTTGCAACATTACCGCCAACAATGCAAGTCTTATTTCCGTACCTTTCCGCTATTGATCTTAAACCCTCAACAGCTCTCAATGCATGAAGGGAATCGCCATGAGCAATATCTAAAACAAAAACATCAACACCCTCATCCATATAACGATTAAATGGAGCATCATCATACTCATTAACCCCCACCGCAACGGCAGACAGTAAACCCAACTCAGTCAACCTTCTGACATTATGAATCCTAGTGGCATGAGGAAGATTTCTATGAACCACACCTAAGCCACCGAATTCAGCCATAGACTTAGCCATATTGTACTCACAAACCGTATCCATGTTTGAAGCAATAATAGGAATATCCAACTTAATCCAAGAATTAAGGCTAGTTGACACATCCACAGTAGACCTACTTCTCACCTCAGAATACAATGGCTTAATCAACACATCGTCATAACTGAAATACTCTTTCATTCCAAACTCCCAACATCTAACATTTCATGAATAGTTTTATCTAAATAATTTCCTATCATGGTCTCCACCAAAACCCATGGCACCACAACCCTATCAGTTTTATCATCATCGCTTGGATCTTGAAAATATACAATGATACCATCTTCATTGCACCTAGGGCATTCACCCATCTCCAACTACCTCTCTTTCTAATCTACCATCCTCATTTACAATAAAGCCTCTCAGCTTTGCTTCTGCTTCAATAAATTCATCTTTAAATCCGTGTAACTTAGTGAATCTTGACTGATAATTAAACCATCCCTCGTCACCCAACCATACCTTCTCATCAGTTTGCTGATATAATTCTTGCATTTGAACTTCGTCCAGCAAAAAGCTTAACACACCAAGAGGCATATAAACCACAACATCGTAATCAACATTGCTTCCATTATCTTCTGCATACTTCTTCAATATTAATTGAAACTCCTGAACGACGTTCTCCACACTCTCGCCAGCGAAATGCTCAATAGTGTTGTAATCATTACGCTTTCTCGGACAAAAATCATCAACATCCGTAATCGTTCCATAGGAGCGACAAACCAACGGGCGATAACCATAGATTGTGCATCCATTATCATAGAACGCACAATACAAATCAGTAGACTGCGCATCAGGATCCCAAGACTTATCATGCATACGATCAATTAAAGATTCTATACGAGAATTCATCCAAGCATCAGCAGACTCTTGACCGTCATTCTCCATCCTAAGATAGTACTCTTGCCTCATCCTAAACGCGATATAGGCGCACTCTGTCAGATGTATCTTCAAACCAACCTCACAACACCCACCCGAATTGATGCACCTAAATTCAGTCTCATTATGCTTAGCCTGAAAAACTCTGATCTTATTATAAGCCATATCCAACCTGTTAAAAATAACAAGATCGTTAGAATGAATTTCCCTACTACTCATTTGCGCAATGTCTTTCTTCTAGCCTTAATATCCTTCTGCCTGCGACGCTTTGCAGCCTCAACTTGAGCCTGCATAGGAGACTTCGGCCTCCTCTGAGACACGCCCTTCAGGGTTCTACCTTTACCTTTATACTTTAACAAATCATACCGCTTACACCAATTGTACAGCGCCTGCGGAGTAACTTCAATGTTATGTGTCTGCTTAAGTACTTTGCAAATGTCAGTCAGCCTCATACGCTTCTTGACATAATGCTCATACAGCCACCCCTTATCTTTATAAGGCTCCATCTTAGCCATAGAAGACTACTCTCCTAAAGCTTTCAATGCGTCTGCAAACGTACCAGTCTTGGTCACAATCTCGGCCCAAACACGAATACTCGCTTCTTGCGAAGTAGGCATCGTATTAGCCGTAAAACCATGATCCTGTTCCAGCGAAACCCTAATCTTTTCCACAACTTCACCCGGCAAGCTATCAGGAATCACCTCAGCCTGCGGCGGCGGAGCCTTTTTAAAAGATGGCTTCCTAGGCGGATAGTTCTTAACCTCTTCAATAGGCTCAGAAATATCGCTTGTATCGTTATCTGTATCACTCATATTATCCTCCTTTTTTGAATACGACATATTTTACCACGCCGTGATGATAGATCAGGTGATCCCTTCAAGATTTTTTTCAGTTTCTTTCTGGCATCCCCATGTAGCGATACCGATAGCGTCAATTTCATCACCATCATACCTGTCTACATCGAGAAGGTCTTGATGAATCCTTTCCGCTAAAAGTCGCCTGACTCTATATTTTCTTTCATACGAAGCCTTCTTCTTGGCTTCCTTCTCCCCCATAGTCTTAGACCATGCGAGAATATTTTTCTTCGTTACTCTAGTATACCCTATTTGCGTCTTCCATACCAACGGGCTCGCCTCCACTACGGCAATTCCATTCGCTGCAGCGGTAGCCATAGATGCTCCAACAATGTATGACAGGTCCCTGCTGGTTTGATAATTTTGAATATAGACAGTCTGTTCTATGTAGGCAACATCAGGTTTCACTCGTTTAAGAATTTCTGGAAGGCTCTCAACTATACCCTCAACTTTAACCCTCATACCCTGCCGCTTCAACAACTCTATCTTTCCGCACTCTTCTATATTAATATCTCCTGCATGATCAATAACGCACAGAGCCCAAGCCAGAGAATGTGTAGCGGGGTCTATACCTAATACTCTCATGCTTTTAAGATGCCTAACAACTTTCATTCAAAACTACGACGAACCTCACGTTCGTTCCATCCCCAACCAACTAATCGCATAATAAAACGTTCTCGTTTGCATTGTTCACATATATCTTCAGTATTATAACGAGACAATACAGTGTTACAGTCATCAGTCTTGCATATACGACGAGATCTCAAACGCTCCTTCTTGTCGTAATACCTTTGTAAAACTTTCTGATTTGTAATTATCTTGCGACATTCAGCACTGCAATATATAGCATTATACACTTTAGGCATAAACTTCTTACCACAATTCGAATTGTCACATTGCTTATAACTTGACACTTTCTTCGTTATCACCCCAACAAAATGCTTTCGCATCACAATTTTGACATTTAGGAGACGTAATCTTATACGGCCTCACAGGCAACTTATCGTCCAAAAATGCCTGATGCCACTTAGTCCACTTCTTGAAAAGCTTATCGACATACACATCATCCCTCTTAACATAAATTGGAAGAATCTGCTGATTGTTCTTATTCTCATAAATAACAAATCCATCTTCCAAATCTAGACATCTCATATAAATTTGAGACTGCCTAATATGATCATCCTTTGGCTTATTGTGCAATTGCCTATAATGAAACCCCTCCTGAGAGATGGACTTAAGTTCAATCAACTTCTCACCATTCCACTCTATGATGCCATCAGCTGTTCCCGTAATAGGGGGCTCGTCATGCTTCACAGAGATTTCTTCATGCAATAATATGCCCATATCTCTCATATACGAATAAAGACGTTCATGAACCGCATGACCATTGTCAAAAATTCTATATGTATGCCCCGTAAAGGTAGGCTCGATAGCGACCCCCCTAAACAGATACACCCAATACCTAGGGCATTGATTCGTATAACTAGGATGGAATCCGTCTACTCGTTTGAAGTCTGCTTTATTTTTATCAAAAAGATAATCATCAAACGCTTTTACCAACTTTTCTTCGAGAGAATAAGACTCACTCTCGCTAACCACTTCGATGTTTTTTAACCTTGCTAAAGATTTCATGTAGCGTTCCTAGCTAGAAGCTTAAGAGTGTTAATATTTTCCTCAAGTGCTTCATGTAAAGTATACCATATATCTTTGGTAATTTTATCTTCATTTGACATAATTGTTGAATTCCTCTTATATGCTTGTGCTTTTACAATCACCTTAGTCCTGTACGCAGCCAAAATGGCAGCAGTCTTTGCAGCCTGCATACCAATATACCTGCCCGGGTTTTCTATAATATCGTCAACAAGGCGCATGACTTCAACGAATTCCTCAGCCTTGTCACCCATAGCATATCTGATCTGCTCCATTGACAATATAACATCTTTACTCATAATATCCTTCCCATTTTTTCCGCTTCCTTCAAATATGCTTCATGAGCCTCTTCTTGAGTAAGGTAGCGTCCTATGGAAATTTGCTTCTTACCAATTCTAATACGTGCTTGGTATTTTACCTTTCCATGTTTACTCATCCTTAACGTACTACCAATAGACTTATTCCATTTATCACTATTCCTGAAATTCATAGCAACCGTTATCACTCTAAGATTTTCAAAGCGATTATCTAAAGAGTTGCGATTTATATGGTCTGTTACCATTCCCTCTGGAATATTAATTCCATGATATTTTAACACTTCTCTATGCAGATAAATCGACTCCCTTTTGCCATTCAAAATCATTTTTCTCTTGGCGTAAGCATTAGTTGTAATATCACTCCCCGACACATGCCAGTTTTTAGCACCCAATATAGGCAACATGTCAAGATCAACAATAGCCTCATACCCCTGTGTTAGCCGTATGACACCCACACCATCACGAACAAAAGCAGGACGCTTAAGTTTACTCATAATCGCTTCCTTCCACTAACTCTAAAAATACCGACCACTCAACCACAGCCAGTTTACGTTCACTGTCCTTACCAAGCACCAAGCAAAATACAGGATGCTTATAATGCTCATTCCAAGCATCCTTAGCAAGCTTCCTCCAGTTTGCCAGAGAAACAGTATGCGACTTCTCACAATGCTTATAATCAATAAGAAACTTGTTTCTCATCGCATCACCCTTCCTAATGCCGCGACCAGAATTCTTCACAGCCTTAGCACCATCCTTCTTAATCTCTTCCTTCTCTGTGCGCTTCATCCGACCAACACCCTAGAACAAATCTCACCATGCTGCTGATCAGACAAATTGATATTACCTGCACCGTTCCACTTCTGCTCACCATAATAGAACCAAGCACCACGACGCTCAATGATTTCCATCTCAACAGCGATATCAATCAACTCACGCAACTTATCGATATCCCCCTCCTGAGGCAAAACATAATAGTGACCAGAAGTACCTATCGAAGCACGCTGCTTCGTCTTCTCAACACTCCACATCACTTTCTGAGATGTAATCATCTTCGCATTGTCACGCTCCATCTCTGCTTGAGACATGGACAAAAATAGTTTGATAATATTGTGCATATTGTGATGTACCGTATTGCCATACTTACCACGCAGAGTGGGATACATTCCACTCAAATCCACCATCTGATGAGAAATAAACAACATCAAATTGCGTTCCTTATTCAAATAGTTAACCAACTTCTGAAGAAAATACCCCTGAGAGCGAGCAGCAAGACCCAACGCCTTGCCACCTTCAGGCTTAGCATAGAACTCATCCTTCATTAGATTCGACAGAGAGTCCACCAAATAAATGTGCTTCTCCTCCTTCTCTTCCAACAAAGGAGTAATCGCCTTAAGGATATCCTCAATAACTGTACCCTGAACAATAACAGGTTGACTAACGTCCATCCCGCACTGTGCAGCATACTTTTCCTTATACGAAAACTCAGAATCAATAATAACAGGTCTATAACCCATCTTCTGAGCCGCCGCAATGATGTGATAACACATCGTAGTTTTACCCGATGAGGGAGTTCCCCACAACAGGTGTGTCATTCCAGAGTACAATCCTCCACCTAAGGCGCGGTTTAACCCCACCGAAGGTGTTGGAATAACTTCATATTCAGGCATATGATCGCCTTTTCTTTTATCAATCACTAACATCGATACTCATCCTCCTACAATAATCGTTAATATCAATAATATCTTCTGCGCCGTCAATTTTATATCCCGTATCAGTTTTAGATATCGGGGCGGGCTTAACGGCCACCCACTGGTTTTTAATTTTACCCAACTTTTGGGCATATCTAGAATACAAATATGGAAAGATTACAATCTTATGAAAATCATTGCCATCCCAAACATATACGCTTGCCATCATTGCACCCTTAGAAGTTTTAAATGAACGAACACTAACAATGCGAGCCAATGCTTTACTTGTAGTTATATCGCCCAATCCATGATCATACAACCAAGAATGATCGTGGTCTAATCCCTGCCTCACCATGTTCATCATGATGACGGCATCGCTATCGGGATCTTCCGCATCTCCGTAGCATAGCAGAGATTTGTCACCAACAAGCGCATACACATAGTCGCGCTTGTTAAGTTCATTATCCAAATCAGCAAAAACCGAAAACGATCCAGTCGAATCTTCAAATTCTATTCTAACATATCTCGGAGTTCGCTTAATCGACCTAACAACAGCTTTAACGAAATAAATATTGCCATCATCTTCATCTATTTCAGATGCCGGCGTAAGCAAATCATCAAAATCATCCTCTAAAGCTTCAGTAATAGGGAATCCCAATAAAGGCATATAATACTTTGCATGATCATAAGATGAAACATGATCCAAAGATTCAAAAGCACCAACCTTATCCAAACTCTCTATTATATTAGCCTTCAGTTTTCTCTTTTCACAACGCCCCACCATTTCATCAAAAGAATAAAACGGCCTCCTATAGAGTATTTCATATATCGCATTTTCTCCAACACCATCGACATTTGATAAACCAAAACGAATCGACCCGCCCTCAGAATGATCAATAGAAAAGAACTCTTCCGACTTGTTCACATCAGGCGGCTTTATCTCAATTCCAAGCTTCCTCGCCTCAAGCAAATAAGCAGTAATCCTCTCCCTATTGGACTCGTTATACAATAAAGACCAACAAAATTCCAATGGATACAAAATCTTCAACCACATGGTTTGATACGACAACATAGAATACGCTACAGCATGAGACTTATTAAACATGTACAAAGAAGAAACCTCAAAATCATCCCACAACTTCTGCGCCTCTTCTTCTTCCAAAAGATTATTAGAAACAAACTTATCTCTATATTTTTCAAATTCCAATACATCACGTTTCTTTCCAATAATCTTCCGCAATCTATCAGCATCAGACCAAGAGAATCCAGCCAAAGCCACTACAGCCTGCATCAACTGCTCCTGAAAAATAAAGGTTCCATACGTTTCCTTCAAAGTTTCCTCGAGCACAGAATGTTGATACGTTACCTTTTTATGACCCATACGCCTACTTACAAACTCATCTCCTTGTGTGAGAAGAGCCCCCGGGCGAACAAGTGCATTTGAAATCACAAGATCGCTAAAACTTTCACAAGGCATCCTGTCCAACAATCCTCGATATGCTGCAGCGTCAGCCTGAAACACCCCAGTCGTCTCCCCAACATTGAACTGTTCATAAACAAAACTCTCGTCCAGTCCTAAAGAATCGCTTTCTATGAGATTCATAGTATCGTCATCTAATTGATAATTCTCCTTGATCTTTTCAAGACAATCCTTAACAACCGATACCATCTTTAAACCCAATACATCAATCTTGATTAAGCCGACACTTTCCGCATCGTCCATATCGAAAGCCGTCACATCGGTCCTGCGGTCCACTGTGGACTCTTTACGTGATTCAATAGGGCAGACCTGCCAGAGGGGCTTAGAGGACACGACAACGCCTGCTGCATGCATTCCAGCGGTGCGCACGCGCCCTTCCAGCCTTTTAGCAACGGGACGAACATCTACATATTTATTACAAAACTCTCTGACCTTGGCATTCTGCCCCATATCATCCAAAGATTCAAACAATTGAGTTATGCCATTAATTTCCTTATAATCTACACCAAATACCCTAGCAACATCCTTAACAGCGGACTTCGCTTTGAACACGCCAAATGTAGAAATAGAAGCAACATGATCCTCCCCCCATTTACTCTTAAGATACTGCTTTACCTCATGCCTTCGCTTATCCTCAAAATCCAAATCAATATCTGGATAGTCATTCCGGTCAGGATTGATAAATCTAGCAAACAGCAACCCATGCTTTATGGGATCCACAATCGTTATACCTAATAAATACGCCAGCAAAGATCCACCAACAGACCCTCTGCCAGGTCCCACTCCAATATTTTCATTCTTAGCCCAATGAATCAAATCCCAAATCATCAAAAAATAGTCCGCAAACCCTGTGGACTCAATGATGCTTAACTCTTCCTCAAGGCGATCCTTATACTCTTCCGCCAAATTCATACTAGACAGAGCCATCTCTGAAATTTCCCTAAGGTACCAATTGGAATCAAACTTATCATTGTACTTAGGAAGTAAATACTTTTTAGTTTCAATTTCAGCATTACATTTATCAGCCACTTCCAAAGTATTCTCAAAATAATTATCGCCGTACCCCTTGGAAATAAACAAATCCCTAACATCACTTGCTGTCATAATATATGGCTGAATCTCATCAAAACGCAAACGACGTTCCGGATACATGGTATTAATCTTCTTTATTAAATCAACACCTTTACGTGTTGCGCAATCACCATGTTCAATTGCATACCTTTTATCAGCAGCATTTAGAGACGAATACTGAGACAGAGTTAGCAGCACTTCTTCAATTCCGGCATCATCTTTAAAAGGATAATGGCAGTCAAGAGTTGGAACTACAAGTTTCTCATAAGCACTCGCGAGCTTTATAAGACCATCGTTTATGTGCCCCGGGTTCCATGATTGAATCTCAAAATAAAAATCATCACCAAATATGTCAATAAACTTTTCCGTTAACCTCTGCGCTCTAACGTCATCACCAATCTCTATAGCTTTAGCAATAGAGCTACCACGACAACCAGACAATGCAATAACATCATTGCCGGCTACTCTCTGAAGCATCTCAAAATCCATACGAGGCTTGTAATAAAATCCATTAGTCCAAGCCTCTTTATTCAATCTAAATAGATTCGTCAACCCCTGATTATTTTTTGCCAACAGAATTAAATGATATCTTTCAGTCTTCGCATCCATGTCGTCATCTATTAGACTAGGGGTGAAGTAGGCCTCTATTCCAAAGATAGGCTTCACATTCTGCCCCTTGCACGCATCCTGAAACTTCAAGACACCAGCCATGCTTCCATGATCCGTAATGGCTAAAGATGTCTGCCCATTAGTTGATGCTGCACGCGCCATCTCTTCCGGTGTAGACATCCCATCCAACAAGGAATACTCGCTGTGAACGTGTAGATGAACAAAGTCGGTCATACGAAACGCACCAAGTCTGTCAACTCTACTGGAGAGATGATTCTGACATGAACACCACCTTCGCTGAGAAGGCTTACAGCCTCATCATGAGAATACTTACTCATAGCATACACTTCACTCACACCAGCATTAATCAACGTTCTCGAACAAAACACACATGGAGTAGTAGTTAGATACATCCTGCAACCATCCGTGGCCACGCCATTCTTGGCAGCATTCAAAATGGCATTCAATTCTGCGTGAACCGCTCTGCACTTGTTCCAACTTTTTCCAGACTCCCTATTAAGGCAACCCTCACCACAATGAGTAGTGCCCCTAGGAGCCCCATTGTAGCCAGTAGACAACACATGCTTAGTTTCCATGTCCACTATTACACATCCAACAGACCTTGAAGGGCAAGTAGATCTAGTAGCTACCAAAGTAGCCATACGAAAGAAATACGTATCCCAATTAGGCCTGTTCACTA